>Ga0105103_10000875_pt1 | contig 17038 bp, 14 predicted proteins | sample PPLLaktember2015_2_FD_79107 | JGI IMG/M metagenome (GOLD analysis project Ga0105103, IMG submission 79107) | Freshwater sediment microbial communities from Prairie Pothole Lake near Jamestown, North Dakota, USA - PPLs Lake P7 Core (6) Depth... | ecosystem: Environmental > Aquatic > Freshwater >...
CCCAGACGAGGATCGGACTCCCCATGAGGATCGTGACCCTGCTTCTCGCGTTCGCCGCCAGCCTGGCGTTCGGAGCCTTCCTGTACCAGCAGGCTGTCGTGGAGGGCGCGTTCGGCCCCGCCGCCATGGTCGGCGCCGCGGTGCTCGGCCTCCTCGCCTTCGGGCTGATCCTGCTGGCGTACCTGAGTGGCACTCGTCACCGCGAGCTCGTCGCCAAGCTGCTGCTGGCAGGCACGGCAGTGGTCGTCAGCTATCTGTTCATCGATATCGCGGCAGGCTGGCTCCTGATCACGCCGCTGTCTCCCCCCCTCGTGCCGGATGCTTACCGCCACCACGCCCTCGTCCCGGACTCCTACGCGGAGATTCGGCAGCGGGACTTCGCCTACATTCAGCGCGTCAACCATCTCGGGCTCCGCGGGCGCGAGACGACGGTCGACAAGCCGGCAGGCACCAGGCGGATCCTGATGCTCGGCGATTCGTTCACGATGGGGAAGGGTGTCGAGGAGGACCAGACCTTTTCGGTGCTGGTCGAGCGCGGTTTGCAGACATCGCTGGCAAGTTGCGGCGGAGGCACGATCGAGGTGCTGAACGGTGGCGTCGACAGCTACGCGCCGCTCCTCTCTTCCCTCCAGTTCGAGCGCGATCTGGCGCGGCTCGCGCCCGACCTGGTGATTCTCAACTTCGACAACAGCGATCTGATTCAGGAGGCCGCCTATCGCCAGCAGGCGGTTCGCGATCCGGATGGCCGCATCATCGCCGTACCGCAGGTCTGGCAGCAGTCGGCCTACGAGCGCTTCCTCAGCTGGACATCACGGCACCTGTTCTTCACGCGCGTCCTGCTCGTGTATGCGAATCGCGCGATGGACCACCGCGAGCTCACCGTCCGGCGCGTCGTCAACGAAGCCGGCCGCGAGCATTTCGCCCACACCCTCGAGGGCGACGTCGATCGTACCGCGCAGTGGGATGACGTCTTCGAATCCGTCGGCCGCATCAAGCAGTTGGCCGATTCCCTCGACGCGGAGTTCGTGCTGTCGACATACCCGTGGGCGCACCAGCTTGGCGACAACGGATGGGTACCGGGCCGATACGACTACATGAGGAAGGGCGAACGGACGACCGACGTCACACAGCGGACCATGCGCGAGCGCTCGGCCGCACTTGGAATCAATCTGTTCGAAGCCTTGCCCGTGTTCCAGCAGTACCAGGGCTCGGAGCCTCTCTATTTCGACTACGATCCGCATTGGACGCCCACTGGGCAGAGGGTCATGGCCGAGGGGCTGCAGGGCTACATCGCGGAGCATCATCTTCCGCGCTGGTGCGCGGCCCGGTGAGCCGGCCATCGATTACATCTCAGCGGCCTGCGAGCTTCCGCTCGCGAGCCAGGCACTAAGGCAACGCGGCAAGACGTGGAGGGTCCGATGGGACTGGTCAGTGAGTTGTGGGCGTTCATGCGGGAACGGAAGAAGTGGTGGCTCTTGCCCGTCATCTTCGTCATGGTGGTGATGGGAGCGCTGCTGGTGTTCGCGCAGGGCTCGGCGCTCGCGCCGTTCATCTACACCATTTTCTAGCCGTGACGCGGCGGCGCACGGGTCGCCGCGCGCCGTCGCGCGATCAATCATGCCTTCGACGTTTCGACATGTGGCTCCCGCTGGGGCCCCGATCAGTGTCACCGACCTGGCCCGCTGGGCCGGGACGGCCCTGTCGGGCCGGGACGTGCCGGCGCTGTTGAAGGAGGCACTCACAGAACGCCTGGGCGTGCGCCACGCTGTTCTGACGTCGACGGGCCGGGCCGGGCTGACCATCCTGCTGCGCTCGCTGCGCCGCCTGGCGCCAGCCAATCGCACGGAGGTGATTCTCCCGGCGTACACCTGCTATTCGGTGGCCGCCTCCGTGGTCAAAGCCGGCCTGATTCCGCGGGTCGTGGACATCTCCGCCGACACACTCAACTACGCCTGGGACGAACTGGAATCCACCGACTTCAGCCGCGTGCTCGCGGTGGTGGCCACGAACCTCTACGGACTGCCCAACGACCTGCCCGCGCTGGCTCGGCTCGCACGATCTCGCGGGGTGTTCCTCATCGACGACGCCGCGCAGTCGATGGGGGCGTCGGTTGGTGGTCGGCCGTCCGGGACATGGGGCGATGCCGGCCTCTTCAGTTTCGACAAGGGCAAGAACGTCTCGGCGATCGACGGCGGCGTGGTTGTCACCGGATCGGACGAAGTGGCATCGGCGCTGGATCAGGAGATGCGGGGGCTGCCGTCTGAGAGCGCACGAGACGCTGGCGTGCTGGCCGCCAAAGCGCTCGTGTACTTTGCGATGCTGCGGCCGTGGCTCTACTGGATTCCTCACCGCCTGCCGCAGCTCGAGCTGGGGCAGACAGTGTTCACCACCGACTTTCCGCTCACCAGGCCGGCTCGGTCGCAGTCGGCGCTGGCCCTGACGATGCTCGGCCGGCTGGACCAGTTCACGAAGGCACGCGTGGCGACGGCTGCCGCCCTCCTCGAGGGGCTGCCCACGACACGCGGCCTCAGACCGATCCAGCCGGTCGAGGGCTCAACGCCCGTGTACTTGCGCTTCCCGCTGCTGGCTCCGGACGAGACCTCGCGGCAGACGCTGCTCGCGCGACTCAATGCGGCCGGCATCGGCGCCACGGGATCGTATCCCCGCTCGATTGTGGAGATCGCGGATCTCGACCGCTTGCCCGACGGTCGGCGCATCGTGGTCGGCGTCGACGTCGCCAGACGCATTCTCACGCTTCCCACTCATCCCTTCGTCAGCCCGTCGGACGTCCGGCGGACCCTCGAGGTGTTGGCGGCATGACCGGGAACGTGGGAACTGGAACCAGCGCGCGCGATCGCGTCGTCTACTCGGCCAAGTGGGCCGTGGCCCAGACGCTGCACCGGTCGGGCCTGCTGGCGCTTCGCCGCCGAAGGGCCCTCCACCATCGTGCGGTGGTGCTCGCCTATCACCGGCTGTTGCCGAAAGGTGCGGACACGTGGTCACACCCCGGCATCGTCGTGACTCCGGCCACGTTCGAGCGGCACATGCGCCTCCTGCAGCGCGAGTTCCGGCTCTTGACCCTGCGGGAGTTCGAACACCACGTCACCACGGGCATCCCCTTCGAGCCCAGCTCGTGCCTGGTGACATTCGACGACGGCTGGATCGACACGTATACCGAAGCCTGGCCCATCCTGCGCGGGCTGGGCGTGCCGGCGGTCGTGTTCCTCCCCACCCGGTACATCGGTTCGGACGCGACCTTCTGGCAGGAACGCCTCGGCATGCTGCTCTGCATCGCCTCGAAGATCCTCCGCGAGGACCCTTCGTTCCGGGCCCAGCTGGTGGACGCGCTTCGGGACTGCGGGCTGGCGCAGTTCCTGCATTCTCTGGAGTCTTACAACAGATCTGCCATCCTCGACGGTGTGCGGGGTCTGAAGCTGAATCGTTCGGTCACCCCCAGCGAGGCAATCGACCGCCTGAACCGCCTTCTGGGGCCGCGCGCCCTGGCCGAGCACGGCGACCGGTTCATGACCTGGGACCATGTGCGCGAGATGGTTCGCGGCGGGCTGGCGATCGGCGTGCACGGGCACACCCATCGCATCCTGAGCACCCTGTCGGATGAGGACGTGTCCGGGGAACTCGAGATGGCGAGAGCCATCATCAATCAGGAGGTCGGACAACTCGCGACCTCCATGAGCTACCCCAACGGCGGCTGGGACGACCGGGTTGCGGAACGGGTGCGGGCGATGGGATTCGGCGTGGCTTTCTCGATGCAACGGGGTCATCCGGCTGTGACGGATTCGGCGTACTCTATCTGCCGGATGAACATCCACGAAGACGTGACGGGAAGCGATGCCCTGTTCCGGGCCCGCATCCTGGGGGTGCTCTGACATGGCGGTTGCTGTCAACAATGTCGCGTCCGCGCGGGCACGGGCCAAGGTCGACATTCCGGAGATCGTGTTCTGGGGCCTGGCCCTGTTGCTGACCGTCGAGTACGTCGGCCTGGCGGCGGAGTTCTCGCTCATCAGGGTCACGCGCTTCGCCACGCTGCTCGCCTACGCGACGTTCGCGGTGGTGGTCGTCAACGGCGGCGGCGGCTACGCTCTCGCCTCACGGCAGGGCAAGCTGTTCCTGGGGCTCGTCGCGATGGCGGGCGCGTCCATCTTCTATGCCGTCGTGAAGTCGTACGTCCCGGCGGCCTTTCGGGCGCAGGTCGACTACTTCGCGTTGTTCGTGATGGCCGCCGCCTTTTTCGATCGACGATCGCGCGTGACGCGGCTGGCCGTGGTGGCCACGGGCATCGTCCTGGTGCTGGTCGCGCGCAACCTCGACCTGCTCACGTCCGGCGAGCGCGTGGGGGTGTTCCGGGCTGGCTACTTCCTGGGCGACGGCAACGACTTCGCCTGGGGACTCATCGCGCTGATGCCACTGCCGCTCTTCCTGATGATCGGCAAGCACGGCGTGATGGCGCGGCTGTTCGGTTTGACGGGCCTCGCCGCGATCGTGTTTGGCGTCGTGGGCACGCAGTCTCGTGGGGCGACATTGGCGATCGTTGCCGCGGGGCTGTACTACGTTCTGATCCTGAGTAAACGCCGCGTCGCCAGCATCATCGTGCTGGCGATGCTGGCGGCGGGTGCCGTGGCCCTCTCTCCCGAGAGCTACCTGACCCGCGTCACCGACACCGACGTGGCGGCCGATTCGTCGGCTCAAGGGAGGATCCGCGCCTGGACGGCCGCGACCAGGATGGCCATCGACTATCCGCTGGGGGTGGGCTTCGGCAGCTTCAACTCGGCCTACGGCCGCTTCTACATGGCCGAGGCCGACGATGTCTTCGATTACGGCGCCCGGCGCTGGATCTCGGCACACAGCATCTATTTCAAGGTGCTCGGCGAGTCCGGTTTCATCGGGCTCTTCCTGCTGCTCGGCATCATCTGGACCAATTTTCGCGACAACCGGCTGTCGCTGCGCTTCGCGATCGAGCATCCCGACAAGTCGGCCATCGAGGACCGATGGCCCGCGCTGCTCAACGTCGGCCTGGTCGGCTTTGCGGTGGCGGGAGCTTTCCTCGGTGGCCTCTCGTACCCGCATCTCTACTTGCTGTCGGGGCTTGCGGTGGCGTGCCGCCGCATGACGGTGGATCGGATTGTCGAAGCGCCGCCCGAACCGGTGCGGCCGCAGGCGCCGTCGAGAGCCCTTCTCCCGACTCGCCCGAAGCACGGCATCGCCCTCGACGCCATGCGCGCGCGTGACGCGCAGTGGCGGGCGTCACGCCCTTGATGTCGGCCTGGATCTTCTGGGTGTCGGCGGCAGGCGTGATCTACGCCTATGCGGGCTATCCGCTGCTGGTCTGGCTGCTCGCCAACCGCTTCCCGGAAGACCCGGCGGAGGCCGGACCCCTCGACGGCGAGCTGCCCGACGTCACCATCGTGGTGCCGGTGCACAACGAACGGGGCACGATCGTCGAGAAGCTCGCGAACACCCGCGCCCTTGACTACCCGCGAACCCGCCTGGCGGTCCTGTTCGTCTCGGATGGATCGACCGACGGGACGGCCGAGATCATCGAAGCGGCACAGGACAACCTGATCCGGCTCATCGTGCTGGCCGAGCGCGGCGGCAAGGCCGGCGCGCTCAACGCGGGCCTCGCGGCCGCACGGACGCCCATCGTCGTCTTCTCGGACGCGTCGATCATGCTCGAGCCCGATGCCATTCGTGCGATCGTCAGGCCGTTCCAGGTGCCCGACATCGGCTGCGTCTCGGGCGAGGATCGGATCGCGGGCGGCGGTGGCGAAGGCTTGTACGGGCGCTACGAGATGTTCCTGCGGCGCCAGGAGTCACGGCTCAATTCCATTGTCGGCGCCAGCGGGTCGTTCTACGCGCAGCGGCGTCATCTGTGCGGAGCGTTCGTCCCTAATGTGGCTCCCGACTTTCTCTCGGTGCTGCGGACCGTCGAGGGCGGATTCCGGGCCATCAGCGAATCCAGGGCGGTCGGCTACATGAGCGCCGTCGACAGCCCTCGCGGTGAGTTCGCGCGCAAGGTCCGCACCATTCTCCGCGGCCTGACCACGCTCGGCCAGCACGCGCGGTTGCTCAACCCCTTTCGTCATGGCCTCTTTGCCTTTGAGTTGTTCTCGCACAAGCTGATGCGATGGCTCGTCCCCGTGTTCCTGCTGGCCATGCTGCTGACGAGCGCGATTCTCGCGACGGGCTCGGCGGCCTACGCGCTGCTGCTGATCCTTCAGCTGATGTTCTACGCGCTGGCGCTCGCCGGCGTGGTCGGGAAGGTGCCCGGGGCGCTGGCAGGCCCCAGCCGTATTGCGACCTACTTCACGACGGCGAATGTGGCGACGCTCGTGGCCTGGGTCAAGTACGCGCGAGGGGCGCGGCAGGAGATCTGGTCCCCGTCGAAACGCTGATGACCGCCTCCACCGAGACTCCCCTCTACTTCGGCAACGGCTCCGCACAGCTGTTCGGCGTGTTGCACGAACCGGCGCAGGCACTCAAGGCACCGGCCTTCGTCTTCTGTCATCCGTTCGGCGAGGAGAAGCTGTGGGCGCATCGCGTGTTCGTCGGGTTCGCCCGCGAACTGTCGCGCTTGGGGCATGCGGTGCTGCGATTCGACTGCCGTGGCAACGGCGACAGCGACGGGGATTTCAGTGACACGTCGCTGGAGTCGAACCTCCACGACCTCGGCGCCGCCGTCGACCTGTTGAAGTCACGGCGGCAGTTGGACTCAGTCGCCTTGCTGGGCCTGCGTCTCGGGGCCACGCAAGCCGCGCTGCTCGCCGAGCAGCGCGCCGATATCTCGGCGCTCGTGCTGTGGAGCCCGATCACCGATGGCGCGCGCTACATGCAGGAACTGCTCAGGATCAACCTGACGACGCAACTGGCCGTGCAGGGAGCGGTCACGACCGATCGCGAGGCGCTCGTCGAGCAGATGCGAAGCGGGCAGACCGTGAACGTGGACGGCTACGACATGGCTCTCCCCTTCTACGAGCAGGTGTCCGCGGTGAAGCTGGCCTCCATGCCCCACGCGTATGCCGGCCCGTGCCTGATCGTTCAGCTCGAACGAAACGAGGCCGCCCAACCCGCTCGGGATCTCGTCGCACTCGAGAAGCAGTACGCCCGGGCGACGCTGCACCTCGTGCGCGAAGAGCCGTTCTGGAAGGAGATTCAACGGTTCTACGCGACCGCTGACGAGTTGTTCGCGACGACGCTTGAATGGGTGGAGCACGCATGACCCACCGGCGCGCGGTCACCTTCAGGAACGCCGCAGGCGAACTGCTGTTCGGCATCGTCGACGAGCCCGCGCACGCGCGCTCGGACATCGGCATCGTGCTGCTGTCTCCCGGTGTGAAGAGCCGAGTGGCGCCGCACCGGCTCTACAACAAGATCGCGCGCCGCCTGGTGCGCCTGGGATTCCGGGTACTCCGCTTCGACTTCGCTGGGCTTGGCGATTCGGAGGGCGTCATCCAGGAGCGCCTCCTTCCCGATCTGTACAGGTCGATCCAGCTCGGACGCTACGTCGGCGACACGCTGGCCGCCGTCGACTGGATGCGTGACCATGCCGGTACGCCACGCGTGATCCTGGGCGGGCTTTGTGGCGGGGCTCTCACGGGCCTCCTCGCTGCGGAGGCCAGCGAACATGTGGCGGGACTGTTCGGCCTGGGCATGCCGGTGATCCTCGACGGCTCGGAGGTGGACAAAGTCGCCACGATGTCTCAAGGCGAACTGCGCAACATGCGTCGAAAGTATCTGGCCAAGGTCCTTGACCCGACGTCCTGGTTGCGCGTGATTACTCTGAGAACGGATTTCCGCCTGGCGTGGCGGTCGCTGAAGGCTCGGAGCCACGCACGTCGTCACGCTGTCAGCAGCGTGCCGGCGGTGCTGGGTGACAACGGCAACCAGAAGTTCTCGCGGGCATTGTTCTCGATGCTCGAGCGCCGCCGCCCCACCCTGCTCCTGTTCGGCGGAGCCGACCGCCTGTATTGGGAGTACCGCGAGAAGTTCGCCGACCCGCACGCCACCCTTCTCGCGCCCTACGCCGATCGGCTCGAAGTCCGAACCATCGAGCACGCCAATCACGTGCTCACCCTTGGGGAGTGGCAGGAGGAGTTCTTCGGCCACTGCGAGCGCTGGCTGACGGCCCATTTCCCCGCCGCACCCCCATCTCTACCGTCCGCCGTCCACCGCTGAGGCAGAGTGCGCCGGGGGGCCAGATCGGGGGGAGCCGGCTCCTCTTCTTTTGCTGGACACGGCAAGGACCGCCTGCGCTATGCTGCGCTCGTGCTGGTGAACGCCGCACGGTTTCTGTTGCGCACCGAGCGGTGGCACCCGTCACCGGCCGTCATGCGCCCTGCCACCACCGAGGCATCCGAACAGGCGTGACTTTATGCTGGTCGCCAGAGCGCATGTCGCCCTCGACTTGCCGGTCGTTTCGATCATAGTACCGGTGTTCAACGAGGAACGCTTCATTCGCACGACGTTGGAGGCGGTACGGGACCTCGATTATCCAGGGACGAAGATTGAACTGGTCGTGGTGGACAACGGCTCGACTGACCGCACCACCGATCTGGCACGGGGCTACGGCGCGCGGGTGCTCGTTCTTCCCGATGTCAGTGTCGCGGCCCTCCGCAACGCCGGCGCAGCCGTGGCCTCCGGTTCGGTCTTCGCCTTTCTCGACGCCGACTGCGTACCGGCCCGCGACTGGCTGATGAATGCCGTGCACTCGCTCCGCAAGGACGCTGACATCACGGGCTGCCGTGTTGCGATACCAGAGAATGGGGGCTGGATCGAACGAGCCTGGTTTGCGCTGCCTCACCCCGGACGGCGCGTCGTGTCCTACATAAACTCCGGCAACCTGATCGTGCCGCGCCAGCTGTTCGAGCGGGTGGGCGGGTTCGACGAATCCCTGATCAGCGGCGAAGATTCGGATTTCTGCCGCCGCGCGGGGGCGCACACACGCATCGTGGCCGATGCTGGCATCAGGGCCGTGCATCTCGGTAACCCGAAGACGACCTCGCAGTTCGTCCGGCGAGAGATCTGGCACGGCGTCGGTGCGTTCGCATCGAGCGCCGTGACAAGGAAGAACAAGCCACTGCTGGGCGCACTCGTCTTTCTGGGGCTGTCACTGCTCCAGGTCATCGGCGTGGGAATGTGGGTCGCCGGCAAGGGACCGAGGCTGTTCTTCGCGGCCTCGGTCGCAGTGACCGGACTGGTGCTGATGAGTGCAGTGCACCGCGCACGCACGCTGAGCCGCCCGGGGCTTCTCCTGCAGCAAAGCGCCCTCTATTACCTCTACTACATGGGCCGAGCCACCGCTGTGTGCCGCGTCTGGCTACGGGTCCGGCCATCCAGTCGCATCCGCTGACGGTCCCGACCAGTGGGCCGTCTGGTGAATTTCTACACGGTCCGTTTCCTAGGAACGGCCCGACCCCGTTGTTACGCTCACTAGCGGGCGGCGCGAAAGTGCCGCCCGAGAATAGGAGCGCTGTAGCGGGTAAGCGCGGCGTATGCGGCGTCGGTCAGGTGACTGCCATCGGGCTGCGCAAACACACGGCGCCGGTACCCGTCGGGGCTCGCTAACACGCGCTCGAAGTCCAGCAGAAGCACACCCTTCTCACGAGCTGTCTCTCGAATCCAGGCGTTGGTCTCGCGGACGTGGCCATTGACGTACTCCTGGTAGCTGGACCTGCGGAGCACGCGACCGACGAGGGCCATCGCAGTGTTCGTCCAGCCCGCCTGGGTGGCAATTGGGACCTCGGTGGCAACTATCACCTCCAACCCCGCCTCCTGTCCCCGCGCGATCATGCTTGAAAGGCTGGAGCGCGCGCGCGCCATGGCTGGCTGAATCTCGGCGCGGGGCGTTCGGAACACGTCGTTGATGAAGCCCCAGATCACGACGGCTCGCGGTGCATGGGCGAGGACATCGCGGTCGAAGCGCTCGGCCAGTTCGAACGACTGCTGCCCGTCCACGCCCTTGTTGAGCACTGGCGCTCCGGCGACCGCCTCGAGCCGCCAGCCCTCCGCGTAGGACGCTCCGAGGATGACGACCGGGCCGTCGCGGTCCGCCGTCGGGGCCGTCGCCTCATCCGCAGCCGTCGTCGGGCCCGCGCTCGGGGCGGCTGTCCCCGAGCCCAGCCAGCCGCGGATCCAGTAGTATGCGAGGGCGGTCGCCTCGCGGAACGAGCCGGCGAGCATGTCGACATTGCCGCGATGGGTGGCGTACACGGGAACCGACGCGCGACCGACCGTGTAGCCCTGGGCGGCAAAGGACCGGCTCGCACGCAACATGTGGAGGCGATCGGTGACCAGGATCACGCGACGCGCTCCCAGGGACTCGAGCACGGGCACGGCATAGAATGCGTTTTCGCGGGTATTGATCGACGTGGCTTCCGTCAGGATGCGATCACGGGGGATGCCGACACGGACGGCAAAGTCGGCCATGACGTCCGATACGGCACACGACAGGGCCCTGGGCGACCCGCCGGTGAACAGGACGAAGGGCGCACGCTGCTCACCCCAGAGGGCCGCCGCCTTCAGGACGCGGCGCACGGCCGACAGATTCGGTTCGCAGGGCCCCACGAGCCCGGCGCCGGCCACGACGATGACGTCAGCGGACTCGTCGGTGTCGCGGAGCAGCAACGGCGACACCAGCCAGTCGGCAACCGGAGTTCTGTCGATGAGGGATTGCGCCAGCAGGACAAGGGCCACGCCGACCAATACGCCTTGCCTGAACGTCCAACCTCTCGTCGGCATGCGATGGGTCATGATAGCTGTTTCATACGGCAGAGCTGCCTGAGGAAAGGATTGCACTGCTCATGCACGCTTTTGTTTCCGTAGCACAGGCAACGAGCCCTGGTTTGGGCGTAAATACAGACGTTTTCAAGCATTCTCGGTTGGTCTGTCAATTGCATATCGCTTGCCCGGAGTACCACTAATGATTCGACCACGAGCAGTCGCGTTTGCAATTCTGATTTTGACGTCGGCTCTGGTGAGCACGGCATCGGCGCAGGTGTTCTTCCAAATGGACTATTCGGTCGGCGCCGTCCCGAGCGGCGGCTGGCCTGGAACCGTCCCGACGGGGCCCACGCATAACCGGGCGCGAGTCGCGGCGGGCGGGCCCCAAGGCGAAGATGTCTATGAAATGACCCAGCTCTTCACCGGTTCGAGCACGCGCTACTGGGGCGGTGAGTACGATTGGGGGTGGAACGGCAACCTGGAAGCATCCGACCCGCCGCAGGGCTCGCGCCGGTTCTACCGCTGGAGGATGCGTTTTTCTCCCCAGACGAATTTCAGGGGCGTCTATTCGACCGACGGATCGCCCACGACCCTCACCAACAAGATTCTCATCCTCGGTGACGGCTGTGGCTCACGGTGCCGCGTCATTCTGAGCTACCGAGGCGCGGAGAACGGGACGCAAGCCCGATACTTCCGAGTAGCGCTGGATGGGGGCGAGGACCCCGCCGACACGCCGGCGGTGAGCGTCGGTCAGTGGGTTGACGTCCAGATCGAAGTCGACTCGTCGACGAGCTCGTCGAGTGCTGACGGCGGCTACAAGATCTGGATCAACAACAACGACTACAGCCGCCCGACCGCGCAGCGGATGGGCATCGTCCTGAATCCGACCCGCTGGCGTTATGTGTTCTTCGGGGCTTACAACAACAACGGCCTGCAGTCCGGCGGCGTGCACGCCTATCGGCAGACCGGGTTCGAGGCCTCAACTGCGTTCAACGCCTCGTGGCATCGGAACAGCACGATGCCGACCGCGCCGAACAACGTGCGCATCATCCGGCCGAACTAGCACTCTCCGCGGGGGCCACGATGCTCCCGGCACCACTCCCGAGCCGATCATCAGGCGGGCTTTGCGTCATCCGGCGCGGCCCGCCGTTTTATTTTGGATGACTCGGATCTACACCGCGCTCTGATCGGCCTGCAACATCACCTTCAACACCGACCGCCGCCGGAACTCGTCCCACGCTTTCTCGAACTCCTCGAGCGGGTACGCCGCCTGGAGGAACGGTGTGGTGTCGATGTCCGGCAGCGTGGCCAGCGCCTGATCGAAATCGGCGCCGGAGCTGCCAACGGATCCGATGATGGCACGGTCGAACGACACGACGGATTCGAAGCTGAAGGACTGGTTGGAGTAGGGCAATCCCAGGAGCAGCAGCGTCGCACCCGTCCCCGACTGCTGAAGCAGCGTGTCGAGCACCTGCTGACTGCCGGTCGCTTCGACAATCCACTCGTACGCCTCTATCCCGTCCAACGACAACGAGGTCCGCGCGATCCCTTCGAGCAGCGCCAGGCGCTTCCGCTCCTGATCGATCACCGTGACGTCATGCCCCCGAAGAGCGAGCACGCGGGCGGCGAGCTGACCGATCGCCCCCGCACCGATCACCGCGCAGCGGCGAGATCGGTCGCCCTGTGCGGCGGCGCCAAGCCTCCGGAGTCCCTTGATGACGACGGCCAGCGGCTCGGTCAGCGCGGCCTGGGCCAGGGACACCGTCGCCGGGACCCGGTGCACGTACCGGGCACGGGTGACGAGGTAGGCGGCGTACGCGCCGTCCTGGCCGATGACACCGACCTCCCGTCGCTCTCGGCACCGGATCGCCTCGTCCCGCGCGCACGCCGGACACTCCCCACAACCCTGAATGCACTCGACGACGACCCGATCGCCTTCGCGGAAATCGTTGACGCGGGGACCGACGGCGACGATCGTGCCCGACGACTCGTGGCCTGGCACGATGGGATAGTGGGCCAGGCCCGATCGGTAGTAACCGAGCGTGCCCTCCAGGATCTCGAGGTCGGTGCCACAGATGCCGACATGCGACACACGGACGAGCACCTCGCCCGGTTTGAGGCTGGGCACCGCACGCTCTTCGAGCCGGGCGCGGTTTGGGCCATGGACCACCACCGCGGGGAAACCCGCCTGGAAGAACATCTCGGCCCGCCGCGCCGGGTTCGCAATGCCACGGCTGTCGATGATGCCGCCGACGGTTCCTCTCAGCTTTTCGAAGCGGAAGCGCAGAATCTGCGAGCCCAGGGTGGTCAGGGATCCCGCCGACGAGGCCAGCCACAAGTCGTGGCCGCACCAGCGCAACTCACGCCAGATCTCGCCCGGGATGTGCCGCAGGATGCGGATGCCCACCCAGCGCGCCGCCATGCCCTCGCGGTGGTACCGGCGCCGAACCTGCGGCCACGACTCGGTGTGCACGTGGATGATGCAGGCGGCGGGCTCGTACAGCACCTTGAGCCCGTTCTTCATCCAGTGCTTGGCCCACTCGATGTCCTCCAGGCCGGGCAACCCCTCATCGAAGGGATGCTGTTCCCACAGCGATCGCTTGACGGCGGAATTGGCATTGTTCGCGAAGGGCGACTCGGGATCGACCTCGTAGGGAACGGCTGGAAACAGCCGCTCGAAGTCGCGCGACTCGGAGAACTTCGAGATCTCATGCCCGCGCTGCCCGCCGTAGACCATGGCGGTGTCGTCCCGGCGCAGCGGCGCGACGAGGTTTTCGAGCCAGTTCTCGTCTGCCGGGATGGCATGCGCCGAGACGATGGCCATGAAGGCGCCGCGGGCCGCCTGTATGCCGACGTTGAGGGAATGGCCGAAGGTGAAGTCCTCCGACCGCAATCGCAGGATGCGGGCGCCGTTCGCGGCGGCGATGTCCCGGGTGCGGTCGACCGAGCCCGAGTCGACGAGCAGCACCTCGAAGTCGCGATAGCGCTGTGCGTCGAGGGCCGCGAAGACGTCAGGGAGCCACCGCTCCTCATTGAACGCTCGGATGATGATGCTGGTTTCGGGCTGACGATGGCTGGTCATGAGGGAACCGCACCGAGGGCGCGCAAGACGTGCTGGATCGTGTTGGCGTGAACGCGCTGCGCGGCCAGGGGACTGCTGTTCGAGTTGTGGGGAGCGAGGAACACGTTCGGTAACGCCCGCAGGGGACTGGCAGCGGGCAGTGGTTCGTCCTCGAAGACGTCCAGCGCCGCCCCCGCGAGCCGTCCTGCACCGATGGCGTCGGCCAGGGCACGCTCGTCCACGAGCGCACCGCGAGCGGTGTTGACGAGCACGGCCGACGGTCGCATCTGCCGCAGCCGCGACGCGTCGATCAGGTGCCGGTTGTCACGCCGCAGATCCGCATGAAGGGTGACGAAGTCGCTGTTCGCCAGCAGGTCGTCGAGGGTCACCACCTCGATGGCGAGTCCGGCCGCATCGGCAATCGGCCGCACGTCATTGGCCAGCGTTCGCATTCCGAACGCCGCGGCGCGCCTGGCGACGGCGCGGCCGATGTGGCCGAAGCCGATGATCCCCAGCGTGCATTCGCGGAGCGAGACGAGCGGGAGATGCGTCCAGCGGCCGGCGCGCATGTCCACGTTCATGACGTCGAGCCGTCGGGCGAAGAGCAGCAGGTAGCCCAGGACGGAATCGGCCACCGGCTCACTGAACGCGTCGGCGGTGTTGCAGACCTGCACTCCGCGCTGGCGGGCCGCCTCGCGATCGATCGAGTCGAGGCCGGTGCCCCACTTCGCGACGACGCGCAGCCGGGAAGCCGCGTCGAGCACACGGGCCGAGATCCGATCGTCACCGCAGACCATGGCGTCCACGTCACCCACCAGGGGCAAGAGGTCGTCTTCGCCGTGGCGTTCGACCGGCGGGTGCACCAGCAGGCGGCAGCCCGCCGCTTCCATCGCGTCGCGGTACAGGCCAATCGCCTGGCACGCCCGGGGCGCCGTGATCAGGACGTTCCAGGGCGGCATGCTCAAGCGAGCTCCATCAATCGTGCGACCCGAGCGAGGTCGTCCTGGGTGTCGACCGGGTGCGTGCGCACCTCGGTATGAACCATCTGCACCGGGATGCCGTTCTCGAGAAACCGCAGCATGTCGACCGACTCCAGCCGTTCGAGGGGCCCCTGGGGCAAGGTCGAAAACCGCCGCAGCGCCTCGCGACGGAAGGCGATGACGCACACCTGCCTGAAAAGCGCGCCTGGGGCGAATACGGCCGGAATCAGCGACCGTGAGAAATAGAGTGCGTTGCCGGACCGCGACATCACGACCTTGATGGTGTTGGCATCGCGAGCTTCTGCTTCCGTCTCGATCGTCGCGGCGAGGTTGACGCAGGCGATGCGGGCGTCGGACGTGATCGCGGCGACGACCGCCGCAATCATCGACGGCGCGACCATCGGTTCGTCGCCCTGGACCATCACGATGATCTCCGCCGGGTCGTTCGCGCAGGCCTCGGCCACGCGGTCGCTCGCCCGCTCGTGGGCTGCCGAGGTGAGAATCGCCCGCGCCCCGAACGCCTCGGCGGCGCCGACGATCTCCTGGTCGCACGTGGCCACGACCACCTCGTCGAGAAGAGGACAGGCCGCCGTTCCACGATAGACATGCTCGATCATCGGCCGCGCGCCGATCTTCGCCAGCGGCTTGCCGGGGAACCGCGAGGATCCCATCCGGGCGGGAATGACCCCGACCACCCTCATCTGGGTCTCTCCTCCAGTCCACCGAGGGTCACCGACACGGTCGTGACGAACTCCTCACCGGGCATCAGCCTCGCCGAATGTCCCTGGCGCACCGCCTCGGTCAGATCCTTCGGAACATTGGTGCACGGCTCGAGGACGGCCGTGTAGGTATCCCGCCATCCCCCATACGACATGAACAGCCACACCGACGGAAAGATGCGGGGATCGACGCGCATGCGCAGGGATGCGCCCTGCTCCTGATCATCCACGCCACACCAGGGTTCCGGCAGCTCGGTGACGTAGACGAACTCCCTGTCGGCCGCGGCGGCCGGGGGAATCGTCCGCAGATCCGCCGCGCGTCCATCGCCGATGGCCAGCGGCCAGTCGAACGGCCCCGGGCCGGGCAGCAACGTGCCAAGAGAGCCGTCGACGGCCTGCACGCGCCCTCCCGGAAGCCGCAGCCGGCACGACGGGCTGACCCGCACAGGCAGGTGCTGCTTGAACAGGAAGTGGAAGGGCGCCGCCTCCTCGCTGCGAATGCGATAGGTCACCGACAGCGTCGGGGCGTCCGCCTCGAGACGGAACTCCTTCATGCACACGGCTCTCACGACGCTCGACCTGGCCGAGAGTCGGGCCACGGCCGCGCCCCCAGCGGCCGTGCTGTCGACGTCCCAGGAGAGCGTCCACCACTCGCCGTGGTCGGGCAGGTCGCGCCCTTCGAATCGGCCCGGGGCGTCGTTCGGGAACAGCTCCTCCCACCCTCCGGCCCAGACGTCGTCGTATGGCGCGCCAGCGGCGGCAGCCGCCAGCCGCACGTCTTCGCGGTGCCACACCCACTGCCGGCGCCTGAGCCGATCCTCGAGTTCCCACACGCGACCACCCAGCTCCGGGATCACGACCGCCCGCACCTGCGCGTTCTCGATCTCGAGCGCCTCGAACCCTTCGACCGTCGTCCGGCTGATCGTCGCGTCCCTCATGCGTTGCCTCGCCTGAACGCGCCTCGGAGAAACGCACCTGCGGTGCTCTTCAAGGTCCGCAGGGAGTACCGCCAGTCACGCGGATCGAGATCGTAGAACGCCAGCGGTGGCCGATACGAACGCAGGATGTCACCAGCGGAGAGGAGGCCGGCCCGCCAGTAGGCCGGTACGGCGCTGCCGTCCGCGCGCAGCACGATGTGCCGGAAGTCGCGGGCGCGCGGGGCCACCGGCACCACGGTCCTGCCGATCAGGTCGAGGTAGTGCAGCCAGCACAGGTCCACCCCCGCGTAGGGTGCGGCGTCACCCCCGCCCGACAGGCGCGGGTTCGCCTCGATGAGCTTGACCCGACCATCGCGGGTATCGCGCTTCATCTCGATCTCGCAGATGCCGACGTAGCCGATGGCCCGCAGGAATTCGTCGCACACGCGATCGGTTTCCTCGTCGGTCACGGGCTCGGTCACGCTGGCAGGTCCGAATCCGAGCGGGTCGCACCGCAGTTCCTTGAACATCGCCGTGGCGATTCGGCGGCTCCCCGAATCGTAGCAGGACAGGTAGACCCGCTTTGCGGTGTCGGGCCCCTCGATAATCTCCTGCAGGATCACGTTC
>Ga0105103_10000876_pt1 | contig 17017 bp, 18 predicted proteins | sample PPLLaktember2015_2_FD_79107 | JGI IMG/M metagenome (GOLD analysis project Ga0105103, IMG submission 79107) | Freshwater sediment microbial communities from Prairie Pothole Lake near Jamestown, North Dakota, USA - PPLs Lake P7 Core (6) Depth... | ecosystem: Environmental > Aquatic > Freshwater >...
CGGCCGCGCAGGCCAGCTCGCTGGCTGCGGACTGTGATTGGGCGCAGATCGAATACAGGCGCGGCACCATGGCCAAACCTTCAGCCCGGCTGCGGCCCGACAACAACTGGCGCGCGACGTCGGGCCGGGACGAGCTGAGTTGCACCTCCGCGACGCGCCCGCCGTCGACCCGCAGGCCGACCCGCAATGCGCCTTCAGGGCCCACGCTCGCCGTGCCGGGGCTGGCCGAACAGGAAGTCGCGTTTGCTCAGCGGCCGGGCGGCCGGGGCCGTGGCGGCAGGTGCGGCGCTCAGGGGCTGGGTCGCGACCTGGCCCGTCTCGCCAACCTCGCGATGCGCCGCGTCGAACAGCGCCTCCAGCGCGGCCATGGCGGTGTCGTGCGCGCCGCAGTGGTCGTCGAAATCGAACATCGGCGAGAACAGCGAACAGGCCTGGTAGTCGCCGATCGTCGACTCATGGCCGCCGATGAACTCGAACACCCCCGCGGGGAAGACATGGTGCCGGGAGGCACCGACGGCGATCGGCTGCCACCGCGCCACGACGCGCGGCATCAGCCACAGGTTCATGAACCACGGGGTGATCAGAATGCCGAGCCAGTGGTCTGCCCAGGGGCGAAAGCCCACCGCCTCGACCGACAGCGCGGGGTTGAGGATCGGCACGCCGGCCATTCGGTTCTGCGCGATGTGGCGAAAGCTGCTCTCCAGGGCTGCGCCCGGGCAGGGCCGATCGGCCGGAGGCAGGGCAGAAGGCGGCTGCTCAGTCTCAGTCATCGAGCACCAGGAAATCCTGTTGCAGGGCCGAGCAGTTCGGGCAGGTCCAGTGCGCTGGCAGCTCGGTGAAGGGTGTGCCGGGTGGGATCTGCCAGACCTCGTCACCGAGTGCGGGGTCGTAGACCGTCCAGCAGATCTTGCACTCCAGCCGCGTGCTCGGGCCGATCGCGGCATGGCGGCCAGGCGGCTCGTTCACGGGTGCACCCTACGGTCCGCGGCCGCCCCTGCCGAGCCGGAGCATGAGCACTTGGGGCGGCCCGACGTGCTCACGGTGTTCAGGCGGTGGCGATCGAATCGCTCATCCACTGCACCAACTCGGCCAGCCGGGCGTGGCTCTCGACCAGGTCCTCGCGGGCGGCGACAGCCACCTCGGGCATGGCGACAACCTCGATGGTGTTGAGGATCAGCGTTTGCATGTTGTTGAAGTACTGTACGCGCCAGACATGGCGCGCGGCCGTGCTGCTGATGCGGCAGTTGCCGAAGCCGCGCGACAGGATCACCACCGTGCCGCCGTCGAGCACGCGGTCGATGTGCACGATGTCTTCGGGCGACAGCGGCAGCAGCGTCAGGTTGATCACGTGCGCCGGCCGGTCCGCCGCGCAGCGGTCCATCGCGTCCTGCAGTTCGTGCACCAGCGCGGGCACGTTCATCGCGCCTGCGGGCAGCGCCAGGTCGCGCAACCGCGTCGCGCCGCCGTCTTGGGCCAGTTGGCCCACCACATTCGGAATGGGGGCCGCCAGCAGGAAGTCATGCCGCAGCGCACCGCCGGCGTCGAAGTGCTGCTCGCGCCAGACGCCGGAGAACACGCTTTCCTGGATGCGGATCTCGTGGCCTGAATGGATGATGGCGGCGACCTCGCCTTCGCCCAGGGTTTCGTTCAGCACGCGCAGCGCTTGCGGGGCCAGGCCTGCCAGATCGAGCGCGGGCGGCTCGCCCCCCTGCGCCAGCCAGCGGCCAAAGTGCTGCAGGAAGGTGGCCAGCACGTCGCGCGCGCCGGCCACGTCGGCGTCCGTGCCGGGCTCGGGCACGCGCGGCATCTCGAAGGTGCTCATCTCGCGCGGTATCGGCATGTAGTCGACCGCGTCCTCGGGCTCGGGCATCAGGCTGCGGATCGGGATGTTCACGGGACGCATGCGCGGCTCCTCGGTGTCAATGGCACGCCGCCGCCGGGTCGGCCCCGGCCGCGCGCACCGGAATGCCGACGCTCGGCGGACGGCTCGGCGCGGCGGCCAGCAGGCGCTGCAGCTCGGCGACATAGACATCCCAGTCGCGGATGCCGTCCACCGCGCCCAGGTAGTGTCCGTCACGCAGCATGACGAACGCCGGCCAGCGGGCAAAGCCGAAGCGCGGGGCCAGCAGGCGCGACGCCGCCGGGGGCAGCAGCGCCACGCGAAAGGCACCGCGGCCTGCGGCATGCAACTCGGGCACGATCACCGCCAGATCGAGCGTCTCCTTGAAGCGATCGGGGTCCTCGGCAAAGACCGCCATCGCGGCGCCGGGTTGGCCGGCCCAATCGTCGAAAGCCGCCGCGTCGTGCAGCAGCGTGGCGCCGGTCTGCGCGACCATGCGGGCAAACAGCGGATGCAGGCTGGGCGTGGCCGTTGTTTCCGTGGTCGAGTTCATGTCGAGGCCTTTCGCAGGTGGGCAGGCAGTTCGGGCACCCGATCGACCAGGTCGGCAAAGAACGCATCGACCGCGCCGTCGCCGCGCAGCACCGCAGCCAGCGCCTGGCGCGCGGCGCGGGCCTGCGCGGCTTCTTCATCGCCCAGAACCTGTCGTGCCGTGCCCAGGAAGCCCAGCACCCAGGTGCCCACCGGCTGTTCGCCGACGAGCATCATGTCCAGCTGCTCGCGGTGACCGTCGGCCTCACACCAGGCGAGGTTGCCGTGCGCTTCCACCACGCGCAGCGGCAGGCCGATGCACATCAGCGAGCCACCTTGTCGGCCGTCGCAGGCGTCGGGCGCAGGAAGCGAGCATCGCCGATGCGGCAGGCCTCGTGCTCGGACGGCCGGCCGGCTTCGTAGTCATGCAGCGCCAGCGCGCCGGGGCTCAGGCGCTCTTCGGGCGGTGCATCGCGCGGCACGGCCTCGATGCCCCAGGCCCGCAGTTCGGTCACTGCCAGGTCGACGGCTTCGTCCAACCTGGCGCGCACCGCCGGACTGAGGCTGCCGCCGAGGTCATCGAGCACGTCGGGCTGCACACCGATGAGCGTGATCTTCTCGGGAAAGCGGTCGCGCAGCCGCGCCAGCGACAGCAGTTCCTGGAACGTGGCCTGGTGCAGGCTCATCAGGGTGTCGGCCCACACCGGCACCTCGCCATCGCGGAAGACCCGCAGCGTGCCGGGCGGCAGCTTGTAGTCGATCGCGTCGAGCACCAGCACATGGTCGGCAGCGCAGACATGGTCGAGCAGGTACATGCCCTGCGTGCCGCCATCGACCAGCGAAACGCCCTCAGGCAGGTCATAGCGCTGGTGCAGCGCCTCGACGCAGCGCACACCGAAGCCCTCGTCGGCCCATAGCACGTTGCCGATGCCCAGAACCAGCACCCGCGACGCGGCCACCTCGACCCCCGGCGCAGCAGGCCCCGAGTTCACTTGCTGGGCACCCGCCAGCCGTTGATCATGGTGCTGATGACCGTCTCACCGGACATGATGTCCTCACGCACCACCATGTAGATGTGCACGATGGTGAAGATCACCAGGTACCACATGCCCAGGTGGTGCAGCGTGTGCACGTTCTGGCTGTAGCCCAGCAGCGGCAGCGCCCACGACGAGAACAGCTTGTAGGCCCAGCTGTGCATGCCCAGCCCCTCGCCATAGAGCGCGAAACCGGTGACGATCATGAACACCGCGCCCAGCACATACATGAAGAACATCGCCGCCATGGCCAGCGGGTTGTGTCCCAGCCACGGCTGGACCTCGCGCCGCAGGAACAGGTAGTGCAGGGTCTGCTTGATGAACCCGCTCCACCACGATGGCGTGAGCATCTTCAGCGGCACCAGGAAGATCTCGCGCGAGTAGCGGTTGCCGAAGAAGGCCCAGACCACGCGCAGCACGAAGGTGACTGCAAACAGGTAGGCTGCCGCGAAGTGCGCGAAGCGGATGTAGCCGAACATGAAGTGGTCGTAGGCCTCGCCGCCGATGGCTGGCGGCGGCGAGCCGATCAGGTAACCGGTGACGGCCAGTACCACCATGGCGATCGCCATGATCCAGTGCCAGATGCGCACCGGTGCCTCCCAGACGTAGGTCGGCAGGATCCTGCGATGAGTCGTGCCCATGCTTGTCTCCCTGATGTTCAGCGAACCGTGACGCGGGTGATCTCCTCACCTTCGGGCGAAACCACATGGGTGGAGCAGGCCAGGCAGGGGTCGAAACTGTGGATCGTGCGCAGGATCTCCAGCGGCTCGTCGGGCTTGGCCATCGGCGTGTTCATCAGCGAGGCCTCGTAGGCGCCGATCTGGTTCTTGGTGTCGCGCGGGCTCGCGTTCCAGGTGGTTGGCACCACGCACTGGTAGTTGTCGATGCGCGTGTCCTTGATCTTGATCCAGTGCCCAAGCGCGCCGCGCGGCGCTTCGCAGAAGCCCGCACCCTGCGCCGCCGCGGGCCAAGTGCTGGGTTCCCAGCTGTCGACGTTCGCGGTGGAGAAGTCGCCGGCCTTCAGGTTGGCCATCAGCTTGTCGAAGAAGTGGCGCATCTTGTGCGCCGACCAGGAAGCCTCCAGCCCGCGCGCCGCGGTACGCCCGAGCGTGGAGAACAACGCCGGCAACGGCACGTCGAGCTTCTTCAGCACCATGTCCACCGGTTCCTTGAACTCGGGCTTGCCCATGGCGTAGCCGATGACATAGCGTGCCAGCGGGCCCACTTCCATGGCGTTGCCGCGCCAGCGCGGTGCCTTGATCCATGAATACTTGGCGCTTTCGTCGAGCTGGTCGATCGCGGTGGGCGTGCCCTTGAATCCCTTGCCGAGCACGAAGTTGGATTCGGTGACGCCTTCGAAGGGGTGCAGCCCCTTGGCCTCGTCGGCGTACTTGTACCAACTGTGCGCCACGAACTCCTGGATCTGCGCCGGGTCTTTCAGGTCCACCGGCAGGATCTCGGTGAGCTTGCCGTTGAGGATGGCGCCACGCGGCATCAGCAGGCTCTTGTTGCTGTCGTCGTTGGCGATGTCGGGGAACTCGCCGTAGGACAGCAGGTTCTGGCTGGAGATGCCGCCGCCGATGGCGCCCCAGTCCTTGTAGAACGAGGCGATGGCCAGCAGGTCGGGGACATAGACCTGGTCGATGAAGGCGATGGTGTCGTCGATGACCTTCGACACCATGTTCAGCCGCTCCTTGTTGATGCCGCCGATGCCGTTCATGTTGATCGAGCAGGGCACACCGCCGACCAGCCAGTTCGGGTGCGGGTTCTTGCCGCCGAACACGGTCTGGATCTTCACGATCTCCTTCTGGAAGTCGAGCGCCTCGAGGTAGTGCGCCACGGCCATCAGGTTGGCCTCGGCCGGCAGCTTGTAGGCCGGGTGACCCCAGTAGCCGTTGCGGAACGGTCCCAGCTGGCCCGAGGCGACGAACTTCTTCAGTCGACTCTGCAGGTCGCGGAAGTAGCCCGGCGACGACATCGGCCAGCTGCTGATCGACTGCGCCAACTCGGAAGTCTTCTTCGGGTCGGCGCTGAGCGCGCTGACCACGTCGACCCAGTCCAGCGCGTGCAGGTGATAGAAGTGCACCAGATGGTCGTGCGCGTACAGCGTCGCGTGCATCAGGTTGCGGATGATGTTCGCGTTGTCCGGGATCTTGATCTTCAGCGCGTCTTCCACCGCGCGCACCGACACCAGCGCGTGCGTGCCGGTGCACACGCCGCAAATGCGCTCGACGAAGGCCCAGGCATCGCGCGGGTCACGGCCCTTGAGGATGACCTCGAGGCCGCGCCACATCGTGCCGGTGGACACGGCATTGCGGATGACGTTCTTGTCGTCCAGATTGGCCTCGATGCGCAGGTGGCCCTCGATGCGGGTGACCGGGTCGACGACGATGCGCTTGCCGCTGTTGTCGAGCTTGAAGCCTTGGGTTTCGATGACGGACATGATCAGCTCTCCACCTTGTTGGTGTTATCGGCCTGCGTCTTGTTGCGATCGGCGGCACGCTTGATTGCGCTCACGGCAGCGTGTGCCACCACCGCGGCGCCCGTCACCCCGGCGGCCACCAGGCCGATGCGGTCGGCATTAGCCTCGACGCCGAACTGGGTGATATTGCTGAGCCGGTCGTAGAACGAGCCCTTGTCCCAGAAGCCGTCTTCCGAGCAGCCGATGCATCCGTGGCCCGAGCCGATGGGGAAGGACACACCTTCGTTCCAGCGCGTGGTGGAACAGGCGTTGTAGGTGGTCGGGCCCTTGCAGCCCATCTTGTACAGACAGTAGCCGTTCTTGGCGCCTTCGTCGTCCCACTTCTCGACGAACTGCCCGGCATCGAAGTGGCCGCGCCGATAGCACTTGTCGTGGATGCGCTGGTTGTAGAACATCTTCGGCCGACCCTGGCGGTCCATCTCGGGCAGGCGTCCGAAGGTCACGAAATAGGTGACCACGGCGGTCATGACCTCGGCGATCGGCGGACAGCCAGGCACCTTGATGATCGGCTTGTCGGTGATGACCTTGTTGATCGGCACCGCGGTGGTCGGGTTCGGTTTGGCCGCCTGCACACAGCCCCACGATGCGCACGAGCCCCAGGCGATAACGGCCGCGGCGTCCTTGGCCACGTGCTTCAACTTCTCGACGAAGGGGCGCCCGCCCGGCATGCAGTACATCCCGTCGTTGCCCAGCGGCGGGTTGCCTTCCACCGCCAGGATGTAGTTGCCCTTGTAGTCCTTCATCACCTGTTCGAGCGCGGCCTCGGCCTGATGGCCGGCAGCGGCCATGATGGTGTCGTCGTAGTCGAGCGAAATCATCGACAGGATCACATCCTTGGCCAGCGGGTGGGCCGAGCGGATGAACGATTCGGTGCAGCAGGTGCACTCCAGCCCGTGCAGCCAGAGCACCGGCGTGCGCGGCTTGGTCTCCAGCGCATGCGCGATACGCGGTGCGAAGGCCGGCGCCAGACCGAGCGAAGCGGCCGTCAGGCTGCAGAACTTCAGATAGCTGCGGCGCGTGATGCCCTGCCGGCGCATGACGTCGTAGAAGGTCTCGATCATGTTGAGGTCCTCTGTCGTGGTTCGGCCCTGAAGCCCGGGCCTTGTGGCCAAGCCTTTAAACCCGCACAGTCTGTCCCGATCTCGATCGGCGAACCTGATCCACATCAAGCGGAGCGCAAACAGCCCACAGCGTGGTCAACGCGCTCTGCACGAAGGCAGCCCTGTAAGCCCGCGCGGACAGTGGCGGCGCTCGATGACCGTCCGGCGCAATCGCCGGTGGGGGCTCAGTACCGGGCGATCCGACCGGCGGCAATCAGCGGACGAACCATCGCGCTGTCGGCCTGCATGCGCTCGCGCACCGCCTGCGGCGAGGACGGCGTGATCTCGAAGCCGGCGTTCTCGGCGCGCTTGCGCACGGCGTCGCTGGCCAGGGCCTGGCCGATGCCCTGCTGCAACGCAGCCAGCACTGGGGCCGGCGTTCCGGCCACGGTCATCAGCGCGGCCCAGGGGTGCATCTCCACCGCAGGGCCACCGGCCTCGACCAGCGTCGGAATCGACGGGTGACTGGACACGCGCTCGCGGGCCGCGATGGCCAGCGGCCGCAGCTTGCCGCTGGCCATCAGCGGGGCCATGGTGTTGATGCTGAAGGCGGTGAAGTCCACCTCGCCCGAGGCCACTGCCGCGAACAGTGTGCCGCCGTCCTTGAAGGGCACGTGCAGCAACTGCAGGCCCGCGGCGTGCGCAAAGCTCTCCACCGCGACCGGGCTGGGGTGGCCGTTGCCCAGCGAGGCGTAGCTGATGCTGCCGGGTGTGCGGCGTGCCGCGTCCTGCAACTCGGCCACGCTGCGCAATCGGCTGCCGCCACCCACCCATAGAACGAAGGTGGCCCTGAACAGCAGCGTCAGCGGCTCGAGGTCACGCACCGGGTCGTAGGGAAGGCTGGCATGCACCAGCGGGTTGACGGCCAGTGTGCCGGAGTCCGCCAGGTACAAAGTGTGGCCGTCGGCGGCGGTGCGGCGCACGTCGGCGAAGGCGACGATGCCCGACGCACCCGGCTTGTTGTCCACCAGCACGGTCTGGTCCCACAGCTGCGACAGCTGTTCGGCCACGCTGCGCGCCACGACGTCGGGGCCAATGCCCACCGAATAGGGAACCACCAGCCGCACCGTGCGCGCGGGGAACGCGCCCGTCGGCCGCGCCGCCCAGGACGGGTTGGCGTGCAGCAGGGCCGCGCTGGCGGCCAGGAGGGCGCGTCGGCTGGAGCAGACTGTCTTCACGCTCACTTCAGCCCAGCGCCCGCCCGAGCAGGGCACCGGCCGACAACAACGCGGCGAACCACAATTCGAATCTGAAGGTCCGGAACAGGATCTCGTTGAAGGCCGTGCCAGGAGGGCAGCGGCCAAAGTCGCGCCGCAGCGACAGCGCCGCGGGCAACAGCAGCAGCGGCAAAAGCAGCGCCGCCGTGCGAGCTTGAAGGGCCATCAATGGCACCAGGGCCATGGGCCCCAGGAGCAGCAGCGTGTACAGGCCGCGCGAGGCCCGTTCGCCGAAGGTCGCGGCAAAGGTGCGGCGCCCCACCAGCCGATCGTGGGCCACGTCGCGGTGGTTGTTGACGGCCAGTGCAGCGGCCGCCAGCGCACCGATGGCGATCGATGCCAGCATGGTCACCGTGCCGACCGTGCCGGTGAGAACCCAGTCGGTGCCGATGACTGCGACGAGTCCGAAGAACACGAACACCGTGAGCTCGCCGAACGCGGTGTAGGCGATCGGCCTGGGGCCGCCCATGTAGGCCAGCGCTGCCAGCAGCGACGCCGTACCGATGGCCAGGACCGGCCATCCGCGGTAGGCCACCAGGGTCAGCCCGAGCGCCGTGGCGACCAGTGCCGCAAGCACGATGCCCGTGCGCACATGGCGTACGCTGAGCCAGCCGTTGGCGGTGGCGCGCGGCAGTCCGGTGCGTGTGCCGCTGCTGTCGCCGCCGCGCACGGTATAGCCGACGTCGTTCTGCATGTTCGTGATCACCTGCACCAGCAATGCCGAGCCCAGCACCAGCACGGTCGCGAGCAGGTCGATCGCCCCCGTGCGTGCGAAGCCCAGCGTGGCGCCCACGAGCACCGGGCTGAAGGCCACGAGCAGGGTGCTCGGACGGATCGCCACCATCCAGGCGGCCATCGACCCCGAACGCACGGTCCGCGAGGCGTTGGCGATACCGCGATTCACTGTCATGCCCTGGTTGCTCCGTGACGGCTGTGGGTTCTTGGGTGGCGCATGGCGCCGCATTCTGCAGGTGTCAACTTGCGCTGTGTCAAAGCGGACGCCTAGGGTTTACGCCGACGAGCGCGTCATGGTGGGTATTCTCGCCGATGCCCCCAGCCGAGCCACCCGCTACCGATGGGCGGCGATGCTGTGCTTGGCGCGGCCCGCGGCGCTTGACCTGGGTCAACCGACCGCCGTGGCGCCTCGCTATCGTTCCCGACACGCGGCCCGAGTGCGCTGCGCTTTCGGAAGGATCGCCATGAACACACCCGCCCAGGCCCTGTACGACGCCGTCAAGGCTTCCCGCCTTGCCGAAGGCCTCAGCGACGAACAGGTCAGCGTCTTGGCGCGTGTGCTGAGGCTGGAGTCCGTGCAGCCACAGCAGGTGCTGGCCCGCGAAGGTGACGCCGACAACCGCCTGTACGCGATCGTGCAGGGTTCGCTGGTGATCGTGAAGCATGCGGGCACGCCCGACGAGACCACATTGGTGACGCTGGGTGCCAGCGACTTTGCGCATGAACTCGGCTTCCTCGATGGCGCGCCGCGCTATGCGTCGCTGATGGCCACCGGGCCGGGCCAGGTGCTGGTGCTGGAACGCGAAGGGCTGGAAAGCCTGATCGACAGCCATCCGCGCATTCTGTACGGCGTCATGTGCGCGATCGTGCGCACCGTGCACCGTGTCCAGACGCGCCTGTCGATGCAGGCCAGCGAGCTGACGAACTACATCGTCAAGCAGCATGGCCGGTATTGACGCGCGAACGCGTACTCAACTCGCGCAGCGCGATCGCGCAGGCTTCAGGCCCTCGTAGGGCGACTCCAGCTGGCAGCGCCGCAGCAGTTCGGCGTCCGCGAACAGGCGAGCCGGTGCACCGTCGGCGACCACGCGCCCTTCGTGCAGCACCAGCGCGCGCGGGCATAGCTGCAGCACCAGGCCCAGGTCGTGCGTCGCGACAAGCCGGGTCTGCGGCAGACGGCCCAGCAGTTCGATCAAGCGGCGCCGTCCGGCGGGGTCGAGCCCGGTCGACGGTTCGTCCAGCACCAAGATCGACGGGGCCATCGCCAGCACGCCGGCAATCGCCACGGCGCGCTTCTCGCCGCCGGACAAGCGATAGGGCGCGCGCAGCGCCAGGTGGGACGCACCCACGGCCGCCAGCGCCTCCGCCACGCGGGCCCGTACCTCGCTCGCAGCGAGCCCGAGGTTCATCGGCCCGAAGGCCACGTCGTCCTGCACCGTGGGCATGAACAACTGGTCGTCGGCATCCTGGAACACATAGCCCACCCTGCGCCGCACGTCGGGCAGGCGGGCACGCGTCAATGGGATGCCCTCGATGCGCACGCTGCCGCTGGCGGCGAGCAACAAGCCATTGAGGTGCTTAAGCAGCGTGGACTTGCCCGCGCCGTTGGCGCCGACGATGGCCACCACCTCGCCAACGTCGACGCGAAGGTCCACGCCGCGCAACGCCTGGGTGCCGTCGGCATAGGCGTGCACCAGCGCCCGGATGTCGATGGCCGGCACGCTCACCGGCTCATGCCCAGACGTTGGTGATCAGGCGCCCCAGCGCCAGCGGCAGGTCCACCGCGCGCGCCAGCGCGAAGTAGCCGCACCACAGGCCGACGAACAGCGTGTCGGCGCGCTGCCAGCGCCAATCTTCGACGATGCGCAACTCGCCGTCGAAGCCGCGTGCCAGCATGGCCTGGTGCACGCGGGCGGCGCGGTCGAAGGCGCGCAGCAGCAGCTGGCCCATCAGCGAGGCATACAGCGACAGTGGCAGGCGTCGGCCTGGCGCGGCGCGCAGACGATGCGCCGTGCTGATGCGCAGCGCCTCTTCGGCGAGCACGTGGACGTAGCGTTGCAGGAACAGCAGCTGCGCGGTGAACACCCGCGGCACGCCCAGGCGTGACAGCCCGACGCACAGTGCGTGCATGCCGGTACTGCCCAGCAGCACCACGGTGGCGCTGACCGTGAGCGTGACCCGCAGCAGGATGGAGCCAAAGGAAACCCAACCGGCGCCGAGCTCGATTCCGCCGAGCGCCAGCATGGGTGTGCGGTCGAACCAGGGGTTGGCCAGGCCAACCATCAACGCGAACGGCGAGGCCAGCCACAGCGTGCGCCGCAGCACGCGCCCCGGCACCTGGGCCTGCGCCGACAGCACCGCAGGGAACAGCGCCAGCGGCAGCAGCGCTGCCACCTGGTAGCGGCCAAAGGACAGCACCGTGACGATGAAGCACAGCGTGACCGCCAGCTTGGCGCGCGGGTCGCGCCGCGCCAACGCGGTCTCGCGTAGCGCCAGCGAATCAAGGGCGCGCAGATCCTGCAGCGCGGCGGCCAGTCGACTCATGGCGGGATGCTTCAGTGCCGGGCGCGGCGCCGTCGCAGGAACAGGCCGATCAGCATCACCAGCGCGAATGTCGCTGCGCCGCCCACCAGGCCAGCCACGGTGGTGACGGCGTTCACCTCGGGCCAGGCAGCCGGTGCGGCGTGCTCCTGGGCCGGTTCGGGCGCAGCGGCAGCGGCCAGCGCGTAGTCGGGCAGCCAAGCCAGGCGCTGCTGCACGCCATCCAGTGCGGCGTGCAACTCCTGCGAGGGCGCGGCCGGCAGCGCTGTGCCTGCAACTCGAGCCACCGACCATTCCAGCCCGTCGGGCTGGGTCGATGCGAACCAGGACAGCACCCCTCCTGTGAGCGCGGCCGCCAGGGTCAGCGGTAGCAGCAATTGCCGCCGGTCCGCCGCCATGCCCGATGCCGAAATGTCGAGCAACTCGGGCCGGGCGCGGCGCAGGAAGCCCACGAGGGCGGCCGTGGCCAGCCCCTCGACCACGCCAATGGCCAGATGAATCGGCAACATCAGGCCCAGGAAGGCCGAGGCCGGCAGGCTCGAGATGCCCGAAGCCACGGTCTGTAGCACCACGGCCAGTGCGCCGAGCTGCAATGCAAGCACGGCCGCGAGCAAGGTCGCGAACGCCGCGCGCCTTGGCCCTGGCGACCTGCCGGCCAGCGGTCGGTAGACCAGCGGATAGGCCAGGTAGCACGGCAGCACGCCCAGGTTGAACATGTTGGCGCCCAGGGCCAGCAGGCCGCCATCGGCGAAGAACAAGGCTTGCACCGTCAGCACCGACGCCACGACGACGAAGGCCGCATGCGGCCCGAGCAGGATGGCCAGCAGCAGGCCGCCGCCCAGATGACCGCTGGAGCCAGTGCCCGGAATGCTGAAGTTGACCATCTGTGCAGCAAACACGAATGCACCCAGCATGCCCATCAACGGCATCATCCGGTCGTCGGCCCGCTGCTGCACACGCCGCGCCGCCACGCTCATCACGGCGCATGAGGCCACCCACATCAACACCCCGGTACCCGGCGACAGCAGCGCATCGGCCATGTGCATCGCAACACCCCGCCGCGACGGAATCGAGTGCCGCGGTACGCCGAGTATCACAAATGTATGAAGAAGTGCAGTGTGTTCATATCAAAGTCGGGCCGAACTCCCGTGCTCGAGGTGGCGGGTCGGTCGCAGCAAACCGCTCCGATGCTTGACCTGGGTCAGGGGTTGCACACGTCGCCGTGCCTACAGTCGCGCTGCCATGGGCCCGCTCGGAATCACCCTGCTGATGTTGCTGGCCTTTGCCGGCTTTGCGGCCCTGGTCTGGCGCAAGCTGCAAATCGTGCTGGCGCTGCAGCCCGAAGTCCGCTGGGACCAGCCCTGGCAGCGCGCACGCAGCGTGCTCGTCAACGGCCTGCTGCAGCAGCGCATGCTGCAGCGCGAGTGGCGTGCCGGCCTGATGCACGCGATCATTTTCCTGGGCTTCATGTCGCTGCTGCTGCGCAAGCTGCAGCTCATCGCCATCGGCTACCACGAGACCTTCGCCTTCCCGGCGGCCTTCGGCGGGCCGTTTGCGGCCTTCAAGGACGCGATCGAACTGGCGGTGACACTGGCCGTGCTGTATGCCTTCTGGCGGCGCTTCGTGGTGCGGCCGGCGCGGCTGGAGCCGAATCGCGAAGCGGTGCTGGTGCTGTCGCTGATCTTGGCGATCATGCTCACCGACATTGCCTTCGACGGCTTTCGCTTCGTGCAGCTCGCCGACAAGGTTCCTGGCATCGCTCACGAGCGCGACCACGCCTTCCTCGGCCGCGCGGTCGCCCGGGTCTTCTCGGGCCTGTCGCCGGCGGCGGTGTCGGCTGGCTACGTGCTGTCGTACTGGACGCAGATGGTGGTGGTGTTCGGTTTCCTCGTGCTGCTGCCGGCGGGCGAGCATTTCCACATCGTCACCGCTTTGCCGGTGCTGTTTTTCCGTCGTGGCCGGCCGGCGAACCGCGTGCCCGGCGTCGACATCGACAAGCTGATGCAGGCCACCGAGGAGGCCGACATGAAGGCCGGCGCGCGCACGGCGCTCGACCTGAGCTGGAAGGAAGGGCTGGACGCCTTCACCTGCACCGAATGCGGTCGCTGCAAGGACGCCTGCCCGACGCACCTGACCGGCAAGCCGCTATCGCTGAAGACGGTGAACGACAGCCTGAAGCATCACCTGATGGCGCAGCGCGAGACCATCGTCGCCGGCGACCCGAAGCAGGAACTGCCCGCGCTGGTCGGCCCGGTGATCAGCGAGGACACGCTGTGGGCCTGCACCAGTTGCGGCTACTGCGAGGCAGCCTGCCCGATCGAGCTGGAGCACCTGGACAAGTTCTTCCGCATGCGCCAGCACCAGGTGATGATCGCCGGCGAGTTCCCGCACGAGCTGAAGAAGGTGTTCGAGGCCTACGAGTCGCAGGGCAATCCCTGGGGCCTGCAGGCGGGCCAGCGCGGCGACTGGGCCGAAGGTCTGGGCGTGCCGATCGTCGCCACCGCGGCCGATGCGGCCGCCCTGGACTACCTGTTCTATGTCGGCTCGGCGATGTCCTTCGACCCGCGCGGGCAGAAGATCGCGCGTGCCTTCGTGGCCATCCTGCAGCGTGCCGGCGTGCGTTTTGGCATCCTCGGCGCGCGCGAAGGCTCCACTGGCGAATGCGTGCGCCGCGTCGGCAACGAGATGCTGTTCCAGCAACTGGCCGCCTCACTGGTGGACACGCTGGGCGAGCTGGCCGTGACGCGCATCGTCACCTGTGATCCGCACGCGCTGAACTCGCTGCGCCACGAGTACCCCGACTTCGGCGGCCACTACCAGGTCCTGCACCACACCCAGCTTATCGCCGAGCTGCTGGTCCAGGGCCGAATCCGCGTGAAGGCCGCGCGGCGCCGCGTGGTCTTCCACGACCCTTGCTACCTGGGCCGCCACAACGGCGAGTTCGACGCGCCGCGCCAGGTGCTGCAGCAGCTCTGCGGCGATGCGCCTCTGGAGATGGCGCTGTCGCGCGAGAAGGCGATGTGCTGCGGCGCGGGCGGCGGGCGCATGTGGCTTGAGGAGACGATCGGCAAGCGTATCAACATCACGCGCGTGGAGCAGGCGCTGAAGGTGCAGCCCGACACCATTGCCACTGCCTGCCCCTACTGTGCGGTGATGGTCGCCGACGGGCTGGGTGCGGTCCGGCCCGACGGTGCCACCGTGTCGCAGGACATCGCCGAACTCGTGGCCGCGGCCATGGAGCGCGACCCGGTCTGATACCGACTCGCCAACGAACGCCTCGAATTCGCCGGCGGTTTTCGGCGCACAGCAGCCATAGGACGGACCCTCGACAAGCGGAGATCTTGGGGCTCCTCGCGGCCATTATGAAAAGGTCGCAGTTATGGAACGTCCGCGTGAGCGAACTTTCCATAACTGCGACCTTTTCACCGGCCAATTGAGGGCGTTCGCGACCGACAGCAATCCGGCAATCTGCTTGCTTTGTCCCCGGACGATGTGAGAACTGCAGGCTCGCACACGCACCTTGTGTGCGCATCACATTTGCATTACAGTGCGGGCATGAAGACCTCAACCCTCCCTGCCGTGCGTGTCGAGCCCGCGCTGCGTAGCGATGCCGAGGCGGTCCTCGACGAAGGCGAGTCGCTCTCCGATTTCGTGGCCGCGTGCGTTCGCGACGGCGTCACTTGGCGGCGTACCCAAGACGCCTTTCTCGCCCGAGCGCGAGACGCTGTCGAGCGATCTGAGCGTGAAAGCAACGGGATCTCGACGCAGGAGGTGCTGCGGCGGATGGACGCCCGGCTGGATGCGGCCCGTCAGCGGCTGGTGGCAGGCAAGCCGCGCGCTGGGCAGTGACCAGCTACCGTGTCCTCCTGACCGAAGAGGCCGCCGACGACTTGCTGCGGATTGAGGATTTCACCATCGAGAGGGAACTCGCCAGCGAGACACCTGACCTCGATGTAGTGCGGCGCCTCAGAGACGCTGTCGACCGCGCACTTCGACTACTGGAGTTCTCACCCTACTCATGCCGCAAGGCTGCTCGCGCCCTGAACGACAAGCAGCGTGAACTCATCGTTCCCTTCGGAAACGCCGGGCTCGTTGCCGCATTTGAAGTGCGTGGCGACATTGTCCGAGTCGGCGCCATTCGCCATCAGCTTGAGCAAGATTTCCACTGATCCTGATCGGCCGCGCTTCTCACCTCTGGTCTGAAGTGTTGGTCTGGTTCCGCGGGACTCTTGTCGGCCATCAGCTGTCGCAGCCCACCGGCAGCTTCCGCGACCCGGGCCGGGCGGGCCGGTCCGGATGGCGCTGAGCGGGAGCTCAGGGGCGCACGACGGCCCAGCCCTGCTTCTGCTTATCGATGATCTCGACGACGCTGGCCTTCACGTAGCCGATATCCGGCAGCATGTCGTCGCGTGTCTTCTTGCGCCCGGCCATCGTGTTCTCGCACATCAGCACCTTTGCGCCGGTCAGCGAGGTCTCACTGATGCGCGACGCCTGCGGCGAGGACTTCTCGAGCAGCCCAATGCCATTGCCGAACACCACGAGCTCGATGTTGACTTTGTCCATGCCGTACTCGCTCTGGACATTGCGCACGACATTGAGCGCTTGAGTCCAGGTCTTGGGGTCGGCATCGCTGACCTGGATCACGACGCCCGGCTTGGCACTGATCCCGGCGGCATCGGCGCCCGAGCTCTGCATGCCGGCACAACCGCCGAGCACCGTGACGAAGGCCAGCATCGCCAGCCACTTGCACACCGTACGGTCCCATTGCTTGGCTCCTTCTTGGCGGCACCTGTTTACACATGAAGGTACTGTTCCCAGGAAACAGCGGGGAAGGACTGGGGCAAATACCCGGCCCGCGGACGCTGCGGGCAGCGGCGGATTCAGTACGAATGAGTTCGGTTCAAACGCTACCAACTTCGGCCAGGTGCGGCAGAGAGCGGAATCACGCTGCGTGCCGACATGGCTCAGATGACCGATGAGCAGCGACGAAAGAATTCGCTGACATAGTACGTGGTCGGGTCGAGCGCTGACAGAGGTCGTCGACCGATACTCACATCATAGATCGACTGCGGCGCCGCCCTTCTGGTGCCAAGTTGCGGAGAAATCTCGACGCAGTTTGACTGGCTGCTTTGCGGACGTGAATTGGAAGTGCTGTGCGACCGGAGTGGGTCGGCGTCCCGTCAGCGGAAGTCGGCGGCTGGCGGCTGTGCGGCCTACAGGTCGGTCTGCACGAAGGTCTCGAGTAGGACAGGCCGATAGCTGTACCGCTGCTGCCAGTCCTGAGGCAGCTGCCTGCGCGCTGTCATCGCCAGGGTCTTGGAGGCGCTTATCGGCATCTTGTCCTGTCGACCTTGTTCTGGACGCAAGCGCAGCTTGCAGTGTCAGCATGAACGACTTTGCAGGTCCGTTGGGGGGGGGGGGGGGCTGGATGCGGGGGTATGTGAACCCAAAGGGGGGCCCCCCACCCCCCCCAAACAAAAAAACCCCCCCCCCGGAACACGGCGCAAACAGGGCCCAGAGGGTTACCCCGGTGGCGC
>Ga0105103_10000877_pt1 | contig 17016 bp, 16 predicted proteins | sample PPLLaktember2015_2_FD_79107 | JGI IMG/M metagenome (GOLD analysis project Ga0105103, IMG submission 79107) | Freshwater sediment microbial communities from Prairie Pothole Lake near Jamestown, North Dakota, USA - PPLs Lake P7 Core (6) Depth... | ecosystem: Environmental > Aquatic > Freshwater >...
CACCTTTGAGACAGACTGCTTCATCCAGGCCTATGTGTCCGAGGACGGCAGAGAGGGATTCCAGTCCTTTATTGAGAAAAGAAAACCCACTTTTAAGGGGAAATAAAGATATAAACAGACGGGAGCATTGTACAAACATTTGTTAAATTATGTTTCGCTACCCTACCCGCAAGTCCTGCCATGGCTGGACTTGCGGGATATATATCGGTCAGGCAATGCGTTCAAGGTATATCAATACAATATAAACAACTATGTATAACGCACCGATTCTCAAAAAGGCTGTTGAAATATTGAGGTTGCTAATCAGAGAATACCAACCCCTCGGGGTAACGGAGATCGCAAAAACAGTCTCGATAAGTAAAAGCACCGCTTATGGTATCTTGAAGAGTTTCCATGAGGAAGGCCTTGTCAGCAAGGACCCGTCAACGAAAAAATATACTGTAGGCAAGGAAATGATGAGGCTTGCCAAACTTGTTTTCAAAGGACAAGACCTTATTTCTATTGCCAGACCCTTTCTTGAGAGACTAGCGGAGCTTGTTGATGAAACAGTCTTCTTAGGTATTCGTGAATACGATGCGATTAAGGTCATCGACGTTATAGAGGCCAAGAAAGAGCTCAAGATATCATCTCCGGTTGGCACAAAGCTTCCGATCACGGCCGGTGCAAGCGGGAAACTCTTTATTTCTACCATGACGAATGAAGAAATTTTATCCTACTTCAGTGAAAAAGGATTGCCCCAATATACTGAAAACAGTATTACAGATATTGATACCTTCATCAAGGAAATCGAAGAGATTCGCAGGCTTGGTTACAGCGTTGATATTGAGGAATACTTGAAGGGCATCAGGGCCGTTGCAACCCTCATCCGGCAAGACGAAAAGCCCGTAGCCGCTATCTGGTTTGTCGGCTTTTCAAACTCCATGATCGATGAAAGACTAAACCATATTATCCGCAATCTGCAACATACAGCAGATCAAATTAGCACGAGGGCTTCCTTTAGTTCTGCAACAGACCTAAAGGTTTAAGTAGGCTATAGAACGAAACAGCCATCTTTCTGCTCGCACATCCTGAACTCTTTTTTCTATACTTTTACCTTATCACTAACCGTAGATTAAATTGATTTGACATTTTTTCCAATTGCAAAAAAATAATAATGTAATAGACTTAATATTGGGCAGATATTTTATCTGGCAAAATGTGTGTATTGTTTTATCGAGTCAAGACTTAAAGACTTTTGCCAAAAAATAGCAGAGGAGGGACAGCATGGATAAGATTCTCAGGATTGACGTAGGGGTCGAAGGTGGTCCCAAGGCTACCACAGTTCCCATCGGCGAGTATGCAGGTCTTGGTGGGAGGGCATTGACATCAGCTATTGTCTCAAAAGAGGTGCCGGCTGCCAGCCACCCGTTGGGCGAGGAAAATAAGCTTGTTATAGCGCCAGGGCTCTTGAGCGGTTCTATGAGTGCAATGTCCGGTCGAATTTCAGTTGGTGCAAAAAGCCCTCTGACCGGTGGCATCAAAGAGGCCAATTCAGGCGGCCAACCATCTCAGGTACTTGCCCGGCTCGGGTATGCAGCAATTGTGCTGGAAGGCAAGCCGAAAGGTGATGAACTGTACAAGATTTTCATCAATAAAGATGGGGTCAAAATCTCAATCGACAACACCCTGAAAATGCTTGGCAACTACGACGTCGTGGAGAAGATGAAAAAGGAATTTGGCGAAAAGATTGCCTGTATTTCCATCGGTCCTGCTGGGGAGATGAAGCTCGCCGCCTCTTCAGTGGCTTTCACAGATATGGAACTCAGACCAACCAGGCACGCCGGCAGGGGTGGCATGGGGGCAGTCATGGGATCCAAGGGGGTTAAGGTTGTTGTTCTGGATGATACTGGCATGAGCATGCGGCAGCCAAAAGATGCTGACAAGTTCAAGGAGGTCAACAAGAAGTGGATCGCTGGTCTTCAGGCGCATGGTGTTACCGGGCAAGGCCTTCCCGCCTACGGGACCAATGTGCTTACCAATATTATTAACGAGGCGGGTGGTTATCCTACCTATAATTTCAAGGAGGGCCGCTTCGCCGGAGCTGCAAAGATAAGCGGTGAAGTTCAGGCAGAAACAGAAACCAAAAGGGGTGGGCTCGCAACCCATGGCTGTCATAGCGGTTGCGTTATCCGCTGTTCAGGGATCTATAATGATAAAGACGGCCATTATCTCACAAAACAACCTGAATACGAAACCGTGTGGGCCCATGGCGGGAACTGCGGTATTGATGATCTGGACACCATCGCAATGTTGGATTTTCTCGACGACAACTATGGCTTGGACACGATCGATATGGGGGCGGCAATTGGCGTTGCCATGGAGGCAGGCCTGTTGAAGTTTGGTGACGGTCAGGGGGCCATAAATCTCATTAAAGAGGTTGGAAAGGGAACTCCTCTCGGCAGGATCATCGGAAGTGGTGCTGCCGTGACAGGGAAGGTTTTTGGCGTGGAGCGTGTGCCTGTTGTAAAGGGGCAGGCAATGCCTGCCTATGACCCAAGGGCCGTTCAAGGAATTGGCGTTACGTATGCGACGAGCCCCATGGGCGCCGACCATACGTCAGGCTATGCCGTTACTTCAAATATCCTTGGAGTAGGGGGCAAGGTGGATCCTCTGAAACCAGAGGGCCAGGTTGCTCTTTCAAGGGCCCTCCAGATTGCCACGGCCTTTATTGACTCCCTTGGTATGTGTATCTTTACGGCCTTTGCCTTGATGGATCAGCCGGAAACCAACCAAGCTCTGATCGATCTCGTTAATTCATTCTACGGCTGGAACTGGACTGCAGATGATACTGCGGATTTCGGGAAAAAGGTCCTTAAGATGGAGCGGGATTTCAACATTAGGGCAGGCTTTACAAAAGAACAAGACCGCCTGCCACTTTTTATGAAGAATCAGCCACTGGCACCTCACAATGTAACATTCCAGGTTACGGATGAAGAGTTAGACCAGGTTTTTAACTGGTAGACATCATTTTATTTGAAAAAGGAAGGGGCGACACGAGGCCTCTTCCTTTTTTATTTTTGGAGATACTATATATGGGAGACCATAAACCACAACAGATTGGTACCGCTTCTGTTCTGAATATCAGCCTGGTCGTTGATTCCTCATTAGCGAAAGAATTCTATGTGTTGCTTCAAACTGGCTTCACCGTGAAATGTCTTGTTGGAGTTAGCATTGAGAACCTGTTCTACCATCAGTTGAAGTTAAATCCTCAGCTTGTGGAGGAAAAGATACGTACTATCTTTCTTAGCGGTAAACCTGTTGATGATATTGCCACGGCAACCGTGCAAAACGGCTCTATCTTGGCCCTTTCAGGTGCAATGCCAGGCCTCGTTGGCGCCACACTCCGACGAAAAAGCCCCCTGGCTTCATTCAGACAATCAATAAGCACTCAGCAGACCTCTAAAAATTTCAAAAAAACTAAAGGGTATATACAGATCAAGCTTTTCAATATTCTCCTCAAGGAGCTTGGCCTATTTTTTCTCGAAATGGGCATTTATGTCCCACGAGCAATGTTTGCCTCGATTGTTGCACAGCTTACCGGTGATTTCTATAACAGGTGCAGACAAATCCTTATTAACGGAAAACCCATCCAATTAAAATCATCCATAGAATGGTTTCCTTTTCTCACCAATCATGATTTTGTTTATCTAAAGGTGCTGACAGAGTAATGCCATCCAAGTTCGTGTCCCGTCCCCAACGTTTCTGTGCGTGTATAATAGTGACGGTGTCGGGTTTCCTGAGCAAACCGTCGCGAGGCAAGGAAACTTGGTCTTTTGCGTATGCAAAAGTTCCGCAGGTTCACGCGAGCATGAACTAGCCCACACAGTGGGCGAGAAGAGGAGGCTCTACCAGCTTTGCTGGTGGAGGGGGCGACGCAAGCCCCAGCAATATGAGCCGCTGGAGCGCAATGAGCGTGTTTGCGGGGAAGAGCCCGACACAGGCACACATCCGAATGTAAAATCAGGATTTAACCTCTGCCTTTCCTCATCAAATGGTTTCGATCAACTCTCTCGTCACCTCATCAAGTGATGGAACAATCATCGTGGCCATGCTGAAATCATGATCAACAGTATGGATATTAGGGACAGCGACACACTTCATTCCGGCAGCGCCGGCTGCTATAGCCCCCTTCCCTGAGTCCTCTAACACCAGGCAACTTTCCGGGGTTTCGCCAAGCGACTTTGCAACGTAAAGGAACAAATCGGGAAATGGTTTTATCCGAGCTACGCTGCTTCTCGTGGCAACACACGAGAAGTATGTGGCAATATTCAGGGCTTTGAGAACCGCATAGGCAGCGTCTTCATACGATGATGTGGCAAGGGCAAGTTTCTTCCAACCTGTCATTCTTGAAAGCAGAGAGAGCGCACCCGGCATGGGTGCTGCTGTTGATATTACCAATTCCTCATAATACCCTGCCTTTGCGATCCGAACCAATTCGGGATCAATGTTCAGACCACGGGCTACAATGAACTCCCCGATGCTGCCACCTTTGAGTATCCAGTGTTCAGAGTAGTCCTGTTCGGATAGCCTAAAACCGAACCGTGCAAGGGCATCCTGATATGCCCTGCAGTGGAGCTTTTCTGTGTCGGCAAGAAGACCGTCGAGATCAAAGATCAGGGTGGTAATCATGTTTCGCCAGACACTAACAAATTCCGACTAGCTTCTGATGCAAGAGCCTTTCTCGTGCTACCTTTTTGGGCCACTATTTTTTCTTGCTAAAGCTTCCCGCTTTCTGCACGTACTCATCTTCAGTAATTGTTCCATCGTGGTTAACATCCCAGAAATTACAATTCTTCTCCGCTAAAGCCTTGTCTTTGTAAACTACTTTGCACTCTGTAACGGAAAGCTTCCCGTCTTTGTTCGCATCCGCCTGCAAAACGATCTCCCTGTAGACACTCCTTATCCTCTCATCTGATGGACCGGCAGAAAAAACAACAGAAACAGTACTAATGATAATAATCGATACCAGAATTAATATACAATTCGTTCTCATTTTTTTCTCCTTTAAGCTTATTTTTTTGAATCTTATAGTAAAACGCCCACCCTCCGTTAACGATGAATGGCTGGATGTGACCTACCCCAGGGAGATCATCGTTTTTGCGCAATGATTGTCTATTGTTGAGAGTTGGCACCAATAATCTCATCTACTTGCGGCCAAATCCGCCAAGTATGCCGCCAAGCACACCGCGTATTATTTGTCTGCCAATCTGGCTTCCCACAGTACGTGCTGCCTGTTTGGCCAAGGCTTGTACCATGCCCTCGCGGCGCTTGGAGCCCCACAGCAAATCACCCAGCCCGCCACCCCCTTCTGATGTCTTTTCTCCCTCTTTTTTACTGGGCTCCGGTTGCTCGGCTTCCCTCTCCTTTGTCCTCTGGCTGAGAATTTCATAGGCCGACTCACGATTCACAGGGGAATCATACTTGCCGCCTACGGGGCTTCGTGCCCTTACCATCGAGCGTTCTTCCGGAGTCACAGCGCCCATCCTGCAACGGGGCGGGCATATTATGGTACGCTCCACAGGCATGGGCACGCCCTTTTCCTGAAGCGTTGAAACCAATGCCTCGCCAACAGCAAGTTGAGATATAACTTCGGCAACATCTAATTTGGGGTTGGCAACAAAGGTTTCTGCGGCAGTCTGCACAGCCTTCTGATCACGTGGTGTGTACGCCCTGAGGGCATGTTGAATACGGTTCCCAAGCTGACCAAGGATCTCATTCGGCACATCATCGGGGAATTGTGAGCAAAAGTACACCCCAACGCCCTTGGAGCGGATAATCCGCACGACCTGTTCCACCCGCTGGCGCAACGTTGGCGGTGCATCGTCAAAGAGCAAGTGTGCCTCATCAAAGAAAAATACAAGCTTGGGCTTGTCGAGATCGCCCACCTCCGGGAGGTTTTCGAACAGTTCCGACAAGAGCCACAGAAGAAAGGTTGAGTACAATCGGGGCTTCAAAATGAGTTGTTCTGCCGTAAGGATGCTAATGATACCCCTTCCACTAAGATCAGTTCGCATGAGGTCGTTGAGTTCCAGCGCGGGTTCCCCAAATAAGGCTTCTCCACCTTCACGCTCAAGCGTCAGCAAAGCCCTCTGGATGGCAGCAATGGACTGGCTGTTCACCAGGCCATACTGCGTCGATATCTCCTTGCGGTTGTCTGCTACAAAACTGAGGAGGGCTCGCAAATCATCAAGGTCAAGCAACAACAAGCCCTGATCATCCGCAAGTTTGAAGGCAATCTCGAGCATACCTGCCTGGGTATCGTTAATCTCAAGGATTCGGCCGAGCAGGCTCGGGCCGATCTCACTAATGGTGGTGCGCACGGGATGGCCGTTCTTACCATACAAGTCCCAGAACAGGACCGGATTTGCCTCGTTGGTATAATCCTCAATCCCTATCTGCTTCACACGTTGCTGTATTTTTTCATTGGATACGCCAGCCATAGCAAGACCAGCCACATCACCTTTTACATCTGCCATGAATACAGGTACGCCCATGCGTGAAAAACCCTCTGCCATAATCATGAGCGAAATGGTCTTGCCTGTCCCCGTTGCTCCCGCTACAAGGCCATGGCGGTTGCCATACTTGGCGAGCAAGCGTACAGGTCGTTCTCCCTTACCAATGAGTATTTGATTCATCCCTGACCCCCTATCCACCTGACATTTGTGAAACTTTGCTATGATATTGTATGACGCTCAATGTTTAGCTTTTTTTTAATTTCTCTATCATTTCCTCTACTTCCTTGTAGCCCTCCCGATAAAACTTCTCTTCCTCGGGATCCAACTCACGCAACAAACAAAGAAACTCGCCGGCATGCTCTTTTTCTTCATTTGCGATATCCAGGAGAACCTCTTTTGCAAGTTTGTTATCAGTACTTTCAGCAGTTTGTTGGTAAAGTTGCACCGCCTCATATTCGGCGGCAATCATGAATCGTATCGCGCGAACCAACTCATTATTCGAAAGCTTTCGATCACTTTTCATCACGGTGAATGGATTGCAAAATTCAGGCATAGTAAACCTCCTTTTTCGACAATTTTGTTATATTGTACTATTTTTTATCTCTGTTCGAAATATAAAACCTGATTCTTCAATGGATCATTCCTGTCCATACTGATAGATAAAAGGAGCTCTACTTTGTTGAAGCTGACACAATAGCTCCCGACACTTGTTGAACCGAAACCGAAGCTACCTTCAGAGCATTGAAGACCGTTGTTTTTAATCATCTCTTGTGGTATTTTTGATTAGGCATGCTATGCAGGTAACAGTTAAGCTCTTCGCTACGCTCCGCCAGGGGCGGTTTGATATTGAAACCCTTGATCTGCCCCCTGAAACAAAGATTATTGATGTTGTTCAAAGGCTCGGGATCCCGGAAAGAGAGGTTACCCTAATCTTTGTGAATGGGCTGCACAGAGAGTTTTTATCAGAGCTTCACGATGGCGATACATTAGCCATGTTTCCGCCGGTGGGAGGAGGGTAAGACCAGCAAAGATACACGCTGCGCGTGGATAATGAGCACATCCACCCACGCTTGAAAACGTGGTCCTCTGTGTGGTTTGCGTCTTTCAGCGGGAATCCATGAGCGAGCACGGCGAGCGCGAAGGGGAGGCTCTGACAGCTTTGCTGATGGAGGGGGCGACGCAAGCCCCAGTAATAGAGCAAAGAGCATGGCGCATAGCAATAGAGAAAGGGGGAAACTTGTCACGCGTTACGTGTCAAGGATTTCGGCCTTTACCATGAGCTTTGAGCTGTCAGCTATGAGCTAATGAGGAGGACAATGAGATGAAGAAACTGGAAGAGTTTCTGAAAACAAATGCCCTGGGGGATCTGTTGCCCTGGAAGACACACAAGCAGGCAATGAAGGATTGCGGCCTCAATTGCCGCGATGTGGAGGAGGCTGCCCTTGCGCTCAACATACTGCCAGCCCGTTACCAGCGTAATAGAAAAACCATCACAACCCTCCTTCAGCGAAAGCTTTTTCAAAGCAAGGTTGCCGTCATAGGCTGTGGCGGATTGGGTGGGTACATTATTGAGGAACTTGCCCGCCTTGGCGTAGGAACAATCAAGGCCATCGATCCGGATATCTTTGAGGAACATAACCTGAATCGTCAGATTCTGTGCAAAGTTTCCGACCTTGGGAAACCCAAGGCAAAGGTAGCAAAAACAAGGGTTAAAGCGATCAACCCTGCGATCAAAATCATCCCCATAGTAAAATCATTTTCACAGGAAAATGGGGTCGCGCTCCTCAAGGGTATGGACGTTGTGGTTGACGCCCTCGATAGCGTACCAACGCGCATCGAGCTTGCGGAGTGTTGCGCAGCACTCAACATTCCCATGGTACATGGGACAATCGGAGGTTGGTACGGTCAGATAACAACCCAGTTCCCGGATGATAGAACGGTTCAGATGATCTATCGGAATTGTAAAGATACCAAAGGCGTTGAGAGGATGCTTGGCAACCCTTCCTTTACCCCGGCAGTTATAGCCAGTCTTCAGGTGGCAGAGGTATGCAAGCTTCTTACAGGTCAAGGGGCTCTTTTACGTAAAAGGATGCTATTCATCAATATGCTTGATATGGAAGTTGATCAGATTGAGATAGGAGAAACAATATCGTGTTAATCACGTAGCCTTTGTATGAGGCCACCCTACCCGCTCATCTTTTTTTGTTCCTTTATCACCCTATCCTTTGAAATACTGCTCATAAGAATATTCTCCATAAGGCTTTCGTACCATTACGCATCCCTTATCATTAGTCTATCTATGGCAGGCCTCGTCATCGGGAGCCTGCTTGTCTTTTTCAAACAAAAAACCATTCTGCTCTATAACCTCTCCTCCTCTAAACTTCTCCGATTCGCCTCCATTGCCCTTGCTGTCTCATGCCCTGCTATTTTTTTGCTACTGTCATTTATTCCCCTGGATCATGTTCGGATGCTCTGGGAGAAAATCCAAGTTGTTTATCTTGTGATTTTCATCCTTTTTTGCACCATTCCATTCTTTTTGTACGGTATCTTCATCTCATCAGCCCTCTTAGCATGGCGTGATAGAGCAAACAAGGTTTATGCAAGTGATCTCGTAGGTGGTGCTGGTGGAATCCTCTTGGTAGTTATGCTCATGAACGCTTTCAAAATAGAATATGTTTTAGTCATTATGACGGTTGTCATGGGCACAGTCATTCTTTCAGGGCTAGAAAGGGCTTTTTCACGAATTGTGATTGGTTCCATCCTCTACGGTCTCTGCCTTATCATTGTTCTGGATGTTTCGGCCTTTAAGATATCCCCTTACAAAGGACTTTCACAGGCCCTGAAGGATGATGGCGCCAGGCATGTTACCACTATATACTCCTCACATTCACGACTTGACCTTTTTGAAAATTCCCGAATGAAATTTGCCCCTGGCCTCTCCCTCTCCTTCAGGGAACATATACCCAGAGGGTTGGGGATGGCTCTGGATGGTGAAATCGCAGGTGTTGTTATGGATAGAAAAGACCTGGCGGCATACGACTTTCTCTCCTATGTGCCATCTGCACTTCCATACCTTCTTATTCAGCCAGAAAGCGTGGTCATTATCGGAGCAAGAAATAGCATTGACTTGTTGCAGCCGAGCTATTTCGGCGCCTCTCGTGTCTCCATAGCGGAACATGATACATCAGTCATAAAAGCCCTTGCATCCCAGCGTGAGAGTCTCGGCCCTATACAGATGCCTGTCTTCCCTGGTTCGGGAAGAAATCTCCTCAGGAACCTGCCTCAGAACTTAGGTCTCATTTTTCTGTCGAGGACAGGATTTTTCCCCTCCGGCAGTTTTGGTCTCCAGGAGGACTATGACCTTACAATAGAGGCAATAACAACATATATGAAATGGCTAAAAGATAATGGGGTTCTTTTCATTCAAATGTTTCTTCTGCCACCACCACGGATTGAACTACGGCTTGCCAGGAATATAAAAGCTGCACTGAAAAAAATGGGCATTCAGGAAGTAGACAAGTACCTTCTCATTTACAGGAGTTGGGACACTGTCAATTTCCTCATCAAGCGAGATGGTTTTTCTGAGTCAGACTTTAGTAAGGTTAGCCAATTTCTGGCAAACCGGCAATTCGATCTTCTTTATCCAGATATTGTTGGGCAAGAGAAGTTTATTACCGGTCTGGATTACCAGGGTCTCTTTCATGAGATTCTAGCTGATAAATCGTCTATCGAGTTTAGTTCATCTTATACTTTTGATATTAGGGAAACAACTGATGACCGGCCATTTTTTCATTATTTCCTGAGACTGAGCAAAATTGGTGAAGTTTACAGGCTTTCCGGGAGAAAGTGGGCATACTTCTTCCATGAAGGAATGTCCCTGCCTTTTGTTCTTATCTTCCTCATATTCCTCGCCATTTGCATCTTCGGAATAGCTTTGATTCTATCAAGGAACTTGGGATCGCCACTCACCAATCGACACTCGGAACTCACACCTGGCTCTTTGCTCTACTTTGCCTTGATCGGTTTCGCTTTTATGTTTGTGGAAGTATTCTTCATCCACCGACTCATACTTCCTTTCGGATCACCTGTAAAGGCTTTTTCAATAACCCTTGTGACAATACTCATGAGCGCCGGAATCGGGAGTCTGCTAGCCGGTTTGGTAGTTTGGAAAAAAATGATGTGGATCATCGGCATGGCCCCGTTATCTATCTTTGCATGCTACTTTCTCTTTGACCTTGTCGACGAAACTGCTCTATCTGCTGTTTTTATGGTTCCCATAGGAATAGTTCTTGGGTTCTTTTTTCCGGTTGGCCTCAGGTTTCTAGTTCGAGAAAAAACAGGCGGAGTACCATTGGCTTATGCTGCAAATGGAGCAGCATCCATTATCGCACCATCACTTGCCTCTGTTGTGGCAGTCGCCTATGGATGCAACATCCTGCTCATCCTCGCTGCCCTACTTTACATTCTGGCAATTGTAATAATATTACTCGTTATGTCCAGGATATCAAGGGCTTCTGAATATTTATAGGCATTTCAATCTGACTTGTTTTCCGCTGATTACCAATCACTTGTTACCGATCACGGGTTTCATCTACTTCTTCAGCGCCTGTCCTGTCATGGGCACAAAAGTGACTCCACCCAACTCCTTGATGGCATGTCAGCCCTTTTCCTTTGTTACCAGCGTTAGGTTCTGATAAAAAAAAGTACTACCGAGGGGTATTATGAGCCTCCCTCCTTCCTTCAGCTGCGCAAGGAGCGGTGGAGGAATGTGATTAGCTGATGCAGTTACCAAGATGACATCAAAGGGAGCATGAGATTCCCATCCATAGTAGCCGTCTCCATGTTTTACCTGGATGTTCGTGTAGCCAAGCCTTTGTAGCCTTGTCTTAACTACTTCATACAGGGACTTCTTAATTTCAATGGTAAAAACCTCCCTCACAATTCCTGATAAAATTGCAGCCTGATAGCCTGAACCTGTCCCAATCTCGAGAACCCGCTCGTTCCCTTTTAAGCCAACTGCCTCAGTCATCAGGGCAACTACATACGGCTGGGATATGGTCTGGCTTTCACCTATGGGCAAAGGATGGTCGTTATAGGCTTTGTTCTGCTGGTTCTCATCAACGAAAAGATGCCGCTGTACGGTCAGCATTGCATGAAGGACGCGCTGATCTCTGATCCCCCTCGCTTTAATGTCTTTCTCCACCATTTCCTGTCTTCTTTTTTCAAAGACATCAGCGGACATGGCAAGGTCAGGATTAAGGGCAATTACATTCAGAAAAACAAGCATGATGAGAATCGAATTCTTCACATGAAACCTCATAAAAAAATCACCACTACTATAATTTTAGAGCAATTAACTGGTTAAGTAAAGATAGCTTTCCTGCAGCTTCAACCTTTAACTTTTACCTTACTTAGGTCTTACACCTTGAACCTTGTTTTTCTCCCCCTTAACATCTTTAATTTTCTTGCGATAATACTATGTGACATCAGTGTCAAAATACCACGAGTTCAACCAGGGAGGTAAGATGTATGCTGATTAATCAGCTTGATGAAACGGCCTTAAGAAATGTTCGGATTGCTTGCGCTATCCTCTTTTCAGAAGAACTTGCTTATGATGATTCTTTTATTGAAGGCCTAAGCATGGAGACTGTTGAAAAAGCATACTGGCAAAAGGCGAAACGATGTTATCACCATCTGACGCCTCTCAGTTCGCGCAGCGAGGCCTCAGAAGCCCTAAACGACGTCCGGAGCTCCCTTGAAACTCTCGCCTCCGTCTTTCAATCTGGCGAGAGTACAGTTGACAATATCCCCAGGAAAGGTAAAATCATAGCCATAGGAGGTGCAAAAGGAGGTATAGGAAAAAGCATCGTCGTTGCCAACCTTAGCGTGCTATTGGCTTCACGGGGATTTAAGGTAACTGCAGTGGATCTTGACCTCGGCGGCGCCAACCTGCACCTCTGCCTCGGCAATAAAGTCCTCTTACAGAATAATATCAATGACTATCTCAGGAAAAGGGTGGATACACTGCAGGATATCTCCATAAAGAGCGAGTATGGCCCTTATCTCATCGGTGGCGACAGTGCCCAGTTGGGTGCCGCAAACATTGACTTCGGGCGGAAACTAAAACTGCTGAAAGCAGTGGAGAATTTAAACTCGGACTTCATTATCCTCGACCTTGGTGGAGATACTTCATATAACATCATTGATTTCTTCCTGAAGGCAGATTACGGCATCGTTCTTACAACAAGGGAGTCTGCGTCATACATTGGCGCATATCATTTCCTCAAGGCAGCCATGTATAGGAGATTTAATCGGCTCTTTGGCCCGGAATCTAAATTTCGGATGTATAAAAACCATCAGCTTGAACAGCTCATTCACGAGATGATGAATCCAACCAGGGGTGAAATGCCGAAGTCAATCCATGACCTGTTAGAAAAAGTACGTGAGGAACAACCAGACCACTTTTCTTTTATGAACCAGGTGGTGGAGGACTTCCGTTCCTATCTTGTTGTCAATAAAGTCCCCAACCGTCTTCTTGGCAGTTTCGATGTCAATCCAATAATAACGAGAATTCAACAGGTCACCAAAACGTGGCTTTCAAAAGAAATCACCTATCTTGGCAGTATCTCCTTTCAGCCTGAAGTTGAGAATAGCATGATCGATCTTGTGCCTGTTGTCGTCAAATACCCCAAAGGCAAGATGGCAGAAGAACTCAGTGCCATTATGGCAAGGCTCTTCGAACAAGATATTTAGGCAAAGCTTAGTATCAGATTTTTTAACTTCTCCGAACTCTGAACTCTTAGCTCCTAACTCTATCCTTTTCTTATGCCAACCGTTTCTTAAATCTCAGGGCACTAATTGTAAGTATGGCTGTACCCAAAATGAGGAGTGCGGCAATCTGGGGCCAGAGAATATTGATCCCGACACCCTTTAAGAAGATACCTCTGACAATGACGAGAAAGTATCTCAATGGGCTGAGATAGGTTATATACTGAAACACTGCAGGCATCGTTTCGATGGGTGTAGCGAATCCGGAGAGGAGAATAACCGGTTGAAAAAAGAAAAATGTTGCAGTCATTGCCTGTTGCTGCGTTCTTGAAACTGTGGAGATCAAAAGTCCGAACCCCAAAACCGAGAGGAGATAAGCCCCCGTGCATAATACAAGGAGCAGGACAGCGCCATGAATAGGCACTTCGAACCAGAACACCCCAAAGACCGTTACAAGCGCCATATCGAAATACCCTATAATAGCGGCGGGGATCGTTTTGCCCAATATCAATTCCAATGGCCTAATGGGCGTTACCATGAGCTGCTCCATCGTACCGACCTCCCGCTCACGAACAATCGACATAGATGTAAGCAATAGACAAGTAAGCATAACGATTACCGCTATTACACCTGGAACCATATAATTCCTGCTCTTGAGGTCGGGATTATACCAAACTCTATTCCGAAGATCCAGCCTCCAGACGTTGGCATTCACCTTGGCTCCCACCATATCTCTAGAATATCTACCGATGATAGTGTTTATATAGTTCATTGCGATCAGTGCCGTGTTGGAGTCTGTTCCATCAACGATGACCTGGATTTCTGTCGGTATACCTTTTTGAATATCTTTACCAAAACCCCGGTTGATTTGGATGGCACAGAGGACATCACCCTTGTCAATGAGTTCCCGTATTTCTCCAGGTGATGCAGGCATGCGTTTGATGGTGAAATACCCGGACGATTCGAGTCTTCGTGCAAGCTCCCTGCTTTCAGATGAACGGTCAAGGTCATAAAGGGCAGTAGAAACGTTGTTCACATCCATTGTTGCCACATAACCAAATATTATTATCTGGATAAGTGGTGTTGCAAACAGAAAGAAAACAGTTCTCTTTTCCCTGAAATAGTAAATGAACTCTTTAATAACGAGATTTTTTATTCGCTCGAACATGGCTTATTCTATCCTCTTGCGAAACTTTCTGTTGGCAGCGGTAAAGACTATAACAGCAAACAATGTGAGCAACAGCGCCTCTACCCAGAGAACTTTCAAGGTACTTCCTTTCAGGAATATCCCTTTGAGTATCGTTACGAAGTAGCGGGCAGGGATCAAATATGTGACAATCTGGAGCGGCTTCGGTATGTTTGAGATGCTGAAAATGAACCCTGAAAGCAGAAAGGCCGGGAGGAAGGAGGTGAGGAGTGCAGCCTGGCTCGCTGCAAGCTGGGTCTTTCCTACAATCGACATGAGTATCCCGAAGCTTAAGCCTCCGAACAGGAAAATTCCTGAAAGACCAAGGAGAAGCATAATGCTTCCGCGCAAGGGAACATTAAAAAGGAGGGTGCTCATAAGGATAGTCAGAATGGTGTCTGCAAAACCTATGAGAAAGTAGGGGATCAACTTCCCAAGAATCAACTCCGGTGTTTTAACCGGCGTAGAAATCAGTTGTTCCATGGTACCCCGATCCCATTCCCTTGCAATAGTCAACGAGGAGAGGAGCGCAATGATGACAGCCATGACGATGGCAATGAGTCCTGGAATAATGAAATTTCGGGATTTAAGCTCGTTGTTATACCATACGCGGCTCCTCGAGTCGATCAATGGGGTTACCCGTGTGCCCCGCATCCTCTGGCTGAAGCCCTCTGCTATGGCAAGCGTATAGCCCTGGGCAATGGTGGCAGTGTTAGAATCACTTCCATCGATGAGCACTTCCACCTGGGCATTGTAACCTTTGCGTATGTTTTTTGAAAAATTCTCTGGGATGACAACAGCAACCCGGGCCCTGCCGGAATCGAGGTAAGGGTCTATTGCTTTATAGCTCTCCACGTAAGAGTTGACGCGAAAATAACCGGATTCATGAAATTGATTTATAAACTCTCTGCTCAGGCTGCTTTTGTCCATATCAAAGACGACAGTTCGAATCTTGTCTATATCAAAGGTAATGGCGTAGCCATAGATAAAGAGGAGAATAACCGGCATGAGGAATGCCATGGCTAGACTGAAGGGGTCGCGCCATATCTGTATGAATTCCTTCTTGGCTATCGCCTTGATTCTTAGTATGTTCATCTTACTCTTCTCGACTTACTCGCATTTACGAATCACGCGGCACCTATCACGGATTTTAAGACACCTCTATCAGAGTTACAAAAACGTCCTCCAGGGAAGGCGGGATCTTTTCAATACCCTTTACCGTAACCCCCGACTCCCTAAGTGTTTTTGGTATGTGCTCCCTGGAAGTTTCTGCATCATCAGTAACAACATGCAAAGTGCTTCCAAAGATTGCTGCGTCAATTTTATGAAAGGATAGGATGTTGAAGGCCTCCACAACCTTGTCAACATTGACTTCGAGGACATCCCTTGTCATGTACTTCTTTCTGAGCTCAGTCGGCGTTCCTTCAGCAATGATTTTTCCCCTGTAGATTAGAGCTAGCCTATCACAGTAGTCAGCTTCATCCATGTAGTGAGTTGTAACAAAAACTGTGGTGCCGGCCTGTGACATCTCATTGATAAGGTTCCAAAAGTTACGCCGCGAAATGGGGTCGACTCCGGAGGTCGGCTCATCAAGAAAAATAATGTGGGGCTCATGCAGTATAGCGCATCCGAGGGCAAGGCGCTGTTTGAAGCCTGCGGCAAGGTTTCGTGTTAGAGCGTTCCTTTCTTCCGTGAGTCCTGCCATGTTCAGAACCCACTCCTTTCGCTCTGTCTTTTTCTCTTTTGGAACATTGTAAACCCCGCCAAAAAAGTTGATGTTCTCTTCCACGGTCAGATTATCATAGAGGGAAAACTTCTGCGACATGTAGCCGATGATCTGCTTTATTGATTCTGATTCTTTGTTGATATCAAATCCTCCCACAGTGCCTATCCCCCCGGTGGGCATGAGAAGACCGCATAGCATCCGAATTGTTGTTGATTTACCAGCGCCATTTGGTCCAAGAAACCCGAAGATTTCCCCTCTTTTAACAGAGAGGCTTATGTTGTCCACGGCAACGAAGTCTCCAAAGGTCCTCCTGAGATCCGTCACATCAACCGCTAAATTATTAAAGTTCCTATTGCCCATCATAGCCCATCGCCTATCGCCTGAATTCTTCTTTCTTCACCAGTTCTATAAACACATCTTCGAGAGAAGGGATAATCTCGCGATATCCGTCAATCTCCACCCCACCCGCACTGAGCGCAGTAAGCACCTGGTCAGCAATCCTTTTTTCCTTTATTCCTATATGAAGCCGCTCACCATACATAGATAAACTATCTACACCATCAACCGCACTTACAAGATCCCGGGCTATCCGCGCATTGGGCGAAGAAACCTCTATCATGGGCATTCCAAGGCTTTCCCTGATAGCAGAAGGCTCATCAACCATTAATATGGTTCCTTTGTAGATAAGCCCGATCCGTGTGCATCGCTCAGCCTCATCGAGGTAAGCAGTAGAGACAAAAACCGTTATCTCCTCTTTTAAAAGATCGTAAAGGATTTTCCAAAAATCCCTCCGGGATACCGGGTCCACACCATTCGTTGGCTCATCAAGAATCAACACTTTA
>Ga0105103_10000879_pt1 | contig 16991 bp, 22 predicted proteins | sample PPLLaktember2015_2_FD_79107 | JGI IMG/M metagenome (GOLD analysis project Ga0105103, IMG submission 79107) | Freshwater sediment microbial communities from Prairie Pothole Lake near Jamestown, North Dakota, USA - PPLs Lake P7 Core (6) Depth... | ecosystem: Environmental > Aquatic > Freshwater >...
AACCAGAAGACCGTGCGCATGGTGGACTTCGAGTTCGCCAAGGACAAGGTGCTCATGGGCGCCGAACGGCGCTCGATGATCATCAGCGAGAACGAGAAGCGCGTGACCGCCATCCACGAGGCGGGCCACGCCATGCTCACCGTCGTCCTGCCGCACGCCGATCCGATCCACAAGGTCACCATCATCCCGCGCGGCATGGCGATGGGGCTCACCCAGCAGCTGCCGGTCGACGAGAAGCACAACTACTCGCGCGACTACCTGATGGATCAGATCGCCATCCTGCTCGGCGGCCGTATCGCCGAGGAACTGACGACCGGTGACATCACCACCGGGGCGGGCAACGACCTCGAGCGTGCCACCGACCTGGCGCGTCGCATGATTTGCGAGTGGGGCATGAGCGACGCCCTGGGCCCGCTGACCTTCGGCAAGAAGGAAGAGCAGATCTTCCTGGGCCGCGAGATCGCCCAGCACCAGGACTACAGCGAGGACACGGCGCTCAAGATCGACGCCGAGGTGAAGCTGATCATCACGCGCAACTACGACCGCGCGACGGCGGTGCTGGCCGAACAGAAGCAGCGGCTGGTGGCGATTGCCGACGCTCTGCTCGCGCGCGAAGTGCTCGACGCCGATCAGGTCCGCCGCCTGGCCTACGGCCAGCCGCTGGACGAGATCGCCACGCCGTCGCAGCCACCGCCGACGATTGGCGACGGCATCCACCCTCGGCGGGAGAAGGAGCGCCCGTCGCTCGTCGCGCCGCTGCCCAAGCCGCTCACGCAGGAGTAGCATCTCTCGACGTGGTGAGCTGGTGATCTGATCTATCGAGCTGGTGATGTGGTGATCGAGCGCGAGATCTGGTGATCCCGCGCTCGATGCCTTTAGAACCCAGCGACCGCGAAACCCCGCTTGCCCTCTTCCCCCCGCGCCTCGTTCCGCATTCCGCTTCCCGGCCGCGCGCCTCTGGAACTCGGTGCGCGCACGCTCGTCATGGGGGTGCTCAACCTCACGTCCGACTCGTTCTCCGCGGACGGGCTGGCCTCCGATCCCGCGCGTGCCGTCGACGCCGTGCATGAAATGGAGGCGGCCGGTGCGGACCTCATCGACGTCGGCGCCGAGTCGACTCGTCCCGGGGCCTCACCCGTCAGCGTCGCCGACGAGCTGGCTCGATTACGGCCCGTATTGCGAGCCGTGGGCGGCCGCGTGCGAGTCCCGCTCTCCATCGACACGACCAAGGCGGAGGTGGCCAACTTCGCGCTGGATGAGGGCGTTGCGATCGTCAACGACGTGAGCGGACTGGACTACGACCCGCAGATGGGGCCGCTCGTGGCGGCCCGTGGCGTGCCCGTGGTCCTGATGCACATGCGCGGCCGTCCCACTGACATGTATGCGGAGGCGCATTATGACGACGTGGTGGCGGACGTGATGCGACACCTCCAGCGCCGGGTGGAGCGGGCGCTCGGGTTCGGTATCGGGTGGAATCGGCTCATCCTCGACCCCGGCCTCGGCTTCGCCAAACGTCCGGAGCACAGTTTCGCGGTCCTGGCGGCCACCAGCCGCCTGGCCGGGCTCGGCCGTCCCCTGCTGGTAGGTCCCTCGCGCAAGTCGTTCCTGACGGCTGCTACCGGCCCATTGCCCGCGATTGAGCGCGACTGGGCGACGGCCGCAGCCACGACAGCCGCGGTTCTGGAGGGGGCGCACATCGTGCGGGTGCACCGGGTGGCCGACATGGTGGCGGTGGTGCGCGTCGCGGACGCGATTCGCGACGCCTCCCGGTAAGGTTCGCGGGCGCGTGCGTCCTGCGATACGATCCGCCTACCCACTTGATGTCCTGGCTCTCCGAACTCTTGCAGCGGCCCGCCGTCACCTGGTGGGACCTTCTCGATATCGCGATCGTGTCGATCGTGGTGTACGAGTTGCTGAAGCTCATTCGGGGTACGCGCGCCGTGCAGATGGCCATCGGCACGGCCGTGGTCGTGGGGCTCTTCTACATGTCGCTCGGGCTCCAGCTCGAGACCCTCAACTGGCTCATCCGCAACATCGTCGGCTACGTCGTGTTCGCGGCCATTGTCCTGATGCAGGCTGACATTCGCCGGGCCCTGGTGCACCTGGGACGCGCACCCATCTTTCGTCGATTCGAGGGCACGACCAGCGACGACGAGACCATCGAGGAGCTCGTGGTGGCCACGAGTGCGCTGGCGGCGAAGCGGACGGGCGCCATCATCGTGGTGGAACGGCGCATCGGCTTGCGGAACTTCATCGAGAGCGGCATCCCGCTCGATGCCCGGCTCACTTACGATCTGCTGGTGGCCATCTTCCAGCCGACCTCGCCCCTGCACGATGGGGCGGTCATCGTGCAAGGCGACCGCGTGGCGGCGGCGGCCTGTTTCCTGCCGCTGACGGTGAACCCCAGGCTGAGCCGGGACCTGGGCTCGCGCCATCGTGCCGCGTTGGGCGTGACGGAGGAGAACGACTCGCTGGCCATTGTGGTGTCCGAGGAAACCGGCGGAATCTCGCTGGTCTTGGACGGCGCCATCGAACGAAACATCGACACGGAGCGCCTGCGGGCACGGCTGGCGTCGCTCGTCACCCTGCGGCGGCCGGCCGCCCGCGTGAGGGAGTTCGCCTGAGCGATGGCGGCGTTCTCGTTCCGGAACTTCGGTCTGAAGGTGCTGTCGATCTGCATCGCGACGCTGCTGTGGCTGGTGGTGGCGGGCGAGAGGGTCGTGGAACGCGTGCTGCGGGTGCCGGTCGAGCTCCAGAACCTGCCGTCGGACCTCGAGATTGTGAGCAACCCCCCCGAGACGGTCGAGGTTCGCGTGCGTGGTTCCTCTGGTACGCTGAGCCGGCTGGCACCCGGTGAGGTGGCAACGGTGATCGACCTGAGGGCGGCCCGGACCGGCCGTCGGTTGTTCCATCTCACGCCGGGGCAGGTGAACACGCCCTATGGGCTGGAAACCATCCAGGTGTCGCCCCCGACGCTGACGATGGAGTTCGAGACCACGGGTATCCGGATGGTGCGCGTTCAACCCACGATCGACGGCATTCCGGCCCGAGGATACGAAGTGGTCAGTGTGAAGTCCGATCCGGAGACGGTCGAAGTGTCCGGACCGGAAAGCGCGCTGAAACAGCTCAAAGAGGCGATCACCGAGCCGATCTCGGTGAGCGACCTCGAGGCGACGGTTCGCGAGGTCGTGACCGTCGGGGTGGCCGATTCGTCGGTTCGCGTGCGGGCGCCGCAGACGATAACAGTGACCGTGACGATAGCAGCGGTGAGGCGATGAAACTATTCGGGACGGACGGCATCCGCGGCAAGGCCGGCGAAGCGCCGCTGATTGAAGAGACCGTCACTCGCGTCGGTGCGGCGCTCGTGCGGGAACGCGAGTCGCCGGGGCGCGCCATGCGCGTGCTGGTGGGCCGGGACACGCGCGAATCGGGCGACTGGATCGAGCGGGCGCTCGCGCGCGGGCTGTGCGGGGAAGGCGCCGAGGTGACGAGTGCGGGGGTGCTGCCGACGCCCGCGGTGGCCTATCTCACGCGCACCGGCCGCTTCGACGCGGGTATCGTGATCTCGGCATCGCACAATCCATTCGAGGACAACGGCATCAAGGTGTTCTCGTCCAATGGCGAGAAGCTGAGCGAGCTGGTGGAGCGGCGCGTCGAGGCGATCGTGGCCGACCCGTCGTGGTCGGAGGGCACCCAGGAGACGGTGTCGTACGCGCACGAGAACATGTCGCGGCCCTATCTCGATCACGCGCGGCAGATTCTGGGTGACGCCGGGCCGCTGAGTGGCTCGCACATCGTGCTCGACTGCGCGAACGGCGCCACCGCCCTCATCGCCCCCGGCTTCTTCCGGTCGCTCGGCTTTCACGTCGATGCGCTGGGCGTGGAGCCCGACGGCCGCAATATCAACCTGAACTGCGGATCCACCCACCTCGCGCCGTTGCAGCAGCGGGTGGTGGCAACCGGTGCGCGGATGGGCGTGGCGTTCGACGGTGACGGCGATCGCGCGCTGTTCGTCGATCATCGCGGCCGCGTCGTCGACGGCGACGCCGTACTGCTCATGGCCGCGGACCAGCTGAAGCGCGAGGGCCGCCTGCCGGGCAACGCGATTGTCGCCACGGTGATGAGCAACATCGGCCTCGAAATCGCGCTCCGCGAGCGCGGCATCACCATCGCCCGCTGCCCGGTGGGCGACAAGTACGTGGTGGAAGAGATGCAGCGCCGCGGCCTGGCGCTCGGCGGTGAGCAGTCGGGGCACGTAATCTTCGCCGATCACCTGATGACCGGCGACGGCATCGGGACGGCCCTGCAGGTGCTGCGCATCATGGATGCGACGGGCAAGGACCTGTCCGAGCTCGCCTCGGCGCTCGTCACCTACCCGCAGATCCTGTTGAACGTTCGGGTCCGCGAGCGTGCGGACTACATGAAGGTGCCGGCGATTGCCGACTGCATCCGCCTGGTCGAAGGACAGGTCGACGGCCACGGCCGCGTGCTGATCCGCTATTCCGGCACCGAACCGCTGCTGCGGATCATGATCGAGGGCAAGGACGACGCCCAGATCAAGGGGTGGGCGGAGGAGATTGCCGCGGCGGTCCGCGCCCATCTCGCGTGAAGGATGAATGCGTCCTGATGGCCAAGCTCTCCGTCAACGTCAACAAGGTGGCGACGCTCCGCAACTCGCGGGGCGGGCATCTGCCGTCGGTGATCGCGGCGGTGCGGGTGTGTATCGATGCCGGCGCGCCCGGGATCACCGTCCACCCGCGCGCCGACGAGCGTCACATCCGGCGCCAGGACGTGCTCGACATCGCCGACGAGCTCGCGCCGCTTCGCGGCGTTGTCGAGTTCAACATCGAAGGCGATCCGCGCCCCGATCTGGTGGAGCTGGTGATGGCGGTGCGCCCGGACCAGTGCACGCTGGTGCCGGTGCTGCCTGGCGAGATCACCAGCCAGGCCGGCTGGTCGGCGTCCACGTCGCCCGAAGAGCTGGGCGGGGTGATTGCGCGGATGAAGGGCGCGGGCGTCCGCGTCAGCGTGTTCGTGGATCCGGAGCCGGCTCCCATCTACTGGGCGCGCGACGTTGGCGCCGACCGCGTCGAGCTCTACACCGAGCCGTTCGCCCGTGCGTTCGAGCGCGGACCAGACGCCGCGGCCGCGTCGTTCGAGCAGTACGCGAAGGCCGCCCGGCTTGCGCACGAGCAGGGATTGGGCGTGAACGCAGGCCACGATCTCGACCTGCGCAACCTCACCATCTTCCACGCCTTGCCGCACCTCGACGAGGTGTCGATCGGCCATGCTCTGATCGGGCACGCGCTGTACGTGGGCCTCCGCCGCGCCGTCCTCGACTACATGGCCGCACTCGACGGGCACCACGTGTGATTGGCCCTCGTTCCGCGGCCCGCCGGGCGGTCGGCCTGGCGGTCTGCACGGTGTTTCTGCGCGGCGCGACAGTGGCCGCTGCCGCCGGGCGTCCCGTCACATTGGCGGCCGCCGACGGCGTCACGCTCGCCGGTCAGCTCTACGAGACTGCGGCGCGGCCGGCGCCGGGTGTCGTGCTGCTGCACATGCTGTCACGCACGCGGGGTGACTGGGACGAGGTGGCCCAGCAACTGGAAGCGGCGGGCCTGACGGTGCTGGCCATCGACCTGCGCGGGCACGGGGCGTCGGGTGGTTCGGCGGCCAGTCTGTCCGGCATGGTGCCGGACGTCCGCGCCGCCGTGCAGTGGCTGTCCGCCCGCCCGACCGTGCGCCCTGACGCCGTCGGCCTGGTGGGCGCCTCGCTCGGTGCGAATCTCGCGCTGCTCGCGGCCGCCGAGCAACCGCTCGTCCGCGCCGTCGCAGTGATCTCGCCCAGCCTGGACTATCGGGGGCTGCGCGTCAGCGCCGACGTGATGAAGAAGCTGTCCGGCCGCGCAGTGTGGCTGGCCGCGAGCAGCGAAGACCCGTTTTCGCTGCGAACATTGAAGGAATTGACCGCCGACGAGTCGATGCCGCGGGATCAGCAGCTCAGTTCCGTGGCCGCTCACGGCACGAATTTGTTGACCGCGGACAAGGACCTGACCCGGGCCCTGGTGGACTGGCTCCGCCAGAGGTTGCTATTCTGACGAGTGGCAATGCGAGCAGACTCAATCGTTTTCGCTGTGGCCGGCGTGCTCTTTGGCGTCATCGTGGGCTGGGTCCTCGGGAGCCAGCAGGCCAGGGGCACGGTGCCGGTGGCGGCGCCCGTGGCGCAGACCCAGGCGGCTGGCGGGCAGGCGGCCCCGCAGGGCAGTCAGGCCATACCGCTCGACCAGGACCGTGTCCGGGCGCTCCAGAGCGTGGCCGAACAGAACCCCAGGGACGCGCAGCCGCGCGTGCAACTGGGCAACATGTTCTTCGACGCCGAGCAGTACCCGCAGGCCATCTCGTGGTACGAGCAGGCAATGGCTCTCAGTCCGAAGGATCCGAACCTCTCCACGGATCTGGGCGTGGCGTACTACTACACGAACCAGCCTGATCGCGCGATCCAGCAGTTCGAGCACTCGCTGTCCCTCGACGCGAAGCACACCAAGACACTGCTGAACATGGGCATCGTTCGCGCCTTCGGCAAGCAGGACCTCGATGGCGCCCGCCAGGCGTGGGAGCAGGTAGTCGCGATCTCGCCAAACACTCCCGAAGGGCAGGCGGCGAAGAAGGGCCTCGAAGGCCTGCAGAACGCTCATCCCCCGGGAACGACCGGAGGCAAGTAGCCGTGCTCCGCGCGCTGCTCCTCTTTCTCTTCTTCCTGTTCGTGGCGCGGGCGGTCTGGCGCCTCGTCGAGGGAGTGGCGCGGGGGGCGATGGGCGACGGCACGCCGCGGGCGCAGTCGGGACGCCGCGGACCGGCCGCCCCGGCCGCTGTGAAGATGACGCAGTGTCCGGTGTGCGGCACCTACGTGGTCCCGGACAAGGCCGTCACGGGAGTCAGCCAGGGGAAGGTCGTCCACTTCTGTTCGGACGCGTGCCGCGCGACGTCCGCGGCCTGAGCGAGCCATCACCGTGCGCAGCGAAGAACAGATCAGGGCCGACATCGTCGAATGCGGGCGCCGCCTGTGGCACCGCGGATACGTCGCGTCGAATGACGGCAACATCAGCGTGCGGCTCGACGACCAGCGCCTGATCACCACGCCCACGGCCGTGTCGAAGGGGTTCATGACCCCCGACATGATGGTCATCACCGATCTCGAAGGCCGCAAGATCTCGGGCGAGCGCAATGCCTCGTCCGAGCTCAAGATGCACCTCGAGGTGTACAAGCACCGGCCGGACATCCGGGCCGTGGTGCACGCGCACCCGCCGACTGCCACCGGATTCGCTGTGGCGGGCATCCCCCTCGATCGCGCGGTGCTGGCCGAGGTCATCACCACGCTCGGCAGCATTCCCATCGCCGAATACGCGACGCCGTCCACCGAGGAACTGCCCGCCGCGGTGCGCCGTTACATCAAGGCGCACGACGGCCTGCTGCTGGCCAACCACGGCGCGCTGGCCGTGGCCGGTGATGTCTACGCCGCGTACTACCGCATGGAGACAATCGAGCACTTCGCGACGATCAGCCTGGTGGCGCGGACGCTCGGCCGGGAGAATCTGCTGTCGCGAGGCGAAGTGGATCGCCTGCAAGGGCTTCGGGGAATGTACGGCATTGCCTCGCCGGCGCCGATCTGCACCGACGAGACGCTGGCGCCCGCCGCCAACGGGCAGCTGGAATGCCAGGTCGTGCAGGCGCCGGAGACCGGCGGCGCGCGTCTGGTGGCGGATATTCCCGGATTGCCCTCCGGTGGCGCCGGCACAGACGCGGAGATTCGGCTAACATACCGGGAACTGACGGCGCTGATCGAAGACGCCGTCAAGGATTTGGGATTCAAGCGCTAGGCTCCTGGAGGCAGGTACATGGGTGAAGCACTGGGCATGGTCGAAACCAAGGGGCTGGTCGCGATGATCGAAGCGGCCGACGCCATGGTGAAGGCCGCCAAGGTGACGCTGGTTGGCTGGGAGAAGATCGGCGCGGGCTATGTCACGGCCATCGTGCGCGGCGACGTCGCGGCCGTGAAGGCCGCCACCGACGCCGGCGCCGCCGCCGCACGCCGCGTGGGCGAACTGGTGTCCGTGCACGTCATCCCCCGGCCGCACGCCAACCTCGAAGACGTCCTGCCCATCGGCAAGGCGAACGCGAAGAGCTAGGCCCCTCGGGCCGGCGCCGCCATGCTTCTCGCGCGCATCGTTGGCACGGTCGTCGCCACACGAAAAGACCCGCGTCTGGTCAGCAGCAAGCTGCTGCTGGCGCGGCCCGTCGACCCGCGTGGCAAGGCCGAAGGCAACTACCTGATCGCCATCGATACCGTTGATGCCGGTGTGGGTGAAACCGTCCTCATCGTCAGCGGCAGCTCCGCCCGGATGGCCGCGGGCCTGAAAGATTGCCCGGTGGACGCCGCCGTGGTCGGCATCGTCGATCACGTCGACGTCTCGGAGTGATGCCATGCAGATCGGACGGGTCATCGGGGATGTGGTCGCCACTCGCAAGGACGAGCGCTTCGACGGCATCGCGCTGCTGATGGTCCAGCCGCTGACCGCGGATGGCGAACCCGTGGGCCGCCCGCTGATTGCCGTCGACTCGGTCGGCGCGGGCGTGGGCGAGCACGTGTTCTTCGTCCGCGGCAAGGAAGCCAGCTTTCCCTTTCATCCCATCGAGGTGCCGGCCGACGCCGGCATCGTCGGCATCATCGATCACTGGACGACGGGGGAGCGATGATCCTGGCCCGCGTGGTCGGCCAGGTCGTCTCGACGATGAAGCGGCCGCAGTTCGAAGGCGCGACGCTGCTGCTGGTGCAGCCGGAGACGCCGCACGGCGAGCCGCGCGGCGCCACGCTGCTGGCGATCGACGCGGTCGGCGCCGGCGTCAGCGAGCGCGTGATCGTGGTGCTCGAGGGCCGCGCCGCGGGTGAAGCGCTGGGCAAGAAGCTGTCGCCCGTGGACGCCGCCATCATCGGCATCGTCGACGACATCGACGTGGAGGCCGGCGGATAAGCGGCCGGTCGCATCATGACCGACGACGAGATCAGACAACTCGTGCGCGGGGCGATCGCCCGTCATCTGGGGGGCGCCAACAGCCCATCGCCGTCGCCGCAACCGGCGCCCGTCACTGCCGTACCGATCAGCTTTGCGCGCTATCCCATCCCGCGCGCCGCCGACGATGTGATGTGCGTCATCGAGCCCGCCGTGCGCTGCAATCACTGCGGCTACTGCCAGTGCCACGGGCTCTAGGCACAAAGCCGAAGGCAAAAGGCAGAAGGTAGAACGACGTTGAAGCCCTCAGTTCTGGTTACCCGAAGACTCCCGGCATCGGTCCTTGCCCGCCTCGAAGCCACATCCGACGTGGACTTGTGGCAGGAGCGTGAGGCGATTCCGCGCGACGTGCTGCTGTCGCGCGTGGCGGGAAAAGACGCGCTGGTGTGCCTGCTCACCGACACCATCGACGCGGCCGTGCTCGATGCCGCCGGCCCGTCGTTGAAGATCGTCGCCAACGTCGCGGTCGGCTACAACAACATCGACGTCGCCGCGTGCCGCGCGCGAAACGTCGTGGCGACGAACACCCCGGATGTGCTGACCAACGCGTGCGCGGATTTCACGTGGGCGCTGATCCTGGCGGTGACCCGACGCCTGGGTGAAGGCGAGCGCGTGGTGCGGGCCGGCAAGTGGGGGGGGTGGGCGCTCGACTACATGCTCGGCATGGAACTGCGCGGCAAGCAGCTCGGCATCGTCGGCATGGGGCGGATCGGCCGGGCCGTGGCTGAAAAGGCCCCGGCCTTCGGCATGCGGGTGGCCTACACCGCGCGGAAGCCGCACGACCTTCCAGGCGCGGCGCAGATGACGGTCGATCGCCTGTTGGCGACGTCCGACGTGGTGTCGCTCCACTGCCCGATGAGCGACGAGACCCGGCACCTGATCGACGGCCGGGCGTTGCTGCGCATGAAGCGCTCGGCGTATCTGATCAATACCTCGCGGGGCCCGGTGGTGGACGAAGGTGCGCTGGCGGTGGCGCTGCGAGAAGGGCGGCTGGCGGGCGCCGCACTGGATGTCTACGAGCGTGAGCCCATCGTGCATCCCGACCTGATGCCGCTCGAGAACGTGCTGTTGATTCCACACCTCGCGAGCGCCACCACCGAAACCCGCACCGCCATGGCCGATCTGGCCGTGTCGAACACGCTGGCCGTGCTGGCCGGCCAGCCGGCGCTGACGCCGCTGTAGCAGGGCCGTCGCGAACCCCAGCCGGACAGCACCCGCCGTGTCGCTGCCATGATGAGACGTCCCAGGCCCGCAGCGGTCGAGCACGTGATGCGCACCCTGGCGCGCGCGATTGACGGCATGGAGCTGCCGGCCATCGAGAAGATCTCCGGGAGCCAGCAGGAGGATCCGTTTCAGATCCTGATCGCCACGCTGCTCTCCGCCCGCACGCAGGACGCCACGACCCATGCTGCTTCCACGCGGCTGTTCCGTCGAGCCCGCACGCCCGCGAGCGTGGCCAGGCTCTCGATCAGGGAGATCGAGAAGCTGATCTACCCGGTGAGCTTCTACCGCAACAAGGCCGAGCACGTGAAGGCGACGGCCGGCATCCTGCAGACCAGGCACGGCGGCGTGGTGCCGTCCACTCTCGAGGAGCTCGTCACGCTTCCCGGCGTGGGGCGCAAGACCGCCACTCTCGTGATGATTCTGGCGTTCCAGAGCCGCCAGCACATCTGCGTCGACACCCACGTCCACCGCATCTCGAACCGCATGGGATGGGTGGAAACGAAGCTGCCCGCCGAGACCGAGCAGGCGCTCTACCGGAATACAGACGCGCGCTGGTGGCCCCTGATCAATCTCTACCTGGTCACCTGGGGCCAGAACGTCTGCCGCCCGGTGTATCCTCGATGTGGCGAATGCGCCATCGCCGCCGCCTGCCCGCGCATCGGCGTTGGCACACCCCCAGCGGCACAAACCACAACCAGCCGCCGTCCGTCGACGGCGCCACGCACCCGGACATGATGCCCATGACGACCAAGGTGTTGGGAACGAGCCTGATCGCCCTCTTCTGTGGAAGCCTGCTGCTGACCGGCCCCGCGCCTGCCGCGGCCCAGGCCACGCCCGCGACACCGGCCGCGCCGGCCGCCACATCGCCGGGCGCCGGGCCGGTCATTGTCGTGGAAACCGTGAAGGGCACGTTCGAGTTCGAGACCTATCCCAACGAAGCGCCCAAGACCGTGGCCCGTATTGTCGAGCTGGTGAACAAGCGCTTCTACAACGGTCAGCGCGTGCACCGGGTCGTCCCCAACTTCGTGATGCAGCTGGGCGATCCCGCCACGCGCGACATGACCAGGCAGGCCGACTGGGGCCGGGGCGGCAGTGGCACGCCAGTGGGCGTGGCCGAAATCACCAAGAGCCGCACCCACGTGAAGGGCGCCGTGGCCATGGCGCACGCGGGCGATGCCAGCAAGGCCGACAGTCAGTGGTACGTGACGCTCAGCCCGCAGACGCGTCTCGACGGGCAGTACACCGTCTTCGGCAAGGTCATCAGCGGCATGGACGTTGTCTCCCAACTGCAGGTGACCGACCGCATCATCAGAGTAACCGTGCGGGGGGCAAAGTAGCCACGATGCCTTCGAGCATCGGATAGGCCGAGACGAGCTCGGACGGCATGCGCGCCGTCACGGGCTCGTCCATCATCTGGCGCACCATCGTCGCGTTGGCCACGGCCTGCGCCGCGAAGTGGTTGTTCATGTAGAGATACAGCTTCCTCACCTGGGCGCGCGCCGCCCGCAGCTTGTCCACGATCGGCTGGAGCTCGGATCCCGAGTAGAGGTAGTTGTAGCGGTCCTCGGACTGCTCGTGAGTCCACCATTGCGCGGCGTTCCTGCCGTGCAGGCGCACGTACATCAGCTCGGAGTTCGGCGCCAGCTCCTGGTGCACGGACGAGGCGAACTTCGGCTCGTCGATCTGCACCCAGGCTGCACGCCGTTCGGCGAGCTGGGCGATGGTGGCCGCGGCCGCATCGCTCCACGAGCGATGGCGGAGCTCCACCGCCAGTGGATAGTCCCCGAACGTGCGGAGCAACCACCGCAGGTAATCGCGCGCTTCGGGCGTGTCGTGGAACCGGGACGGGAACTGTGCCAGCAGGGCGCCCATGCGGCCCGCCGCTGCCAGGGGCTCGATCCCGGCCTTGAACGCATCCACGTCGGCCGCCGACACCGGCGTCGTGTCGTGGGACGTCGCCGGGTGCGTGAACTTCTGGAACAGCTTCACCGAGAACTCGAAGCCCGGGGGCGTGCGCCGCACCCACGCCAGACTGACCGTCGCCCGCGGCTGCCCATAGAACGTGCTGTTCACCTCGACGGTGTTGAAGCGCTCGGCATAGAAGCGAAGCTCGTCGAATCCGGGCTGCCGGTCCCCAGTGGCGGGGTAGAAAATCCCGTCCCAGGTGCCGCGGCCCCCCGGATAGTGCCAGCCTGAAGTACCGATGCGAAGCTCCATGGGGCGTTCTACAATTATGGATTCAGGTTGCTGTGCTGACCGTCAACGAGATCTTCCATTCGATTCAGGGCGAATCCACCTACGCCGGGCAGCCGTGTGTCTTCGTGCGCCTCACGGCCTGCGACCTGCGCTGCCGGTGGTGCGACACGACCTACGCGTTCCACGAGGGGCGCAAGATGTCCATCGACGACGTCGTCGCGCAGGTGGACTCCTATGGGTGCCCGACCGTCGAGATCACCGGCGGCGAGCCGCTCCTGCAGGCCGATGTGCACCCCCTGATGGCGCGGCTGCTGGCCGAGGGCAAGACGGTGCTGATCGAGACGGGCGGGCACCGCAGCATCGCCGGCGTGCCTGAGGGCGTGATCCGGGTGATGGACATCAAATGTCCCGGATCCGGGGAAGCCGCGAAGAACGACTGGTCCAACCTGGCGCTGCTCACCAAACGCGACCAGGTGAAGTTCGTGATCGCGGATCGGGCCGATTACGAGTTCGCGCGGGAGATCGTGGTGCGCGAGGGGCTGGTCGACCGCTGTGGAGCCGTGCATTTCTCGCCCGTCCACGGCGAACTGGCGCCACGGCGACTCGCCGAGTGGCTGCTCGGCGACCGTCTGCCCGTTCGCCTCCAGCTGCAGCTGCACAAGTTCATCTGGGACCCGCAAACGCGCGGCGTTTGATGCCCGACGAATACTTCACCTTGCGGGCGGAATAGCCGACAATAGGGCCTCATGCCCACAGCGGTCGTCCTGCTGAGCGGGGGCCTCGACTCCTACACCGCGGCAGCGGTCGCCAGGCGAGACGGATTCGACGTCTGCGCTCTCAGCTTCCGGTACGGCCAGCGTCACCGTCAGGAGATCGCGGCCGCGGCCCGGGTGGCGCGCGCCGTCGGCGCGGCGCGACACCTGGTGCTCGACCTGGATCTCACGGCGATCGGCGGCTCGTCGCTCACGTCGAGCGACATGGCCATCCCGAAGGATCGGAACGTCGACGCCACGGACGTCCCGTCCACCTACGTTCCGGCGCGCAACACCATCTTCCTGTCCGTGGCGCTGGGATGGGCCGAAGTGCTGCGCGCCTCGGACATCTTCATCGGCGTCAACGCGCTCGACTACTCCGGCTACCCCGACTGCCGCCCCGAGTTCATCCATGCCTTCGAGCAGCTGGCCCGTGTGGCCACGCGGGCCGGCATCGAAGGCCGCGCTCTGACGGTGCACACGCCGCTGATGACGCTGACGAAAGCCGACATCATCAGGCTCGGTCTCGAACTGGGGCTCGACTACGGCCTTACGCTCAGCTGCTACGATCCGGCCCCGGACGGGACCCCCTGTGGTCACTGCGACAGCTGCCAGCTGCGCATCGCGGGATTCGCTGCAGCTGGCGTGCCCGACCCAGCCTTGCCCACGGCCCCCCGCTGACATGGCCCGTCCCCTCCGGCAGCAGCTGCTCTTCGTCTCCTTCGTACTCGCCGCGGCGGTGATGGCGGCGCTGCTCTACTCATCGCGGTTCACCTACGACGAAGAGGTGGCACATCTCCGGAACGAAACCCTGGCGATGACGTCCACGGTGGTCGCGTATCTCGAGCGCAGTCTCGAGTCGGCGGATGACGTGGCGGCGATGGCGGCGCAACACCCGCTGGTGCGGGAGCTCGGGCCGAAGGCCGCCACAGAAGTACTGCAGCCGCTGCTGAGCCGCGCCAACCAGGTGCTGCGGAACGCCGTGATCGCGGACATGTCGGGCCGGCCCGTGGCCTGGGCGATCCCGCCTGTGCCAACCGTCGAAGGGCAGGTCTCGAAGGCGTGGCTGGCCGATGTCGCATCGTCTGGACGGCCGGCGGCCAGTCCGGTCCTGGGAGGGCCGGATCACGACGTGCACGTCGTCCTCATGGCCTATCCGATTGCCGACACGGGCCGGCAGACGGTGGGCGTGCTGGCGCTGGCCGTGCACCTCGAGGCCCTGGAGAAGGTCTTCGCGAACATCCCTCTGCCCCTCAACTCGGTAATCACCGTCACCGACGCGCAGAGCGTGGTGGTGGCACGCAGCCTCGACTCCGGGCGTTATGTGGGCCGTTCCACCGAAGGCGAGGCCGGTACACCCAGGGATCTGCGCTCGATCCCGCCAACCGATATCCGCACTGGTGTGGACGGCATCGAGCGGGTGTACGGCAACGCGGTCGTGCCGCGCGGGCCCTGGCTCGCGAGTGTCGGGATTCCAACCGTCGTGGCCGTGGAGCGCACGGCGCCGATCGATCGCCGCAACATGATCATCCTGACCGGCTCGCTGGCGTTCGTCCTCTTCCTCTCGCTGCTCACGTCGAACGCCTGGGTGGCGGCGCTGCAGGACGTGGGCCGGACGGCCGAGCGCGTCGCCAAGGGCGACCTGTCCCCGCACCAGCCCAAGGACGCGGGCTCGCTCGAATTGAACCAGCTGCACCAGAGTGTCAGCAGCATGATCAACCACCTGCGCAGCGCCCAGGAGGCCGTGGCGACGCAGGTGTCGGAGGAGCGTCGCGCGCGCGAGGAGAAAGAATCGCTGCAGCGACAGCTCATCCGCCAGGAACGTCTGGCTGCCATCGGCGTCCTCGTCTCCGGCGTCGCGCACGAGCTGAACAATCCGCTGCAGGCGATCCTGGGCTTCTCGGAACTGCTGAATCTGAACGAGAACCTGCCCGACGATGTGCGGCACGACCTGTCGCTGATCCGGCGAGAGAGCTCGCGCGCCAGTGCCATCATCCGCAACCTGCAGCGCTTCGGCCGGCAGAGTTCGGCGCCTTCCCCGGTGAAGCTCAGTGACGTCGTCACCTCCGTGCTCGAGCTGCGCCAGCGCAAGATCGAGGCGCAGGGTGTCCGGCTCGACATCGAAGATCAGTCAGACGCGGTGGTGTCTGCGGTGTTCACCGAATTGCAGCAGGTGGTGCTGAACTTCCTGATCAACGCCGAGCAGGCAGTCCTGCCGCTCGATGCCCCCCGGCGGCGCGTCAAGATTCGCACGAGCGACGCGCGCAACTCGGCCCGTCTCGAGGTGGAGGACTACGGCGATGGCGTGCCGCCCGGTGACGAGGCGAAGCTGTTCCAGCCGTTCTTCACCACGAAGCCCGTGGGCGAAGGCACCGGGCTGGGATTGTCGGTGAGCTACGGGATCATCACGTCGCACGGCGGCGAGATCGGCTACCGGCGCTCGCACACTGGCGGCGCCATTTTCTACTTCGAGCTGCCAACCAGATGACGACCGACCGCCTGTACTACTCGGATGCGTATCGCGCCACCTTCGAGGCGCGCGTCGTGGCTTGCGAGCCGCGGCCCGCCCCGGGGGAGATACCGGCGACGTACCTCGTTGAGCTCGACGCCACCGCGTTCTACCCGACCTCTGGCGGCCAGCCCTACGACACCGGCACCCTGGGTGACGCTCACGTGCTCGACGTCCAGGATGACGCTGACGGACGCGTCGTGCACGTGGTTGATGCGCCGCTCGTGCCGGGGGCCCCGGTGCGTGGGGCCATCGATTGGCCGCGCCGCTTCGAGCACATGCAGCAGCACACCGGACAGCACGTGCTGTCAGCCGCCTTCGATCGCGTGTCCGCCAACCGCACCGAGAGTTTTCATCTCGGCTCCGAGTCGTGCTCCATCGACCTGGCGCGAGAGGTCTCCGCGCGCGACGTCGCGGCCGTGGTCGACGAAGCCAACCGCATCGTGTGGGAGGACCGTCCCGTGAGCATTCGCTTCGTGAGCGCCGAAGAGGCGGCCGCACTGCCTCTTCGCAAGGAGCCCGCGCGTGGCGGCATGCTGCGCCTGGTGGAGGTGGACGACTTCGATCTCTCGGCCTGTGGAGGCACGCACGTGGCCCGCACCGGTGGCATCGGCATCATCGTCGTCAACGGGTGGGAGAAGTTCCGCGGTGGGTCCCGCGTGCAGTTCCTGTGCGGGGTGCGCGTGCAGCGGCGGTTCGATCTGTGGCGCGATGCGTTGGCCGCCACCATGAAGCACCTGTCGGTCGCGCCCGAGGAGCTTGCCTCGGGAGTGGAGCGCCTGCAGGGTGAAGGCAAGGTGTTGCAGCGCGCGCTGCGGGTGGCGAACGAGAAGCTGGCGGTGTACGAAGCGCGCGCGCTGGTGGCACGTGGCACGCGCATGGGTCACCGACTGGTGATCACGGAGGCGCTGCCCGACCTGGATGCGGCGGGCCTGAAGGCGATGGCCGCGGCGGCCGCTGCCGAACCGGGGTCGGCCGTCGCGCTGTTCACGGCGACCGCGCCGGCGCTGGTGGTCGTGGCCAGCCATTCCGCCGCCGGCCTCGACGCTGGCGCCACGTTGAAGGCGCTGGTGGCGCAGTTCGGCGGCAAGGGCGGCGGCAAGGCCGACCTGGCGCAAGGCGGCGGCTTGAACGCATCGTCCGACGCGCTCGTCGCCGCCGCACGAGAACTGCTCGGGCGTTAGAGTCGGGAGTCGGGAGTCGGAACGCGAGCCTCAAGCCCCAAGCCCCAAGCCCCAAGCC
>Ga0105103_10000880_pt1 | contig 16983 bp, 16 predicted proteins | sample PPLLaktember2015_2_FD_79107 | JGI IMG/M metagenome (GOLD analysis project Ga0105103, IMG submission 79107) | Freshwater sediment microbial communities from Prairie Pothole Lake near Jamestown, North Dakota, USA - PPLs Lake P7 Core (6) Depth... | ecosystem: Environmental > Aquatic > Freshwater >...
AGCGGGTCGAAGGCACGAGCGACTGTCCGCGCTTGACGGTCTTCCGCAGTCAGAAACACGCGTACGCGCAGATCATCGACGACAGTACGGGGAAGACGATCGTCTCCGCTTCGAGCGTGATGAAGGAAGTGCGGGAGCAGGCAAAGGAAGCGAAGAAGCCGACCGACAGATTTAAGCTGATCGGGCAGGCGGTGGCGAAGAAAGCGCTTGAGATGAACATCACCAAGGTCGTTTTCGATCGCAACGGATATCTCTACCATGGCCGCGTGAAAGCGCTGGCCGATGGCGCCCGCGAAGGCGGACTCAAGTTCTAACAACCGATATTACGACAAACAGGTCCAATGGGAAAATTCAAAGCTGGTGAACTGGAGCTGAAAGAACGGCTCGTCCATGTCAACCGTGTCGCCAAGGTCGTGAAGGGCGGCCGGCGGTTCAGCTTCAATGCCATCGTCGTCGTCGGCGACGGCAACGGTCACGTGGGCGTGGGACTCGGCAAGGCCAATGAGGTCGCGGATGCGATCGCAAAGGGCGGCGACGATGCGAAGAAGAACCTCCTCACCGTCCCGGTCTACAAAGGGACCATCCCGCACTCGGTCATCGGCAAGTACGGCGCCGGCAAGGTGCTGTTGAAGCCGGCGTCGCCGGGAACCGGCCTCATTGCCGGCGGTGGCGTGCGCGCGGTGTTAGAATCGGCCGGCATCAAGGACGTTCTCACCAAGCAAATGGGCTCTTCGAATCCGCACAACGTCGTGAAGGCGACCATCCACGCGCTGCTGAGCCTCACCGACGCGCGCCTGGCGGCGAACCGGCGGGGCATTCCCATTCACGAGCTCTTTCAATAAGCGGCAGCGATCATGACCGACATGAAGAAGATCAAGATCACTCAGACAAAAAGCATCATCGACGAGTTGGAGAACGCAAAGCGGACCATCAAGGCCCTTGGCCTGGGCCGCCCGCGATATTCGGTCGTCAAGAACGACACGCCCCAGATCCGCGGCATGGTACGCGCCGTGCGCCATCTGGTGACGGTGGAAGAGGTGAAGTGATGGCACGAGACATTCTCAGTTCGTTGACCCCGGCAGCGGGATCCCGCAGGAAGACCAAGCGCATTGGCCGCGGCCAGGGCTCCGGTCATGGCGGAACGGCCACAAAGGGGCATAAGGGAGCCAAATCGCGCTCCGGTCACAAGTTCAAGATCTGGTTCGAGGGTGGACAGATGCCTCTCACCCGGCGCGTTCCGAAGTTCGGCTTCACGCCGCGCAATCGGGAAGAGATGCAGGTCGTCAACGTCGCGACGCTCGCCCGACTGGTCGAAAAGAAAAAGATCAGCGACGGCATCGTCACTCCCGAAGTGCTCTACAAGGTCGGCGCGGTTTCCAAGAAATCCGTTCCAGTGAAGGTCCTCGGTGACGGCGGGTTGAACGTGAAGTTGGATGTTACCGCGCATGCCTTCAGCAAGTCGGCGGTCGCAAAGATCGAAGCGGCCGGCGGGAAAACCACGACTCTGACGAAAACCCCGGCGCACGCATGAGCAAGCTGACTGAAACCTTTACGAATATTTTCAAGATCCAGGAGCTCCGTGACCGTCTGTTGTTCACGGCGGCCCTTCTGATCATCGTCCGTATCGGCTCGCATGTCACGCTCCCCGGCGTGGATGCGGTGTTGCTGGCCGATACCATCAAGAAATCTTCCGAGAACACGCTGTTCGGTCTCTATGATCTCTTCGTCGGCGGCGCGTTCAGCAACGCGGCCATTTTCGCGCTCGGCATCATGCCGTACATCAGCAGCTCCATCGTCATCCAACTGCTCGGTGCGGTCATCCCCTACTTCGCGAAACTGCAGAAGGAAGGGGAGGATGGACGGAAGAAGATCACCCAATACACGCGCTACGGCACCGTGCTCATCTCGATGTTGCAGGCAAGCGGCGTGGTGGTCAAGCTGACGCATACGACCGCGGCGGGCGGATTGCCGATCGTGCCGATGGAGGTGCAGGGCTTCTGGTTCACGTTCAGTACGATGATTATCCTCACGTCTGGTACGATCTTCATGATGTGGCTGGGCGAGCAGATCACCGAACGCGGCATCGGCAACGGGATTTCACTCATCATCTTCATCGGCATCATCGCGCGATTCCCGCATGCGATCCTCGATGGGTGGCAGTTGGTCATGGGCGGGTCGCGCAATCTCATCGTGGAACTGGTCATCTTTGTCGCCATGGGCTTCATCGTCGCGGGCGTTGTTCTGGTCACCCAAGGGACGCGCCGGATCCCCGTGCAATACGCAAAACGCGTCGTGGGACGCAAGGTCTACGGCGGCGTCACGCAGTATATTCCGTTGCGCGTGAATACGGCAGGTGTCATGCCGATCATCTTCGCCCAGGCGATCATGTTCGTTCCGCAGATCGTCTTTTCGTTCTTCCCCGAGAGCGAATTCATGAACGAGCTGTCGACGGATTGGTTCAGCTACACGTCATGGACCTACTCGATCGTCTACGCGCTGATGATCATCTTCTTCACGTACTTCTACACGGCGATCGCCTTCAACCCGAAGGACGTCGCAGACAACATGAAGAAGCAGGGCGGGTTCATCCCCGGCATTCGTCCGGGTGCCCACACTGCCGAGTTCGTTGACAACATCTTGACGAAGATCACCCTGCCGGGCTCGATCTTCCTGGCATTCGTTGCGATCCTGCCGACCATCCTGATGCGCGCCGGTATTACCCCGGGATTTGCATCGTTCTTCGGCGGCACGAGCCTTCTCATCATCGTGGGCGTCGCACTGGATACGCTGCAACAGGTGGAATCGCATCTGCTCATGCGCCACTACGATGGATTCATGAAGAGCGGCAAGATCCGCGGCCGCCGGATGTGACGTGGCGTCGATCCCGCTGAAGACGACGGAGGAGATCGCGTTGATGCGGGAAAGCGGTCGCATCGTCGCGGAAGTCCTCAGCCTGGTTGCCGGACATGTCCGGCCTGGGATCACAACACTGGAATTGGATCGCCTCGCAGAGGAGTACATACGATCGCGTGATGCGGTTCCTGCGTTCAAAGGATATGGGCCGCGCCCCAATCCATTCCCGGCAACGCTCTGTGTCTCGGTCGACAGCGTCGTTGTGCACGGCATCCCCGGACGTCGGGCGCTGAAAGAAGGAGAGATGCTCTCCGTCGACGTCGGGGTGAAAAAAAATGGATTCTTCGGCGACGGCGCCTGGACCTTCGCGGTCGGCGAGGTCACCGAGGAGAAACAGCGGTTGATGCGTGTGACCGAAGAGTCGCTGACCATCGGGATCGCGCAGGCGGTCGTCGGCAATCGCGTTCACGACATCTCAAGCGCCGTTCAGCAGTACGTCGAGGCGAACGGGTTTTCCGTGGTGCGGGACCTGTGCGGCCACGGCGTCGGGAAAAAGCTCCACGAGGATCCTTCCGTGCCGAACTTCGGTGAGCGGGGGACGGGAGCGAAGATCCAGGAAGGAATGACGCTCGCGATCGAGCCGATGGTGAATGCGGGCGGATGGCGGGTGGTGATGGAACAGGACGGATGGACCGTCCGCACTGCCGACGGAAGGCCGTCGGCCCATTATGAACACACGGTCGCCGTGGTGAACGGCAAGCCGGAGATACTGACGACAGTCTGATTCATGGCCAAACAAGGACCCATCAAAGTCGACGGAGTGATCACGGATACGTTGCCGAACGCGACGTTCCGGGTCAAACTCGACAACAGCGTGGAGATCCTGGCCCACATCTCCGGCAAGATGCGCATGCACTATATCAAGATCCTCGTTGGCGATCGGGTCACGGTCGAGATCTCGCCATACGATTTGAGCAAGGGTCGTATCACATATCGGTACAAATGATCCATTCGGGAGTCGCGCCACGCGTGCGATTTCGTCGGAACGGATGAGGGAAGGACATATGAAGGTCCGGTCATCGGTCAAGAAGCTGTGCGAAAAGTGCAAGATCATCCGCCGCAAAGGCGTCGTCCGGGTCATCTGCAAGAACCCGAAGCATAAACAGCGCCAAGGATAAGGAAGGAGAGCAGTTGTGGCTCGAATCGCTGGAGTAGATCTACCACGCAACAAACCCGCCATGATCGGGTTGACATACATTTTCGGCATCGGCCGCGCCACCGCCAAGGAGATCCTTGAGAAGGCGAAGGTACCCGCGACGAAACGCGTCAGTGAGCTGAATGACGAGGAAGTCGCCGCGATCCGGTCCGTATTGCAGAGCGACTACAAGGTCGAAGGCGCTCTGCGGTCGGAGACGCAGCTGAACGTGAAGCGGTTGATGGATATCGGCTGCTATCGAGGACTCCGTCATCGCAAAGGGCTCCCGGCGCGCGGACAGCGGACGCGAACGAACGCCCGCACGCGAAAGGGGAAGAGAAAGACGGTGGCTGGCAAGAAGAAGGCCGAAAAGAAGTAATTCATTCTCTATTGTAAAGGACGAATGCGGTGGCGAAGCAACAAGCAGCACCCGTTACGAAGAAAAAGAAGAAGGTCCACGTCGACGCCAACGGACGCGCGTATGTACGGGCGACGTTCAACAACACCATCGTGACCCTGACCGACACCTACGGGAATGTGATCTCGTGGTCGACATCCGGGAAGAACGGGTTCAAGGGCTCGCGGAAGAGCACGCCGTTCGCAGCGCAGGTCGCCGCAGAAGCGGCGGCCAAAGAGGCACACGACCTCGGATTGCGCCGCGTCGAGGTTTTCATCAAGGGACCCGGCGGCGGACGCGAAGCGGCCGTGCGCTCGCTGCAGACCGCGGGGCTCGAGATCACGCTCATCCGCGATGTGACACCCATTCCGCACAACGGCTGCCGGCCGCCAAAGCGGCGCCGGGTTTAGGTCCGAATATTTTTCTTGATCTGGGAGACGTATGGCAAGGTATATCGATGCCAATTGCAAGCTGTGCCGTCGGGAAAAGCAGAAGCTCTTTCTGAAAGGCACGAAGTGTTTCACTGAGAAGTGTCCGCTGGAGAAACGGAACTACGCGCCGGGCCAGCATGGCCAGTCGCGCCGAAGCCGTATCTCGGAGTACGGCGTTCAGCTGCGTGAGAAGCAGAAGGTGCGCCGGATGTACGGGCTGCTCGAGACGCAGTTCCGGAATTACTTCGAGCGCGCGACCAAGTCGACCGGTCGTACGGGCGACGCCCTGGTGAAGTTGCTCGAACGCCGTTTCGACAATGTTGTCTATCGGCTCGGATTCGCTCCGTCGCGGAAGGCCGCACGCCAGCTCGTGCTGCACCGGCACTTCCTCGTGAACAACGCGGTCGTCGACATCCCCTCGTATCTCCTGAAGCCCGGCGATGTCATCCACGTCCGCGACAAGAGCAAGAAGCTGGACTTGATCCACGAGGGTTTGAAGCGCGTCAAGGACAACGCGATTCTTCCGTGGCTCAGCATTGATAAGGGCGCAATGACCGGCACGTTCCTGACCATCCCGGAGCGCGCCGACGTGCCGCTCAATGCCAACGAGCAGCTCATCGTCGAGCTTTATTCGAAGTAACCGCGCCGTACCGCTGTCCGCATTCGACGGACGTCATCGGGGCCGGATGTTTCCATGGCCCTCAATGAGGGAAAGAACGTATGAGCACCATGCAAATGCCAGAAAAGGTTGAACTCGAACAGTCCTCCGCGTCCGCCATGTTCGGACGGTTTTTGCTCCAGCCGCTGGAAAAGGGATTCGGCGTCACGATCGGGAATTCGATGCGTCGTATCCTGCTGTCCTCCTTGCCAGGCACGGCGATCACGGCCATCCGTGTGGACGGCATCAGGCACGAGTTTTCCACGATCACCGGCGTGGTTGAGGACGTCGCTGACTTCATCCTCAACCTGAAACAGGTTCGCGTGAAGCCGCTCAACAAGAAGGTTTCCCGCGTCGTTCTGCGCATCAAGGGTCCCGGGACGCTCACGGCCAAGGCGATCCAGGACGCGTCCGCGGAAGTGGAAGTGCTGAACCCCGATGCCCATCTGGCGACGCTGAACAAGGATGCGGATTTCGAGCTCGAATTGCGTCTCGGACGCGGGAAAGGATATGTGCCGGCGGAAGAGAACAAAGCGTCCGATCAGCCGATCGACATGATCCCCATCGATTCGATCTTCACGCCGATCCGCAATGTCCGCTATACGGTCGAGCCCACACGCGTCGGCGGCCAGACGGACTATGAGAAACTGATATTGGAGATCGAAACCGACGGATCCATCTCACCGGAAGAAGCGGTGACGCATGCCGGCAAGATCCTGCGGGATCACGTCCAGCTGTTCATCAATCTTGGACAGGAGCCGGAAACGGAGAAGGTCGAAAGCGAGCAGGAGGCGGAATCAGCCCGCGTCCGCAAGATCCTCCGCATGTCGGTGGACGAGCTCGAGTTATCGGTGCGTTCGCACAACTGTTTGCGTTCGGCGAACATCAAGATCATGGCCGACCTCGTACGCCGCACCGAGTCGGAATTGCTCAAGTTCCGGAATTTCGGCCGCAAGTCGCTGGCCGAGCTGTCCGAGATCGTCGAGCAGCACGGACTGACGTTCGGCATGGACGTCGACAAGTATTTGAAAGAAGGCAACGAGTAACGAGATTCCCTGAGGAAAAGCGAGTATGCGTCACCAAAATTCTGGACGAAAGCTTGGACGAACGGCGAGCCACCGCAAGGCGACTCTCTCCGCGCTGAGCATGGCATTGATCAAACACAAGCGCATCCGCACGACAACGGCGAAGGCGAAAGAAGCCCGCACCGTCGTGGAGAAACTCATCACGCGCGCGAAAAATGCGGTCGCGAAAGAGACCGCGGGTTCGCCCACGGACATCCATGCGCGTCGTGAGGTGTTCGCCTTTTTGCGGGATCGCGATGCCGTAACGGAGCTCTTTAAAGAAGTGGCCCCGAAAGTCGCCTCGCGCCCCGGGGGCTATACACGGGTCGTGAAACTGGGTCGACGCCTGGGCGATGGAGCCGAGGTTGCGATGCTCGAGCTTGTGGACTTTAACGTCGGACAGGAAAAGGCCGCCGCCAAGGCGACAAAGAAGGCGCAGCCGAAAAAGCGTGGTGCGAAGAAGCCGGCGGCCGAGACAGCTCCCGCAGCGGCCGCAGAAACTCCAAAGGCGTAACGACGCTGTCACCGAAGATTTCCACCTGAGGATTGAACCCTATGTTGAAGATTACATCCGCTGAATTCTTGCAGGGAGTTGCAGATCTCCGACAGCTGCCCAAGAATGCGTTGCGCGAGATCCTCTTCATTGGACGTTCCAACGTTGGGAAATCGTCGCTCCTGAACAAGTTGTGCGGCAAGAAGAACCTTGCGCGCACGAGCGCGACTCCCGGGAAGACCCGCGAGATCAATTACTACATCATCAACAATCAGTTCTACTTCGTCGACCTCCCCGGGTACGGGTATGCGAAGGTTCCGGAGCAGATGCGCGCAGGGTGGAAGCGTTTGATCGAGGATTTCCTCAAGCGCGGCGAGCCGATCTCCCTGGCGATGCAGTTGATCGATTCCCGGCAGGAGCCGACCCCGCTCGATCTGATGATGATGGACTGGCTTGAGTACTACGAGGTCCCGTACGTTCTCGTCCTCACCAAGGCGGACAAACTCCCGTTCAGCAAGCTAGGCAAGACGATCGAAGGATACAAGGAGCGGTTCCAGTCACAATTGACGGAAGGAAGTTGCCACGGGATCGTGCCATTCTCGATCGTCAGCGGCGACGGGAAACAGGATTTGCTGAAGGTCGTGCTCGACCATCTCAAATCTGCGCCGCTCTCGAAGAAGGAAGCGGTCTAGCCCAATATCGACCGCGAAGGATTTGTGCAGAACTCCAACGCCCCGGATTATCTGGGGCGTTTTCGTTTCTCCGGCGCTTGAGATCGATAGACATTCCTCCCCATGTTCTTCAACCGTTCGTTCAATCCGCAATCCGCACTCTCCAATCCGAAATTCCTTGGGTTTCCCCAAACGCTCTTTGTTGCCAAAAGGCGCTCTGGGGATCTCGCAACCCGCCGGCCCGGTCCATTCCTGCCCGCCTACGTGTTACCACTCATGCCCCTCATCCACGGTCTTATGCCCAGTTTGTAAGATTCTCTTAGAATTCTCTTGACAAATCAGGGGTCAAGCCATATATTTCTCCCTGTCTGCGTTTTGTGATTCCCGCCACACAAGAAGGAGGACATAGATATTGCCCAAGCCTACGTACTAGTACGTATGGCGGGCCTACGTATGTTGAGAACGCCTTTCGTTTTCTCGCTCACAGGAATTCTTCTCACCCCTATCACGCAGGGCAGGATCGCCAACACTCTGCGCGATAATGCCGTACTTCACGTTCTTTCTTTATAAATAAAGAAGGAGGTTCCTTTATGATTCGCAAAGTTGCGCTGTTGTCGGTCATCATGGCGCTGTTCGCGGGTTCAGCCTTCGCGCAAGAAGGCAAGCTCCGCGGTCGCGTCATGGACAAGGAAAAAGGAGAGCCCATCATCGGCGCCAACGTTATCATCGTTGGGACGACGCTGGGAGCGACAACGGATATCGACGGCGAGTATATCATCCTGTCCGTCCCCGCTGGCGTGCACACGGTGAAGGTGTCGTTCGTCGGCTACAGCCCCGTTACGATCTCCAACATCCGCGTCAACGCGAACATCACCACCACGCTGGATTTCGAGATGTCTGAAGAGGCGATCGGCCTCCAGGCGGTCGAGATCATCGGAACCCAGCCCTTGATCCAACGGAATACGACCAATACAACACGCTTGACGACGCAGGAGAACATTCGTTCCCTGCCGATTCGTGGCGTGCAGAACATCCTCGCGCTTGAAGCGGGTGTCGTCCAGGCGGGCGGCAATCTGTATGTTCGTGGCGGTCGAGCCGGTGACGTGAAGTACTACGTTGAAGGCGCGAATGTGACGAATCCGCTGTTCAACACCGAGGGCGTTTCCATCATTCAGGAAGCCCTTGAAGAAGTCCAGCTGCAGAGCGGCGGTTACACGGCCGATGTGTCCGGCGGGAACGCCGGCGCGGTTCGTACGACCATGCGCACCGGCGGCGAGAAATACAACTTCTCGGTCGATTTCCGGACCGATGATTTTGTCGGCGGCGGGGATGAGTTCGTCGGAACCACCTCCCGTGGCTATCGCAACCTCGCAGCGACGGTCGGCGGCCCCATCACGAAGGATCTCCGGTTCTTCGCCGCAGGCCAGCACAACTATCAGCGGAATAAGCAGTCGATCTTCCTTGAGCCCTTCAAGTTCGATGGACTCACCGCCGTGCAGATCACAGGCGGACAGCCCGCAGGAACACCTCTGCCGGGTCCGATCGAGATCCAACGGAATTTCCTCGACAACAACTGGGCTCAGACCAATCAAGGTCAGGCAACTCTGCTGTATAATATCTCCAGCGCGTTCAAAGTGCGGCTGGCGGGGACCTACAGCATGGCCACGCAGAAGAATGCGAACTGGCCTGGCCATTTGGATAACATCTTCCGCTTGAGGCGTGTAACGGAGTCTGAGACTGAAACGTTCTTTACGAATCTCCGATTCACGCATCTGATCAATCCCAAGACTTACTACGAGGTCGGTGTTTCCTATCAGAACCGATTCGCCCGGACGTATGATCCGGACTTTGGCGACGATTGGAAGCTGTATGCTGACAGCGCAGCGAACGCCGAAAAGGGATACACGGGATTCCGAGCTAAGTGGAGTGGCCCGCTTGCATACTTCATCATCACCGATTTCGGCATCAATCATGAGAACGCGCCGAACAACGGGTACAGCAAGAACAACCAGAGCAATATCGGCGCAACGGTCGACTTCGTTTCCCAGCTGAGCCCGGAGATCGAACTCAAGGCGGGCGGCAGCATGGAGATGTGGACGATGCGTTCATGGAATATCGGGAACATCGCGGGCTTCATGCGTCTGCAATACGGCACCGACGGCAATACTCCGGCGGTATGGCCATCAGCAGGCGACAGCCTTCGTCAGTTGACACGCCAGGCGGGCGGTAACGTGAACTACTACGGCTACCGGCTGACCGGCGAAGAAGGCGAAGATGTCGAACCGGCGAAAGAGCCCCTCTTCATCGCTGGATACTTGCAGACGAAATTCGAGTACCGCGACCTTATCCTGAACCTCGGTGCGCGCGTCGAGCATTTCAATATCGATGCGAAGGTGCCGGAGAATCCGGGCGATCGCGGCAGCTATCTCGACACCAATGACGTCATCGACATGACCAAGCTGAAGGATGCGGATCCGTTCACGTTGTTCCTCCCGCGCATCAGCTTCTCGTTCCCGGTGAGCGACAATACGGTGTTCTTCGCACAGTATGGCAAGTACGCCCAGCTCCCCTCGCTGAATCAGGTCTATTCCAACAACGTGTTCGTCAGCCGGACGGTTGGCCTCACGACGTCTGGAAACGCGTTCTTGACGCCTATTGGCACTCTGATCAAGCCGGAACGTACGACGCAGTATGAGGTCGGCTTCCGCCAGACGATCAGCGACAATGTCGCCTTCACATTGAGCGGCTATTACAAGGACCTCCGGGATCAGATCTCGGTTCGCAAGTATGTGTCGGATGGCGTGGCCCTGTTCAATGCGTATCTGAATGAGGATTTCAGCACGGTGAAGGGTCTCGAAGCGACGGTCGAATTGCGTCGCACGAACCGACTGCAGGCAAAGCTGAACTACACGATGTCTGCGGCGACCGGAACCGGCTCGAATTCTCAATCCGGATTCGGCGTTGTCGAATCGAACATCTTCGACAAGTTCCCGAATTTCATCTATCCGATGGACTTCAACCGGACTCACTCGGGCTCCGTGGTCTTCGATTACCGGTTCGCCAAGGGTGACGGTGGTAAAGTGCTCGAAGGATTCGGTGTGAATGCGATCTTCCGCTTTGCGAGCGGCGTTCCGTATACGCGTATCCAGTCCCCGACCTCGCTCGGTCAGGCGGAAACGTTCGAATTCGGTGTACGTCCGATCAGTGACCCGCGTTCACGCGTTCCGGTCGAGCCGCTGAATTCCTCCACGGGTCCGTGGACATTCAACCTTGACCTGTCGGTCAGCAAGGCGTTCTTTGTTGGGCCGGTCACGGCTGAGCTGTACGTGAACGTTCTTAACTTCTTCAACACAAAGAACGTGACAGGCGTCTTCCCGATCACGGGCACCGCACAAGACGATGGCTGGTTGGCCAGCCCGCTTGCCGCGACGTACAAGGAAAACGCGAACTACATCGACTTCTACAAAGCGGTCAATCTGAACAATCGCTACTTCTTGCTCAATGTGGGCGGTGGGGATGTCTATTCATCGCCGCGTGAAATTCGAGTCGGTGTGAACGTCATCATGTGATGATCGATGATTCCGCAGGCTCCGTGAGCAATGGAACGCTTCGGAACCTGCGGGATCCCGCAACGAATGTCCACTGCGAAACACATTTCATGATATGGAGGAAATGCAAGTTATGACGCAGAACGTTTGGAGATTCCTCATGATCGGACTTCTTGTCGCGGCGTTTGCGTTGTCAGCAGTCGCTGCAGAGAATCCGAAGAACGGCGCACCGGCGACGTTGCCCAAAACGGGTGCCGTTGACCTGGGCGTCTATACAGTCCTGAATATCAACAACTTCGGGACATGGCATCGAAACGACGGCTACTCCAACCATACGCCGTCAGGTGGATCTGGTGGATTCTACCCGCGTGGAACCTCAACAGCGATCTACCTGGACAACTTCATGTGGGCTGGCATTGCCTATACAGATGCGGCAAAAACGACAAAGGCATTTTCGCCAACTCCGTATGAAGCAGGTGTTCGTGTTGGTGGTGGCACGTACAACCACGGCCTCCGGGCTGGCGCGCTTCTCGGTTCGGGAGCGACGGCATCTCCGGAGCCGACCTCCGCATCCGTTCGCAACTACCGCATTCGGCGTGACTACTACGTGATGACGGATGAGGAGTACAAGAAGGATGCAGCAGACATCAATCAGGTTCCGGTTGACCAGGTGACCGATGCCATGGTTGCCCAGATCCGGGATCAGTATGCACTCGATTGGGTCGAATGGCCGGTTGCCAAGGGCGCTCCATACATCGAGCGGAATGGCACTGCTGGATACCAAGCTCCTCCCGCATTCAGCGCGACGTTTGGACCGGGAGAGCTTATCACAGGCAACCATGATGAACCGGGTGTTGCTGGCGCAGATCCGAATTCTCCGGCCGACCAGGTTATCTGGAATGTCGCGAACGACTTCACGACGTCGGTCGTCCAAGGCGTCCAGGGATCCTATCCGATGGGTCTTGAAGTTGAGAAGACCATTTGGGGATACAAGGGAACCGCTGAAATTGGGAACATTTACTTCCAGCGGATCAAGATGGTGAACAAGGGCGGAGCCATCACGACCAACGCGGCGACACGCGGTGAAGTATTCATCGACAGCATGTTCGTCTGCTTCTGGTCGGATCCCGACGTCGGCGACTCTGGCGACGACCTTGCCGGTTGCGATTCCACGTTAAGTCTTGGTTTTGCCTACAATGGCCAAGGACGCGATGCGGAATACGTGAAGTTTAAATTGCAGCCTCCGGCCGTCGGATATGACTTCCTGCAGGGTCCGATCGTTGACTCGCCGGGTGATTCGGCAGTTTTTGATCTGAAGCGCGTGTACGACAAGAAGAACCTCGGGATGAGTTCGTTCGCCTACTTCTCCGCCGGTTCATCAATCAGCGATCCGGCATTCACGGCAGAAGGGGGCACACGGTGGTGGAGAATGCTCCGCGGCTACGTCCCGGATACCTACACCCAGCCACTCCGCAAGTATCCGCATCCTCCGGGATACGAAGAGACGAGCTTCCCGCTCTCCGGCGATCCGGTGACGGGTCAGGGCTTCATCGACGGTTTGGGACAGCCCTACTCCTTGACCTCCGGCGACCGCCGTATCCTGCTGAACACGGGTCCATTCTCATTGAATCCGGGCGAAGCTCAGGAGATCGTCGTAGGTACGGTGGCTGGTCTTGGTGCAGACCGTATCTCCAGTGTCGCGGTCATGAAGTACAACGACCAGGCCGTTCAGGGTATCTACAATGGCCTCTTCAAGGTTCCGCAAGCGCCGGCCCCTCCCACGCTGGTGCGTGCCGAACTCGACCAAGAAGTGGTCTTGAGTTGGGGTGCGGATCTCGTGACCACCGACAAGATCGAGAACCTGCTCTCAGAGCCGGGAACTTTCACGTTCGAAGGATACCGTGTCTATCAGCTTCCCAGCGCCAGCGCTCTGAAGCAAGATGGCAAGGTGATTTTCGACGTGGACGTGGTCAACACGATCGGCAACAATTCGGGTATTGACCGCAAGTTCCAGTTCGCCCAGGATTATCTGCGCGATATTCCGCGTCTGCAGAACGGCCAGGAATACTTTATCGCTGTGACGGCGTACGCCCGGAGTGCGGATCCGAACTTCGTTCCGAAGGAACTCGAATCCGAAATGCGCATCTACACGATCGTTCCACAGGGACCCAAACCCGGCGAGACCATTCCGTCGGAGTATGCGGATGCTGTGACGGTCGCGCAGACGGCCGGTTTAGCCGTGGCGGAGATCTCGCTGAACGTCGTTGACCCGAAGAAGGTAACGGGCGACGCCTACGAGATCCGAGTCGCAGTTCCGGACAGCGTGGACGTCGATCTTGGTGGCGCGACGCTTCGTGTCGGCAATCACCAGTGGTATGTCTACAACGTCACGAAGGGTGTGAATGCGACGCCGCTGATGAAGGAATATACCATCAGCAACGCGAACATCATTTTTGATGGCCTGCAATTGGGTCTTGCGGGTTCGCCCTACTACGTGCCTTACGCTGAGATCGCGGGCGTGTCCGCTCCGTCGAACTGGCGTGGCGTGAACTGGGGTGGTACGGCGTTGAGTGGTGGTCTCGATTGCGCGATTGACTTCTTTGGCAGCTCGTTGGAGCGCTACCAAGTGGCCCGTGATATCGAATTCCGATTTAACGCCGCGCAAACTCAGAAGGCATATGTCTTCGAGCGTGCCGTGAACTCGACTGCCTCGGGCGGTGCCTCGTTCCGTGGATTGTTCGACCAGCCGTTCACAGTATGGGATGTCACGAATCCGGCAAGCCCGCGCCAAGTCGACTTCTTCTTCATTGAGATGAACGATCTGACGACGAATTCGACCAACACCAGCTTCCGCGGCAATAATAAGTGGGATATCGGTGTACAGAATGATCGCGAGTACGCGTTCATTTCGGATAACACCTATTCGGCTACAGATCAATATGGTTTGACTGTCGGTACGTCGACGGCTTCCGGCATATTCGCAACCCCGCTCCTCTATGCGGCGTGGCTGCGTCTTGCCGACACCACAGTGGCTCCCTATGTAGATGGGGACGTGTTCAGCATCACGGCTGCTGGTGCGCACTTCGTTGTCCCAGGCAATGTATGGTCGTTCAGTACGGCTGACATCGCTTCGAAGGTGAGCGTGGATGCGGCGAAGAAGGACATCGACAAGATCAATGTCTATCCGAACCCGTACTATGCGTTCAATCCGGCCGAAGTGAATCGCTTCAACCGCTATGTGAAGTTCAACGGATTGCCGCAGGAAGCGACGGTCCGCATCTTCAACCTCGCGGGTCAGATGGTTCGTACGTTGGTGAAGAACGACGACACCCAGTTCCTGCGCTGGGATCTCACGAACACCAACAACTTCCCGGTTGCGAGCGGGATGTACATTGCCTACATCGACATGCCGTCCCTGGGTACCAAGATCCTGAAGTTGGCGATCATCCAGGAACAGGAAGTGCTCGATGTATACTAACATCCCCGACCACGCAAGGGAATTGAAAAGGAGACGAAATATGCGAAACAGCGTAGTGATGCTTCTGATAGCGCTCCTGGTGGTGACGATCGCAGTGCCGGATACGTTCGCGCAAAACAAGCGGACCGGCACGGCCGCCGCATCGGAGCTTCTGATCCCTGTCGGGGCGCGCGACCTTGCGCTCTCCGGCTCGACACTCTCTTCCAGCACCGGGATTGAGGCCATTTACTGGAATCCTGCCGGTGTCGGCCGCATTACCCGGTCGACGGAAGCGATGTTCTCATACTCGACGTATATCGCCGACATCGGCGTGAACTACGGCGCGGTCGCAGCCCCGTTTGGCAGCTTCGGTGTTCTGGCCTTTAGCGTGAAGTCGATCAGTCTTGGCGACATCTCGCTGACCACGAACGAGGATCCCGAAGGCTTGACCGGACGCGTCTTCAGCCCGACGTTCATCACGCTGGGCGTGACGTATGCGAAGAACATCACGGATGCCATCGCGGTCGGTGCGAACATCAAACTCATCTCGAACACGATCGACCGTGTCAGCTCCAGCGGCGTTGCATTTGACGTCGGCGTGCAATACAACCGGCTCGTCGGCATCAAGGGCTTCAACGTCGGTGTGGCGATCAAGAACATCGGTGGCGGCATGAAGTTCGACGGAACGGGCTTGTATCAGCTCGCGACGCCGGTCGAAGGCTATCGCCCCAGCCAGCGGTTCAAGGTCGAAGCGGCAACGTTCGACCTCCCCTCGCTGATGGAGATCGGTCTGGGATACGACGGAAAGTTCAAAGACAAGATGTCGTATTCGGTCAATGCCTCCTTCACGAATGACAACCTGTATGTCGATCAATACCGGTTTGGCGCCGAGGTTGGCTACATGGTCGCCCCGGAGATCACGCTCTTCGGCCGCGGCGGATACGAGTATCTGCCGGATGTTGCGACGGAAGACCTGATCTGGGGTCCCACGTTCGGCGTCGGTATCGACTATCTGACCGAGAGCTTTGCGTTGACGGTGGATTATGCCTACCGCACGGCGCAATACTTCGACGGCCAGCAGGTCATCGCGGTGAAGCTGGGATTCTAATCGTTTCAGTTCTCAGTACACCATTCATTCTTACGGAGAGGCCGGAAGTTCTCGGCCTCTCTTTTATTTAGAGGACCTATGCGCGCTCTTTGGTTGTTGCTCCTCCTGCTGATCGCACTGCAGTCGCATTCCACAGCGCAAAACTTGGACGCGAAAGCCGTCGCCGAACGGGCCCTCTCCCTCCGCTCGGGCTTTACAGCGATGGTGGTTGTCGCGCGCCCCGGTGAAGAGGATGTCGCAACGATGGCTTCTCTCCGGAGCCTCCGTGGCGTCCGGCTCCATGTGGTCTACGTGAGCAATGGTGAGGGACTGCCATTCCGGCGACGGGATGCGTATCCCTTCACAGTAGCGGCGGAACGTCGAACCGCGGCGGATGAGGTCGCTCGCATGATGAGGGGTGATGCACGATTCCTGAATCTCCCCGACATTATCACCCCGGCAGACAGTCTTGCCGTTGACAGGGTTTGGGATCCGGAAAGCCTTCAAGTCAAGTTGAGCACGATGATCTCGAAACTCCGTCCTGACCTGATCCTCGTTCAGGGAACGCCTGATGAAGCGGGGGATCGGCGAATGGCGGCACTGCGTACGGCCACGATCGAAGCAGCAAAGCGATTGCGCCTCCCCAAAACAGACGAAGAGTACCGACGGATGCTTCCGGTGCCGCGATGGACGGTTCAGCGTATCGTTGCCGAATCCACCGTGCGCTCGGCGAAGGCGCTGACAGCAAAGGCTCCCACGCGTGCGAAGGCGCTTGCGGCAGCCGATTCGGCACACGCCGCGTACGATCGACGAGCGTTGACCGTTCAGACCGATCGCGAACACAAGCGCTATCTGTGCATTTACGAGCATGACCGTGTGCCACGGGCGAACGCGTTCTTTGAGGGGTTGCCGGTTCCGGCGCCACCGGCGCTGCAAGGACTCCGGACGGAATTGACGCAATTTGCGGACAGCATCCTTCACGCCACCCGCCGGACGATGAGCGTTGCGACGCGCGATCGGCTGAAGCGCCGCATGACACGGCTGTACGGACTGATCGAAATGCGCATGATGGATAAGCGCCCGAAGCGTGTGGAGGAAGAGGAAGCCTTGCGTCGATGGAGGCAAGGAG
>Ga0105103_10000881_pt1 | contig 16980 bp, 15 predicted proteins | sample PPLLaktember2015_2_FD_79107 | JGI IMG/M metagenome (GOLD analysis project Ga0105103, IMG submission 79107) | Freshwater sediment microbial communities from Prairie Pothole Lake near Jamestown, North Dakota, USA - PPLs Lake P7 Core (6) Depth... | ecosystem: Environmental > Aquatic > Freshwater >...
CGGGGCTGAACGCCCATGGACTTCGACGCTTCTTCCGGTCCTACACGGTTTGCGCGCAACTCCCCGGCTTTCATCACATTCATGAAGAACCGTGTCAGCATGAGCGTGATGTACACCGGACTCTCCCCATATTCGAGCATCCGTTGGAGGATCCGAATGGCATCAGCCGAATTCTTTCTGCCAATGGCATCCTGGAGATCGAAGATGGAGAACCCGCGCGTCGCGCCCACGACGGAAACGATGTCATCCGCACTCACCGTCGTCCTGTCGCCGACCGCCACGAGGATCTTTTCGATCTCATTGTCGATCGCACGAAGCGATCCCCCCACATAGCTGACCAGGAGTTCACAGGCTTCCCCGTCGGCCTGGCGTTTCTTCGACTTGAACCGCGCAGCCGTCCAGGGAATGAGCTGATTCTCCCATAACGGCCGGCAAACGACGTATGCCCAGTTCTTCTTGATCTCGGGAACAGGCTTCTTGCGTCCGTCGATCTTCTCCGTCGCCAGCAGAAGCACCGTTGATTCAAGCGGACGATTCACGTATGCGCTGAACGCCGTCCGCGCGTCCTCCGTTGAGATGAGCTTGTCGAAATCGCGAACGATGACAACCCGTTTGTCGCTCATCATCGGAAACGAGGAAGCATGGGAAAGCACGTCCCGAACATCGGCCCGTCCGCCGTCGATCACGTCGAGGTTGAAGCTGCGCTCGGCCGGCCCGAGCGTGTGGTCAACGATCGCATCGACGCACTCGTCGACAAGGAAATCCTCTTCTCCTTCAAAGAGGATGATCGGTCCGTACGAATGCGTTCGTAGAACCTCGAGGAATTCCCTGTACTCGTACTGGGCCAATGCCGGCTCCCTGTCAGCCTACTTTGCGACTTTGACGCTCAACATCTTGATGTCCTCAACCGGACGGCCGTCGCTTGGTCCCATCTGCGGTTTGATCGGAACGGCGGCGATCGCATCGACCACTTCCATCCCCTTCACAACCTTGCCGAAGATGGTGTAGTTCTTCGGAAGGGGCGCATCGCGAAGAACGACAAAGAACTGACTCGTGTTGGTGTTTGGACCCCGGTTCGCCATCGCGAGTGTGCCTCGCTTGTATCCCTCGATATAGGATGGCGCTTTCGGATTCAGCTCATCCTCGAACTCCTTCCCATAGATACTGCTCCCGCCGGAGCCGGTTCCTGTCGGGTCACCGCCCTGGATCACGAATCCTTTTGCGATCCGATGAAAGATGATCCCGTTGAAATAGCCCTTCTCGGCGAGGCCTGCGAAGTTCGCGACGGTCTTCGGAGCATCATCAGGATACAATTCCGCTTCGAACGTTCCTTTGGTGGTTTCAATGGAGACGCGCATGATCTTCCTTTGTTGTTGTTGACATCCGCTGATGACGGGGAGGATGAGGAGGAGAACCAGGAGTGTGAGATGCTTCATGATGTACCTGTTAGATGAAGATGATCCCTGCCACGCCGAGTGCGAGACAGTAGAAGGAGAAGAGACTGAAGGAACCGCGCTGGACAATGCGCAGGAGCCACTTGATGGCGAGGTAGCCCGTCACCGCCGCGACGAGCGTTCCGATGAGCGTAGGAAGTATCGGGATCGAACTCCCTTCCGCGATGAAGTCCTTCGTTTCGAGAGCGGTCGCCCCGAGAATTACGGGAAGCGACATCAGGAACGAGAAACGCGCCGCTGCGGTCGGATTGATTCCGAAGAACATTCCCATGCTGATCGTGGAACCCGACCGAGAGATTCCAGGGAGAATGGCGAACGCTTGTGCGATGCCGACGAAAAAGCCAATGACATTGCCCACCGACCGCCCTTCCACGGGACGCGACAAGCGCGTGAGGAAGAGGATAAGACCGGTCACCACAAGGTTGACGGCGACCAATTTCGGGTCAGTAAAAGCCTCGGCGATCTGATCGCGAAAGAGAATTCCGATCAATGCCGCCGGTACTGATGCCACGATGATCGCCACCGACGTCCGGAAATCGGCATCCGTCTTGTACGCCTGGATGAACCGGAACGAACGAAGCGCCTTCCACACCGACCGCACCATCGCGAGGATATCCTTCCAGAACACCGCAACGACGCTCAGCAACGTCCCGAAATGGACGAAAATATCGAACGTCAGGATCTCCGGGTTCTTGATCCCGAGCAGATGCTGTCCGAGTACCAGATGTCCCGAACTGCTCACCGGCAAGAATTCCGTCAATCCTTGAATCACCGCAAGAATCACCGCATCAAGTACCGTCACCGTTAACCCTCATTCGTTAATCAAAAATCACAACTCGATAATCTGAATTCCGCAATCCCTGCCCGCCCCAGCGAATCGCAATAGGCAGGCGGGCGCAATCCACAATCCGCAATTCTCTACACCCTCACCCACGTTCCCAGCTTCAGCGAATCCATCACTCGAAATGTCGCGCGCGTTGCAGCTACCGACTCCTCAAATGAGATCGGCAAAGGACCGCCTCCCATCGCTGCTGCCATGTAGCGCGTCAACTCCTCATGATGTCCCTTGTCGACAGTCGCACGCTTGCGTTCGATCGCCGTCCCCTGGCGATACAAGGTGAGCATCCGGAAGTTGTTCAGCACTGCCGACCGGCCTGTGGAACAGACTTCAAGATGCTCCTTCGGCATTCCGGCGTCTCCGTTCGCTGCATACGTGATCGTGCCAACCGAGCCATCCTCGAAGCGGATCGTGATCACGACCGAATCGTCATCTCCCGCCGGCCGCGAACCGCCCCCCAAAGCGACCGCGTTGACCGCTGATGGAGGCGCCCCCGCGAAGTGCTGCATCAGGTCGACAAAGTGGCACACCTCGCCGATGATCCTCCCTCCACCTTCGAGTGGATCTCTTGTCCAATGCGTCGACGGAAGTGCCCCCGCGTTGATCCGATAGGTCAGTGCGAGCGGACCCGCGGCCTCCGCAAAGAACTCCTTCATTTCCAGCACGAGCGGCGCGAACCGGCGGTTGAAGCCGACCATCACCGAATTCCCATGCTTCTTTCCTTCCGCATTCGCGGTCTTGATGATGCGATCTAATTCCTCGTCGTTCATCGCCAACGGCTTTTCAACGAACACCTGCTTCCCTGCCCGAAGGGCTTCGACAACCGCCTCTGCATGCAGATTGTGCCGTGTCGCGATGAAGACCGTTCCGATCTCCGGATCGTCCACTATCTTTCGCTGGTCGGTCGTTCCATACGAAAACCGGAATGTCCTCGCCACGTTGGTCGTATTCAATCCATTTGCCGTGCAAACACCGATAAGCGAAACTCCGCGCACGGCCTGTAACGTCGGGAGGAGCGACGCCTGTGCAAACCCTCCGGCTCCGATGAAGCCGATCGCGCCTCCATTCGACCTCTGTCCCGCCGGCTGCGGTGCGCAGACAGCCAGCATCGGCGGCGCGTCCGCTTCCACTTCAGGATATTGCAGCAAAACGCCGACAAAGCGTTCTCGGTTCTTCCCAGTCCCCGCGACGAGCCGATATGCCGATGGTGCATCAGCGATCGGGAAACGATGTGTCGTCAGGAGCGGGAGGTCGAGTTTGCGCAGCGCGGCCAACCGAAGAAACTCCGCCATGTTCCGCTGTTCGGTCCACCGGACAAAGCCGAGCGGATAATCATGACCCTGTTCCTCGTAGCGCGGATCATATCGTCCAGGACCATACGAACGTGAAAGCCGAAAATCCAGTTCCTTTGCAAAGTATGGTCCGCGCGGCAGCTTCAATCCAACATCTCCGACAAGTACCACGCGGCCCTTGTCCCGACAGATATCCCCCGCAAGTTGTACGGGGTCGTCGCTTCGGGTTGCCGCCGTGATGATGACCGCGTCGGCGCCACGGCCGCCGGTCCGCTGGAGAACGGCCTTCTTTACATCGTCCTTCGAGCGGTGCAACGCAGCATCGGCCCCCGACTTTCTCGCGAGGGCGACGGCGGCAGGATCCAGGTCGATCCCGATCACCGCGCATCCGTTCGCCTTCAGCAGCTGGACCGTGATCTGCCCGATGAGCCCCAGTCCGATGACCACAACAGTCTCGCCGATGGTCGGCATCGCTTGCCGTACTCCCTGCAATGCGATGGTACCGATCGTCGTGTAAGCCGCTTCTTCAAGGTCCATGCCCGCCGGGATCCGGACGCACAGATTCTTCGGAACGAGAACGAACTCGGCGTGATTCGCATAGCCTGCGCCGGCGCACGCGACCCGATCCCCGGGCCGCACTTGATCCACTTCATCCCCTACCGCGATCACCGTACCGGCTGTGGAATACCCGAGCGCGCTCCAGGAGTCCAGCTTCCCGCGCACGCGGCGGACGGTGGGCACCAGACCAAACTGGCGGACCTGCTCGATCACCGCGGCCACGAGGTCTGGATTCTTGCGCGCGCGGTCGACGAGTGATGACTGCCGCGATTCAACGCTTGCGCGCTCCGTTCCGGCGCTGATGACCGAGACTTGTGTGCGGACGAGCACGAAGCCGCGACGGATCGTCGGGGCTGGAACATCCAGAACGCGGATCGCGCCGCTGCGATTATGCTGTGCGACTTGCTTCATGATGCTGAAGGCCTTTCAGGAGCGTGAGAACGAGACGTCGGTCAGTGCACGCCGATCCCGCCAATAGAACCATCCCCCCAGCGCCATAACGACAAGGAATCCGGCCTCGTGCGTGATGAGAGCAAAACTGAGCGCGCTCGCCGTGTCGATGCCGTACAATCGGACGAGCGCGATCGAAATGAAGGAATGATACGTTCCCATCGCACCGGGGGCGGGAAGCACCCATGCGATCGAGGAGATCACAAGCAGAAGCACCGCCTCGCCGAACGATAGGCCCTTCACCGCGATCGGATCGAGCGCATAGAACGGGATGTACATCGCCAAGGCATAGCATCCCCACACGGCGAAGCTGAGCAGGAGGATCGCGATCGCGTGTTGCCGCATGTAGGAAACGTCCAGGCCGGCCACAAAGGAGTTTGCGATCCGTTCCAGGCCCGGTCGGATGCGCGCCGGCACAAAGCGAGTGAACCGGATGGCGAATCGCGCCGCTTGCTCCGCTTTGAAGAACAAGACTAGAAAGAAGACCAATGCCAGAACGGACGCCAGCAGCAAGAACGGCCGGACGGCTTCGACATTATCGATGAACGGATCAAGCGAGTGCGGATAGAGGAAGAGCATCGCGCACACCAGGACGTAGAAGGTCGCGAAGTCCAGAATCCGCTCGACCACGACGGTGCCAAGGACGGCAGGACGCGAGATGTTTTCCAGATTCCCGAGAAGATACGGCCGCACCAATTCCCCCACACGCGGCAGGATGTTGTTCACCGCATAACCGACCATCACTCCCGAAAACAAATTCCGCGTTTTGACGTCCGCTTTCACGGGCTTGAGAAAATACGCCCACCGTACGGCGCGGAGCCAATGGCTGAGGACATTGATGGGGAGCAGGAGCAGGACAAGCCAATAGTTCGCAGTACGGAGGGAGTCCCAAAGGTCGGTAAACGGGGTGCCGCGGAACGCCACGTACAGAAAGACAAGGGCGATGAGAATGCTCAGGGCATTCTTGAGCAACGGTTTGAGCGAACGCGCCATTCGTGTCCTGCGTGGGAGTTAACGGAGGTCCACCACTTCGGTGCCGGCAGGGGGAACGAACGTGAAGGTCTTGAGGGAGACGTTGGTGTTCAGTTTCAAGTCGCGGATGGTGTAGGTCGTTTCCGTGTCGTTCACGTCGACGATCAGGATCCGCCGCGCACTCCACTGCTCCCCGTCAACCCAGACCTTGACCGACCGCACGAACGCCCGGTCGTCCTTCGGCACGAGTTTGAGCACATACTGGACAATCCCGGAATTCTTCTCGGTACCCACGAGGGAGACGTAATACGACGCGGGGAGATCGAGCAGGAATTTTTCCGGCGACAGCGCGTTGTCATTCTCCTTGTACTTGTCAACGAGGACCTGGTTGTTCGCCGGCACATACGCCCACACCGTGACTCCATCCGTGACCAGCGTCTGCTGATCCGATTCGATGCGATACCGGTTCGGCTTCTTTAACGTGATCGTTCCGCCGAACGACTGCTCGATGCTCGAATAGCCGAACTTGACATGTTGTTCAAATTGGGCCACCGCATCATCGATCATCGCCCCACGGGCTTGCAGGCGTTCCGTGATCTCCTTGACCGACGGACCGCCCTCTTGAGCGTGCACGGCGATGGAGGCGAAGAGCACCACAGCAGACAGCCAAAGGACATGCTTCATTCGAGGCTCTTGAGAATATGTTCCAGTTCCGCTTCGCTTTCACACAGGACTTCCCGCGCCTTCGATCCGTCGGAACCGCCGACGATACCGGCCATCTCGAGTTCGTCGATGATGCGCGCGGCGCGCGAGTATCCCACCTTCAGACGACGTTGGAGCAAGGAGACCGATCCCTGCTTGTACTGAACGACGGTTCGCGCTGCCTCTTCGAACAGCTCATCACGCATTCCATCGACGCCGGTGCCGGCCCCCTTACGCTTCTCGAGCGCAGACGGGAGGAAGAACGGCTTGCTGTATCCTTGCTGCTTTCCGATGTGCTGCGTCAACCGTTCGACCTCATCCGTGGAGATGAACGCATTCTGGATCCGGAACGGTTTCGGGGAGCCGGACGGGAGATACAGCATGTCGCCGTTCCCCAGCAGTTGGTCCGCACCATTCATATCGAGGATCGTCCGCGAGTCGGTCTTCGAAGCGACCTGAAACGCCATCCGCGCCGGGAAATTCGCCTTGATCACGCCGGTGATGACATCGACCGACGGACGCTGCGTCGCCAGGACCAGGTGGATGCCCACCGCACGTGCAAGCTGCGCGAGACGGGCGATCGGTTCTTCGACTTCGCGCGCCGCCGTGATCATCAGGTCGGCAAGCTCGTCCACGACGACGATCAGATACGGCAGTTTGCGGTGTTTGACGGTTTCCGTGTCATGGAGGCGACCATCTTTTAGACGCTCATTGTAGTCTGCGATGTTCCGCACGCCGGCCGATGCGAGGCGGTCGTACCGCCGGTCCATCTCCATTTCGACGCTCTTCAGGGCGAGAACGGCATTGCCGGGCGTCGTGATGATCGTTTCATTGAGATCCGGGCTGATGGCCAGGAAGTGATTCTTCAGTTTCTGATACTGGGTCAATTCGATCTTCTTCGGATCGATGATGACGAACTTCACATCGCTAGGATGAAGCCGGTAGAGCAGACTGGCGAGCAGCGTGTTGATCCCCACGCTCTTGCCAGAGCCGGTCGCACCGGCGATCAACAAATGCGGCATTCGTGCCAGATCGTCGACGAACACCTCGCCGGAGATCGTCTTTCCGATCGCAAGGGGGAGGGCCGCGCGGGCGTCCCGGAATTTTGTGGAATTGATGATACTCCGGATGGTCACGAGCGAGGGATTGTGATTGGGGATCTCCACACCGACCGTTCCCTTCCCCGGCATCGGTGCGATAATACGGATCCCCTTCGCCTTCAACGCCAGTGCGATGTCATCCTGGAGGCTCTCGATGCGGCTGATCTTCACGCCGGCAGCGGGGACGAGTTCATAGAGCGTCACAACCGGGCCAGGCGTCACGGCTACGCTCTCGATCTCAACGGAGAAGTCGGCCAGCTTCGCACGCAGCAATTCCGCGTTGGCCTTCAACTCCTCCTCGTTCACTTCTTCGCTGGCGCGATGCGCGTCAAGCAATTCGACCGACGGAAAGACGTAATCGATCTCCTCGTCGGCGGACGCTTCCTCTTCCGGAGATCGCTCATCGAAATCGACCTCCTCTTCCTGCACGCGTTCCTGGATCTCAACCGGAAGATCTTCGTCGATCTCTTCGGTCGGAGAAGCAACCGGTTTCTCCGGCGGCGGGGGGGGCGGCACTCGCTGAGGTTGAACGCGAGGTCGAACGGGCTCTGCCGGCGGGGGTTCAGCGGAGGGTTTCTTGATCTCAACCTCCGTCTGCCTTGCACGCTGGGCTGCGCGCCGCTCCTCGATCTGGTCGGCAAGGGCCGCCCTGCGATCACCGACCCAGGACCCGACGCTCTCCATCCAGTCACGCAGACGTCCGAAGGTGACCCGATAATCGAGATCGACCAGCAACGTGACGACCATGACGAATGCCGCACCGACAACGAGAACGGCTCCGGTCTTGCCGATCGACGCCGTCAGGATATGCGCGATGAAATGGCCGACGACGCCGCTCCATTCAAGGGGAAGCCCCTCGTCGAACTGTTTCAGGACGCCGGTGAACGCCGCGAAGAGGATCGCCAGCAACAGCGTGTAGTTCGTGACGGTGATCTTCTTGCGCAGGTGTTTCCGGTTCAGGACGTAGAGCGACCAGAGCACTCCCAGAAATGGGAGGACAACGATCGCGTAACCGATGGTCGTGTTGATGAAGAAGTTCGCAACGATCGCTCCGAGCAGTCCGAGCCAGTTCTCGGTCCGCTCCGCTTTCGTCATGATCGCGGCGTCATTCACGAAGACCTTCCAGAGGTCCGTCAGGGCGACGTCGCCATTCGTCTGATCCTCGCTCGTGTACGAAAGCAGGCTGAGCAGCAGCATCAGCGAGAGCAGGATCCCGACGATCGCAATGATCTGTCGCCGGTGTTCCGGCTTGCCGGTGGTCTCCTCGCGCCTTTGGTTCTCTGCCATGGGGGGAATGATCGCTTTGTTACGCCTGCTCAGGCGGCGTGGGAATCGGTTCCTGATTCGCCTTCCGCAACTTGATGCTGGTTCCCTGCATCGTCGGAAGCACAGGAACGCTGTCAACGGCCGCGCACAACTTCAGGTCCTCGGCGAATCCGATCTCCGTCAGATACATGCCGTGCTCGGTGGACTTGAGCAACTTCAACGGCGAGCGGCCGTGCGCTTTGTGCAGAGCGACGGCTGCCCGGGCGCTGTCGCTGAGTTCCGGGTTCAGACCGTCCATCTCGTTCAACCGGTGGATCATGCTCCCGGCACAGACCGCATCCTCCAGACTGAATTGACCTTGCGAATTGAGCCGGCCGGCACACAAGAACAGCACATCCTCCTTCTTTTCCATCAGTGCTTCGACGACGGTCGAGAGATTGACGAAGGAACCGATGACGAGCGAACGGGCGTAGCGGCTTTTCGCCATCGCCACGGAACCGTTCGTCGTGCAGAAGATGACGGACTTCCCCCGCACCGTCGATTCCGAGTACTCCGCGGGTGAATTCCCAAGATTGAATCCCTCGATCATCTTTCCGTTCCGTTCGCCGCCGCGGAGCGTGACTTCGCCGAACAGGCTCCCCGAGATCTTCACGGCAGACTCGATACTCCCGACCGGAATGATCTCGCGCGCGCCGTTCGACAGGGCGACCGTGATCGTTGTGCTGGCGCGCAGAACATCGATCACCACGACATTCCGGTCACGCAACTGGAGTTCATCAAACGGAACAGGATTGAATCCAAGATCGATACGCATAGACCTCCCCATGCCTCCTACCGCGGAATGAACGGCGTTCGCACGATCGTCGCCGTTGCTTCCTTGCCTCGAACCATGATACCGACGGTCGACCCCACCGTTGCCAGGTCGGACCGGACATACCCCATCCCAATGCCGTGCTGAAGCGACGGTGAGAACGTCCCGCTCGTCACCACGCCCACCACCTGGCCTTGCTGAACGATCTCGTACCCGTGCCGGGCAACGACACGATCCGGGAGCGTGAACCCGACCAGCTTGCGCTTCAGCCCCGCTTCCTTGGCATGGACCATCACATCCTTGCCAAAGAATTCCTTCTTCGACAGCTTCGTGATCCATCCCAATCCAGCTTCCAGCGGATGCGTGGTCTTGTCGATATCATTTCCGTAGAGCATGAATGCCATCTCGAGACGAAGCGTGTCGCGAGCGCCCAGCCCGATAGGCGCGATGTTGAACTCCGCTCCTGCCTGGAAGATCGCGTCCCACACCGCATGACCGGTCTTCGCATCGGATGTGAAATACAAGTCAAATCCCAGTTCGCCTGTGTAGCCCGTACGCGATACGATCATCGGCACACCCGCGACCGTTGCACGGACGAATGTGTAGTATTGAACCGGGGTCAGGTCCGTGCTCGTCAGCTTCTGAAGCGTGGCGAGCGATCTCGGTCCCTGGACCGCGAGCAGAGCTGTCGCATCGCTCACATCCTTCACCTCGACACCTGCCGGCGCATGCGACCGCAGCCACTCAAGATCCTTCTGGAGATTCGCCGCGTTCACGACGAGCATGTACTGGTCTTCCATGCGGTACACGAGAAGGTCGTCGACAATGCCGCCATCCTCGTAGCACATCGCGGAGTACTGGACCTTCCCCGGCGTCAATCGCTCAACGTCGTTGACGGTCATGCGCTGCAGAAACTCGAGCGCGCCGGATCCGCGTACTTCGAATTCGCCCATATGGGTGACATCGAAGACGCCGACGCGATTCCGCACGGCAAGATGCTCTTCGACGATGCCGGTGTATTGAACCGGCATTTCAAATCCGGCGAAATCGACGATCTTCGCTCCGAAACGCTGGTGAATATCATAGAAGGGAGTGCGTTTCGCCATCTACTTACCCTGACCTTTCTTCCAATCGGCGAGGAACCGCTCGATGCCGATGTCGGTCAACGGATGCTTGATGAGCTGGTCGATGACCTTGAAGGGCATCGTGCAGATGTCCGCACCAATCATCGCAGCTTCGACGACATGCATCGGATGACGAATGCTCGCGACGAGCACCTGCGTGTCGTAATCATAGTTCTTATAGATAGTGACGATCTGACGAATGAGGTCCATGCCGTTCTGGCTGATGTCGTCCAGCCGGCCGATGAACGGACTGATGAAGAACGCACCGGCCTTCGCTGCCATCAGGGCTTGCGTTGGGGAAAAGCAGAGTGTGACATTGCAGCGGATCCCTTCGCTCTTCAATGCCTTGGTTGCCTTCAGGCCGTCCTTGATCAACGGGACTTTGACAACGATGTTCTTGTGGATCTTGGCGAGCTCCCGCCCTTCCTTCATCATCCCTTCGAACTCGGTCGAAACGACCTCGGCGCTGATGGGACCGTCCACGATCCCGCAGATCTCGTCCAGGAGCTTTCGAAAATCCTTTCCTTCCTTGGCCACGAGCGACGGATTCGTGGTGACGCCGTCGAGAAGTCCCAGACTTGACGCTTCCTTGATTTCGGCAATGTTTGCAGTATCGATGAAAAACTTCATACGCAGTCTCCGAGAGCGCTATTTGTACTGATCGGTCAGGTCTTTCTTCTGACGTGGCGAGATGAACCGGAATTCATCCAAGGGGAGCGACGGGTCAGAGATCAACTTCACCCGAACAAAGAACTTGAATTGAATGCGTGTCAGCCGGCTGATCGTTCCGTGCGACAGATATTCGGCGATCGTCGGATTGACCCGAAGCTCAAGCCGCAACTCCCGCTTCTCCGACTTGAACCGCTTGATCCAGCGTTCGATCTGATTGATGGTCGCCGACTTCGATTGCACCATGCCGGTGCCCCCGCAGGTCGGACAGGATTCGCTGAAGCTCATCGTGACGTTTTGCCGGATCCGCTGACGCGTCAATTGCACCAATCCGAATTCCGTCATCGGAAGAACTGTCACCTTCGCGCGATCCCGCCGAAGTTCCTTCTTCATCTCGTCATAGATCTTCTTCCGATTCTTCTCGTCCTCCAGGTCGATGTAGTCGACAACCACCAGTCCGCCGATATCGCGGAGCCGAAGTTGGCGGCAGATCTCCCGGGATGCCTCGAGGTCGGTGCGGAGCGAGTTCAGTTCCTGTTCCTTCTTCGCCGCATAGCGGCCGCTGTTGACGTCGATGACCGTCATCGCCTCGGTCTTCTCGATGAACAGGTATCCGCCGCTTCGGAGCCACACTTTCTTGCTGAACAGCGTCTGGAAATCCTTCTCCACGCCGTATTTGTCGAAGATCGGCTCCCGCCCCTTGTAGAACTCGACCCGGTCCGCCATGTCCGGCGACATCCATTGGACATACCCCCGGATCTCCTTGAAGAGCTTTTTGTCGTCGACGACGACATGCTCGACGACGTCCTGGAAGAGGTCGCGGATGACGCTGGACGTCGTGTCCATATCCTTGTAGACAAGCCGCGGCGCGGGACCTTCTTTCACCGCTTTCTCGATGGACCGCCAGGTCTTGACGAGTTCTTCGAGGTCCTGCTTGATATGCTCCTCTTCCTTTCCGTCGGCCACGGTACGGATGATCGCGCCGAACCCGGAAGGAAGCATGCTCCGCACAATCTTGCGAAGGCGTCGCTTCTCCTTGAAGTTGTTCATCTTCTTGGAGACGCCGACCTTCCCGTCGAACGGGATCAGGACCAGGAAGCGGCCGGGGAGGGAGATCGCCGAGCGAACGCGAACTCCTTTCTTTCCCTGCGGTTCCTTGATGATCTGCACAAGGATATCCTGTCCCTTCTGCAGATTGACAGCGGGCGAAGTGCGGCTCTCGCTTCGGCGATGGGATGGTTCGCGCTCGCCGGAGGTTGCGGCGCCCCCGGCCTTTGTGGACGGGGTTGCCTCTCCCTTTTCGGACGAGCCGTTTCCGGATTCCGCGCCCTCCTCTTCCTCATCGTCGTCCTCATCGAACAGCGAGCTGTACTCCTCGATCGCGCCGACATCGGAGAAATGGAGAAAGGCGTCTTGCTCGAATCCGATATCGACGAACGACGCGCGGATGCCGGGCATCACCTTGGCCACACGGCCAAGATAGATGTCCCCGACGTTCCGTTCTTTCCCGGGGGTTTCGACGAAAAGCTCGGCGAGCCTTCCGTCTTCAAGGATGGCGATACGATGTTCGCTCGCCGTGGAGTTGATGACGATGTCTTTTTTCATCGCAAGGGGGTGTCCACTTCAGGCATGGGTGCAGGATGGGAGTACCGAGGGGTTCGGGCCGAAGCGGATGCATCCCGTACGAAGACCATCGTCGTTCGCAGCGGAGATACGCTCGTGCATGTGGCAAACCGGATCGACCGAACCTGGACGCCCGACCGCCGACGTGGCGGTCCCTCCCCGGACGCAGCAGAATGGCACACAGAAATGTGAATGTGAGAAGTGCAGTGAACTGCATGCTGGATGCCGTCATTCGCCCCATCCGGACTCACGGAGTTGCGGACAGATGCCGGGCCGACGGCGCGGGCCCAAAACGCTTGAGAGAATGCGGACAGAGAAAGAAAGAGGTCAAGCTCCCCTGCGTCACACACAACGGTATGTCGACCGTTGCTTCCTTCCGGACCTGGCGGGGTTGGACAGTGTCATGTTGCGCAGGACTTGACCTCAAACTTGACGTATACAACCGTTCTAGTGGTTGTTGCAGCGGCCTGTCTACCGCCGACCGTTCGCCGCGTGGCGCAGAGCGCCGCACGCTGAACTTGTGGAGCTGATCGGGATCGAACCGACGACCTCTTCGTTGCGAACGAAGCGCTCTCCCAGCTGAGCTACAGCCCCGGGGAAAGTGAAAAACGGGGAAATGAGGAAACGAAAAAATGACGCTAAGTCTCAGATCCAAGTGTAAAAATAAGGAAATTCTCATAGAAAAACAAATGATTGATTGTTGGCCGGAAAAGCTCTAAGATATCACCTCATTTCACGAACAGGAGCCGCGATGAGCGATACAGAATCAGTATTTCGGGAATTCGAGGACATCGTCCGGCGTCTGCGCAAGGAATGCCCCTGGGACCGGGAGCAAACCCATCAGTCTCTGCGGCCAACTCTGCTGGAAGAAACATATGAAGTCCTGGAGTCCATCGAGGCGAACGATCTTCAAGAGTTGAAAAAGGAGTTGGGGGATCTGCTGCTGCATATCCTTCTCCAGGCGGTGATCGCGGAAGAAGAGAAGGCGTTCACGCTTGCAGAGGTGATCCAGGGGATCTCCGACAAAATGGTCAGGCGGCATCCGCATGTATTTGGGGATGGTGAGGCGGCCGACGCCGAGGCGGTGCGAAAGAGCTGGGAACATATCAAGATGGAAGAAGGACGCCGCTCCGTCCTCGAGGGAGTCCCGGTCGAACTCCCCGCCCTAGTACGCGCCATGCGGCTTCAGGAAAAGGCCAGCAAGGTGGGGTTCGATTGGCACGAATCGGAAGCAGTGTGGAAGAAGGTGAACGAGGAAGTGCAGGAACTCCGACACGCACAGGCAAGCTCGGATCAGCATGCGGTGGATGAGGAATTCGGCGACCTGCTTTTCTCCTTCGTCAACTACGCACGCTTCATCAAGATCGACCCGGAATTCTCCCTTCGCCATGCTTGCGACAAATTCACCCGCCGCTTCCAGTACGTGGAAGAACGCCTTGCCCACCAGGGAAAGAAACCAACGGACGTCACACTCGAGGAAATGGACAAACTGTGGGAGGAAGGGAAAACGTTGGAGCCTTGAGCCGGTGAGCCTTTGAGTAGATGAGCCTTTGAGCCTTTGAGTAGATGAGCCTTTGAGCAGAAGCATCGATGCTTTGCTTGCGGCTCGAGGCTCAACGGCTCATGGGCTCATTTGCTCACTTCCCCTCCCCCTGAAACCGATCGTATGCGTCGATAATATCCTTAACCAAGCGATGGCGTACCACGTCGCCCCGATCCAGATAACTGAACGCGATCCCTTGCACCCCCTTCAACACTTCCTGGATCTGCACAAGACCTGACGTCGTCTTGGTCGGCAGATCGATCTGCGTCACGTCACCCGTGATGATCGCACGCGAGTGCATCCCCAGCCGCGTTAAGAACATTTTCATCTGCATCGCCGTGGCATTCTGCGCTTCGTCCAGGATGACAAAGGCGTTGTGCAGCGTTCTCCCGCGCATGTATGCCAGCGGCACGATCTCGACGATCCGCTTCTCGAGATAGCCCTTCAGTTTCTCCGCCGACAGCATATCATCGAGCGCGTCGTACAACGGACGCAGATACGGGTCGATCTTCTCGCGAAAATCCCCCGGAAGGAATCCCAAGCTCTCCCCTGCTTCGACCGCAGGACGCGCGAGCACGATCTTCGTCACATCACGGTTCTTCAGCGCAGCGACCGCCATCGCAACGGCCAAATACGTCTTGCCTGTGCCCGCCGGACCGATGGCGAACACGATATCATTCTTCCGGACCTGCTGGACGTACGCCTTTTGTCCTGGTGTGCGCGCCTTCACGATCCCCGACTTCGTAAAGAGGATCGTCACCTCTCCTTCCTCGACGGTCGGTTCGGCGTGGACCTCCGGCGACGAACCGTTCACCTGTACAAGGTCGATCACGGTCTCGACGTCAGCAGGATTGAGGTTGCCGTTCTTGGTCAGAATGTAGATGAGTTCTTTGAAGACCCGTTCGACTTTCGTGACCACCTGCGAGTTCCCGCGCACGGAAACCTGGTCTCCGCGGACGGTGATGGTAGCATCGAACCGTTCCTCGATGAGCTGCAGGTTCGCGTCGTTGTACCCCAGCAGTTGGACAACGTCGATACCTGCCAACGGAAGGGAGCGTTCTGTCAACGTGGAGCGTACCTCGTTGGGGATGGGTTCAAAAAAAGACAAACGCCCTCCGGCGCCTGAAGCACCTGGAGGGCGTTGTCAGTATTCTTGAGATCTTCACGATCCGGAATCGATCACTGCGCCGGAGCAGCTGCCGCCTGCTTGTTGTTCCAGTACTTGCGAACGGCGGACTTCTCTTCCTTCGTCAGGTCCGCCTTCGGCGGGATCTTCAACTTCTGGCCTTGCTTGATCACATCGGGATTCTTGATCTGATCGCGGTTGTTCTGCCAGATCTTCGGCCAGAGGAACGGATTGTCGTAGATCTTCGGCTTCTTGGCGATATTCCAGAGGCAATCCCGGTCCTTCGCCCACGTGCCGACCGTGTAGGTCTGCATCGCTTGGCCGCTATCCACGTACGCTTGCAACGCTTTCTTCAATGCATCGAGCTTCGCCTGCTGCTCGTCCAGACGAGCGGCATGTTTGCCCATAGCGCTGGCGGGATTCTTCTTGGCTTCATCAATCCACGCTTGGACTTCGTCGAGTTCGGCCTTGCGGGCATAAAGATCCTGATTCGACAGACGGGACAGCTCGTTCAGCCGACCGTCGATCTTGTCCAGCTGAGACTGCAGCAAGGGCTCATTCTCGCCCAGCAGCCCGCTCAGCTCGTCCTGGCACTGTTTCAGCGCTGCGGCCTTGTCTTCGGCCTGCTTTTTGAGATCAGCGAGATCCTTGTTCACGGCATCGAACTTGGCCTTCAGGTCCGTGACCTTGGCGGTCAGTTCGGTGATCTGCTTCTGCCATTCTTCTTTCGTCATCTCCTGTTGTGCGAACGCCGGCACGAGCAGCGCTCCAAGCAGGAGGGCGATCACACTCAAGCGAAATACGTTTGTCATCGTCAGTGTCTCCTTGGATTTCGGTCGTGTCGGTTACTTTGCGCCAAGCTTCGCCTGAACGGCGGCTTTGTCTTTCAGACAGAGCGCAAGTTGGGCATCTTGTTCGCCAATCGCCTTCAAGAGAGCGTCCTTTTCGGCGCTTTTCGCTGCAATCTCTTTCTCAAGAGAAGCAACTTGCGCTTTGAGGTCGTCCAATTGCTTGAGTTCTTCTTCAGAAGGCGTATTGCTGCAGCCCGTGAGCACAACCGCCATCATCGCGAGGCCGATGACAGACAGAGTGAAGGCTTTCTTCATGCGAGGTCTCCTACGTATTGATACGACAGGTATCGGATTCCAGTTTGGTGAATACGATGAACGATGATACTCAGAAACTACTGGAATGTCAAGGCTGAAATCAGCCAATTTCGCCCCGTTCCGCCAGACTAGTGAATGCCGACCCTGAGATGATGACATGATCGTGCACCGGAATGCCCAACACTTTCCCCGCTTCCACGAGTTGCTTCGTGATGGCAAGATCCTCGGCACTCGGTTCCGCATTCCCGCTCGGATGGTTGTGGACGAAGACGACCGCGGCCGCTGCCCGTTCAATGGCGGGACGGAAGCACTCCCGCGGATGAACGAGAGACGCATTGAGCGTTCC
>Ga0105103_10000883_pt1 | contig 16961 bp, 15 predicted proteins | sample PPLLaktember2015_2_FD_79107 | JGI IMG/M metagenome (GOLD analysis project Ga0105103, IMG submission 79107) | Freshwater sediment microbial communities from Prairie Pothole Lake near Jamestown, North Dakota, USA - PPLs Lake P7 Core (6) Depth... | ecosystem: Environmental > Aquatic > Freshwater >...
GGCATGACTACGGGTGTGGACATGGCGGAAGTCTTTGGTCTTGGGTCTTGAGTCTTGGGTCTTGAAAGTCTTGAGTCTTGAGTCTTGAGTCTTGAGTCTTGGATCTTGAGTCCTGGGTGAGCCCCCAAGACCCAAGACTTAAGACCTAAGACCTGCTAAATATGAATCGCCGCTCCGTGTGCCGCATGCGCTGCCTCGCCCACCGCTTCCGACATCGTCGGGTGGGCGTGAATGGTCTTGACGAGCTCCTCGACCGTGCATTCCAGCCGCAGGGCCAGCACGGCCTCGGCCACCAGCTCGGTGGCGCGGGGGCCGATGATGTGGACACCCAGGACTTCGTCGTACTTCTTCTCGGCGATGATCTTCACGAAGCCGTCGATCTCGCCGGCCATGCGCGCACGGGCCAGCGCCTTGAAGGGGAACACGCCGGTACGCACGTCGAAGCCCTTGGCCTTGGCCTGCGCCTCGGTGAGGCCGACGCTGCCGATCTCGGGGTCGCAGTAGGTGCAGCGCGGCACGTGGTCGTAGTTGATCGGCGTCACGTGCTGCCCGGCGATGCGCTCGGCCAGCACGATGCCCTCCATCGACGAGACGTGTGCGAGCTGGTAGTGCGGCCCCCCCATCGTGATCACGTCACCAATGGCGGAGATGTTGGGGACATTGGTCTGGAACAACTGATCGACCACGATGTAGCCGCGATCCATCGTGATGCCGAGCGCCTCGACGCCGAGCCCCTCGGTGACCGGCCCGCGTCCGGTGGCGACCAGGAGGATGTCGAAGGTGGCCTTCTGCGCCTTGCCCGCCTGCCCTGAGCCGGTCGAAGGGCCCGCGGTCTGCATTTCTATCTCCACGCCCTTGGCCCCGGCCACCGCGCTGGTGACCTTGGTCGAGGTGTGGACCTTGATGCCGCGGCGCTTGAAGTGCTTCTCGAGATCCGCCGACACCGCTTCGTCTTCACCGGGCACCAGGCGCGGCAGCAGCTCGATGATGGTGACGTCGCTGCCGTAGCTCTTGAAGATCGACGCGAACTCCACGCCCACGGCGCCGCTGCCCATGATCGCGATGGACTTCGGCACCTCGGGCAGGTGAATGGCCTCGTCGCTGAAGATGATCTGCTTGTGATCGACGGTGATGCCGGGGACGCTGCGCGCGCTCGACCCGGTGGCGACGACGATTTCCTTCTTCGCCGTCAGCGCCTGCTTGCCGCCGTCGTGCAGCGTGACCTCGACGCCGAGCTTTCCGGTCAGCCGCGCCGTGCCCTTGATCCAGTCGATCTTGTTTTTCTTGAACAGCATCTCGATGCCGCCGGTGAGGCCGGCGATCATCTTGTCCTTGCGGGCGTGGACGGCGGGCATGCTGATGCCGACGCCCTTGCCGTCGACGCCGGTCAGGCCCCATTCAGTGGCGGCCTGCGCCACCTTCAGCGCGTGGGCGTGCTCGAGCAGCGCCTTGGTGGGAATGCAGCCCCAGATCAGGCAGGTGCCGCCCAGCGCCTTCTGGCGCTCGACCACGGCCACCTTCAAGCCCAGCTGGGCCGCGCGAATCGCGCCCACATATCCACCCGTGCCCCCGCCGATCACCACCACGTCGTACTCGTTGGCCAAGACCCCGCTCCTTATCCGAACGATGCGTTCTGCGTATCGATGGAACCGAACAGCCCTTCACTGTCGCTTGGATCGCGGGACAGCGTCAAGACGTCCGTGCGGGACGGCTCGCATGACCACTCGCGCGAGCCGAGGCGTCAGGGTTTGGGCCGCTTCAGCGACCCGAGCGGCACGAAGCCCGAGATTGGGGGTGGCGGTGCGGGCGCCTCCGGCGTGACGGCGGACTTCAACTCGCCGTGGTCGTAGCGCAGCTGCCAGTACATCTCGGTGAGTTGTTCGAGCTTGCGCGCCTGGCGGCGCGCGAGGGCCAGAGCGATGAGTGCCACCACCAGTGAGATTGACGCCAGTGCCACCGTCATTGCCAGGTCCTGCCTTCTTCCGCCTTCGCCGAGGCTACGGCGGACAAGGCCTGTCCGTCTGCCGGTTGCCGGCTGCCGGCTCTTGGCCTTGTGCCTTCCAGCTATACTGCCCTCCGATGTCCCTTCGCCGCAAGACCATCCTCGTGGTGGATCAGGACAATGAGATGCGCGAGGCCATCGCCGCTCCGCTCAAGCGCGACTATCGCGTGCTGCGCGCGTGGTCCGGCGGCGCCGGGGCCGAGATCCTGACGAAGGAAGAGGTCGACGTCCTCATCGCCGAGGTCGATCTGCCCGACATGACCGGCATCGAGCTCCTGCAGGTGGCGCGCGTGAACTTCCCCCTCACCGAGATCATCATCACCTCCTCGTCCGCGAGCGTGGACAAGGCCGTGCAGGCGATCAAGCTGGGGGCGTATCACTTCCTGACCAAGCCAGTCCTCGCCGAGGCACTGCGCTCCATCGTCCGTCACGCCGAGGAGCATGCGAGCCTCAACCGGCGCGTCCTGTCGCTGGAAGATCAGGTGGGCGAGAGCGGGCACCACGAGTTCATCGCCGGGCCCAGCCCCGCGCTGCGCGACGTGCTCGACATGGCGCAGCGGGTGGCGAAGCTGCGGACCACGGTGCTGATCCTGGGCGAGAGCGGCACCGGCAAGGAGTTGCTCGCCAGGCGGCTGCACCGCGAATCGGAGCATCCCGACGGCCCGTTCGTCGCCGTCAACATGGCGGCGATTCCGCGCGACCTCGTGGAGAGCACGCTGTTCGGCCACGAAAAAGGATCGTTCACCGGCGCGCTGCAGCAGCGCATCGGCAAATTCGAGCTGGCGAGCGGCGGCACGCTGTTCCTCGACGAGATCGGGGACCTGCCGCTCGATCTGCAAGCCAAGCTGCTCCGCGCGATTCAGGAGAACGAGATCGAGCGCGTCGGCGGCGATCGGCCCATCCCCACCTCGTTCTGCCTCGTCGCGGCCACCAACGTGGACCTCGATCAGGCGGTCAAGCGCGGCTCGTTCCGCGCCGACCTCTACTATCGGCTGAACGTCATCCCGCTGCGGCTGCCGCCGCTGCGCGAGCGCGCCGAAGACCTGCCGGTGCTGATCGACTTCTTCGTGCGGCGCTACAACGCGCGCTTCAAGAAGAACGTGGCCGGCGTGGCGGCCTCGACCGTGCGGCTGCTCTCGAACTACTGGTGGCCCGGCAACATCCGCGAGCTGGAGAACCTGATCGAGCGACTGGTGGCGACCGCCTCGCGCGAGTGGATCACCGACGAGGACCTGCCGTTCGAGTTCCACGTCGCCGAACTGGATCGCACCGCCTCGGACAAGAGCCTGCTCGACCGCGCGCTGATGACGTTCGAACGCAACTTCATCGTGCGGGGGCTCGAGCGAAGCGCGTGGAACGTGACGCAGACCGCCCGCTATCTGGGCGTGCCGCTGAGCACGCTGAAGTTCAAGATGGAGCGGCTGGAGATTCGCGAGCTGGCGAGGAAGCTGAAGGGGAACTAGCGTTCCCCTCGTGCACGGGAGCGCGTCACCTGGAGATCCGTGGACCAGATCTCCAGGCGCGGGCTTACGTCTTGGGCAGCACCGAGTCCTTGAGCTGCTTGATGATGCGGGCCTTGACCACGGTCTTCGCCGGGATCTTGATCGGCTCGCCCGTCGCGGGGTTACGCCCGAGCCGTGCCTTGCGCTTCTGCACGACCAGCTTCACCATCCCGGGCAGCACGAACTCGCCCGAGCGCTTCAGTTCCTTCTCACACAGCACCGCGAGCTCGTCGAAGAAGTCTCGGGCCTGGGTTCGCTTGACGTCGAAACGCTCGGCGAAGTGAGAGAAGAGTTCCGACTTGCCCATCCTGCGGGCTTCTGGCATCGTGTCCCCCGATTGAGTGTGGCGCGCGCGCGTAAGTTAGTTGACCTGATGTCCGCCGACCGCGCCACCGCACGCGAACGGCTGCCGGCGCAAAATAGCGGCAAAGCGACGTGCATCCTAACGCCGCCGCTCTGACCTGTCAAACACTGCGACCGGGCGATCTTAGCCCATTCCGCCGGGCTCACGATGTCACATCGTCAGTGGAACGGCCGGCGGAGCGTAACACGGTGATGACAGCGACCCTCCGGCGGTGCATGATCGGAGTGTGTCCGACACCCCTGCTGCCCTGCTGGAGACCTTCCCCAACCCGCGGCCCGAGCGCGAGTTCACGATTGCCATCGACTGTCCCGAGTTCACCTCGATGTGTCCGAAGACGGGACTGCCCGACTTCGGCACCATCCGGATCCGCTACGTGCCGGACGCCACGTGCATCGAGCTCAAGTCGCTGAAGTACTACCTGCTCGAGTTTCGCAATCGCGGCATCTTCTACGAGGCGGCGACCAACCAGATCCTCGACGACCTGGTGAACGCCTGCCAGCCCAGGAGAATGACCGTGGAAGGCGACTTCAGCGCCCGCGGCGGCATCACGACGAAGGTGACGGCGGAGTTCATCAAGGCATAAGGCAGAGGGCAGAACGCGATCCGGTGTCCGGTACCCGGTACCCGGTGTCCGGCCCAAGCCCCAAGCCCCAAGCCCCAAGACTCAAAGCGCGAGCGCAGTCTCGCTCGAGGTGCCCGTGGAGCCAGACGACGAGCCCGTCGTGGTGCCGATCGAAGACGCGATCGATCTGCACGCCTTCGCGCCGCGCGATGTGCTGTCGGTCGTGGACGCCTACCTGCAGGCGGCCCACGACGCGGGACTGCGTCAGGTGCGGCTGATTCACGGGAGAGGCATCGGCACGCAGCGCGCCGCGGTGCAGCGGCTGCTCGCCACTCACCCGCTGGTCTCGCGCTACTGGGACGCACCCGAATCGGCCCTCGGCGCGACGATGGCCGTTCTCGAAGACGAGGCACCGACGGTGTAGGCCTCGCCCGCCATGGCCCGGGCGATGACTTCGACATGCCGCTGCAGATCGCTCGGCCGCAGAGAGCGGATGGGCTCGCCCGATGTCACCGCCGCCGCCACGGTGCGGTAGTCGCTCGGCACGCTCCAGTCGATGGTCATCCCGAGCACCCCTTCGATCTGGGACACCGACACCACGCCGTACTCCGACGCCCGATTGAGCAGCACGCGCAATTGATCGCCCGACACGCCCGACAGCCGCACGGCGTCGATCAGCCGCTGCAAGTTGCGCAGGCAGGGCACGTCGGGATTGGCCACCAGCACGACCAGGTCGGAGGCCTGCAGGGCCGCGGCCGTGGCCGGCGTCAACGTGGACCCCGCGTCGACGACCACGAAGGCGTGGCTGGTGCGCAGCGCGTGCAGCGTGGCTTCCAGCCCTTCAGCGTCACGCGCCGAGGGACGCCCCCATTCATCACCGGCGGCGAGCACGTCGACGCCGCAGGCGTGCGGCGAGAGATACCCGCCCAGCAGACCGGCGTCACGCCAGGCCATCCGATCGAGCAAGTGCGTCAGCGTGTAACGCGCGCGCACGCCGAGATAGAGCGCCACGTCACCCGGCGCCGCCTTCATGTCCACGAGCACCGTCGGTCGGCCGGTGAGACGCCGTAATTCCGCGCCGACGTTCACCGTCATGGTCGTGGTGCCCGTGCCGCCCTTCGTGCCGAGAAACGTGACCGTCATTGCGGACCGTAATCGCAACGCCTGTGCCACCGGCGCGGCGCGGGGAACCACCCCGATTTCCCGCCATTCACGACCGGCGTCCCGCGGGAGGGGTTGCAGAAACGTAAGGCCGAGCGCGAAGTTTCGTTGATGACGAGGACCCCTTCGGCAACCTTCGGCTCGCTCATATCCACGTTTTCCCGGCAATTCGTGTGGAGCCACGCCGTGACGCAGCGGGCACGACGCTTGCTAGTCCCGCGGTGCTGCCACCCCCGGGAGTCAACAGACGAATGCCCATGTCACCCTCGTCCAACGCAGCTCGGCGTCCCACCGTCGACGAATGGGGCGTCTACGATCCTCAGCAGGCCGGCCTGGTCGCGCTCTACACCCGCCTCTCCACCGCGCCCGGCGCGGTGCCGGTCGATGCGTCTGCCGACGTCGCTCGAACCCGTGTCGGCGAGCCGACGGCGCCGAAACCGACGTCGATTCGCTAGGCTCTCCCTCGGACGTGCGCGATGCTGCCGCCCCACTTGCGGGGCGGCGACGTTGCCCGCCACGCGCGGTCACCCCCCTCCAGCCCGGCCTCCGGCATCGCCCTTGCCCCTACCGTCGCTGACGCGCCACGGAGACCCCGATCGTTGCGGTTTCTGACAGGTGCGGCCGGAGGTGCCGATGGAGGAATTACCAGGTGGTGTGGCGGCTGGCGCCGTGATTCACGCCAGGGACGACAGGTGGCGCGTTGCGCACGTGCAGCCGTTCGAGGCCTGCGCGCTCGTCACGCTCGATGGACACGGCGCGCAGAACCGCGGAATCCGAACCACGCTCATCACCCCGTTCGACCAGCTGCTGACACGACCACCGTTCGCTGCGCGGCGCCGAAGCCGTGGTGCAACCGCGCGCGCCATGGCGGCGGCGGTCGCGCGCGTGCAACCCGGCCGCGGGTTGTGGTCGGCGGTGGACGGGGCATTCGACGTCCACTCCTGGCAGCTGGCACCGGCGCTGGCGGTCGTGGGCGGCGCGACGCGCGTGCTGCTGGCCGATGCCGTGGGGCTCGGCAAGACAGTACAGGCCGGACTGGTCCTCGCGGAGCTGTGGAGGCGGGGCGTCCTGACCCGCGCGCTGGTGCTGACACCGGCCTCGCTGAGAACCGCGTGGGCCGCCGAACTGCGCGAGCGCTTCCGGCTGGATGTCGTGGTAATGGATCAGCCGGCGATGCTCGCGCAGCAGCGCTCGGGGTGCGCGGGAGTCAATCCGTGGATGTCGGTTCCGATCGTGATCTCGTCAATCGATCTGGTCAAACGCGCCGAGGTGCGCGCGGCGGTCGAGGACGAGCCGCTCGACGTGCTGGTGGTGGACGAGGCGCACCACGCATCTCCCGGGTCGGACCGCGGTGCGGTGGTGGCGCGCCTGGCGGCGCAGGTGCCGTGGCTGGTGCTCGCATCGGCCACGCCGCATGCCGGTGACACGCACGCCTTCCGCTCGTTTCTCGATCTGGGCCGGACCTCGTCCGCCGAGACGGAGATGGCCATCTTCAGACGGTCACATCACGATGCACGCCTCACCACCTCGCGCGCCACCCACGTGCTGCCGGTGACACCCGCGCCCGCGGAGTGGCGGCTGCAGCAGGCGCTCGTGGAGTACGGCCGTGCGCTGCGAGGCGGGCCGTTCGGGTCCCACACGGGCGTGCAGCTGGTGGCGAGCGTCCTGGCCCGGCGGGCGACATCGAGCGCGACGGCGTCCGCACGAACGCTGCAGCGCCGGCTGGACGCGCTCTCCGATGTGCCGCCGGCCGGCGACCCTCAGCCTCCGCTGCCCTGGGAGGAGCTGGACGGCAACGATGGCGTCGACGAGGTCGAGGCGCGCTGGCTTGCGAGTCCAGGCCTTCTTGCCGCGCCGGACGAATGCGGGCAGCTGCGATCGCTGATCGCACTCGCTCACGATGCCGCCGCGACACCGTCGAAGTTCCTGCGGCTGGCGCGGCTGCTCACATGCCTCGGCGAACCCGCCATCGTCTTCAGCGAGTTCCGCGACACAATCGAGGCGTGCCTGCCTCATGTCCGGGCCGTGGCCACGGTCGTGGTTCTGCACGGCGGTCTCGACGCGTCGGAGCGCGGCCGTCTGCTCACGCGATTCCTCGACGGGCGGGCAACGGTGCTGCTGGCGACGGACGTGGCCGGTGAGGGCCTCAACCTTCAGCACCGCGCTCGCGTCGTGATTACGCTCGAGTGGCCGTGGAGCCCACAACGGCTGGAACAGCGTATCGGACGGGTGGATCGGATGGGGCAGACACGGCGCGTGCACGCCTTCCACCTGACGGCGCATGGCACGTTCGAGGAGACGGTCGTGGCCCGGCTGCTGGAGCGGCGGGCGCGGGCGCAGGACGATCTGGCCGGAGCCGACGGTGCGGTCGAGCACCAGATCGCGCTGCGGGTGTTCGGGGATGCGTCCGTGCAGGGTGGCAACGCGTGCAGCGATCCGCGTTCGGTGATCAGCCGACCGGCGCCCGTTGACCGCGGCGGTCTGAACGCCCCTGACGAAGCGACGCGCGTGCTGGCCTCGCGTCGCCTCCTCGCGGTCGCCGGCGATACCATCGCGGACACCGTCTGGTGCTATCCGCTTCGCCCCGGCGCCACTGGGTGTCTGGCTGTCGTCGTGGACGTCACATCGCGCTCCGCGACGGGCCGAACCGAGTGGTCCGGCGTGGTTGCTGTCCGCGTGCAGCTGAGCGCTTCGTCATGGACCAGGCGGAGCTGGGCACGGCTCTGCCGGGCCATCGCGCGCGACCCGCGTGTGCGCGATGCCGCCACCACGGCTGCCCGCGCCACGGCATCGCCCGCGAACTGGTCGCCGGTGGTCGATCGACTTCAGGCGATCCGCCACGCACGTGCCCGCCATCGCCCACCGGGCGTACAGCCTTCCCTGTTCGATCGCCGGGCGCTGCGGATGGCGGACGCTCGCGATGCGATCCTCGCCAGGCTGATCGATCACGCGGAGCGACAGTCACGGTTCCTGTCCCCTGCGGGTGCGGACGAGCTGCTGGAGGCGCGCGTCGTGGCGCTGCTGCCGCTCGATCGCGGGGCGACACCATGATTGCCGGCGTTTCGGGCAGCCTGCTGTCCAGCGGGTACCTGGACCGCCTCGTCGGCGAGCAGCAGCACACGATGCCGCCGGACTTCGACCCGTGGGCTCGCGCCATCGTGCGATGGTGGCGGCGGGCGCAGCAGCTGCTGGGGCCCGCATCGCCGCCGCGCACGGTGTTCGACGTCGGCGCCCGGCCGCTGCTGGACCTGTTGGGATATGCCGTCGGGCACGTCGAGCCTCAGGAGTGGGGGCACGCGGCTGTGCTGGCTGACGACGGTGCTCCGCTCGCGGCCCTGCTGAACACGGCGTGGGGAACGCCGTCGTCGGCCGTATGGCGCCAGGCGCTGCGCAGCAGCCTGGCCGTCCGCCTGCCGTGGACGCTGGTGTTCACCGGCGACACGCTGACGGTGGTGGACGGGACGCGTCCCTGGAGCCGTCGGCAGCTGTCATTCGACCTCGACGTCGCCTGCCGTGACCGCGAGGCGGTGCAGGCGCTCTGGGCGCTCGTGCGGGCCGAGGCACTCCGGGCCGATCGTTCGCCGTCGCCGCTGGCCCACGCGGTATCGTCTTCGGACGCGCAGGGCGTGGCCGTGTGCGCCTCCCTGGGTGCGGGCGTTCTCGATGCACTCGGCGAGCTGGTCTCGGCCTTCGATACCCCGCCCGCAGCCAGCGCACGACGCGAGCCACGCGATGCGCCGCTCGTCTTCGAACAGTCGCTGACCATCGTCTATCGCCTGCTGTTCCTGCTCTTCGCCGAAGCACGCCAGCTGGTGCCGGTGTGGCATCGTGTCTACCGGGAGTCGTACAGCGTCGACGCGCTCTGCCGGCGGCTGCTGTCGCAGCCACAGTCGCGCGGCGTGTGGGCGGCGGTGCAGGCCATGTCGCGCCTGGCGCACACGGGGTGCGTGGCCCACGATCTGCGGGTGACGGCGTTCAATGGCCGCCTCTTCGCGCCGGCGCGCACGCCGCTGGCCGAGCAGCGCCGGGTCCCCGACGCGGCGGCGGCGCGGGCCGTGCTCTCGCTGGGCACCACCGCCAGTGCGGAAGGTCGCCGGCGCATCGCCTTCCACGATCTGGGTGTCGAGCAACTGGGCGCGGTGTACGAACGCGTGCTCGAGTACGAGCCGGTGCGACATGAGACGCGGCTGTGGTTGCGGCACACCTCGACGGAACGGAAGGTCACCGGCAGCTTCTACACGCCGCGTGCCGTCACGGACTTCCTCGTCCGGCGCACCCTGAGCCCCCTCGTCGAGGGCCGGTCGGCGGCCGGCATCCTCGCGCTGCGCGTGATCGATCCGGCAATGGGGAGCGGCGCCTTTCTCGTCGCCGCCTGCCGCTACCTCACCGAGCGTGCCGAGCAGGCGCTCGTCGCCGCCGGCGAGTGGTCGCAACGGGACATCGCGGACGCGGACCGGGCCGATCTGGCGCGCGCCATCGCGGAACAGTGCCTGTACGGCATCGACCGAAACCCCACGGCCGTGCAGCTGACGCGTCTGTCGTTATGGCTGACCACCCTGGCCGCGAACCGGCCGCTGACCTTCCTCGACCATCACCTTGCCGTCGGTAACAGTCTCGTCGGGGCCCGGCTCTCCGATCTCGCTCACCCGCCCATCCGCCGGACCTCGGCCACCGCGCGGGGCGCGCCAGACCGGCAACTGCCGCTCTTCGACGCAGCCGCCCTCGAGCAACTGGGACGGGCGGTGGTTCCCGAGCGCCTGCGGCTGTCGCTCGCACCCTCGACCACGCCTGCCGCAGTCCGCGAGAAGGAGCGGCGGCTCGATCGGCTGCTGTCCGACGACGGCGCGATGGTGCGATGGATGAGGGCGGCTGATCTGTGGTGCGGTCTCGTGCTCGAAGGCTCGCGCGGCATCGGCGCCGGGCTCTACCAGGAGCTGCAGCGGCACGTGTCGGACCTGCCGACCACGTTGCCCAGCCGCCAATGCGAGGCCACCGCCGAACCGGCGTTGCAGCGGGCGCGGGGGCACCGGGCGTGCCACTGGGAACTGCTGTTCCCGGAGGTCTTCCTCTCCACCGACGGTCAGGCGCGAGACGATGCCGGCTTCGATGCGGTGCTGGGCAACCCGCCATGGGAGATGCTCCGCGCCGATACGGGTGGCCGCGAGCAGCGCGCCGACGCCCGAGCAGAGACGCTGGCGCTGATGCGCTTCGTGCGCGCGTCGGGGCACTACCCGCTGCAGGGACAAGGTCACGTCAACCAGTACCAGTTGTTCGCGGAACGCGCACTGCACGCGCTGCGGCCCGGCGGGCGATTCGGCCTGATTCTGCCGTCCGGCATCCAGACCGACGTCGGCAGCGCAGGACTGCGCCGCGCGCTCGTGGACACCTGCGCGATCGATACGTGGCTGGGATTCGACAATCGTCAGGCGATTTTTCCGATTCACCGTGGCGTCCGGTTCGTCGTGCTCGCGGGCAGCCGCGGCGCGCCCGCCGACGCCATCCCGATGGTGAGCGGCCTCGCCGATGCCGACCTCCTGCACCGCCTGCCCGACGGCCCCGGAGCGGGGACCGGCGTACCCGTCGTGCCGTTGTCCCGCACGATGCTGCACCGCTGGGATCCGGCGCATCTGACGATGCCAGCGCTGGCAACGGCGCTCGACGCCAGCGTTGCCTGGCGCGCGATGACCTCACCGGCATTGTCGTCCCGCGGCGGCTGGCACGTGCACTTCGGCCGCGAGCTGAACGCCACTGACGACGCATCGCACTTCGCAGCGCGGCACCGGAACGACGAGTGGCGGGCGGAGACGATGCCGGTCGTGGACGGCAAGCACCTGAGGCCGTTCGGGGTGGACCTCGCCGGTGTCGAGCGGGTGATCAGTCGCGTCGCGGCCGCGGGACTGCTCGACGGCGAGTCGAGCTTCGGCCGCCCGCGCGTCTTCTACCGCGATGTCGCGAGCGTCTCGAACCGCCTCACGCTGATCGCGGCGCGTTTGCCGGCGGGGGTGGTCTCCACTCATACGGTGTTCTGCGCAAAGGAAACCTTGTCTCCAGCGGACACCTGGTGCCTCGTGGCACTGCTCAACAGCCTGGTGGCCAACTATCTCGTCCGCCTGCAGATGACCACCCACGTGACTGCCGCATTGATGGCGCGCCTGCCGGTGCCGCGCCCCGTCTCCGGCAGCGCCGCGCATGCGTCGATGGCGGCACTCGCGGAGATGCTTTCGCACGGCTCGTTCGAGCAGCATGCCGATGGCTATGCACGGGTCAACGCGCTGGCCGCCCGGGCGTACGGCCTGCCGGCCGACGAGTACGCGCACGTGGTCTCGACCTTCCCCCTGCTGCCAGCGACACTGCGGGCACGGTGCGTGGAGCTGTTCGGGGCGTGAATGCCGCGTCAGCGCGAGGCGGTCCAGGCGCTGAGCGCGATCACGACCAGGATGCCGGCGGTGAGCGACGCCGACAGGCGATCCCCGTCGCGCAGATAGCGCACGCACGCGATCAACACGCGCGCCACGGGGGTCAGCATCAGGATCAGCAGGCCGGCGTACACCGGGGCGCTGGACCAGTATGCATGCGGGCTCCACGCCAGCGCGCCCAGTCCGTAGATCATGAGCGCGGTACTGAGGTAACCGCCCCAGGCCAGCAGGCGATCGATCATGGCAGGCGGCTCACCATCAGGATGGAGACCAGCACCAGCACCACGGCCAGGATGATCTTCAGCAGGCGCGGCGGCAGCCGGCGTCCCAGTCGCAGGCCCAGGCCCGATCCGAGTCGCACGCCAACCACCGCCGAGGCGGCCAGCATGGGCAGCAGCAGGCCACGCCCCAGGTAGACCAGCGCGCCCGAGGTGGCGGTGACGCCGATCATGAAGCCGCTCGTCGACGCCGCCACCCGCATCGGTACGCCGCACCAGGCCGTGAGCACCGGCACCTTCACCACGCCGCCGCCGATGCCGAGCAGCGTGGACAGGTTGCCCGCGAGGAACGACGTCACCATGGCCAGCGGCATGCGCGTGACCCGGTAGCTCACGGTCTCGCCGAGCCGTTCGTCCAGAAAGCGGCCCCCCCACGGCCCTGGATCGACCGACGCGGGCAGGTTGTTGCGGACATCGCGCCGCATGAAGGTGAGCGCGCTCATCAGCGCCATGACCACGCTGAACGTGATCATCAGCGTCCGCGGCGTCACCAGCAGCGCCGTGAGGCTGCCCAGCAGCCCCCCCGCGGCAGTCAGCAGTTCGAGCATGAAGCCCAGCCGCATGTTGATCGCCGTGCGCGCCCAGGACGATGCGGACAGGGCGTTCGAGGTGGCGATGACGGTGGTCAGGCTGACCGCCACCGCCTGCGGCATGGGCACGCCCAGCCCCTGCACGAGGAAGGGCACCAGGAAGACGCCGCCCCCGAGGCCGAGCATCCCGCCGAGCGCGCCGGCGACCATCCCGGCCACGCCGGTGAGCAGCGCGAGCGGGAGCGTCACGTCAGTCAACATCGGCGGGCGTTCACGTGCGCGGGTTGCCGGATTCCCACGCCTTCAGCACGGCGTACAGGGAAGAGGTGACGGGCACCGGCACGCCGTGCGCCGCCGCGCGACGCAGCGCGGCGCCCTGCAGCGCCTCCACTTCGATGCGCTTGCCCTGTTCCAGGTCGATCAGCAGCGACGACCGCGTCGAGCCGGGAATGTTCGTCATGTACTCTTCGAGCGTCGCGAAGCGGTCCGGCGAGATCGTCACGCCTTCGGCGGCGGCAATCGCCGCCACCTCCCGCGAGCAGGTGTAGAACATGTCGCGCACGTGCGCGTGCTTCCAGATGTAGCCGATGGGCAGCCGGGCCGCGCCGGTGAAACCGGAGAACGGGACGAGATAGACGAACTTGTCCCAGAGCGGCGTGCGGGCGTCCGGCACGGCCGTCACCTGGATGTCGGCCGGCGCCATCACCTCGGCGATGGCCTGCACGCGTGCGGTGAGCCCACGCGCGCCGAACACCTCGCCGAAAATGATCGACCGGTGCACGCCCGTCTGGACGATGAGTCCCGGCGCTTCCAGCGCGGTAGCGACGTAGGTGGTGCCGCCGAGTACCCGCTCGGGCCCGACCATCCGGCCGAGCTGGTCGACGTTGTCGACGCCGTTCTGCAGCGTCAGCACCACGGTGTCGGGGCCGAGCAGCGGAGCGATCAGCGGGTAGGCCGTGTCGTTGTCGTAGGCCTTGACCGCGACCACCACCACATCCACCGCGCCGACGCGGGCCGTGTCGGATTCGGCCGGCCCCTCAGCCACGAAGTCGCCGAGCGCCGCGCTCCGGACCTCGATGCCTCGCGCACGGATGGCGTCGCGGTGCGCGCCGCGGGCGATGAAGGTCACGTCCTGGCCCGCGCGGGCCAGCTTCGCGCCGAAATATCCACCGACCGCACCGGACCCGAGAATCGCGAAACGCATACGGCTGTAGAGCATACCGTGCCCGCGGCGCGGCCCGCGTCTTCTGCCGTCTGCCGGTTGCCGTCTGCCGGTCTTCTGGCGTCCCGTTCGGGTGCTAGAATCGGCCCATGGCTGCCCGTCTCACGGCCTACATCGTGGCCTTCATCGTGGGCCTGACGTTCATCGCCGGGCTCATCGTCGGCGCGCAGCGCGCCGACGACGGCCCCGTGGACCTGATCATCGTGAACGGCAAGGTCTTCACCGGCGACGACGCGCTGGCCGAAGCCGTGGCGGTGCAGGGCAACAAGGTGCTGAAGGTCGGCTCGAACCGCGAGATTCAGCGCCTCGCGCGGGCGCAGACCACCGTCATCGACGCCAGAGGCGGCAGCGTCCTGCCCGGCTTCAACGACACGCACATCCACCTGCTCAGCGGCGGGCTCGCGCTCGATCAGGTGAGCCTCTCCGAGGCCACGACACTCGAATCGGTGAAGGAAACCCTGAAGGCGTGGGCCGAGGCCAATCCGACTCACGACTGGATTCGCGGCCGCGGCTGGCTGTACGCGCCGTTCGGCGACGGTCTGCCCACGCGGCAGATGCTCGACCAGCTGGTGCCGGATCGACCGGCCTACCTGGTGTCCTACGACGGCCATACCGGCTGGGCCAATAGCGCGGCGCTCGAAATCGCCGGCATCACGCGCACCACCAGCGCTCCCGTCAACGGCGCCATCGTGAAGGACAGCAGGGGCGAGCCCACCGGCGTGCTGAAGGAAGCGGCGATGGGGCTGATGAGCCAGGCGCTGCCCGTGCCCTCGCGTGACCAGCGGCTCTCGGCGTTGCGTGCCGCCATCGTCGAGGCCAATCGCGTCGGCGTCACCAGCGTGCAGAACGCGGGCGGCTCCGCGGAGGATCTCGAGCTCTACGACGAGTTGCGCAAGGGCGACGAGCTGACGGTACGCGTCTATCAGGCGCTGTCGCTGGAGACCTCCGCCACGCAGGACGAGCTCGACGCACTCGATCGGGTCCACGAGAAGTTCCAGGACGATCCGTTGCTGAAGACTGGCGCGGTGAAGCTGATGGCCGATGGCGTGATCGAAACCCGCACCGCGGCCATGCTCGAGCCGTATGCCGGGACCGATGACGACCGCGGCCAGTTGCGGGCGGCGCCGGCCGACTTCGCGCGGATTGTCACCGAGCTCGACGCGCGCGGCTGGCAGGTGATGACGCACGCCATCGGCGACGCGGCTGTCCGCGAGGCGCTCGACGCCTACGAGGCCGCGAGCGAGGCGAATCCCGCGCCCGAACGCGGCCGACGGCACCGCGTGGAGCACCTCGAAACGCCGGATCCCGACGATCTGCCCCGCTTCGGCCAGCTCGGCGTGGTCGCCAGCGTCCAGCCCGCGCACGGCCTGCCGCCCGATGCCGACGATCCCTGGGCCACCAACCTGGGTCCCGAGCGTGCGGCCCGCGGCTGGATGTCGGGGAGCTTGTCGAAGAGCGGAGCGCCACTGGCCTTCGGGTCGGATTGGCCCGTTGCCTCCCTCGATCCGATGCGGGGGATCTTCGTCGCCGTGAACCGGTCGTCTCCCGAGGGCGAACCCGACGGCGGCTGGGTGCCCGAGGAGCGGCTGTCGGTGCGCGAGGCGATTCGCGCGTTCACCAGCGGTGCGGCGTGGGCGTCGTTCGACGAGCTGCGCAAGGGCACCCTCGACCGCGACATGCTGGCCGACATCGTGATTCTCTCGGCCGACATCTTCTCGCTGCCGCCCGAGCGCCTGCTCGAGGCGGAGGTCGTGATGACGATTATGGACGGCAAGGTCGTCTTCCGCCGCGACGCACCCGAGCCCACCGACCAGTAGTTGTCCGGCCGCCGGGAACACGGTCGCCGCGCCACTCGTCACAGTGTCAGTCCATGCGGATGATCCTCGCGGTGCTCGTGGCGTTCGTCTCGCTGGTGGTGACGCTGCCCGCCCGCCAGGCGCCGGGCACGGATCTCGACCAGCTCATGGAGCGCGTGCTGGCGCGCCGTGACGAGAACTGGAAGAAGCTGCAGCAGTACGTCCTGGACGAGCGCGAGACGTTCGACCTCGCGGGGCCTGGAGGCGCCCGGCTCTACGGCTTCCGGCGCGACTACACGTGGTTTCTGCGCGAGGGCGTGTTCATCCGCAGCCCGCTCCGCGCCGACGGCGTCACGCTCAGCGAAGATCAACGCCGCAAGGCCGAGGCCGAGTGGCTGCGGCGCGAGAAGCGGCGCTCCGAGCGGCGGCGCGCCGACGTCACTCGGACCTCAGACGAGACGTCCACCCCCACACCGGGCGCGGAGCCAGCGGCGAAACCGGCTTCGGAGCCGGAGATGACCGCGCCGGCGCAGCCGCCGAACGACGCCACGATCTCGGCGACCGCCGTCGAGCCCGCCTTCGTCTCCTACGCCTATTTCCTCCGCTTCAAGTTCGAGCCGAGCCACTACGCGCTGGTCGGCCGCGAGTCGCTGGACGGCCGCCAGGTCCTGAAGATCGAGTACTACCCGACGGCGCTCTTCACGGAAGGGCGCACGCGCCCGAACCGCCGGGCGCGCGACCGGGACGCGGACATCGAGGAGAAGATGAACAAGGTCTCGATGATCACGCTGTGGGTGGATCGGGATCGTCACCAGATCCTGCAGTACACCTTCGACGACATCGACATGGACTTCCTGCCGGGCCGCACGCTCGCCCGCGTGGACGACGTGCGGGCGACGATGCGCATGGGCCAGCCGTTCCCGGACGTGTGGCTGCCGAAGGACATCGAGATGCGCTTCCGGATGGCGCTGGCCGTGGGCCCGGTGGACGCGCGCTATCGCGTCGAGTATCACGACTACCGCCAAGCCGACGTCACTTACAAGATCCGATGAGGCTGCTGGCGCTGCTCCTCGTCCTGTGGGCGGCCGGTCCCGCCAGTGCCCGGCCCGCGCAGGCAGATGGCGCGGA
>Ga0105103_10000885_pt1 | contig 16936 bp, 10 predicted proteins | sample PPLLaktember2015_2_FD_79107 | JGI IMG/M metagenome (GOLD analysis project Ga0105103, IMG submission 79107) | Freshwater sediment microbial communities from Prairie Pothole Lake near Jamestown, North Dakota, USA - PPLs Lake P7 Core (6) Depth... | ecosystem: Environmental > Aquatic > Freshwater >...
GGCGACGAAGAAGGGCACCTCTTCAAATTCCAAGAATACACTAAATTCCAAGACGAAAAAGACGAACCAAGCAAGGTTCCGCTACCAGAGTGGCGCAAAATCTACACTGACGAATACTTCACACTACTAAACAAAGCTGTTGCAGCAGAAATCACAGGCATCGTCCAGTACACTAACCAGCACGAAAAGATGGCGTTCCTTGCACTTCGCATGAAAAACACCGCGCTTGAAGCCATCACCGAAAGCAACAAAACCGCCGTAGTCAGCAAAATACTCAAAGACGTCTTCATGCAAGAAATGGATCACCTTGAAAAAATCAGTGAACGCATCTATCTGCTTGAAGGCGAATGTGTAACTAAGCCGGACCCACTGCCTGTTGTCGGCGAAACTGCGCAGGACTTCTTGGTTTTAGACCACGCGTTGGAGAGCCAAACCATTCAGCTTTACCGCCAAATCATCGCTGAAGCGCTTAAACGCGGCGACACAACGACCCGACGTATGTTTGAAGACATCGTCATCCAAGAAGAAGAACACTTCTGGACCTTCGATGACTTCGTAAGATAAACAGTCTTTCCCCCATTTTGGGGACTCTTTTTTTGTTCTATCAACTTAAAGGGATAACCCCGTAGAGTTGTAATGGTTTTTATTCATGGTCGCCATGAATGTATGGTGAATATAGAAGGTACTTGGCGTTTGAAAGGTAAACCACTCGTCAGCATAATCAGCGCAGGCATGTCAAAATTCGGCAAACATGAGGGCTTACTTGGAAGAGAAATTTTTGGTCAAGCCGCATACGAAGCATTCAGCCGCTGCCCAAAACTGGAGCCAAAAAAAGATGTCAAAGCCATGTTTATCGGTCACATGGGTGAGTCCTACGAGCATCAAGGTCACATGGGAGCCACACTCGCAGATTGGATTGGGCTATCCGGGATAGCAGCTACCCGAATAGAGGCTGCCTGTGGATCTTCAGGAGCTGCGTTGAGGACTGGAATTTACGCGGTTCTGTCGGGGCTAAGTGACATAGTCATAGTGGGGGGCGTTGAAAAGATGACGCATCGCACCACCGCTGAAGTCACCGAGTACCTTGCGATGGCTGCAGACTACCCTTTTGAACAGTTCCACGGCATCACTTTCCCAGGGTTATTCGCCATGATGGCGACAGCGCACATGCATACTTACGGCACAACCGAGACGCAAATCGCCAAAATCGCGGTTAAAAACCACCACCACGGCTCCTTAAACCCAAAAGCTCACATGCAAAAGGAAGTCCCGCTTGAAACCGTGCTTGGTTCAAAATACGTTGCTTGGCCCCTTAAGCTCTACGATTGTTCCCTAATTACTGACGGCGCAAGCTGCGTAATACTTTCCAAACCTGAAATAGCAAAAAAATATACCGATCAACCAGTCCACATAATCGGGAGCGGCCAAGCAACCGACGCCATCGGACTCTACGAGCGCAAAAGCGTAACCTCGCTACAATCAACCAAACTAGCCGCCAAAACCGCGTTTGACATGGCGCAAATAATACCAGACAAAGTTAACTTGGCAGAATTGCATGACTGCTTCACCATCGCCGAGCTGATCTCTTATGAAGACCTCGGATTCTGCAATGTAGGCGAAGGAGGCAAATTACTTGACAGCGGCGCAACCTCTCTGGGTGGAAGAATCCCCGTGAATACCAGCGGCGGGTTGAAAGCCAAAGGTCACCCGGTCGGCGCAACTGGAACAGCACAAGCTTATGAAATGTATTTGCAGCTAACCGATCAAGCTGAACGGCGCCAAGTTAAAGATGCTCAGATCGGGTTAACACAGAACATCGGCGGCTCAGGTGCAACAGCAGCGGTACATATCTATAGGAGAGACCAATAATGAGCACCCCAGAACCCTTCACGGTTGAACAATTCTACAAATTTCTCTCACAGGGCAAATTGATGGCGGGTAAATGCGTAAAATGCGGAAAAATCCACTTGCCGCCTCGACCTCTCTGTGATAACTGCTATTCTAAGCTTTTTGAGTGGATGCCGGTTAACGGCAAAGGTAAGCTTGTGACATATACTGTCATTAATGTGGCACCTGCGCAGTTCCAAGCGTTGGCACCCTATGCCGTAGGCATTGTGGAATTCGAGAATGGCTTGAGAATTCCGGGGATGCTTCAGGATGTAACGCAGCAGGATCTTAGAATCGGTATGGAGTTAACGTTGGATTTTGGCACTTGCAGCACCTCCCAGCAGTGGCCTCAGTGGCAAAGGTACTGCTTTAAAAAATAGGTGGCTGTCTCTTTCTTAATAATTCACCGTTTTTCATTAACTATTTAGCAGTTGTAAGTGGAAGCCCTACTTACAATCGTTTAAATGCTCAGGGGCTTTATTGTTTCCCGTAAAATTTTAGGAGAAAGAAAATGCAAACACTAAGAAACAAAACTATGGCAATTGTGATTATCACGGTTTTGGCAGTTTCTGCAGGCGCATCAGTTTTTGAGATAAGCGTCACTGCACACACTCCACCCTGGATTTTCACAACTCACGCCTTCATCAGTGCGGCACCTAACCCTGTAGGTGTCGGACAGCAAACACTGATTTTCGTATGGCAAGACTACACAATCCAAGGCAACCAAATTGACAACACCATCAGATTCCGCAACTACCAACTAACAATCACTAAACCCGACGGCACCAACGAAACAAGAACTTGGCCTGTCGTCACCGACACAACAGCATCAGCCTACACAGCATTTACGCCTGAAACCGCGGGCGACTATATCTTGACATTCAACTTCCCAGGACAAATATACGATTACGGAACACAATACCCCGCGTACGCAGCCTACAACAACGACACTTACACTGCCAGCAGCGCAACCATGGTCTTAACTGTACAACAAGATCCTGTTCCCAAGCTTTCAGAGACACCTTTACCAACAGAATATTGGGCTCGGCCAATAAACGGTGCAAACCATGATTGGGAAGCAATTTCCTCTAACTGGCTTGGCGGTGCTTCAGTCAGCGACATCTGGCAGAAAAGCGGTGATGGACCAAGAAGTGCACACATAATGTGGACAAAACCCATTGAATACGGCGGCATGACAGGCGGCAACATCAAACAGATAGACCTTGAAAACCAAACCGGTCTAACTTACTACACTGGCTTCTCATACAACACCCGTTTCGGTAACCCAATGATTGTGGCAGGTGTCCTGTATTACCAGATTCCCAACGGGGAATCAGGCTGAGGCGGAGGCATGTTTGGAGTTAACCTGCGGACAGGCGAACAAGTCTGGTCAAGCGACACCATTATTCCTTCAAAAGCGCAGATGTTGAATTTCCAGACACCTAACCAACACGGCGTAATCGGAGCCATGATGTGGGCAGTTTCAGGTAGCACCTGGGTCGGATACAACGCCTTCAACATGAAACCAGTAATGAACATAACAGGCGTCCCCTCGGGAACCGAAGTTTACACCAATGACGGCAACATCGTCCGCTACGTATTCAGCTACAACAATACTGCTAAACGAGGCACACTCTCATTATGGAATGAAACAGCAGCGATTTCAAACCAATTCCGACTATACGCAGGACCCGGCTGGCCAAACAGCGGCGTCGCAGTAATCAACGGCAGTGCACCAGGCGCATACTCATGGACAGTAGACATAACAAGCGACCTCACAGGCTCGTCTTCGCCCTCAATCGTCGGCATAATACCGGGCGACATCATCCTTGGACGAAGCAGCAACGTTGGCTTATCGTCAACACCAAACCCGAACTCTAACCCATGGACCATGTGGGCTATAAGTGACAAACCTGAAAGTAGAGGACAACTCCTCTGGCGAAAAGACTACGCAGCACCAGCAGGCAACACAACAAGAATGCTTGATTGGCAACCAATAGACCCAGTGACACGCGCTTGGGTAATGACTGACTTCTCAACTAACCAACGCTCAGCCTACAACCTCGACGACGGCAACCTACGGTGGGGCCCAATCGGTGACTTCCCCGGCTTCCAATACTACAGCACACGTGAAGGACTACCAGCTTACGGCAACCTATACGTCACAGGTTACGGCGGCATAGTCTACTGCTACGACATGACCAATGGCAACTTGCTATGGACTTACGGCAACGGCGGGGAAGGCAACAGCACAAGCAGCTACGACGAAACCCCATGGGGACGGTACCCAACCCACGCAGCAGCATTCGCTGACGGCATGATCTACACCATGTCCGGTGAACACTCACCTAACACGCCCCTCTACAAAGGATACCGCGCACGCGCAATCGACGCCTTCACAGGACAAGAAATCTGGACCCTCCTATCCTGGTCCGCATCAGGACTCGGAACATCAGTTGCACCAGTCGCAATCGCAGACGGCTACATGACATTCCACAGCGCATACGATCACAGAATCTACACAGTCGGCAAAGGACCAAGCCAAATGACAGTAACCGCACCAGACACAGCTTCACCAATAGGAACAACCGTAACAATCAAAGGCACAGTGACGGACATAGCCGCAGGCACAAAACAAGAAGAACAAGCCGCACGCTTCCCCAACGGCGTCCCAGCAGTCTCCGACGAAAGCCAAACCGCATGGATGGAATACGTCTACATGCAACAGCCCAGACCGAACGCAGTCGGCGTTCCAATCACAATCAGCGTAGTAGACGCAAACGGCAACTACCGCGACGTAGGCACCACAACCAGCGCAGACGGCTTCTTTGCTTTCAACTGGAAACCAGACATCGAAGGACAATTCACAGTTTACGCATCATTTGCAGGCAGCGAATCCTACTACCCCTCACACGCCGTGACAGCATTCAACATTGAACCAGCAGCCGCAACACCAGCACCCACAACTCCACCAAACTTTGACAGCGTAACCCAGTCGCTTACATTGACAGTTGCCCTTGCAGCCGTAGCCATAATCATAGCCATAATAGTAGTTGGGCTTCTCGTCCTAAGAAAACACCCATAAAACACAACAAAAACCAATCCCCTCCTTTTTTGTTTGAAGAAGAATGAGGGCTGAGAAGGCTCTGGTCGAATTAACTTCGAATAGCCAATTTTCCCTTTTCTCCGTGGGCTTTCCAGAGTCTCAGCAAACCCCAAAAAAACAAGAGCAGGCCTTCCAGAGTGGTAAGTCAATTAGAAGAGGGTAATTTTTATGGAAATATCGGAAATTTTGAACATTGGCTCGAGTTCGGTCAACGTCGGATGACTATTCAACTAAGGTTTTGTCTTCTGTTCAACAGGAAGGGTTACTGTAAAGGTTGCTCCTTTTCCTGTTTGGCTCTCAAACGTTACAGTGCCTCCCAGCGATTCGGTCATCCTTTTAACAACCGGCAAACCGAAGCCTTGCCCCTTAGACTTTGTGGTAAACATAAGGGTAAACATTTTATCCTGAATTTCTTCTGGAATTCCTACGCCCGTATCTTTAACTGATAAAACGGTTTTGTCAATATCTTTGTATGCATCTATGGTTAATTTGCCTCCGTTTGGCATTGCTTGAACAGCATTTATAACTAAATTGTACAAGATTCGCTTCAGGTAATAGGAGTCTGCGTTAACCTTTGTTGCTTCGTCAGTTATTTCAACGCTAACCTTGATATTTTTGGGCAAACCGTTTTTTGTGATTAGGGTGTTAACAATAGTCTTCAGGTCGCTTTCTTCAATCTTTGGGTTAAGAGGTCTAGAGTAGTCTTGGAGGTCTTGAACAACCTTATTGATGTAGTCAACAGACTTCTCAATTTCAGCTAATGAAGCTACAACACTGACTTTCTCCTGAGACTCCGGTAATTTCGTCAGGTCTTTATTTGCAAAATAGAGCTCTGAGCTTATAGTTTGCAGAGGATTACGAATATCATGACCAACCATGCCCGCTGTAGCACCAATAGCGGCAAGGCGCTCGGAATCTTTTAGTTTCTTTGCTGCCTCTTGAGCCTGCGCTTCAGCTTTTTTAAGTTCGGTAATATCTCTCGCCGAGGCAAAGACTCCTTGCATCACGCCGATTTCATTCGTGTAAATGGTGGCGTTGTAGAGTACTTCGGTTGTTTTTCCTGACTTGTGTTTTATAACCAACGGATAATCTCGCACAAACCCTTCAGTGAATACCTTTGTGTATCCAATTTTGGCTTTTTCTGGGTCAGTAAAGTAATAAGAGAAGTCGTTGCCGATTAATTCTGCTCTAGAGCATCCAGTGGCAAGTTCTGTTGCTTGATTGACGTCGGTGATTTTACCCTCAGTGCTGATAGTAACTAAGGGGTCTAAGCTTGCTTCTATGAGGCTACGTGCGTAAAGAGAGGCATCGCGGAGCTGTTTCTCTGCTCGTTTCCGCTGAGTGATGTCGATACCCATCTCTAATATGAGCGTGGAGCCATCGGATTCCACGAATGGAAAGTCGTAAATGTCATAATCACGACCATCTGGACCTGCCCATTCCCAGCGATGCGGTCCGTTAATTTTTAGAACCTTGTAGGTTTCGCAATTCTCGCACGGTGAGTTTCTGTCAAAAAGGAAATCGTAGCAAGGTTTACCTTTGGATTCGCCAAATCGCTCGCGGAAGACTTTGTTAGCAAATGGCACACAATAGTCCTTGTCGAGGAGCACGACGTAAGCTGGGAGAGTTTCTAAAACGTTGTAGAGTCTTTGGCGTTCGCTTGAAACCTCTATGGTTCGCTTGCGGACTCTTTCTTCTAATTCTTCATTTATTTTTCTGAGTGATTCTTCATTTTCTTTGCGGTCGGTTATGTCCTCGAATGTTGCCACGAAATAACCTTTCTGTGGAGAGTAAGCTGATATTTGGTACCATCGTCCAAGCGCCTGAGAATAATTTTCAAACCTGGTTTGTTCACCTGTCAAAGCAACTTTTCCATATACCCCAATCCAGTTGGCGGGGTCTTTTTGTATGTCGGGTAAGATTTCAGTTACTCTTTTTCCGATCACATTCTCACGCTTTAACCCGGTGAAGCGCTCAAAATCAGAATTTACCTCAAGGAAAACATAGTCCAAAGGTCGTCCGGCTTCATCAACAAGAAGTTTATGATATGCAAATGCGTCCTGCATATTCTCGAAAAGGGCACTATACTTTCTTTCACTTAATTTCAAAGCTCCGTTAACGGCTTTTCGGCGAGCAGCGTCCTCAACTAGATACCATTTGTTATTTTGCTTTACCAGCGTGCCCACGTGATTTCGCACGACATCAAGAACATCGGTGCCACTGCAGTTACTCAAACAATAAGTGCACAGAGCCAACATTTTGTGCTCTCCGATTACAGCGTTCACTGCTTCCTCGTAATCCACAAAGCTCTGCCACAAGGACCGCTCAATCCAAAAAGTGTTTCCTGTTAGTCTTAATCCATCAAACCCATTTTTTAGCGCGCCCTGTTCTTTTTCTACCCAACCCTGCAAAACCCGGTTCGAATCGAACTTTCCGCCCAACAAATACCAATCGTTGTAGGAGATTATCTCTATCTGCTTTTTCCTAATACATTCTTCAAGGTTAGGTACAACCTTCTTCAGTGCTTTTTTTGCCTCGTCCACTTCCAATGGAGGAGAGGTTACCCACATACAATACTCGTTACTTCTTAGTCCTTCAGCAAAATAAGGAACTAAAATGTCGATTAAGTCCTGTTTCGTCTCGTAAAACTGGCAAAGGTGGGTTCCCCAATGGATGTCCCCCACTAAGTCAATGCCGAATTTTCGAGCAGTATCAGCATTTGACAGGTTTTTCTCGGGCATAGCTATGAAATAGCTCTGGTTAAGTTAAAAAAACCTTCTATTGCCCGTGTTTTCCTGAATAGCTATTGGTCGTAGAGCAAAAGAATACCCTTTGTAAGAGGTAGAGATCTTAAAGTTTAATCACATTACGAAATTCTTCGGTTTGCCCCCAACGTGGGACCTATATACTTGGCTTAGGATTTGAGGCATTAACTCAGAAAACCAACCGCCTACTTGCTTCAATCCCGTTTCATGCTGGAATAGGCATTCCGGTAATACTTGTAATTTTCTCAAAATTCTTTATTCAGATTTATCAGTGTAGAATGTAGACCAATAGAAATCAAGCGAATTGAAACAATCTCACAATTTTTATACAACTTGTCTTCAATTAGGTAAATGGGAAGGAGACTGAGTGTTGTTGTTTGGTCTTCGAAAAGTTGGTCTATTGTGTTTTGTTGGGTTGCTTTTTATTGCGCTATCTGTTTCTCATATGTGCTGGGCTCAGGCACCTGAGTCTTTTAGCTTAATCAGTATAGGAGAGGACGGGAGTTTGAATTGTAGTAACCTTCCCGATCTTTCTGTTATTCCTATCAAGCGAGAGGGTGAAGTCTACACGCTGATGGGTAACATAAAGAGTTATGGTCCGGGGATTGAGATTTGGCGCAGTGGCATAACACTCGATGGAGCCGGCTTTGCCTTGCAAGGCATGACTGGCGGCCAGGGAATACACCTTGCGCCAAACGTTGGCGGTGTTACAGTGAAGAATTTGAAGATCACTAACTTTGATACTGGTGTGTTAGTGAATGCTAATTCTGGAAACGTTTTCGTTGGGAACGATGTTAGCGGCAACTTGTACGACGGATATAGCCTAAGTAGTGTGTCATGCAATAACACGATAAGTGGATGCAAAGTGTCAGATAATCCTCGCCGGGGGATCAGCATTGTTGGAAGAGATCAGTCTTTGTCTACGGGCAACTTAATTTTTGGCAACACTATTGAGAATAACGGTTGGGAGCGGTGGACGATTCCCAGTTATGGAATGGATGATTACGGCGCAGGAGTTTGGCTGTGGGGAGCCGCAAATAACACGTTTTATGGCAACAAGTTTGTGAATAACGCCCAGCAAGTTTACCTATTTGACCATGGGGAAAATGTCTGGTCGCTGAATCTTCCCAAAGGAGGCAACTTCTGGAGTGATTTCACAGGCGTGGACGTTAATGGCGACGGAATAGGGGACACACAATATATTATTGACGAAGGTAACGTTGACCTGTACCCGCTAGTTGCATCATCGCCTCAACCTTCTTCGCCTTCTCATACGCAAGTGACTGAAATCCAACCACAATCGCATTTTCCACTCGAATATATTATTGCTTTGGTAGCGGTCGTGGTAGTCGTAGTAGTCGTGATAGCAGTAATCTATAAGAAGCGAAAACACCCTCACCAGGTTTAGCTCGTGAGGGAATAACAAATTTTGTATTTTATTATCTGTACTGCGAGCGCAAAAGGGAGCGGGCCCGGTGGGATTTGAACCCACGATCTCCGGCTCCGAAGGCCGACACCTTAATCCGTGCTAGGCTACGAGCCCATATCCATTCTTTCTGGATGGAATACGGACACTTATTGTTTTCTAAGTTATAAGCTGGTTTGCTTGACAAGCAATACTGCCTTATGTTTGTCAATACGTATTCTTCTCCCTTCGTAGATAATGCCTGCCTGTTGTTCGATTATAGTTGTATTCTACGTATAGCCTTCCTGTCCATAATATGCCATCTTATCACTGTAATCTGGATCCATCTCAGCAAATTCGATTGGCGCGCGCCGATGAAGCCATCGAGAAGTCTACCATCTCAAAGCAACCAAGTTAGGCTTTATCGAAGCAGAAACCACACCAATTATCGGCTAAAGACGTGAAACAATGTCACTATCTCTTAAAACTCGTTAGCTACGATCAATAGTTACACTGGCTATTAGAAACCCGAATTTTAGCACATGCAAAAAAATAAATCTCTACTAATCGATTTTCATTTTCCTTGACTCTTTCCATCCATATAATCCCGTTGCAATAATGCTGATAACGAACAGTAGATAAAACAAGCTACCAACCATTGACCAGTTAACCTCTCCGATGTATCGCACCAGAGATACTATCTGAAGCATCCCCAGCAAAGCGTAACTTATGTATGCAATCCTGTTGCGCTGATGGTCGTTTTCCCACGTCATGTGCACTGCTAAAACGCCAATTCCGAGAAGCCAGGCTCCAATTGCGCGGCTCGTCAGTGGGGTGAGCGCCCAAGGCCAAAAGGTGGAGGCAGTCGAGGGCAATAAGAATAAGATTACACCTGGAAGCAACATTATTACTCCTTGGACCACGAGAACGAGACGCATTGATGTCTGTATTGGTGCTTGTCGTTTTGGTGTCGAGCCTTGTAGCCTGATTTGATGGATGAGGAGTATCAGCAAGGCAATAGGGACTACGATGTATATGGCTAACCAAAGGTAAGCGGCCAACATAGCTGAAAATATGGGGCTGTTTAGGTGGAATCTATCAAGGTGTAACATAGTTACTATCAGAGTCAGGATTGTGAATATGAGAACTGAAGGCACCGCTATACGGGCGGTGTGCCATGTCTTCTGCCGAAACGCAAGAAATTCAAGAAGGAAGCTGGCGAGGTAGCTCGCGCCTAGAAAGGCGGCTGTTATTGAGGACTGGATGGTCCAGGCGAAGGATGTAGCAGTCTGCTCGGTGAGCAGGGTGAGATCGACTCCTGCAGTTAGAACAAGAATGCTAGCTGCTAGCAGTATAAGGCGCATTCCTTTTGAGAGTTTCTTAGGCGGCTGTGCTTGAAGGGTTGTCATTGTTGAATCTCCTATTCTTATCGAAAGGAAGAGGGGTTTTTCGATTTATATTGGTGTGACTGCAAGCCTGCAGTAACGGTAGCTCATTTGTACTCTGAAAATATGGAATAATCCTCATCGATCCATCAAACCAAGACAAATATTCTGTAAGTTGAGTTGAGGCTTATCTAGCGCGTAAAGGAGGCATACGGAGTGTGCTCTGCGCTGAACGTAGCTTTAAGCGTCTACATGTGCAGAGTGATTTTGTTGGGAAAATGAACGATAATACTCCACGCGGCTACCTTCTGATCAAAGGAAAGTTAGGTTGCTACACAAATTGATTTATATGATGAAAAATATTTACTTTTTCGAAAAAAATGGCTTGGTATTCACTACTTGTACTTTTTGCAGGTATAGCCATAGTCGTTTATGGCGCAGATGAGGCTATTAAGCGGCTTCTAAACCTATCGAAGTTCTTCCGCATGTCTGCTTTCGTTACAGGTGTAGTAATAGCGGGTACACTTGCGGTTCTTCCAGAGTTGTCTATTGGTGTCCTATCCGCTATTGAAGGCTCATCAACATTCGGTTTAGGGTTGATCTTTGGTGCTAACGTTGCCGACTTAACATTAGTCATTGGAATTGTGGTACTTGTTGCGGGAGAACAAAAAATAACTCCAAGTATGCTAAAGAATTTGAAGGTATCCTTTATTGCAGTTCTGCTTCCAGTTTTTTTACTTCTAGATGGCGAAATCTCAAGTATAGATGGTGTTTTTTTGCTGGGTGCTTTTGTAGTTTATGTTATTTGGCTGCTAAGAAGTGGGCGCGGTGAAAAAGAAATTGCCGAACGTATGCGTCTATCAAAAAAAGTAATTCGATTAAGCATAACCGTTTTTCTCTTAGCTATTGGTATAACTGTATTGTTCATAGGCAGCGAACTCGTAACTACCTCTGCACAAGAGTTAAGTTCAGTTTTAGGTTTACCCCTATTCCTAATCGGTATCATCGTTGCTATTGGAACATGTTTGCCTGAGATGGCTTTTGCAATTCGTGCATCAGAAAAAGAAGGCTCGATTGGGATTGGAAACATTTTGGGGAACGTTCTTGCCGATTCAATGTTAACAATAGGTATAATCGCAATTATTTATCCTATAAGAATACCAAATATGGCTTCCCCATTATCTGCTGGAGTGTTCGTAGCACTATCGGCAATATTTGTATATCTGCGTTCAAGAGACGGCAACATAAACAAGAAAGATGCGGTTTTCTTGATTTCAATTTACGGGGTTTTTATTGTGCTTCAGTATTTTTTTGAAGTATTGGGCAGTTGAATTGAAACCACAGTGTTTTGTTGTGAGAGCCCCTGCGTTCCCTAAGATAGATAAAGGGGATATAGGGGTAAAAAGATGTGATGATGTTTTCAACCATTGAATATGACTTCGAAGCGTTACTTTACTGCTCTGCTTTCTTAGCAGGAAAACTTACGATAAACTTGGTGCCTCCTCCAACTTTACTTTCAAATGTGACGGTTCCTCCTAAGGCTTCAGTCATTCTCTTTACAACTGACAAACCAAACCCTTGTCCCTGCGACTTCGTAGTAAACATGGGTGTGAACATTTTGCTTCTCGCCTCTTCAGGTATGCCAATGCCGGTGTCCTTCACCTCAATAATAACATCGTTTTGATCCGAGTACGCATGAACGTTTAATTTTCCACCGTTTGGCATTGCTTGCAGTGAGTTAGTTATAAGGTTGTTAAGCATTCTCTTAATCAAGTCTGGATCAGAAAAGATAGTTTCCACACTCTTATCCACTTGGCTTGTGACTTCAACTTTGAGTGGCAAATCACGCTTGAACAAGACCGTCTCAATAATGTCTTCCAAAAATATCTGCTGTCTTGAAGGAATTATAACTCTGGCAAAATCTTGAAGGTCAGCAACGATTTTATTAATGTAGAACAAATTACTCTCGATTCCATCCAAACTTTCCTGCACAAATGCTTTAGTTTCGTTATCAGGCAACGAATCCAGTTCTTTCTTGAGCAAGTATACGTCGCATATGATAGCCTGCAATGGATTACGGATATCATGCCCAACCATCGCGGCAGCAGCACCAATTCCAGCCAATCGTTCGGCAGCCTTCAGTTCTTTGGTTTTTTCTTCGACCAGCGTCTCTAGATGTTTAGCGTAGTCTTCGAGTTTCTTTTGCAGCTGTTTATGTTCAGTTATATCTTCGAATACAGCAACAAAATAACCCTTTTCTGGGCAGTAAACGGAAATAGAAAGCCACATTTGCAGCGGCTTAAAGAATATTTCAAACTTCTCTTTTTGGCAGGTGACTGCAACTCTGCCATAGATTTCAAAGAGTTCAGGATTATCCTCCTTAATCCCTGGTATCGCTTCGCTGGCTCTCTTCCCAACAACTGCCTCTCGTCTCAGCCCAGTTATCCGTTCGAAAGCCTCATTAATTTGAAGATATTCAAAGTCTTCAGGTTTCCCGCTCTCGTTAAAAATCATTTTGCAATACGCGAAGCCATCTATCATATTTGAAAATAGAGAAGAGTACATTTCTTTCGATTTTCGGAGTTCGCCTTCTGCGGCGCGTTGTTTGAGGATTTTATTGAGTTCGCTAGAAATTAATTCTAAATGGGCAACATCGGATTGTTGGTACAACTGTTTTTTGTTTCCCACGCCAAATACGGCGTGAATTTTGCCGTCTTCAATTAATGGGAAACTCAACATACGGGTGATTGGGGTGTGCCCTTCTGGGAGTCCCTTTTGGTTAGGGCTTTGTTTGAAGTTGTTGTAGATTATTGGTTGTTTGAGGCGTATGCTGTCTGCCCAGTTTCCTGCTTGACTTATTGGGTAATGTGTGTTGCTGTTAGCTGTGCAGTGGTTGAGTGCTTCTTTGTTCCAAGCGGTTAATGCTATGGTTTTTTGGTCGTCGTCTACGAAGTGAAAAAAGCCAATTTCGCTTTGGGTTATTTTAACTGCGTGGTCAAGGAAGTATTTGTAGAGTTCATTTTCGGGGAGGCTTGATGCTTTTCTGTACAAATCGAGAAGAAATAATCCTCTGTCTTCTGGGTAATCAGTTTCGTCTGCCAAAATTCAACCTCTTCCTCTCACAGGTTTGCTAAGACATTTTCTCAGTTTATTAAAAAAATGTTTCATCTTTTTTTGATCTTCGGTGCCTATGTACTAATGCCATTGCTGAAACCACTAAAAACTCCTCAACTATGGTTCTGTTTGGGTTGAGAGCAGTAATAGTAGCCGTTTAATTTTAATAATGATGGGCATTTTCCGTTTTCACATTTGTTTAGCCATTGACAAGGGGCTTTTACGTCATGTACTCTTGGAAAAGTGGTTGCGTAATGATATTGAGTTTTTTTGGTAAATGTTTCCATAAGTCTCCCTCAAATCTTTACTTCAAGGTATCCGTTTGTCGTTTTAAGAACTAGTGACTGTTGCCCACCCACAACAACCACAAGTCTGGAAAATAATCGAACTAACTACTTATGACGCCTGCTGCAATGAAAGGTTCTAAAAAAAAGGGATGGATTTTGCGGTATAAAAGTGGAAATATGATGGCACCGCCGAAAGGACTTGAACCTTTGATTTGAGTTTAAAGAAAAGAAAAAGGGAGTTGTGCATTTTCGCCGTTAAGAAACTAAGGTGATGTCACCTTTTGAACGTATGCCGTGCTAGGCTACGAGCCCATATCCATGCCAAAACACTAGCGTAGGGTGCTAAGGTAAGACATGTATACTAGCTCTTTCAATGCTAATTTCGTTTTTTTAAGAGCGGTCGCGGTATTTAGGCTTTGCATGTCTCGTTAGTCTGTCTGGGGTTTTCGATAGAAGTAGTGAATCCTCTTTTTCGCGGCATAGGCAGCAGGGTCGGAGGTAGCAACCACTCCATCTTGACGACCAATCAAATAATCTGCTAAAATGGTTATAAGCTTATGTACGAGCCCTAGGCACGTGCAAACCTTCAAAAAAACTTCCCTCTGTTAACAGTTGGTAGCGCATAACCAACCCGTCTTAGTAAATGTTATATTTAGTTGCTAACAAAACATAGATTGGTGGTTTGATGGTTAAATGTCCAAGGTGCTGTTCTGATGCAAAGTTGACGGGTAAAGAGTGGGAGTATGGTCCGTTTCATGTTAAGCAGTACGCTTGTTCTGGCTGTGATAAGAAATTCATGGAGTACTACAAAGACAGCAAACTAAGCCACACCATACCCAAAGCCGGCAAGTAACTAACCAGAATTTTGAAAGGAAATGTTTTGCAGAAAACGGACTCCTCTTCTCTCAGTGCAATTGAATATTGCAGTAAATATGGTATCCAGCCCCTTTATCACATTACGTGTCCTATCTTGTATTAGAAATAAGATGTATCAACACCATTTGTGTATTTGAAATCCACAAGGTATTTTTAAACATAATTCCATAAAAATGTGTTATTGGTGACTATGATGCTTTCCTCTGAGTTGACTCAAATCCCTATAATTGAGGAAAGATGGTTTGGATCGAAAACCGCTTTAATTAGGGTATTGCATGTTGATGATGACCAGCTGCTTCTTGAGGTTTCTAAGGAGATTCTATCTTTAGAGGGTAATTTTGAAATTGAAAATGTCCTATGCGTAGACGACGCTTTTCAAAAATTGTCTTTGGGAAGCTATGATGTAATTCTCTCTGACTACGAAATGCCCCAAAAAGATGGGTTACAGTTTTTAAAAGAACTAAAAGAACAAAAAAGTACTATACCTTTCATTTTATTCACAGGCAAAGGCAGGGAAGAGGTAGCCATAAAAGCCCTAAACATGGGTGCAGTAGGCTACTACAACAAGCAAGGCGACATTGAGACTGTATATGGAGAATTGGCTCACGGCATAAAGACAGCCTACGAGCTCAAAAAAGTTAAAGAACAACGCAGGCAACAAGACTTGTCTCGGAAAATTTTGCTTGACAATATTCCCTGCGTTGCTATGATTTTGGAGAAGGAAACAAGAAGAATCATTTTTTCAAACAAGTTAGCACACGTTCAAGGCGCTGTCCCTGGAAAAACCTGCTATTCGACCTGTGCTTCACGCAGTATCCCGTGTACATTCTGTTTAGCCTCAAAACTCTGGGAGACGGGCCAACCGCAGTCATTGGAGGTTGAGTACGAAGGCAAGTACTATCATGGTATTTGGGTGCCCTACAATGAGAACCACTACGTCCACTATATTTTTGATATTACTAAGCAAAAAGAAGCTGAAAAGACCATAATTGAATCAAACAATCGGTATGCTGAACTTTTTGCTGCCACGCCAGCGGGGGTTGTTGTATATGAAGCAATTAATGATGGAGAGAATTTTGTTTTCAAAGACTTCAACCCAACTGCGGAAAAAATCGAGAAAAAAATCAAACAAGCTGTTGTAGGTCAAAAGGTCACCGAGGTTTTTCCCGGGGTTAAAGAATTTGGAGTGTTTGAGGTATTTCAAAGGGTTTGGCGTTCCGGAAAGTCAGAATACTTTCCTATGTCTTTTTACAAAGATGAACGCGATACAGGGTCTTGGCGAGAAAACTGGGTATACAAAATATCCGACAGAGAAATAGTAGCCGTCTACAGAGATGTAACAGAACGCAAGAAGGCAGAGGAAAACTTTGTACATAGCGAGAAGAAATTTAGAACTCTCTTTGAATCCATAGTACAAGGGGCTTTCTGGCAAGCTGCTGACGGCACTTTACTTGATGTGAATGATTCGGCACTGAAAATTTTTGGAATAAGCCGAGAAGAATTCCTAAACCGCAACTCTCTTAGCCCAAAATGGACTGTCATTAAAGAAGATGGCACAGAATTACCTGGCGAGCAACATCCATCAATGATTGCTTTGAGAACCGGCAAAGCCGTACGCAACTTTACTGCTGGAGTATTTAATCCAAAAAGAAACAGTTACGTATGGATAAACGTCAACGCTATTCCACAATTCAAAAATGTTCAAGAAATGCCGCACGAGGTTCTAGTCACCCTGCATGAATTGACTGAACACAACAAGAATCAAGCGCTCGCATCATCAAGAACCTATTCAGAATTTGACAGTAACATTATAGACTCAATTGCCGATCCAATTCTCGTAATCAACCCAGCGAACTACGTTATTCTTGCAGCTAATGATGCCGCAAGTTCAGAATATAAAATACAAAAAGAAGAACTTGTTGGAAAAACCTGTTACCATGCAACCCATCACTTAACTTCCCCCTGCAGCGCTTCCCATGTTTGCCCGACAAAAACGGCGTTAGAAACTGGAGAAACTACCAAGGCTGAGCACGTGCATTTTGATAAGGACAACAACCCAATTATCGTTGAAATCGCAGTGCACCCAAAAAAGGAAATCAACGGCAAAATTA
>Ga0105103_10000886_pt1 | contig 16926 bp, 17 predicted proteins | sample PPLLaktember2015_2_FD_79107 | JGI IMG/M metagenome (GOLD analysis project Ga0105103, IMG submission 79107) | Freshwater sediment microbial communities from Prairie Pothole Lake near Jamestown, North Dakota, USA - PPLs Lake P7 Core (6) Depth... | ecosystem: Environmental > Aquatic > Freshwater >...
GTCCAAAAGGAAAAACGGCTGATTACTCAGAGGCCGTACTTCCCCATATGAGATTTCGACAAGGACTGCCGTATCGCAAAAAGTCAGATGGAGCTTAATCTCAATAAAAAATTAGGTGACTCATGAGGAGGCAGAAAAGGGTTTGTCTTGTCATAAGATACTTTCTAAGCGATTGGAAATGATCTAGAAAGGATAGATTGAAACACACTCTTAATTCAGAGGCTTGAGCCCCGGTGATGAGGATCTACAAGTCATATAGACAGGCATTTCTTGCCGTTTCTTCTCCGATGTGCAGTGCTTCTGATATTGCTTTATAGGTCATGCCTAAAGCCCGTAATTGCCTTGCTTTATGGGCCAACAATTTGTATAAGATTACTTGCTGATTTACGTGAATTATGATGTGGACGGGTATCTCAGATGCGGTTCGAATTGGTTGCAACCGGGTCCGCCAACTTTATCATGATTGTAACCGGAATCTAACCCACGATTATCTTCTTCCAATTCACATTCAGGCAAAACATATAAGAAAGGAAAATCAATGACACAAAAGGATTATTACAAGTTACTTGGTGTTGAGAAGACAGTCGATTCAAAACAGATCAAGGAGGCTTACCGGAAGCTTGCCTTCGAATTTCATCCGGACAGGAACAAAGGAGATTTGGGTGCAGTTGAAAAGATGAAAGAACTAAATGAAGCGTATGCCGTTCTCTCTGATCCGGAAAAGAGAAGGCGGTATGACAGTATGAATCAACAATACGGTTATGATGCTTATGACCATTTCAGGCAGGGTTATTCTGACCAGGACATCTTCCGGGGTTCTGATATCAACCAGATATTCGAAGAAATGACACGGCAATTCGGATTCAGAAACTTCAACGATCTCTTCCGGGAATTCTACGGACCCGGATACCAGACCTTTGAGTTCAGGCGGCCGGGCGTCTTCGGGAGAGGTTTTATCTTTACTGGTTCTCCTTTCGGAAGACACAGCGACCAGGGTATATCTTCCTCCGCCAGGACTGGTCTTGTTACAGGGTTATTGGGTAGGCTCGCAGGGTACCTCGTAAAAAAGGCACTCAAGGGTTGGGACGCCGGTCAGGCCACAGATCGCTATGATGTAATAAATCTCAGCCGGGAGGATGCAAAGCGTGGCGGAAAAGTTTCCTACGTTGACCGGACAACATCGCGACAGCTCATAGTTACAGTTCCTGCCGGAGTGAGGGAAGGGCAGACGATCCGGTTGAAAGGGGCTGCAGGCGTAAATGGAGACAGAGCAAATGCTGGCGATCTTTACCTTAAGGTCCAGTTCCGTAGAGGTCTGTTGCAGACAGCAAAAGAGCTTTACAACAAGTTTCTATCAAGGTGAAATCCTTCTTCGCTTTCACGGCTATTTCAGCATTTCTAAGCCTGGTTCTCGCAGGATGTTGGGTGATTACAGCCCCATATAAGGTTGTGAAGGGCACGGTGAAAGGCACCTATTATGTAGTGAAGGGGGCCTATGAGATCACTGCCGGTACAACAAAGGTTGTTTATCGCATCGGGAAATTCACGTACAAGGTGGTGAAAGCACCAATAGAATGGGCCTTTGTGAACGAGGATATTGAAACCATAGATGGGCTGCCACCCAAAGAAGCAATAAAACAGGGACGTGTTAAAAATTCACCATATGCTGTAAAGGGAAAAACCTACTATCCCATGAGCCTTGAAAAAGCCAGGACATATGAAGAGACTGGAGTTGCTTCATGGTATGGCTATGAGACGCTCAGGACAAAGGGAGGTCGAATGACAGCGAATGGTGAAGTTTTTGACCCCAAACAATTGACGGCTGCCCACAAGTATCTTCCTCTTCCAACCCATGTCAAGGTTACAAATCTGGAGAATACTAAATGGGTCATCGTACGGGTCAACGACAGGGGGCCTTTCCCTAGTGACTTTAGTCCTTCATCAGTCGAAAGAATTATCGATGTGAGCGAGGGTGCTGCAAAAAGACTCGGTTTTCACAAGAAAGGTGTGGCGAAGGTGAAGGTAGAAGCAATTGAATTAAAAAAGGAAGACTGAATTCGTCCGTCGTCCCAGTCATGCATAAGCGGGACGATCGTCTCTCGTCCCTCAGCTCCAACTGTAGAGAATTTCCTTCTCGCTCGCTGTGCTTGCTTAATAACAAAATTTTCTATTTTACAGTGGCTCCAGGATACGGTCGAGGACTGTTCTGGATGCTACCAGTGGATCAATAAAGATGCTTTCCATGTCGTTTTCGAGATCCCTCTTATTAGAAAGAAAGGTAATTCTGTCCTGCATCCTGTCCCTGAGGAACTTGAGATAGCCAGGGTGTTTTGTAGGAGGGCTATACTTTTTTTCATAATTTGGGCCGAAGAGCTCGTTTCCGTTTTTAGGAATCTGCAACCCACTGAAGGCCTTCCACTCTTTCCACTCTATTTTTCCTCTCACAAGCTCTGTAACGATTGCAAGGGAAATCGTTTTCGGGATGTCAGTAAGATGGCCGGGCATACCAACGGCATGGGTATTCATTACATAACAATCGCAGCCTGATTTGAAGAGCTTGAGGAATTGGCGACAGTCTTCAACAAGGGGATGAACCCTGAAAGGATTTGCAAAGGGTTCAATGACAAGCCTGTCGAGCTCTTTCGGGTCAACGTTCTCTACGCCTTTTGCACGCATGGTGCTCAGGGAAGCCCCCATGGCCACAGCCATTGCAGAACGGGTTATCTTGCAGATTGGTGGAAGGCTCGTATCTTTTTGAAGCCATATGACGGTTGAAGGTTTCTCGCAGAAATGTGCATGATTAAACATATCCCTTGATTTCAGGCAACGTCCGTTATCATTCCTGATGTCTGTGCCTACGAGCCTCTGTGAACCATCAGCTACTCGTGTGACCGCCATGTTCTGCGCTGAATAAAAATACTGTACCATGGGGTCGCCAAACTCAAGCGCATCGGTTTTATCAAAAAGAGAAGGTTCCAGGACTATACTGAGATTGTTGTCGAGATCGATGAGAAAGGCATCATCGTGGATCACCGTTACCTTCTCCTCTGGTTTAAGGTTGCCTTCGTGATCGTGGCTATTGGTGATGGATGATTTTCCTGAACCGGAAAGTCCGAAAACTGCCACCGGTGGCTTGTCGCCAATTTTTTTTATCCCGCCGTGACAGGCTACCATATTGTGCCTCACGCCAACGGTCCAGGCTATCGTCAACGTTCCTTTCTTCCGCTCACCAAAATACCTGAGGCCGAGGATTGCTATACAGTTCTGATCTTCGTCGATAATGACAAGGCCATCTTTGAATTCACTGCTTGACCAGTCAGGATCTGCCAACACAAGAATATCCGGTTCATTCAGCGCTCTTGATTCCTGATAGAGATTCGACCATGGAGGCATGAAAGGAATGAAGTTGATGCCCCAGTCAAGCATGTTTTTTGCATCTGTTTCAGGGCTCAGGAGATGAGCCTTGACCATAAAATCAGGATGTAAGCCAATCATACCTTCAAGCCACAATCCAGGCCGTTTGTTCAATTGATAGGTAGCCTCAGCCAGCATGCTCTGGTATTTATCCTTTTCTGGCTTTGAAAAATTCCTCACAAGCCTTCTTGCTCGTGCAGTCCGACCGAAAATTCCTCCATCATTCGAGACAAGAACTTTTGCGTCCTGTGGAAGGCCAAATTGCTCCGGTTTATACATGGGTTCAGATGTTATCACTACCTCCGGTTGTTTTTTTGCCAAGTTATAGAGCTCAGCCATCGAAGTTTTTCTTACAGAGCTTGCAAAAAAGGCACTTTCTATGATTGCCCTCCAGGGAGATTTTGGTATGCCTTGGATTGATGCCATGATAACCTCCTGATTTATTGTAATTGATCTTTTGTATAACCTTTTGTTCTTGAGAAAGAACTATTGATACTTTATTTGATCACGGCAGGGATTGAATACCGTACCTTCCGTTAAACACAAAAAAAGTTCGCATATAAGGTATCGGAAAACCATAGGTTTGTCAACTTGTATTGTTGTTTAGGTTGACACCAATACCTTGATCATGAACATATACGCAGCAGTACCACCCACGATGCTTAACAGGGCATTACTTTTCCACAGGTGCACAATGATTACCACTGCTATTGCTCCAAATTCGAATAAACCGTAGGGCGCAGAAGTCCACCGTACATCCTTCAGACAATAGAGAACCAGTAAGAGCATTATGAGTGGTGGAATGTTACACTCCAGGTAGTTCAGCATTCCGGATGGGTGTTTTTTCCGAAAGAACAGGAAAGGTAAAATACGGGTAAGGAGAATGATGATGGCCATAAGAAAAATGGAAACGAGTAAGTTTGTATGGGACATCTATTCTTTTTTTCTGAGCAAGAGAAGCACGATTGTGCCTGACAGGATGGATACAAGCAGCACATACTGAGAAGCAACAAAAACAAGACACACTATCCCAACAACAGCTCCAATGATAAAAGGTCTCAGAGACTGTACTTTCCTGAATTGCTCTATGCCAAGAACCACAAAGAGCGCGGTGAGAGCGAACTCCATTCCCTTGAGATCTGTTTTCAACTCTTGTCCGAGCAAGGCGCCTATGAGCGTCCCGGTTATCCAATACAGGTGGTTGAGGAGGGAAATGAAGAAGTAGTAACGGGCTTTCGATTGTTGTGATGGTTCGTCAATGGCGGTGAGCAGGGCGTACGTCTCATCCGTTAGCGCAAAGATCAGGTATGGTTTCACAGAGGATATACCGGAAAACTTCCTGATTAGGGACAGGCCGAAAAAAGAATGCCTGAGATTCAAGAGCAGGGTTGTCACTGCGATTTCAATCAATGCGGCATGGTTTATAAACAAGCCGATTGCAAGAAATTGGGTTGCCCCTGAGTATATGACGACACTCATCAAAACAGCGTACAGCCAGAAGTAGCCTGCTTGCGCCAACAGGAACCCGAAGGCAATTCCTAAGGGGATATATCCGAACATGACAGGGATAGTTTTCTGGAAGGCCGCCTTTAAGATAGGTAAGGAATCTGAAGCCTTATCGCCTGGCTCTTTCATCCGGGTTTCATATAAACAGTAAGAATCACCGGATATATCTGGTTTTGTCCTTAACGTTTTTCCTCGGCATAGCTGTCGGACTGGCCCCGGGTTTGCCCAATAATACCAGCGCTACAGGGGATTTTCCGTCGCTGATCTCCAGTATGCTCCTGACGGTTTTTTTATCAAACAGCGTGAACCAGAGCGTCCCTAAACCAAAAGAGTGGGCTGCCAGATGTATGTTTTGAATGGCTGCTGCACATGCAGCCTGGTACCCTATCATCCCTTCTTCCATGAACATATCGACACCTGTTTTTTTCGGATCTCCAACAACTGCAATAACGACAGGGGCCTGTTTCAGGAAATCTACCTGGTAAGAATCCAGCCACTTCCAGCCGCTTTTTTCAAGGGCCCACTTTCGGCACCTGTCTGCTTCAGCGAAGATCTTTTCTTTTACATCTGTAGAGGTGATAACAACAAACTCCCATGGTTGTGTGTTAAGCGGAGACGGCGCCCATGTTCCCGCTTCGAGTATTGATTCAATCACCGTGTTGTCGATGGCCTCCGGAAGATAATTTCTGCAGCTCCTCCTGCCCTTAATTGCTTCAAATAAGTCCATACTCCCCCCTTGTGTTCGTTTTGTAAATCAACTGCCTCCGATGTTACCAGCAAGATTTTCGTTTGTCAATTCAATAATAATCTGGGCATGGCAGGGTTGTATTGAGTGCATACCAGACTTATATTTAAAACATGACAAGAGATGAAAAAAATTTAGTAACAGCTCATGTGGATAAGGTTTTTCACGGTCAGACGATACGTCAGGATCTTCCTGTATGTGAATGCGGTAAGTACTATGATGAGAAAGAAATTATTGAAGCACCGGCGGTATTCTTCAGAGACATAAATGTTTTTGGCAAAACCTTTACTCTCATTGAGCCATTGTGCCCTGTCTGTAAACAAAGGATCCAGGCAAGCTTTAGCATACTGAACTGACACATTCTCACTAAGGTCATTGCGAGGAGCGTAATCCACGTACCTGCGCACCGAAGTGTTGTGTTATGGCACGGAGGCTTGCTCACCGAAGGACGGCTTTGACAGGCGGGCGTGGCAATCTCCCTGAGTTCCCTCGTTTACTCGGGACAATCCTTCTCTTCGTTCGGAATGACAACTGTTAGTTTATTTATGGGACTACACTCTATTTTTCGATAGTGAGAAATGAAGCTGTTTTTTTTCTACGTCTGCTAAGATGACCCTTACCTTTACCTTATCTCCGACACGGTATATTTTTCGTGTTCTGCGACCCACAAGGCGGAACCTCTCCTCCTCAAAATGGTAATAGTCATCATAGAGGGTGTTGATCAGAACAAGCCCTTCAACAAAGACATCGAGAAGCTCTACAAAAAAGCCAAATGATGTGATGTGTGAGATTATGCCATCGTATTCCTTGCCAATTCTGTCTCTCATAAAAAGGACCCGTATCCGGTCTTCAATCTCCCTCTCTGCCTCCATGGCAACTCTTTCCCTGTCGGAAAGATAGTTGGCCATCGTTTCAAGTTCTTTCTCGCCATTTCTTTTGCCTTCATCCGATAAAAGGCTTTTCAAGGCCCTGTGACAAACAAGGTCGGGGTATCGCCTGATCGGGGAGGTGAAGTGTAAATAGCAGTGTGACGCCAGGCCAAAATGGCCCTTGTTCTGAGATGAATACCGTGCCTGCTTCATGGATCGCAGGAGTACCCTGTTTACAAGAAACTCGTAGTCTGTTCCTTCCACGTTCCTCAAGACTGTTTGAAGGCTTTTTATGTTCTTAGTGTCCCGTTTGTATCCAATTGATAGCGCCTGAAGGAGTCTCTCAAAATCTTTCAGCTTTTCGGTGTCTGGAGGTTCGTGTATCCTGTACATGGCATTGGTCTTGTTTTCCGTTAAAAAATTTGCCACAGCCTCGTTTGCTGCAATCATGAATTCCTCAATAATCCGGTGTGAAAAGAGCCGCTCAGCCCGCAAAATATCATGAATGTCGCCTTCAATGTCAAGGATTACATCAGACTCTGGGAGATCAAAATCAAGGCTGCCGCGTTTTTCGCGCTTTGTGCTCAAGAGGGCAGCAAGTTCTACCATGCATTCCAGTGCAGGAAGGATTCTTTGAACCTCTTTTCTTATTGTGCGGTCTTTCCTGATAAGGGCGTCTTCCACCTCCTTGTAGGTAAGCCGTAGAAAACTCCGAATGATGGATTTATGAAATGAACTGCCGGTGAGGTCGCCGTTTGTGTTAAATGCGAGTTTTACCGTCATGGCGAGCCTGTCTTCGTTTGGGTTTAGACTGCAAATGCCGTTCGAGAGAATTTTCGGCAACATGGGGATTACCGTGCCGGGGAAGTAAACGCTAGTACCTCTCTCGTATGCCTCCCTGTCGAGGCCGGTCCCCGGCAAGACATAATGGGATACATCTGCAATTGAGACATAAAGTGTGAATCCCCGGTCAGTTTTTTCGATACAGACTGCGTCGTCAAAATCTTTTGCAAACTCACCGTCGATTGTGACATGGATTGTTTCGCGGAGGTCCAATCTGCCTGCGGGGCTCATCGATGTGTCAAGGGCTTGTGCCTCGTTCTCCGTTCTTTTTTTGAAACGGAAGGGCAGGGCACTCTTGTACTGGACAAACTGGATGATTGCCCGGACATCGGTGAGGCCTTTAAAGACCTTTAGGATCGTACACGCTGGATCAATGCCTCCTTCGGGGAATCTTGTTATCCGGGCTGCCACAAGGTCATTGTCGTTGAGGCCGGAAGATTTTGCCGTCCTGGCAACAACAAAATGGTGGGGAATCCGTTCGTCTTCGGGTATGATATACGTTGCATTGCTGTCACGCCGCACAAATCCAACGATGTTTTTAATTTTTCTCTGGGTAATCTTGATGATGGTTCCTTCTTTTCTACCCCTGAAGGTATGTTCGACCCGGGCGATTACTTTGTCGCCGTGAAAGGCATTTTTGATAAACCTGGCAGGAACGAATATGTCCTTTGCGTCCACATTGTCGGGGACCACAAAGCCATTTCCGTTTCTGGTGCACCAGAGGGTCCCCGCTAAGAGGTTCATTTCCTGGGGCAGACCATACCTTTTGTTTTTTAGCTCAAGGATGGATCCATCCCATACGAGCCCCTTTAAGAGCTGCTTGAGGACTTTGCCTTGTTTTTTGTGGAGAGAAAGGATAGCAACCAGCTCGCTCTGTGTGATGGGTTTTTTCTCTTGTTTAAAAATCCTGAGAACACTGTCTTTCGTGAGTTCCTGTTGATGTGTCTTTTTTCTCATAGCCTTACTACATCATACCACATTCCTCATTCACGTTCCGCACTCGTTTCTTCAGTTTCTCCGGTTTCTCTAGTTATCAAACCAAATAAACCAAACAAACCTCATAAACAGTTTTCAGCTATTTCCGCGTTTCGAGTTCCGCTTTGCTTTTGAAGCATCGGTCCTGTCCTGTTAACGGATCGAGAAAAGCGATGGATCTCGCTAATAGCTGAAGGGGTAAAGAAAAGTCATCTTCCTTGCAGGGCTGTACCTCGGGATAGAACTTGTCATTGATGATGGGGATTCCCAAGGTTGCACAATGTACCCGCAACTGGTGTTGTCTTCCCGTCACAGGGATCAACCGGTAAAGAGCTATGGTGCCCATGTTCTCCATTATATCAACGGAGGTCTCGGAATTTGGTATGCCCTCAACTTCCTTCATGCGAAAGAATGGCTCTCCCTTCACCAGACAACTGCGACGGGTCATGGGGAAGTGGTTACCTGGAAGGGTCGGCGCTAACGCTTCATAGACCTTTCTCACCTCATGTTTGGTAAAGAGCGACGCATAGTCGCGCCGGGTTTCGGGATTATGAGAAAACATCACGACCCCGGCAGTTTCCCTGTCGATACGGTGGAGCGGCACAAGGTTGTCGAGTTTGAGCCTCTTTTTCAATCTCACGAGGAGGGTTTCACGAAGAAATCGGCCGGAGGGTATAACAGGCAAAAAATGGGGCTTGTCCGCCACAAGGATATGTGCATCCTGATAAAGAATGCTTTCCTCAAAGGGAATCGGGGCTTCCCGTTCCAGCTCACGGTAGTAAAAAATAAAAGTCCCTCTCCGACAGGGGCTCTCGGCCCCCAAGGGAATTCCATGCTCATCCACTACCTCTCCCTTCTCTATTCGCGAGATCCATGTTGCCCTTTTAACTTTAGGAAATCGCTCTTCCAGGCATTCCAAGATGTTCTTCCATGGACCAGCAGGAATCCGCACACGGCTCGGTCCTATTCCCTCGACCGTCGGAAGTGGATGCAGATGCAAGGGGGCTTTCTGGCGCATTTGCATTAGTGGTTTGTAGAAAGGGAATTCATTTCTGCGGAATTTCCATTCTATACTCCGGTATCACATCGATATCTCCGCTCATTGTTTCACAAAATCTTTTCACAATAATGCTGTTTTCGTCCCTTAGCTTCTGTCTTTCATTCTTGACAGCAAGCTTATTATAAAGATCCGTAACCGGATATACAGTCAGCAACCCCTTATCGTCCGCTACGCTTTTTAATACAGAAAATCCGACGCCGGAGGTTGTCAACCCGGAGCCTCTATCATCCAGATATAGATGGAGCATAATGGAATACTCGGTCAGTATCTCTGCGATCATGTCTGAAGCCGACGGATATACGTTGAAATTACCAAGACAGTAGCAGGCAAGCATTTCTTCCTTCCATTCGCTTCTTTGAACAATATGTGTATGATTTGCAACGACGCAGTCTACTTCCTGTGTCTGAAAAAATTCCATCATGTATTTGCTGAACGCGCCCGGTTCTGAATTAAACTGTCCTCCCATATGAGGGCAAACTATCACATAATCAGCCACATCCCGCGCTCGTTTGATTTCCCGCTCCATGTCCTCGCGCAGTTTACCTGAAAAATCATCCATGCCAACATTGTCAACAGTGACTCTTCTTGCCCCTCTCCCCAAAATGCCATTTATAAAGACACGCCACTCGAGAGGCACCTTCGCCTTGGCCCAGTCGTAACATTTTCTCGACAAACTCTTCTCCGACCGCACAGGATGCTGATATTGCAACAGCTTAACAGCCGGACGACCGTCAGGACCTAATCCACATTGTAATACGGGTCTATTCGTCGATGACGTTGCTGATATGAATGCGATTTTTTTGCCATGCAGTTCTATGATTAACGGCTCCTTCCAGTCTTCTGTCGGTAAATAAGCTCCTGTTCTCTGTATGCCTGCTGTATCCAGTAGAGACAATGTTCTGTAGAGACCATCGCACCCTCTGTCAAGACAGTGGTTGTTGGCGCAGGTCACCATGTCAATACCCGAACCTGCAACCGCGTCAAGAAAGCTGTCAGGAGAATTGTAGCTGTAGAACTCGTTGGTATACCGGTTCTTTCCTGTGGCACATACTGTCTCAAGGTTGCCTACAACATAGTCAGAGGCTGCAAAAATATCCTTCATATTCTGGAAAACAGGCGTGAAATCAAAGCTGCCATTTTTCTTCTTTGAAGCCTTCAAAAGCCACCTTTGACAAAGTATATCGCCAACAAAGCTGATTTTGATCATTGTCTGCTTTCCGTTCTATTAGGCGGTTGTGGAGCGCCCATTAGCCGATACCTTCATATCGCTGTAATGACCGATCACATATTAAAAATTGTGTCTTCCAAACTCACAATCTGGCACGATGTCTTCTTTGGAGTTCTTCAACTTAATGCCTCAGGTCAAGCTTCTTATAGTTCCTTTAGCTTGTTTTTTATAGCGTTGTATAACGGTTTTATTGCATACATTTTTGCCGCCATTGGGATCTTTATATCTCGCTCAATAAGACATTGATATACTTCACCAAAAAATCTGTGATGTTTCCATATCTCGCTAATCAACCTGAAAAACATATGTCCAAAATACTCATTTCTGTTTTGATGAAAATAGTCGATATCAAACACTGCACCATAACGATCTAATTTCCCCAGCGCATAGAGGCCAAGTATAGTTCTTCTACACTTATCGCACGTGTTGCAATTATAAAGATGAAACCAACAAACATTGAGATATTTGTATGTAACAGCGAAGTCAGAGATATATGCGGTTTTCTCTAACCTGGTTACTTCCGAACCGGAAGAATAAAATGTAGTGTTTTCGTTTGAGACACATTGAACACTTAACAAGTCAAAACGAGATATGTCATCAATTGAAAAACCAAATTTTGAGAAAGAATCAGCGGATGACCAATAGTATTTTCCAAATAGTTTCTGCAACGCAAGCACTGTTCCGAAATATCGAAACGTAAATGTAGCAAGGAGTTGAAAATTATTGTAGAATGTATCAAAATTAGTATCTACTGCCACCAGCTTTAGGCCTAATTCTTCAACGGCAGGTCGTATATACTCAATCCTTGCATTGGAAAAATCCCTGCTGCTGTCTTCGCGTTTTTGCCAAACAGGATTATTCATAATATTAAAATACGCTAAATGTGTTAAACTGAAACCGTTCATCTCAATGTTCAGATGCTTTAGAACTGTATAGAAAGAATCAACACCGCAGGAAAGAGCCGTACCCACTCCATTTTTCGATTCTAAAACCCTTCCATCGCTTTTTGCATCAATATCAATGGAATGAAATTCGGTGATATTGGCACTCAAAGAGGGGAGCAATATGGTCTTTAGTTGGTATAAGAGTCTTTCTGAGACGTATCCTTCAGAATGTATATTCAAGCTTTCTATCATCGAAAAAGGAAGGAGGGCCACCAAAAAACTATCAATTTTTTCTGTACATAAGCATTCCTCGTATTCGCTTTCCACTTCAAACCATAACGTTCTGCTTCGGTCTCCCCAGGTGATATCAGAGCATAGCCTGCTTTTGTTTCCTGTCCTCTTGATATACGGTTGTTTAATTTCCAGTACGTTCGTTTTCAAAAGGTTCGACTGTCTAATGAATTATTTTGTAGAACGGATGAGCCGTGAAAAACAGAGAGTTCCGCAAGGGTCTCCTGGTTAAGACAAGTCAGCCAGGCAAGCTTGGGTAGACTGGAAACAGGATGATATTTGATGCTCAAACTCATAGTTGGTATCTTTTATGTTTATATAATATACCCAAAATGGTTCTCCGTATATAGCCTTTTTAGTTTTGAATTTTGAATGTTGAGTTAGAATGAATCATTCAACAAAAAGCCCAAGAGAGTCTCTTGCCGCTTGATGTTCCGACACTGGAACCATCAGGCAGGTCATCCCTGGGAATTCTCGGACTATCTGAATTCCCAGGGAAAGTAAATCCATCTATCATAATTTTATCGGAGTGTACCTGCGTTATCTGAGGTAAATATCATCGCTTATCAACTAATCCTGAATTTATTACCTCTGCTTTCTGATAAACCTATTCAGCAGTTTAAACGGACTAAGGCACGAAATGTAGAGCAAATCTCTTTTTACCAGAGTGCCGCTGCTACCGGAACCTTTGAACGATCATCAAGTTTGATTGCATTCTTATTGCAGGCTGAGCGGCAAACCCCACATCCGTAGCACCACCGCTTGTCTATAGCCACCTTCTTGTCTGATGCACTGTATTTGATTGCACCAAATTGACAGACGCGCATACATTGCCGGCAACCGGAACACTCTTCTGCATCTACCTCGGCTACATACTCACCCCGGAACATGACAGGAACACCCTCTGTTACAGTCGAGCGCATGGCCAAACAATCTGCACGATCACAATTACAGATCCCGCCGATAAACGGCGCATGGAAGGTCCAAACCGTATGACACAGACCCTCTTTTTCGTGTTCGTGGAAGGCAGAGACGGCTTCTTCCTTTGTAAGTGCTTCAAGCCCGGTTGTATCAGGCCCTGAGTAGAAACTCTTATCAACACCACGAATAATCTCAGCCATGGCCCCTCCATTGGGCGCCAGGCTGATCCCATAACAATAACGATTTTCTTTGCCCAGGATGCTATGGCGACAGATACAATCCATCCGGGCGATGGAATTCAGGAAGCCGAAGATCTCCTCGATTTCCTCGATAGGCACTACCTGTCCAAAATGCTTTTTCTTCATCTTTCTGGTGATCAAGCGACTCACTACTGACCTTACGAAACTAGGAGCTTTTGCGAGGCGATCAAAGCTTTGAGCCGTGGTTGCCAGCTCTTCAGGATGTGAAATGAAATTTTCAATGAACTTCCGCCTGCGAACATCGCTCAGCAAGTCGTCGGAGTAGTTCTTGGCCTGTAAGTACCACTTCTTCCCTTCGCCATGTTGATGACAGAACTCACACATTTTCTGACCTCCTGTAAATGTCTACAGGGCAATTCTGGAGTTGCCCTCATAATATTTGTTACTGACTGTTGAAGATCTTCATAGAAAGTCTCTCTTAAAGGAATAATACACTACGTGAGTTTTGCTGCAAAATCAAGAAAGCCCGCGGAGGAAAATGAAATGTTAGCTGGTCAAATAATTAACTCCTTTTACTATTATAGCTTCAATTTCGCATTAGTCAAGGAACTGTATAAGTCAAACACATGTGTGACCGGAGAAATTGCATGAAGGTATTTACTGCGAAGTAAAATTACATGCGAAGGTGGACAGGAAAGGCAGGGCCGTTTCTGACCCTGTCTTTAGACTAATCGATATTAGTTTGCATGTAATCTTCTACGTTCTGTGCCTCCCCATTCAGGCCTTCCTTGGGGCCGAGAGTGTCTTGGCTGTTGAACCCGAGGCCTTTGCTCCTGCCTTTGGAACTGCTGAGTTCTTGCCTAGGTGTTCAGCAAATAGCCCGGGTTAGTCATTTGCCGCGAATACTGAACGGGTAGGGCTGAAGAGCTACTTATCCTGGTTCCTGTGAGTGCTGTCATATTCATCGCAGGCCTTATTGACGTCACGGATAAGGTGTAAAGATTGACCAGCATAACAAAGTCTTGTTGGGCTTCCCATTCGTCTATTATTTCAGGGTTCTCCGGGGGACGCCAGCCCCGAAGGCTGTCTATAGTATCCATATCTCTTTTGATGGAGAGTGCTGGCTGATGACCTCGTACAACACTAACGGCAGCCCATAAATCCAATGGGGGATCATATGCTGAGTCACTTTCGGAAAGGAGTCCCTCAAGGGATAGTTTTTCACCAATGCCTTCAATATACCTGGCAACTTTGACGATACTGAGCCCGTGATCGACTATATCTCCAAATAATCTGATCAGATAAATGTCACCACGTGTGAACCAGGGTGGCCTGCCATACCTTTGCTTTTTGCAGAAGGCTTAATGAATTCCTTGACAAGCCAATAGGATAGTCGTCCCCTTTTAATACCAAGGATTCTTGAAATGTCAGCTAAGGTGTAAAGTTCTATGAGCATCTCAGAGGAAGTATAAACATAAACAATCAGTTTCTTTAATACCAGAGAAGACGGGAGCTGAGATGATGGGGGCGCTCCTGAAATATTGAAATCTTGCCCCTCTCGTTCGCCGTGCGAGCTAGATGACTTATCATTATTCCACCCCTGTTTTTCTCCCTCTCCTTTCTTCCATCTTCCATCGGCCTTTACGTTGGGGCTTGCGTGCCGGAATTAATTTGACATTAATTGGACATAATATCATAATTCAAAAAGGTATTGAAAGGGGCCAAGACGAGAAAGATGCATAACAAAAGGTCATGAAAAAGATATACGCTGATATAAAAAAGGCGAGCAAAACGACGATAGGGTTTTATTTACTAATTGCAGGAATTCTTTCATTCATTGTAGCGTGCGAACCAGTCACGCCCTTCGATTTTTTCAATGAGAATCTTTTTCGTGGTAAGGAACTTATGCGACGGGGGGAGTTCGAAGAAGCAAGAGCCTATTTTGTGAAAGCATTTGAATTACAACGATTTCCTGAACCCCTTGTCTACACAACCATAGCAAGCTATAAAATAAATGACATGAAATGGGCAGATTACTATTTGAGAGAGGCAGATAAATATGACAGTAAGGGGCTCACCGAGTTGCGTATTGATGGTTACAAAGCACTCATCTTTATCAAGTAAGATAATATGAGCGAAGGCTTCAGGGCACTCCTAGAATACACAGAATTCTATAGTCATCTAAAGCCTCTGATGAACATTTGGGAGGTCGAGGCTATGGTAAAAAAACGACGCATTGATATTGCTAGATTGGAAATATTGATAGACGAACAGATTAACAGAAATGAAGATGAGATCGAACAGTATCGAAAAACAGGAACAGGGCCTTATGGTGCTGGTTCTTAATGACTTTGGGGACGTTCTTGAAATGTTGAAATGTCAAGTCTACAGGGGCGATGTAGACCTGTGCTAAAATAGACTATGTGTGTTCTTTAAATTTTATATTAGATAGATGCGGCCTACCATTCGAAGCTCCGAAAAGGAGCGTAGTATGGCGGAGAGGCAGGGATTTGAACCCTGGGTCCCGTTTATCACGGGACACTCGCTTAGCAGGCGAGCACCTTCGGCCTACTCGGTCACCTCTCCATGGCACAAGTATACTGATTCGACCCGGAAAAATCAATTCAAACTGCTTTAATGCTTTAATATGTGTCTTTGTTTGCTATTTTGATTTAAGTTTCTCATAAAATTGTATAGATTTTTCTTGACACATTTCTTATGACTCGCTATTATCGAAATAAATTTTGTAACTGAACCAAATCTAAGCAATACACTTTTTAACTGAATAACATTATGATCACCACTAATAAAAGCGAGGTGTAAGGGCCTTATGAGCATGACTATAAGTAATACGAGAAATGTTCTTGTCGGTGCAGTCATTGTCTGCCTTTTGAGCATTGTTGGTTTGATGGGCTGCGATGAAAGGAAGAAATCACCCAGTGGTGCTGTTCAAGCCTCTGATGCAACAAAAAGCAAGATGAATACACAAGCAAAGGGAGATGCCCAAGCAGCAGGGAATATCCAAACCTTCATAACCTATAAATATACAGACCCAATGACCGGCATGGAGGCGTTTCGTCTCCTCATCCCTAAGGGTTGGCAGGCTCAAGGGCAGATTGCCTGGTCTGCAAATCCTGCATTACCAGCTCAGGCCAGCTTCCGGTTTTTCAACCCTAATGGTAGTGGGGAATTCAATCTCTTCCCAACTCAAGCGTATTTCTGGACTAATAACCGACTATTCCTCAGCACAAATCCTCCGGGAACACTACGTTTTAACACCCTTGTCATGAGTCCCGTGGACCTGCAAACGGCGTTCACAAAGATTATTATCCCTTACGCCAGAAAGGGCGTGAGCGGGTTAAAAATAGTGAAGGCGAGTGAAGTTCCAGAACTGGCAAATATCGCCAGGGGACAGCCGGTACAGGGACTTCGCAGCTTTGCCAGCGGTGGCAAGATGAGGATTGAGTACCAGGAAAATGGCAGGCCGATGGAGGAAGAAATATATGCTGTAGTCAGCCAGTTTGTTACCGAATTGCCAGGTTCTGCGCTCGGTCCCGGATATTTTATTAACTACTGGTATATCGATTACGTGTTTTCTTTTAAGGCCCAGAAAAACGGACTTGACTCACAGGCCAAGGTTTTCCAGACTATGGTCTACTCCATGAAGGTCAACCCGCGGTGGTTTGGCAAGGTAGCCAATGTCAAGGAGATGATGGTCCAAAAAATAATCAGAGGCATCAAGGAAATAGGACGTATTGGTGACATGGTTGCCCGGGCTGGAAGTGAAATGAGAGAGGGTCAGATGAAGGACTGGGAACGTCGTCAGCAGGCAAATGACAGAATCGTCCGGAATTTTACTGATAATATAAGAGGTGTGGAACGGTTTAACGACCCCTTTGCCGACAAGGAAGTGGAACTGCCTTCCGGCTACGGGCGAGCTTTTGCGAACAACCTTGGCGAGTATATCGTCACTGACAGTCCAAGCTACAA
>Ga0105103_10000887_pt1 | contig 16909 bp, 11 predicted proteins | sample PPLLaktember2015_2_FD_79107 | JGI IMG/M metagenome (GOLD analysis project Ga0105103, IMG submission 79107) | Freshwater sediment microbial communities from Prairie Pothole Lake near Jamestown, North Dakota, USA - PPLs Lake P7 Core (6) Depth... | ecosystem: Environmental > Aquatic > Freshwater >...
AAGCGTTTCAATTTTTTCTAAAATCGCAATAAATGAGCTACTTACAAATACTTCAAAGAACTTTGAAATCAATGATCAACGTAATCAATTGACTTTGTTTTAATTAAGACGCAATGCTAGTGACCTATATTATAAAATTGTGGTGTTAAATAAATGGACGTAGTTATCAGTTGAAAAAAAAGGTTGCTGATTTCCACAAAAATTTCATCAAAATAGCTCTTACCTGCCAATGCAAGCACTATATTAAACTCGTAAGTAAAAATGATCAAAACCACTATCAGTCAGCCGCAATAGAACAAAAATATGACAAACAACCACTTGGCACACATAGTGAAAATGTTCGATAAACACGCCCAGGCCTTCTCAAACCGTTTCATGGATCTGGCGTCATATGATAAGCATATCGAGTATTTTTGTTCTCTAATGCTCAATGAAAAACCCACATTACTCGAATTAGGCTGCGGGCCTGGATATATCACCAGGAGAATACAAACCAGTCTTCCGCGTGCAGACATCGTTGCATTTGACCTTGCAGAGGAAATGATTGTAATCGCGCGAAAAAACATTTTCAACGTTGATTTTCGTATTATGGATGGCAGACAAATTGATCAATGCACTCAGACATTTGATGCAATTGCGGCATCGTTTGTTTTACAATTCCTCGCATATGATGAGTGTAAACATCTGTTTGACTAAATACATGACCTGTTAAAAACTCCGGGGTATGTCTACTTGAGTATTATGGAAGGAACGAAAGAAAACAACGGTTTTGAAAAAACCAGCTTTTCAGGCGCTGACAACATTCATTTTAAATATTACGAAGTTCCGTTTCTGGTAGAGGCGCTTTCGGCCAGTGGCTTCTCTGTAAAGAGTGTTGTGCGGCAACCCTACTACCAGAATGACATCACGATTTTTACCGATATCATAATATTCTGTCAAAAATGATGATTGGCCGTTACTTCGGAACTGAAGTAAGTGTAGCTTCTTATCCATGAAGTCACAATTTGGCTCCAGATATTGGGCACCCCGATATCGGGCGATTGCACTGTCAAGGGCAACCTTTACCGAATCAATAGCGAAAAAAAGGTCACTTCCAACGATTATAAATTGTTCATTAGGTAAAACTATCATTAACCGGTATTCTGTTCCTCCTCCTATGTAAGTCTGATTGATATAGCGTCGTGCATTTGGAAAAGGATAAATACCTGCAACTTCGATACTATCATAATAAAAAACTCCAGCATCACATGTAATGCGATCCTCATATATGTTGATCGGTTTACTTGAATTAAGTCCATTTATGGCGGAGATAAGAACTACTACGGTAACAAAACAAATACATAGTAAAGCAGCATAACGAAAAAACGTATTACGTTTTTTCATCATCTCGTTGCACCCAAAGAGGGTTATTGCTCCGACAATTAAAATGCCAGCAACAATTCCCCATATAGGGATGGTAGACTTAGGGGAAAATAGTATTGGATCCATGCGTTCTTTTCGACAAATTGTATGTGGCTTTAAATAAATGTACTTTTTTTTAACCTGATTCGGGCGATTTTTACTGCTAAGGCAATAAAAGTATCACACCGTACTATCCAGGTTTAAACTTATTATGGAAAATAATTTCTGTTTACAACTTCACTGCCTCAATATTCGCCGATACCACAAAATTCTCCGCAACGCTCCCCGGAGCCCAATCCTTGATAAACGATTTGCTCTCCATTTTTGGTGTTACCCGGATGTCGGAAAATCTAGCGTTGTTGAGCATTTCAACCACTTCCTGTTGTGTTGATGCGCCCGCGATACAGCCTGCGTGAAGCGCCAGATCATTTCGTACATGTTCCGGCAGTGGTGCGGAAGCGATTACGTCCGAAACCGCAATGCGTCCATCGGATCTCAGTACCCGGTATGCTTCAGTAAACACCCGTGGGTTATCAGGAGAAAGATTGATAACACAATTGGAGATGATAACATCGACTGCGTCATTTGCGACTGGCCGATTTTCTATCTCGCCCAAACGGATATCGATATTGACATGTTTTGATTCAGTAACGTTTTTCCTCGCTTTACTTATCATTTCAGGTGTCATATCGACACCGATTACCATGCCCTTTTCACCAACCTGCTTTACGGCTAAAAAGCAGTCAAAACCGCCACCGCACCATAGATCAAGCAATGTTTCGCCTGGCTTGATCTGCGCAATCGCCTGCGAGTTGCCACATTCAAGACCCATGTTCGATCCTTCCGGAACAGAATCAACATCCCTGAAGTAGCCAATATTTACGCTTGCATCCGCAGCATTGTTTGTCCATGTCGGACTAAAGCAGGATGGACTGCAACAAAACCCTGAAACCCAAGATGAAGCAGCAACCTTGCCATAGTTACGTAAACTTTTGCTTGTCCACATCAATGGCAAACCTGTTTCGCCTCGTAAAGTAGGCTCGATTAATTTATCCAGCTTTTTTTCAATAGAGGGTAACTTGTCAATCGATTTCTTTCGCACCCCACCTTCTTTTCTGATAATGCTTCTGTCTATTAAATCAGGTGTCTCCAATTCTTTAAGGCATGTTGAAATTGTAGCACGCGACACCCCTGTCGATTTGGAAACAATACCAATACCTCCATGCCCTAAAACCTTTGATTCCGCAGCAATCATCAACCTACGAGCCTTTTCGTCTAATAATGGGGCTAAAATTTTATGCCGACTTGATATTAACACTGTATCTTTCAAGCTTGAAAAATACATATTTTTATTTAAATAATTATGATATTTCGCCACAATTCCTAAATTAAAATTAGCAGCAGATATTGTTCGACATCTAATGGAACAAGGCATAACGTTCGAGTTTATATCGGCCATGGTTATTATGGCAATGTTGCAAAACTTGCGTGGAAAATCGACACCCTAGGGATCATATACATGTTGGATATTCATTCCGATCAGGTCGTTTATCTTGAACGTCCGGAATTAGAGGTTCCACAACGAAAAAGCACAAAAGGAAATGAACACCATAAGATAAATCCAACAACAAAGGGCATAAAGGTTGAACAATATATCGAAACAAATACTTGGCATTGATGAATTTCAGACCCGCTTGTAGAATGTTTGGGAACACCAAGTTGCACTAAACTTTATAAAGCAATGACAGAAGAACAAATGCTTGAGAAAATACAAAATCGGCATTCAAATGGATATAAACCGTTATTATTTAAGATGTTAAATCTGTTAGAATTATGAGCATGTGACATGTGCATACCCCAGTTTTTTAATTGTTATCAAATTTTCCCATTAACCCATTAACCCATTAACCCATTAGCATATTATCACATTAGCATATTATCACATTAGCATATTATCAAATTAGCACATTTTCAAATTAAAAAGTGATATATATCATCAAAAACCATTAATTAAGATCATTGGATAATTTGTTGAAGTTCGAATATACGTTTGTATCTTTGAATTGTCATTCATAAATGATGTTTTTGGGTTTCAATAAATAGGGTTTTTCAATTGTAGGTTAATTTTTTGATAGGGTTTATTAGTTTTAGGTAAAAAAGGGTCCGCAAGGGCCTTTTTTTATTGGACAAAAAATTTAAGAAAAACTTTCAATAATTAATATCATTTCTATAGTTTTATCGTTTAAAGCATTAGTAATGCTGATAATATAATTTTTCACGATGAAATCGGGTTATTTTTCAATAGTAATATTTATATTCCTTTTAAATAATCATATATTTTTAAATAATGTTTCAGCCAATGATCAGGAACAACAGCTTTTTGAGTCGTATGATGTCAAATTCTACCATATAGATATTGAAGCTGATAATCAAACCACTAATATTAGCGGGAGTACAAAAATACTAGTGCAATTATTAAAATATAATGTTGAAGAACTTGGCCTGGAGCTTACAAGTCAGGCTGATATCGATTCAATTATAGTAAATAGGGTAAAAGCTGATTTTACAAGCAATGAAGATACTATTGTAGTAAGCCTCCCTGAAACTATTGATAGTTTGGGCCTTTGCGAACTACAAGTATTTTACAAATTAGAAGATATTATTGCCCAGTCTGGCAGGGCAATTTCAAATCGCGAAGGATATGGGGGCCATTTTGTTACATGGACCCTCTCGGAGTCATTCTGGAGCAAATACTGGATGCCTTGTAAACAAGAACTTATCGATAAAGCCGATTCAGCTTATATCTATATTACAACACATGATAGTCTTATGGCTGGTTCAAATGGTATATTGACCAATGTTGTGAGCTTGCCAGGTAATAAAAAAAGATATGAATGGAAAACCAAATATCCGATTGCATATTATCTGATTTCATTTACGGTAGGTAATTTTCTCGATTACAGCTTTTATGCCAGTACTGCCGATGGGGATTCTGTGTTAGTCCAGAATTATATTTATAACGACAGTGCATATTTTCAGGAAAATAAATCAAAAATTGATGCAACAGGTGATTTAATTACTTTGTTTTCGCAGAAGTTTGGCTCATATCCGTTTAAGAAAGAAAAGTATGGACATTGCACAGCACCAATGGGAGGAGGAATGGAGCATCAAACTATGACAACACTGAATAATTTCAATTTCGACCTGGTAGCCCATGAATTGGCGCATCAATGGTTTGGTGATAATGTAACCTGCTCCGACTGGCAAAATATATGGATTAACGAAGGTTTTGCAAGTTATGGCGAATTAGTGGCCAATGAGTATCTGGGTGAAGAAAATGATTTAGAACAATGGGTTTCATGGGCGTTTTCAACAGCAATGCTTTCTGAAGAAGGGTCGCTGTATGTGCCTGATAGTGAAAAATATAATGAGAAGAGAATTTTTGACCACTCATTATCCTATAAAAAAGGGGCTGTTCTTATTCATATGATGCGATATTATATAGATAATGACGAACTGTTTTTTGAAGTATTGAAAGAATTTCAATCGAGATTTGAATATTCCACAGCTTCTGCTGAAGATTTTAAGAATATTATCGAAGAAAAAACAGGTATTGATTTCGATATCTTCTACAAACAATGGTTTTATGGCGAAGGATATCCAAATCTTGATATTAATTGGGAGCAAATTAATGATTCCGTTCATATATATGTAAGTCAGAACGTCACAGCTCCGGGTGCAACACCCTTTTTTAGCTTTCCAATAGATTTTAAGTTTGAATATTTTAATGGCGATTCGGTTATAAGTGTGCTATTAAGTCAGCCATCACAAACATTTTTAATACCTTTTAAAATACGGGTAAACAATATTATTACTGACCCGGACAGGAAGGTAATGATGAAAATTAACGGGGCACACAGGATTATGCCAAATGATAAGCATGCCTGTTTTTCAATTTTTCCAAATCCTGCAGCAAATGAAGTTTATATTCATAATTTGGCAAAAGGAAAGCCATTTCAGATAAGAATATTCGATTTAAAAGGGTTGTTACGTTATGAAACTTTTGGACAGGATTATTTTACCCGGATAAATATAGAAAGTTTTGAATCAGGGATGTACCAGGTCGTAATTAATTCTGAAAACTTTCAGGAAACTTACCCGATAGTTAAAAGCTGATTTTTTTCTTTTAAATATGGCTGAGATTTTGCTTCTTTGAAATCTTTTTTACTAAGCATAGCTTTATGAATATTTCATGAAAAATATCCTGTCCAAAAATAAGTACTTCCTTTTTCTATACCTTCTTTTATTGCTTGGCATAGGGCCTATAATAATATTATTTCCTAAAGCAAATATTCATTTGGCCATTAATAATTACAACAGTCCGGTTTTCGACTTTGTTTTTAAATATTTTACCCACCTCGGCGATGGGTTAACCTTTTTAATTATAGGTTTGGTTTTATTGGTTTTTTCTATTCGAAAATCAATATTGGTTATTTGTTCAGGCGTATTGGCTGGACTGTTGACACAAGTTTTAAAGCGTTTTATTTTCGATGATATCGCAAGGCCATCAAAGTTTCTTGCAGAATACCCGCTTCACTTAGTCGATGGGGTTAAAATGTATACCAGTAATAGTTTTCCTTCGGGACATACTGCTACAATATTTGCTTTGTGTTTCGCGCTTGCATCTTTAACATCATCTTTGTTTAATAAAATTGTTTTATTTTGCATCGCAGTTGCGATTGGTTTTTCGCGTATTTATTTATCGCAACATTTTTTAATTGACACCTATGTTGGATCAGCCATTGGAGTTGTAGCAGCATTGGTTGTAATTTATTATTTGAACAAACAACAAGCAGCCTGGCTCGATAAGTCATTGCCCAAAGTTTTAATACGTACAGCAAAGAATGAATAAAAAAGATATATACTATCAGATAGCTATTGTTGTCTTAGGATCATTACTGTTTATACCTTTTATTGGTAAAGTACATTTATTTGACTGGGATGAAATAAATTTTGCCGAATCGGCCCGGGAAATGATCCTTACAGGCGACTATCTTACAGTACATGCTTTTTTTGAGCCATTTTGGGAAAAGCCCCCGCTATTTATATGGTTCCAGGTTTTATCAATGAAATTATTCGGGGTAAATGAGTTTGCTGCACGTTTTCCAAATGCTATATGCGGAATATTTACTTTGCTCGCACTTTATAATATCGGAAAAAAGCTTTTTACCACACGTTTTGGGATAATATGGGCTTCAGCTTTTTGTTGTTCACTCTTGCCTTTCTTTTATTTTAAATCGGGAATAATTGACCCATGGTTCAATCTTTTCATTTTCCTTGGTGTTTATTTTTGGGTTGAGGCTATAAATGTTAAACACCTAAAAGGAGAACTGATAAATGTTTTCTTATCAGCTTTGTTTTTAGGATTGGCTGTATTGACAAAAGGACCGGCCGCTATCATAGTTTTTATGTTGCTGGCAGGTATATTAGTTGTTTTAAATGGCTTTAAGGTTGATGTTAACTGGAAAAGTATTTGTCTGTTTATTGTCAGCTTGTGCTTTATCGGAGGATTTTGGTTTATACTTCAGATAATGACAGGCAACTATGACCTGATGGTTGATTTTATTGTATATCAGGCACGATTATTTAAAACCGAAGATGCTGGTCATGGAGGGTTCCCCCTCTATCATTTTGTAATTCTGTTGTTTGGCGTTTTTCCTGCATCAATATTTGCTATTCAGGGGCATAAATATATTAGTAAAAAAGACGGGCGAAAAGTTTTTCATACGTCCATGATTGTTTTGCTGTGGGTGGTACTGATATTATTTTCTATAGTGAAAACAAAAATAATTCATTATTCTTCGCTTAGTTATTTTCCACTTTCCTACCTGGCAGCATATTCAGTATATATGATTATTGAAGGAAGAATGAAATTTCGTTTATGGCAAAAGATTTTGACTGGTTTTATCGGATTTGTAATTTCATTAGTGGTAATACTATTGCCAGTTTTTAATGTTCACAAAGGATTATTAGTTACTAAAGGAATAATTGAACGGGGGTTTACAGCAGCAAACCTTAATGCAGACCCGGGTTGGACACCCGTATATGCTCTTATCAGTATTGTACTGGTTGCGGGATTAGTTACAATCCTGTTTTTTAAAAATCTTAACTTACGACTTCGATTTATAATTTTGGCCGGGGCATCATTGATTTTTACTGCCTTAAGTATATATTTTATCACTCCGGGTGCTGAAAAAATCTCGCAAAATGCATCTATTGAGTTTATAAAAGAAAAATCGAAAGAAGACGTTTACATACATTCATTTTTTAAAAGCTATGCACCTCCATTCTATAGTAATCAAAAAGTTCCTGTTGATAAAAGGGTTAATGACAGGACATGGCTGGTAAAAGGGGATATTGACAAAGATGTTTATTTTATTGAAAGGATAGATGATATGGATAATGTGCTGAAAATGTATCCACGTCTACAATTTCTTTATGAGAAGAACGGTTATATATTTTTTGTACGACGTGCAAATCAAAACTAATTTAATTTATGATCAGAAACAAGAAAATTACGGTTGTTTTACCGGCATATAACGCCGAAAGCACCCTTGAAATGACATACAATGAGATACCTTTCGAAATAGTTGATGAAGTTATACTTGTTGATGATTCAAGTCGCGATAAAACAGTTGAGGTTGCTAAAAGGATAGGAATTAAGTATATAATAAAACATGAAAAAAACAAAGGTTATGGAGGCAACCAAAAATCATGTTACAACAAAGCCCTTGAAATTGATTCAGATATTGTAGTAATGCTACACCCCGATTATCAGTATACCCCGAAGTTAATCCATTCAATGTGTTACCTGATAGCAAATGATACTTACGAAGTTGTTCTTGGATCGCGCATATTGGGTAAGGGAGCATTAAGAGGGGGAATGCCTTTGTATAAATATATATCTAATCGTTTTCTTACATTTTCGCAAAACATTCTGATGAACCAGAAATTATCGGAGTATCATACAGGTTACAGGGCATTCAGTAAAAATGTTTTAAAATCGATAAATTACAACGTTAATTCTGATGATTTTGTCTTTGATAACCAAATGCTTGCTCAGATTTTTTATGCTGGTTTTGAAATTGCCGAAATAACCTGTCCTACAAAATACTTCGATGAAGCTTCTTCTATCAATATACCCCGGAGCATTAAATACGGGCTGGGTGTACTGAATGTGTCTATGCAATATTTCCTGCAAAAGTCACGTTTACTTAATTTCAAGATTTTTAATAAGATTGAAAAATAATTTTTTTAAAATATTAAAGCATCATTATATTGCTTGCATTTCGATAACATTATTACTTAATTTTATTTTAAATGCTTATGCCCTTAATTCACGGTTAAAAAATATTAATGAAATGCCGTCAGGGCAGGAAATTGTTGATTATGCCATGAGTTATATTAGTAATGAGGATGGTTTGAATAACAAAAAATTACTAGACTGCTCTGGCTTTATCCGTTCTGTTTATGCCCATTTCAATATTAATTAATGAAAAAATTTATCCTAATCCTTAACCTATTATTTATTATACGGACTATAGCCATAGGGTCTGATTCTCTAAGTTGTAGTGCTGAATGTGGACAGGTTAAAAATATAATTCTAATGATCGGCGATGGAATGGGTACAAACCAAATATATGCTGGTCTGACTGCAAATAAAGGTTTTCTTAATATTCTTAGGGCTAAATTTGTCGGATTTTCAAAAACATATTCTGCTGATTCATATACTACCGATTCTGGGGCAGGGGGTACAGCAATATCTTCAGGATATAAGACAAATAACTTCGCGGTTGGGGTTGATAAAACAGGAGTTAGAAAAGAATCAATTATTGAGATTGCTGAAATTAATGGATTGTCGACAGGAATAGTTGTTACTTCTTCGGTAACACATGCTACCCCGGCTGCATTTTATGCACATGTTATCAGTCGAAATAGCGAAGAAGCCATTGCAAAATATTTTTTGGGAAGTGGAATTGATATTTTAATTGGTGGAGGAAGTAAGTTTTTTGAAAAAAGAGCCGACAATATAAACCTTCTGGATTCTCTTAGGGATCAAGGATATTTGGTTTCAAAAAAATTCAAAGATATTGATACTTCAAGTACTAAAAATCTTATTTGCTTGCCAAATGAAATAAATATACCAGCCTCACATAAAGGAAGGGGCGACTTCTTGCCCCAGGCAACAAATATAGCTATTAATAAACTTGGCAAAAATGAAAAAGGTTTTTTGCTTATGGTTGAAGGTTCGCAAATCGATTGGGCTTGTCATAACAATGATATTGAATATCTTACAAGTGAAGTAATTGATTTTGATAAAGCAGTAGGAGTTGCATTCGATTTTGCCGATCGTAATCCTGGTACCCTGGTTATTGTTACTGCCGATCATGAAACGGGTGGATTAGCAATTAAGGATGGCGATTTAATAGAAGGTACTCTTAAAGTTAAGTTTGCTTCTAAAGGACATTCGGGTGTTATGGTACCCGTTTTTGCATATGGAACTAATGCATCATGCATAGCAGGGATATATGAAAATACAGAAATATTCAATAAAATGATGTGTTTATTGGGATTCAATGAATAACAAGATTAATTAATAAACTTTATAAACCCTGAAAGGTTCAGCGCAGCTAATTAATTGGGTTAAATCAGTTATTGGCGATTTTGGAAATAATTTAGCCTGAACAATTAAAAATAATTGCTTAACTTTTGCGGTCAATAGCTTGTTTTTTCAGAAATTTTATAGATATTTTGCTGGTTATGGATATCCGGTTTCTATTCATCATAACTTGTCTGTTTTATTCGGTTATAATGGTCAACGCCCAGGGGTCCTATCGTTCTGCCTCAAAAAAAGCCATTAGTTCATTCGAAGAAGGCCGAAGGTATTACGATATGAAATATTATAACGAAGCTGAAAAATTTTTATTAGAGGCTATTGAAACAGATCAGCAATTTCAGGATGCCTATTTGGTTTTAGCAGAAGTGTATTGGGAACAAAAAAAATATGCACCTGCTGTTGAGTTTTACTCAAAAGGACTTGAGATTGATAGATCGTTTTACCCAAAGGGTTTTCTCAATAAAGGCAATCTTGAATTAAAAATTGGTAAGTATTCAGAAGCATTAAATAGTTTTAATATTTTTATTGAAAACGATACCACGACCGGCAAATACAAAATGCAGGCACATCATGGGATTGAGGTTGCAAATTTTGGTATTTATGCAATGCAACATCCTGTTGATTTTGAACCTGTAAATTTGGGGCCTAATGTAAATACCCCATTCGATGAATATTGGCCATCATTATCAGCCGATGAACAAACATTGGTTATTACAAGATTATGCGGAAACGCTGAAACAAATTACAGAAATTTGCATGAAGATTTTTTCTTCAGCAAAATGAATGAGAAAGGCTGGGGTTATATGAAAAACGCAGGATTTCCGTTGAATACCTCCGACAACGAAGGAGCTCAGTCAATTTCGGCAAATGGTCAACTTATGGTTTTTACTGTGTGCAACAGAAAAGGAGTAGTTGGAAGGTGTGATATTTATTATTCTGTAAAAGAAGCAGATGAGTGGTCGCATCCAAAGAATATGGGAGGATATATTAATACAGCAGCAAAGGAAACCCAGCCAAGTCTTAGTGCCGATGGGCGCACATTATATTTTGCCAGCGACCGGCCTGGGGGAAAAGGAGGGTTAGATTTGTGGATAAGTAAGCGAAACGACGATGACACATGGCAACTACCTGTTAACCTTGGCGATTCAATTAATACATCTGGTGATGAAATGTCGCCCTTTATCCATCACGATGATCAGACCCTGTATTTCTGTTCCGATCATTTAATTGGCATGGGTGGGTTCGATATTTTTGTTACACAGCGTAAAGCATCCGGTGAATGGGGCAAACCTAAGAACCTTGGCTATCCGATAAATACACATCGCGACGAGATAGGCCTTATTGTTAACGCCCGCGGCAATACTGCTTATTTTGCTTCTGATATTATTTTAGAAAACAAAAGGGATATATTTCAATTTACATTGTATAAAGAAGCCAGGCCTGTTGAAGTTTCGTATTTGAAAGGCACTGTAATTGATGAGAAATCAAGGCAGCGGTTACATGCAAATTTTGAACTTCACGATTTAATGGATGGTACGTTGATAAGCCAATCCAAATCCGATCCGGTAACCGGCGAGTTTTTACTTTGTATTCCAACCAACAGGGATTATATGTTGAATGTGAACCGTGCCGGATATTTGTTTTATTCCGATAATTTTTCTTTAAAGGGTGTATTTCACCTCGATAAACCATTTGAAAAAGATATTCTCTTAAAACCAATTGCAGCAGGCGAAAAAATAGTACTGAATAATATTTTTTACGAAACAGGTTCTTTTACTTTAAAACCGGAGTCGAAATATGAACTTGACAAAGTAGTGAAATTCTTAAATTTTAATGCTTTAGTGAATATTGAAATAAGTGGGCATACTGATAATGTTGGTACAGAAAATTATAATCAGGGATTATCTGAAAATCGGGCAAAATCGGTAATTAATTATTTAACCCAACAAGGTATTAATTCATCCCGGTTGACCTCTAAAGGTTATGGATATTCTGTACCTGTTGAAAGTAATGAAACAGAACAAGGTAGGGCAAAAAACCGAAGGACAGAGCTAAAAATTATTTGACACAATTTGCTAATGTGATAATTTAAAAAATGGTTGAGTTGGCCAATAGCGAATGGCGAAAAGCGAATGGCGAAAGGCGTTTTCAATAGCGAATGGCAATTTTAAACAATCAATAACATATATCACCGCTTTTCATTAACACTTATTACGTTATATTTTTTTTCTTTGTAATCAGGTTTTGTCGTTTTTGATAACTTTATATGCTGGGTATAGGGTGATAAACTTTCAGGATTTTGATACTATAATCTTTAGAAATTGATGGGATGCGGGTTTGTTATTTTATAGTTTTATTTTCCATAAGTATTTGGGGCTCGGGTAAGGAAACCGGTAAAAATCGGTCTGAAAATAGTGTATTCGTGAAGTCGGGTTTGGAATTAGTGAATGAAATCCCTTATACACGGGTTAAAAATCAATTTGAAACTGGCACATGTTGGAGTTTTAGTGGTATTTCATTTCTTGAATCTGAATTAATCCGGCAGGGCAAAGGTATATACGATTTATCTGAGCTATATGCGATCAGGTTTAATTATATTCGCAAAGCTGAACTATATATAAAGATGCGCGGTAATGCAAGCTTCCCTCTAGGAGGCGAAGCTAATGATGTTACCCAAATGATTGATATTTATGGAATGGTGCCGGAATCAGTTTATCCCTGGACCGAAAAGAACCTGGCATTAAGGGAAGATGAAGAGATGAATAAGGAATTAAAATCTTATATAGATTCAATTCTAAAAGATGCGGAAATAAAAATTTACATAAATTGGAAGAGAGGTTATGAAGAAATACTTGATAGATATATGAGCCCGGTTCCGCAAGAGTTTTCTTATAAAGGGATTGATTATACCCCAATTTCATTTGCAAATTCTTTAAACCTGTCGTCGGATAATTACATTTTGGTTACTAGCTTTATAAATGAACCATTTTATAAACCTTTTATCCTTGAAGTACCTGATAACTGGTCGTGGGAAGAAGCTATGAATGTCCCGCTTGCTGAGTTGGTCTGTATTATCGACTCAGCCATTATACGCGGTTATTCGGTTGCCTGGGCCCTGGATATAACTGAAAAAGGTTTTTCGTTTAGCAGGGGAGTGGCATATTATCCTGAAAGCATAAACAGATCAGTTGCTTCAAATAATAAAGAAATAGTAAATACGCCGCTTAATTTCGACCTGAATAATCCCGAAAAAGAGATTATTCTTACAGAAGAAATGAGACAGGAAGCTTTCGATAATTGCTCAACAACCGACGATCATTTGATGCATATTGTTGGTTCGGCAACTAATTACGAAGGGCAGAAATACTATTATGTAAAGAATTCGTGGGGTACTAAAAACAAGTTTAAGGGATTTGTTTTTGCTTCCGAAATATATTTGAAATACAAAACAATTTCAATAATGATAAATAAAGAGGCCATTCCACAATCAATTGCAGAAAAGTTCAATTATTAATATCAATCCTATGCAATGTAAACAAGATAGTAATTCACGGATATGTCCTTGCACATTTTCATGCAACAAAAAAGGAATATGCTGCGAATGTTTGCATTATCACCGCAAATTAGGAGAATTGCCAGCATGTTATTTCCCTCCTGAAATAGGACAAACAGGCGATCGTTCTATTGAAACCTTTATCAGAATTCATAAACAGTAAGGTTTATATACCATCCACCTCGATAATTAAGAATTTGTTAATAATTTCATGTAATTTTTTCAGTTTTTGAAACCCTTGACGATTAAATTCGGTATCCATAGCAGTTGAATTTTTTATTTTGATGGATAATTACAAGTTGGGTATGAAGGGCAAAACCAAAAAATTAATAGTTACTTTATTATCTGTATTCATTTTTGGGGTATCATTTCAGTTTACTTATAATAATGATGATTTATCCAGGTTTGGCTTCGAAAGGAGACCTGTTCCTGCTGTATTTTTAAAACAAACATCAAATTGGGCCGATTCTATTGCCCAGGATATGACGACCTCCGAAAAACTCGGGCAATTATTTATGGTGGCAGCATACCCGAAAAATGGTAAAAAAGATATCGATCGGGTTACCAAGTTAATTAAAGAATATAATGTAGGGGGCATCATTTTTTTTCATGGCATGCCTTCTGAAATTAAAGACCTGGTAACTTATTATCAATCAATTTCCAAAATCCCTCTTTTAATTGCGCTCGATGGCGAATGGGGATTATCAATGAGAATTCAAAATACAATTGAATATCCTAGGCAAATGATGCTGGGGGCTATTGATAACGACGATCTTATTTACCAAATGGGCCGTGATATCGGACGCCAACTTAAAATGTTGGGCATACATGTTAATTTTGCGCCGGTTGTTGATATCAATAATAATCCTGGTAATCCGGTAATTAACAGTCGTTCATTTGGTGAAATCCCCGATAATGTTGTTAGGAAAAGCCTTCTTTATATGAAAGGTATGCAGGACGAAGGAATTATGGCTGTTGCCAAACATTTTCCCGGTCATGGCGATACTGATGTCGATTCACACTATGGATTGCCTGTAATAAAACATAATTCCGAACGCCTCGATAGTATTGAATTATATCCATTCAAGGCACTAATTGATAATGGTGTCGGGGGCGTTATGATCGCCCACATGAATGTCCTTTCACTCGATACAACCCCTAACTTACCATCAACCTTATCGTCACTCATTGTTGATACTTTACTGAAACAAGCATTGAATTTTAAAGGACTTGTATTTACTGATGCGATGGGGATGAAGGGGGTTGCAGACCTTTACGCACCTGAAATAAGTAATTTATTGGCATTAAAAGCCGGCAACGATATAGTTCTGATGCCTGAAGAAGTTGAAAAATCTTTTGAAACAATACTCGAAGCTATTGACAGTGGACAGATTGATATTGGTGAAATCGATTTTAGTTGTAAAAAGGTACTTAAAGCTAAAAGGTGGTCAATAGACCATGCCTTGAAACAAAAAAAACATACAACGGTTGATTTAGGTGCAAATTTACATGATCCTGCATTTGAACTCAACCGGCGAAAATTAATTGAGGAATCAATTACCCTGGTTACTGATAATAGTGGGATTATTCCATTAAAAAATCTGGATACATGCAGAATCGCTTCTGTTAGCCTCGGAGGGCCTTCAGATAATACCTATCAGCGGACCCTTAAAAACTATTCCAAGGTCGATATATTTCATTTAACAGGTTCTGAAGATCTTAATAGTTTTAAAAAAGTTTTCGATACTTTAATGAATTATAATGTATTGCTTTTAAGTATTCATAGTGTCGATAACCGTGCCCAAAAACAATTTGGGGTCAGTGATAGGTTAATTGAATGGGCCGATGCTTTTATGAACCGATACCAATTAACCCTTAATGCTTTTGCAAACCCTTATCTTTTAAACAGGTTTCGTTTTCTCGAAAAATGCAAAGCAATTGTAATGTCATACGAAAACGATTCTATAACACAAAGCCTTTCTGCACAGATGATATTTGGGGCAATCGGTGCCAAAGGGCATCTTCCGGTAGGAATAAGCAATTTATTCCCTGCGGGTTCTGGTGTTGAAAGCCAAGGTGGCATTCGACTTAAATATACTATACCCCATGAAGCAGGTTTTGACGAAAAAAGGCTAAATACAATCGATTCAATTATTAAAAATGCCATTAATAAAAAAGCAATGCCGGGTTGTCAGGTGCTGGTAGCAAAAGACGGAATGGTTATTTGGCGTAAATCATATGGTTTTACGACATATCAAAATAAACAGCCTGTCGATAATGATTTTATATATGATATTGCATCGGTGACAAAAATTGCGGCATCTGTTCCAACCATGATGGTACTTGATGAAAACGGCCTTGTTGATATAGATCAACGACTTTCATCGTACTATACCGATTTGCATAGTACTAATAAGTCGCAAATAATAATTAAAGATGTTTTATTACACCAGGCAGGCCTTTCACCATGGATCCCTTTTTATATGACGTTTCTGGAGCCTATAATCCCTGGACATACTTTATTATCAAACAAACGTACAGCTGCTTATCCCATTGAACTATGTAAAAATTCATTTGCCAATAAGCATATTAAATACAGGGACAGTACTTTTTCGCGTGTAAAAAACGAACAATTCTCGGTCGATGTTGCTGATGGATTATACACAGCCCCTGCTTTAACCGATAGTGTTTATCAAATGATATACAATTCAAAACTTACCGAAAATCCAACATATGTATATAGCGACCTTGGTTTCTATCTTTTTACGCGAATGTTCCAAAATATTCTAAATAAAAATCTATGCGAGTTCACCGATTCATGTTTCTATAAACCTTTGGGAGCATACACATTGGGGTATTTGCCTTTACGTAAATTCGATAAAGAAAAGATAGCACCCACTGAAAATGACCTGGTATTTCGTAAACAACTACTACAGGGTTATGTTCACGATCCGGGAGCCGCAATGCTGGGAGGTGTTGCCGGACATGCAGGCCTGTTTTCCAATTCAAACGATCTGGCAAAGTATATACAAATGTTGTTAAATGGCGGAACGTATGGTGGACATGAGTTCCTAAAAAAGGAAACTGTTTTAAAATATACATCTAGCCAGGCAATTGAAAAGGGTAACCGACGTGGGTTAGGCTTCGATAAACCTGCACCCAATGCTAAATCGGGGCCTACCTGTAATGGAATATCAACCGAAAGCTTTGGCCATACAGGTTTTACAGGTACAATGGTATGGGCCGACCCATCAACAGGCATACTTTATATATTCCTT
>Ga0105103_10000888_pt1 | contig 16900 bp, 9 predicted proteins | sample PPLLaktember2015_2_FD_79107 | JGI IMG/M metagenome (GOLD analysis project Ga0105103, IMG submission 79107) | Freshwater sediment microbial communities from Prairie Pothole Lake near Jamestown, North Dakota, USA - PPLs Lake P7 Core (6) Depth... | ecosystem: Environmental > Aquatic > Freshwater >...
GGAAACAGTTGTACCCCACTCCGTGCTGTCGGCGGCGTCGCACGAGCTGCGCGGGCCGCTCGGCGTGGCGCGGGGCTACCTGCGGCTGCTCGAGCAGGGCGGCCAGCTCGATGCCCGGTCCTCGAAGGCGGTGCAGGAAGCCACGAAAGCCACCGATCGCATGGCCGACCTGCTGGACGAACTGAGCACCTATGCCCGCTGGGCGCGTGGCGACGCGCATCTGATGCTCGGCCCGGTGCCGCTTGCCGATGTGGTGTCGCGGGCGTTGGCGGCAAGCCACCTGCCCACGTCACCTGCCATCACCGCTGCCGCCGACGTCCCGCCCGAACTCGAGGTCCAGGCGGACCGCGAACAACTGGCCCAGGCGTGTGCCCACCTGGTGTCAGCCGTCGCCCGGGCGCAAGTTGCGGACGGCGCCGTGATCGTGCGCGGACGCGTGGTCGAGAAGCGTGTCCATGTGCGGATCGCGATCAAGGCCGAGTTGGACGCGGAGGGCGAAGACGCGGAGCCCATGCTCGAACGCTCGGGACTGGGCCTCGGTGTGGCGCTCGCAGAGCTGCTGATCCGGATGCACGGCGCGACCCTGCATGAACGTCGTCACGGGCGGGCATGGTCCGGCTATGTAATCCGCTTCTGAGCCCTATACTAGCGACGAGCCGTCCGCCCTCATGACCCCGACTTCGATGCGTGCCCGCCTGCTGCTGGCCGGCGTGCTGCTGGTGGCCACCGCCACCACCGTCCCCGCTCAGGTGCGGCTCGCCGATGAATCGGATCGATCGGCATTTCGATCGTGGTTCACGCTGCTGGCCGACGCGCAGTTCGAGCAGGCGGCACCCGATGTGACCGACTGCGCCGCGCTGGTGCGGTTCGCGTTCCGCGAAGCCCTGCGCGCGCACACGCCAGAGTGGAGCCGCCGCACGGCGCTGCCGTTCACGCCACGGTTCCCCGACGTGAAGTCCGCGCCCAGAGCGACCCCCGCGGGGTGGCCGCTGTTCCGCGTCAGCGACCAGACGCCGCCACGTTTCGCGGAGTTCGCCGACGCCCGCACGCTGATCGCCCTCAACAGCGTGGCGATGGGCCGGGACATCTCGCGCGCAAGGCCGGGCGATCTCCTCTACTTCCAGCAGCCCGGCCAATCGCAGCCGGATCACGTGATGGTGCTGGTCGGCCGCTCGTTCTTCGAAACCGAAGGCGCGGACTGGGTGGTGTACCACACCGGCCCCGGCGGCAGCGACCCCGGCGAGGTCCGCAAGGTGCGGCTGTCGGCGCTGGCCCGGCACCCGTCGCCGCGCTGGCGGCCCCTCGCCACCAACTCGCACTTCGTCGGCGTCTTCCGCCTGCACGCCCTGCACACTCCATGACATCGCGCCCGCGTGATCGGTTCGCCGCCCTTCTTCCCGCTCTGGTCGCGGTCGTCGCGCTCGTCGCGCCCGCGCCCGCGTCCGCGCAGGACGCCGCCGGCGCGGACCCGGACACCCGCCCGGCCTTCTCGCTCTCGACCAGCGAGGTGTTCACCACCCGCGAGGCACCGCATTTCTTCCTCACCTTCCGCCGCGTCACGCAGCTCGACGTGCGCGTCTACAAGGTGCGCGACCCGTTTGCGTTCTTCGGCGGGCTGAAGGATCCGCATCAGTTCGGAACCGACGCACCGGTGGCCGTGCCGCAGGAGCGGTCGTGGATCGAACGTCTCGCGGACTGGAAGCGCGGCCAGCGTAACGCGGTGCGGAACCTGGCGCGCGCGCAGGTCAGTCGCCAGTACCGAACCAACCGGCGCGCCGCCGCGGACAAGGTGGAGACGGCGCAGCGCGTGCAGCTGAACGTGAACACCTTCGCGCAGGTGCCGCTGCTCAACCCCGACCAGCTGATCACGTCGTGGCGCGAGCTGCTGCCGAATCATCGCGACCCGGAGTTCCGCCGCGTCCCGCTGGCGGTCACCGAACCCGGCGTCTACCTGGTCGAAGCCGTCAACGACCGCCTCCGCGCCTACACCATCGTCATGGTCTCCGATGTGGGCGTGGTCACCAAGACCTCGCCCGGACAGGTGCTGATGTTCGCGGCGAACCGCTTCACCGGTGAGCCGATCCCGGCCTGCGACGTGCGCGTGCTGGCGGCGCAGCAGCCGGTGGCGGAAGGCACGACGTCCGCGGACGGCGTCTTCATCGGCGAGCTGCCGCCGGACACCGACCAGGTGGTTGGCGTGGCGCGCTGCGGCGATCAGGTGGCGGCCACCGACCCGGGGACCTGGGCGCTCGATTCGGCCACGCGCGAGCTCGTCGGCTACATCTACACGGACAAGTCGATCTATCGCCCCGGACAGACGGTCCACGCCAAGGCCATCCTCCGCTGGCGCGACCGCGATGCCCTGAAGCCGTTCGATCGGCAAGAGGTGGAGCTGGTCGCCAGCGACGACAACGACAAGGTGATCTTCCGCCAGCCGCTGAAGGTCGACGCGTTCGGCGCGGTGTCGGCCACGTTCCAGGTGCCGGCCACCGGCGCGCTCGGCACCTATCGCCTGCTGATTCAGAGCGGCGACGCGCAGGCGATCAGCGCGTTCGAAGTGCAGGAGTACCGCAAGCCGGAGTTCGAGGTCGTGGTCACGCCTGCGTCGCGCTTCGTGGTGCAGGGTCAGGAGGCCGTGGTCACGGTGCAAGCCCGCTACTACTTCGGCCAGCCCGTGGCCAACGGGCAGCTGCACTGGGTGGTGAACCAGCAGTCCTACAACTCGCCGTTCCGCTGGAGCGAGGGCTTCGACGGCGAGGAGAGCACCTACTTCTACGGTAACGAGCAAACGCAGCAGGGCGACGTCCGGCTCGACGCCAACGGCCAGGCGACGTTGCGGATTCCGATGGGCGAACCGGAGAACCTCCGCGACTACAGCGCCCGCATCGAGGCGCAGGTGACCGATGCCAGCAGCCGCCAGGTCTCCGGCAATACCATCGTGCACGCCACGCGCGGCACGTTCCTGGTGTCGGCGCAGCTCGATCGGTCGGTGTTCCGTCCAGGCAGCGCGGCGCAAGTGAGCGTGCGCGCGGTGGACTATCTCGGCGCCCCTCGCGCGCGGGTGCCGGTGACGCTCGATCTCGAGAAGCTGGAATACGCCGGCGGCTATTACAACCCGCCCACCGTCACCCGCATCTCGGGCACGACGGCCACCACCGACGCGGACGGGCGCGCGGCCACCGCCATCACCTTGCCGCCAGGCCAGACCGGCAGCTTCCGCATCACCGTGAAAGCCGTCGAGAACGAGCGCGAGCTGACCGATCAGGCGTGGCTGTGGGTGCCGGGGTCGCAGGACACCACCGTTGAAGACGAAGGCGAGCGCTTCCTCGAGCTGCTGGCCGATCGCAAGAGCTACGCGCCTGGCGATGTCGCGCGGCTGGTCGTTCGCGGCGACAGCATCACGGGCCCGATCCTCGTCACCAAGGAAGGCCAGCACGTGTCGTGGCACCAGGTGCTTCGCCCCGCCGCGTCGGACGCCATCGAGGTGCCCGTCGACTCCGCCGATATCGGCGACGTCTATGTGAACATCGCCTACATGCGCGAGGGCCGGCTCTACCGGGCCGAGCGTCGCATCGGCGTGCCGGCCGTGGAGCGCACGCTGACCGTCACCATTACCGCGGACCAGGCGGTGTCGAGGCCGCAGGACCCGGGCTCGTTCACCTTGGCGGTCACGGACCACACCGGCGCACCGGTGCGCGCGCAGTTGAGCCTGGCCGTGATCGACGAGGCCGTGTTCGGCGTGCGGCCGGACGACACACCGGATCCGACACGCCATTTCTATCGCCGCGAGTACTCGCGGGTCGGCACCACGTTCTCGCGCGAGTACTACTTCACCGGCTACTCCGGCAGCGAGCGCCTGCAGCTGGCGCGGAGACGACGCAAGCCGTTCTCGCTGGCGGACTTCAAGGGCGACAAGGCGCCGCAGCCCGCGGTGCGCAAGGACTTCCCCGACGCCATCTACTGGATTCCGGATCTGGTGACCGACGCCAACGGCCGCGCCCGCGTGGCGGTGAAGTATCCCGACGCCCTCACCACCTGGCGGCTGACCGCGCGTGCCGTGACCACCGACACGCGCGTCGGCACCACCGTCGCCCGCACCACCACCACCAAGGACCTGATCGTCCGGATCGTCACGCCTCGCTTCCTGACGGAGGGCGACGAGGTGGTGATGCCCACCATCGTGCACAACTACCGATCCGACGCGCGGACGACATCGCTGAACGTGAAGGTGACGGGGCTCGACGTGGCCGGCGGCGGCGCCACCAGTGCCAGCGGCGTGGCCCTGGCCAGCGGCGCCGAGCAGCGCAACGACTGGCGCTTCCTGTCGCCTCGCCCGGGCACGGCGACGATCACGGCATCGGCGAAGACCGAGTCCGACATGGACGCGGTGGAACTGCCGATTCCGGTGCTGCCGTACGGATTGCGGCGCGAGTCCGGCGTCAGCGGATCGATCGTCGGCGCCGGTGAAGGCACCGCCGAAGTCGTCGTGCCCGCGTCGGCCAATGCCGCCGGGCGTACCGTGCGCGTGGCGCTGGCGCCGTCGATGGCCGGATCGCTGCTCGGCTCGCTCGACTTCCTCACCAGCTATCCGTATGGCTGCACGGAGCAGACGCTCTCCAGCTTCCTGCCGAACCTGCTCGTCACCCGCGCGCTCATCGAGTTGAAGCTGGCACCGACCGAACGCCTGAGCGCGCTCGATCGCCAGGTCTCGTCCGGCATCCGCCGCCTCGTCGACATGCAGCACGACGATGGTGGGTGGGGGTGGTGGAAGACGGATGGGAACCACCCGTTCATGACGGCGTATGCGGTGTGGGGCCTGGACGAGGCTCGACGTGCGGGCGTGAAGGTGGACGGCTATCGCATCGACAATGGCGGTCGCGCGCTCGCGCGGATGTACCTCACCTACCCGCGCGCCGAGCCCGACCTGAAGATGTACATGGCCTACGTGCTGCGCCGCAGCATGCCGGACGGTGACGAGATCATCTCCTACGGCGAAGGCGGCCCGGTGACCTACCGGCACGCCGACGCACTCGAGGAGGTGTGGAGCGCCCGCTCCCGGATGAGCGCCTTCGGCCGCGGTCTGTTGTTGTCCGTGCTGGACGAGGCCAGGGACGCGCGCGGGAACGAGTTGGCGCAGACGCTCACCGCCGAGGTGCAGACGCGCGGCGACCTGGCGTGGTGGGCGGCCGAGGAGGACGATCTGCTGTTCGACGCGATCGACACGTCGATCGAAGCCACGGCGTTCGCGGTACAGGCGCTGGCGCGCCGGGAACCGCGCAACCCCGTCATCGAGCGCGCGGTGCGCTGGCTGATGGTGAACCGCCGCGGCGGCTACTGGGGCTCCACCAAGACCACGGCCATGGCCATCTACGGCCTGCTCGGCTACATGCAGGCGCGCGGCGAAACGGCGCAGCCGTTCGCGGTGGACGTCTACGTGAACGGTGAACTGGCTGGCCAGCCGACGTTCAGCGCCGCGCAGATGACGGCGCCGGATCCGGTGACGCTGACGGTGCCCGCGCGCGAGGGCGCCAACGCCATCCGCCTGGTGAAACGCGACGGCGGCACGGTGTACTGGTCGGCCGCAGCCGCCTACTACGATCCGTCAACGGCCGAGGGCCGGAGCGGCGCCCGTCAACTGGCGGTGTCGCGCAAGTACTCGAAGCTCACCTCGGTCACCGTGGGCAATCGCATCGTCTATCGCGAAGAGCCGTTCACCGGCACCGCGGCACCCGGCGACGTGCTCACGGTCCGGCTCACGGTGGCAGGCTCACCCGAATGGCGCTACCTGGCAATCGAGGATCCGCTGCCCGCGGGCGTCGAGGCCGTGCAGGACACGACGGCGTATCCGCTCGAGAAGCCGGGCTCGGTGCGCTGGTGGTGGGGCTCGCGCGTGGAGTATCGCGATGCGCGGACCGTGTTCTTCCAGGAGAGCTTCGAGCGCGGCCGCTACGAGTACGTCTATCTCGTGAAGGTGATCTCGTCCGGCAACTTTCGCGCCGTGCCGACGCAGGTCTCCCCGATGTATGTGCCCAACGTGTTTGCTTCGGCCGAACCGCAAATGCTGACCGTCTCCCTGCCGCCCGCGGGGAGCCAGCGATGATCCGCGCGCTCGCCCTTTCCACGGCATGGGTCCTGAGCGGCGCCGCGGTCTTCGCGGCGCTCTACTGGGGATTCATCAACACACCGGAGTCCACCATCTTCATGCTGGGGCTGTCGCTGCTGCTGGTCATCGGCATGGGCGTCGTGCTCGGCGTCACCTGGAGCGGCGCGCTCGACGGCTGGTCGCGTGGCTGGTCGGGCGGCACACTGCGGCGCGCGATTGGCGGCGTGCCGGCGTGCCTGCCTGCGGCGGCGTTCGTACTGGTGATCTGGTGGATCGTGGGCCGCGGACTCGGCTGGCTGGATGCGCACAGCGGCGAGATCGGCGCCTGGTTCATCGTCTCGTTCAACTGGTCGGATGTCCGTCCGCTGTTGCGCGGTGTCCACTACGCGGGCGACTGGCTGCGCATGGTGGTGGCGCCGTTCGCGGCGCTGGTGTGGCTGGGCGAAACGCTGTCGCGCGGATGGCGGCCGCTGGTGGATCGCCCGTGCCTGAGGCGCGCCTTCTCGCCCACCCGGCTCGCGCTCGCGACGATGGTCGTGGCGCTGTTCATCGTCGCGCCGCTCTACTACGGCCTGTACTGGGTGCCCGCGGGCCTGCCGCCGACGTGGATGGAGCCGGCATTTGCGATCGGCAAGGCCGCGGTGTTGGCGCTGGCCGGCGCCGTGGGGCTCAGCCTGATCTCCAGGCTGGCCGCGCCGGTTGCGCCGCGCGGCTACTGACGCCGCGCCGACCTGCGGCGAAGGGAGACCGCGGCTCGCTCAGCGAATCTCGTCCCACCGTTTGCCAGAGGCGACCGCCCGCGCGAAGCAGGCTTCCGCGCGCGCGTAGGCGTCGCGCTGCGCGCCGGCGGACACGGGCTGCAGCAGATCGGCGTCGGTGGGACAACTGACGCGCGAGGTCGTGCCCGCGTCTCCCCTCTGCGACGCATCACGGCTGAAGTAGATGGCTGCACCTTCGCGCACCCACATCGGCCGCGAGGCCAGCGCCTGATCGAGCATGGCGTGCACCACCTCGTGCTGCAGCGTGCGCTCGAGCTGACCGCGCTGTTTCAGCAACGCGATCGGGAGCACGTCGATCTCTGTCCCGGTCGTGGCCGCGGACACCCACCATGGCTGACCAGTCGCGCGGCCGAAGCTCTCGACGTTCGGGTGCACCGTGACGCGCAAGGTGGACGGCGCCGGGCGGCCGGTGGCCTTGGCCGTGGCGTCGCGCGCACGGCGGATCAGGCTCAGCAAGGTAGCGCGCTCGCCCTCTTCGGCGACCGGCAGCGCGATCAGTACATCGGTGACGCGGACAGCCGCGGGTGCCGCCACCGCTGGAGCGGTCGCGGCGGTGCTCGTCGCCGGGGATGGGGTCGCGGGCGGCAACGTGCCGGCGCCCGCCGCGATTGGCATACCCGAGGCCGGCGCGGCAATCGTGGCGACGGCGGTCGCCGGCCCGATGCTGAGACCGGGAAAATAGAACCGGAGGATGGCGGCGGCGGTGGCGCCCTGCGAGGCTCGGACGCCGGCGCCGACGACGCACAGCCCGACACCGTGACCGAAGCCACGGCCGCGGAAGCGGAAGCCGGAGCCGGTGCGCTCCACGTCGAACGCCGTGCTCTTGACGAGCTGCCAGCCACCGACACGTCCGATCGCCATGCGGAAGTCGGTGCCCGAGATCTCCGGCGGCGTGAACCCCTCGGCACGCAGCCGCACCACGCGGCCCGAGGCGTTTCGCTGCAGCACGCGCAACCCGCGGAGTCGTCCACCGCGCATTCCCGCCGCGCGAAGCGCACGCTCCACATCGGCGACGCGCATCTCGTTCGCCCACGGCGCCTCGCCCGCGCACGCCTCGTCCCTGTCGGGGTGCCCGTAGTCCATCGCGCCCGGCCACACCTGAGACGCCCGTTCCGTGCGGCCGCCGCACCACGCCGAGTAGAACACCGACGCGGCCTGCCCTCCGGCGAGCAGCGCGCGCCCGGACGTCGCCGCCGCGGCGCGGCGTGTGACCTCGGTGGCGGCGCGCACGACCTGGCAGTGCGTGGTGTCACACAGGTCGAAGCCTTCGCGACGATGCCGGTTCAGATTGGAGAGCGCGAACGTGCGTGCGGTGATCGCCAGCGCCTGCTGCGCCGCCTCACCGGCGCGCGGCTGACCTTCACCGGCGAGGACCTGCGCGATGTAGTCGTCCATCGGCAGCGTCTCGGCGCGGGTGCGCCCATCGGGCAGTGTCCGGCCCAGACGAATCGCCGCGGGGGACGGTGGCGCCACGGCGGGTGCACTGCTCGGCCCGGCGACAGCGATTGCCGGCGGTGCGACCGCAGCCGCGGTGCCCGCCGCAACACCCGCGATGGTCGCGACGCCCGTGCCAGCCGGACCGGTCGCGCCACGTCCAGCGGCAGTCACCGTCGCGGTTCCCGTCAAGAGATCGGCAGCGATGGACGCCGCGTCGACGCCCGCGCCTCCTGGTGCGACCACCACCACGCCGTGCGTGGGCCGCACCGCCGGCGATAGCGCCACCACCAATCCCGCGACGCCGCCGCCGGGCATGGGCGCGGTCCCGGTCTTGGCCCACGCCGACACCGCGCGCGCACCGAGCGACGACGCCGTGCCGTAGGTCGCGGCGCCGGCAAGACCCGCCAGCAGCGCCTGCCGGGTGGGCTCGCTCATCGGAACTCTCGGGTCGGGGCCCACGCCGGTCAACCGTGCCAGCACATCGATCAACGCACGCGGCGACACCCGCGGGCCATCGAGGCCCACGAGTGACGGGCCGAGCTTCGCCGAGGCCGAGAGCGGCGGAAGGCCGGCGGCCAGCCGGGTGCGGTTCACCTGATCGCGGCTGAGGCGTCGCGCCAGCGATGTGAAGAAGTCGTTACAGGAATGCGCCAGAGCCTCGGCCGCCGTGAGGGGGCGCTGCAGGTCGGGATGCGCGCAGACGAAGCGGACGCCGTCCACCGTCACCACGCGGCGGCACATGGCCTCGGTGTCCGGGCGGATCACGCCGGACTCGAGAGCGGTCACCATCGTCACCGCCTTGACGACCGAACCCGGCAGCACGGGCGTATCGAGGATGTCGGCGCGAGCCTCGCGCCGCTCGCGCGGGTTGGCGAGGTTGCGGATGAAGAAGGCCACGCCCGCAGGCACCGCGGGTGCCCTGGTCGAGGGCGCCGGCGCCTGGAGGACCTTCGCCGGCGCATCGCCGGCACGCGCGGCGACCGCAGCTGGCGCCAGGCCGGCGGCGGACGCGCAAACGACAACAGCGGCCACCAGCGCGGCGGCCGCCATTCCGCGCATCAGAGACGCGTCTTGCAGTTGGGACGGCACCGGCACGGGATGGTCTTGTCCCCTTCGGTGTTGTAGTCGTAGGTGAGCTCTTCGCCGGCCTTGATGTTGCGCGCCGCGCGAATCCAGATGGTCTTGTCCACCACCTCGACCCAGCAGTTGTGGACACACGAGTGGTTGATGAACCGGGCGTCGTTGCCGCCGACGTTGGCGTCGCGGCTCCAGGCGCGGTTCACGCGGAACACCCAGATGCAGCCCTTGCGGAGATAGCGGTCTTCGCGGTTCACGCTCTGCTTGTTCGAAATCAGCTCACCCGCGTACTCGATGATCCGCTTGTTCTTGTTGATCGGCTCGAGCGCGAAGACCCCATAGCCATGCAGCTTCGACTTCTTGCGCCGCACCCGCGGCAGGTTGAGCGCCGGCGCCACAACCGCGGCCTTGGCCTTGCGGGCGGTCGCCTTGCGTGCCGTGGCCTTGCGTGCGGTGGAGGTGAGAGCTGGGGCCTTGGGGTTGGTCTTCTTGGATGGGGTCGCTTTTTTCATGCGGAAGTGCCATCAGTGTAACATCGCCCGCCGCGAGTGATAGAGTGTCGCGCGGAGGTGGCAGCGTGAAAGGCACGATCCTGACGGTAGTCGCGGCGCTGGCGGTGAGTGGAGTGAACATGCAGGCACAAACACGTCAGGTCACAGTACCTGGGGGCGGCACGCTGCCCTTCAGTCTGGGCGTGAAGGCGGACGGCCTGATCTACGTCGCCGGCACGCTCGCCCAGGAAGGTGACATCAAGGCGCAGACGAAGACCGTGCTCGACGCGATCGGGCAGACGCTGACCAAGTCGGGGTCGTCGCTCGCCAACGTGGTCGCGGCACACGTCTACCTGAAGAACGGCGCTGATGCCGCCGCCATGACCGAGGTCTGGCGCACGGTGTGGCCCAAGGACGCGCCCACCCGCACCACCGTCCAGGCGCAGCTGGTCTCGCCGACCGCGCTGGTCGAGATCGCGGTCGTCGCTGTCCCGAACGGCGCCGAGCGCGTGATCGTTATGCCCGCGGGCTGGTCCACCGCCAACCCCTACAGCTATGCCATCCGCACCGGCGACACGCTGTTCATGTCGGGCATCGTCGCGCGCGACCCGAAGAGCAACACGCCGGTCGAAGGCGACGCGGCCACGCAGACCAAGGCCGTCATGACCACCGCCGGAGAGCTGCTCAAGGCCGCCGGCTTCGGCTTCGAGCACGTCGTCGCCTCTCGCGTCTACATCACCGACAACGCCGATTTCCAGGCGATGAACCAGAACTACACGCCGAACTTCCCGAAGGATCCGCCGGCGCGGGCCACCGTCGTCACGCCGCTGCCCGGCCCGACCTACAAGGTGGAGATGACCTTCACCGCCAACCGCGGCGCCAAGCAGGCGTTCACCACGCCGGCCGCGGACGGCACCCCCGGCAAGCCGAGCGCGACCCTGAGCAGCGCCATCAAGGTGGGCAACCGCCTCTATGTGTCGGGCATCCTCGGCAACACGCCGGCGACCAAGGGCGACATGACCGGCCAGACCAAGGAGCTGCTCGCGCGGGTCGAGCGGACGATGAAGGCGGCCGGCTTCGGCTGGGGCGATGTGGTCGATGGCATCGTCTACATCACCGACATCTCGAAGTTCAACGACATGAACGCCGGCTACCGCACGATCTTCACCAAGGACTTCCCTGCTCGCGCCACGGTCGGCACCGGGCTGGTCGGTGCGGACGGCCTGGTCGAGATCATGTTCGTCGCGTCGAAGTAAGCCGCCTCGCAGCACCGGCCGCTCGATTGACCGTCGAGTCTGGCCGGTGGCCCGCGCGCTCCCGGGAAGGCCGGCCCCTGTGCTAGTTTTGAGATCCCATGGAAGGACTCATCACCGCTTGGGGTCGGATTCTTCAGGGCTACCGTCCCAGCATCTCCATCGAAATCACGCGCGAATGCCCGCTCCGGTGTCCGGGGTGCTATGCCTACGGCGACGAGCACCTCGGCGGCGGCCAGACGCTGCGCACCATTGCCGATTTCAAGGGTCAGGCGCTGATCGACGGCGTGCTCGAGGTCGTGGACCGGCACAAGCCCATCCACGTCTCGTTGGTCGGCGGCGAGCCGCTGGTCCGCTTTCGCGAGTTGGACGTCCTGCTGCCGCGCCTTTCCGAACGCGGGCTCTACGTGCAGGTCGTCACCAGCGCCGTGCGGCCCATTCCCGCCGAGTGGGCCTCAATCAAGCACCTGCAGATCTGCGTGTCGATCGACGGGCTGCAGCCCGAGCACGACGTGCGCCGCGCGCCGGCCACCTACGACCGCATCCTCAAGCACATCCAGGGGCACCAGATCACCGTCCACTGCACCGTCACGCGCCAGCAAGTGCAGCGCGACGGCTACATCGAGACGTTCATCCGCCAATGGTCCGACAACCCGAACGTGCGCACGATCTGGATGAGCCTCTACACGCCGCAGATCGGCGAGACGTCGGACGAGCGCCTGCTGCCCGAGGACCGCACGCGCGTGGTGAACGAGCTGATGATGCTGCGCGAGCGCTTCCCGAAGATGCAGATGCCCAAGGGCCTGCTGAACGCGTACCTGAGGCCGCCCTCGTCGCCGGACGACTGCGTCTTCGCGCAGACCACCGACTGCGTCTCCGCCGACCTCACCACGAAGATCACGCCCTGCCAGTTCGGAGGCAACCCCGATTGCGCCAGCTGCGGCTGTATCGCTTCGGCGGGATTGAAAGCCGTGGCGCGCCACCGGCTGCGCGGCGGGCTGCGCGTCGGCGCCATCTTCGAGACCTCGTTGAAGGTGGGCAACACCGTGCGCGGCTGGCGGGAACGCTCGCCCGGGGCGGCAGAGGCCGGCAAGGGCACTTCGGCGCCGCTGGGACCGGCGTCGGCGTAACAGGGCTTGAGGCTTGAGGCTTGAGGCTTGCGGGTTGCGGGTTGCGGGTTGCGGGTTGTGGCTTAGGGCCCCCGCGGTCCGTGGCTCGCGGCTTGGCGCTTGGGCTCAGGATCGCTTGAGGGCCGGGCGGTTTGAGAGGTTGGCGGCACGAATGGCGAACCCGGAACCCGTCTGCCGCTCCGCTTGGCTATACTTCGGAACTGTCGCCGCTCGCTCAATGTCCTAACCGCATGCCTCCCCCGCGCACCTGGTTATCCGTCCTGGCGATCGCCGCCGGGCTCGCGTTGGGACTGACGTCGTCATCGTCGGTGCCGGCCGCCGCCTCTTGGACGGCGCTGTCGGTCACGGGCACGCAGGCGACGCCGTCACTCACGGATGCGCAGGCCTCGCCGGCAACCGCCGCGACGCCCCTGCGGTTCGCGGTCATCGGTGACATGGGCAACGGCAGCCGGCGTCAGCTGGAGACGGGCCGCCGGATGTGGACGGAGCACGAACGGTTCCCTTACGAGTTCGTCATCACCGTGGGTGACAACATGTACGGCAGCCAGGATGTGAGCGACTACGAGAAGAAGTTCGTCATCCCCTACAAGCCGATCATCGACGCGAACATTCCCTTCTTCGCTTCGCTCGGCAACCACGACGACCGCTCGCAGACTTCATACCCGCTCTACAACATGAACGGGAAGGCGTACTACACCTTCACGCGGGGGGAGGCGCAGTTCTTCTCGCTCGACTCCACGTTGATGACGCACGAGCAGCTGCGGTGGCTCGAGGTCGAGCTCGGGCGCTCGACGGCGCGGTGGAAGATCGCCTACTTCCACCATCCGATCTACTCCTCCGGCCTGCGCCACGGCCCGACGCTGGTGCTGCGCACGGCACTCGAGCCCATCTTCGGCACGTTCGGCGTGAAGGTGATCTTCACCGGCCACGAGCACTTCTACGAACGGCTGCATCCCCGCTACGGCATCCAGCAGTTCATCACCGGGTCGGGCGGCCAGCTCCGCTCGGGCGGGTTGCGCCGCGGGTCGATCGAAACCGCCGCGGGGAACGACACCGACAACGTCTTCATGCTGGTGGAGATCGCCGGTGACGAGTTGCGCTTCGAGGCCGTCAGCCGGACGGGCGTCGTGGTGGACGCGGGCACCGTCCAGCGCTAGGCCGATCTTGGCCCGGCCGGACGCTGGAGCATCAGCAGCGCCCGCGCCCGCCGCAGCGCATCGTCCACACTCCCGCAGATGTTGCCCTCGCCGAGGTGGTCCTCGAACTCCGCCCGGTGCATCAGCGCCGCCGGCTGCTTCGGCGCTCCGCACACGATCAACGTCCGTCCGGAGTCGCGCAGCGTATCGGCCAGTTCGGCGATCGCGGCCAGACCGGTCGCGTCCACCGCCGTCGTGTTGCGGAGACGCAGCAGCACCACCGGCGGCAGCGACGCCACGTCGTGCGCGATGGCGCGCAGCTTGTCGGTGGCGCCGAACAGGAACGGCCCGTGGATGCGGAAGATGGCCACGCCCTCGGGAATCTCCTTGCCCTGCAGAACATGCGCGCGGCCCGCCTCGATGTAGTCCGGCGTGACGCGCGACACGGTGGTCGTCTGCGCCACGCGATGGATGAACAACAGGGCGGCCAGCACCATGCCCACTTCGACGGCGACGGTGAGATCGGCCAGCACCGTCAGCGCAAAGGTCACCATCCACACCGCCACGTCGGTGTAGCCGTGTTTCAGCAGCTCGGGAATCTCGGCCCACTCCCCCATGTTGCGGGCGACGACGAACAGGATGGCGGCGAGGACCGGCAGCGGCACGTGGGCGGCCAAAGGCGCGGCGAACAGCAGCACCACGAGCAGGGTGACCGCGTGCAGCATGCCGGCCACCGGCGTCTGCGCGCCCGAGCGGATGTTGGTGGCCGTTCGTGCGATGGCGCCCGTGGCGGGCAGGCCGCCGAACAGCGGCGAGACGATGTTGGCCACGCCCTGCGCCACCAGCTCGGTGTTCGGGTTGTGCCGGTCACCGCCCATGCGATCGGCCACGACCGCCGAGAGCAGCGACTCGATCGCCCCCAGCATCGCCACGGTCACCGCGGGCGACAGCAGGCTGAGGATCAGTGCGGGACGGAACTGCGGCACGTGGAACTCGGGCAATCCCGCGGGAATGCCGCCGAAGCGTGATCCGATGGTGGCGACGTCGAGGTTGGCCACGAAGGCGACGGCCGTTCCGCCGAACAGCGCGACGATGTAGCCGGGCACGCGCGGCAGGTAGCGGTTGCAGAGGATGATGGCCGCCAGCGACGCGGAGCCGAGCCCGATGCTGGGCCACGACACCTCGGAGAGATGCGCCGCGATCACCTCCATGCGGCCGAGAAACTCGCCCGGCACGTCGATGGTGAGCCCCAGGAAGTCCTTGAACTGCGTGCTGGCGATCACCAGCGCGATGCCGTTGGTGAAGCCGACGATCACCGGACGCGGAATGTACTTCACGGCCGAGCCCGTGCCGGTGAGGCCCATCACCAGCAGCATCAGGCCCGCCATCATCGTGCACATGAACAGCCCGTCGACGCCGTACTGGGCGACGATGCCGGAGATGACGACGACGAAGGCGCCCGTGGGCCCGCCGACCTGGAAGCGCGAGCCGCCCAGCGCCGAGATCAGGAAGCCGGTGATGATGGCGCAGTAGATGCCGGCCTGCGGCGTCAGGCCCGAGGCAATGGCGAACGCCATCGCCAGCGGCAGCGCCACGAGCCCGACGGTGAGGCCGGCGATCGCGTCCTGGGTGAAGGTGCGAAGACCGTAGCCCTCTGCCAGGACGAGGACCGATCGGGGAAGCCAGTCGGGGAGGCTGCGGCGGCGAGAAGCGGGCGGAGGGATGGCGGGGGCGGGAGCGCTCGGGGTGGCGGCGCTCGTGGCGCGCAAGTCCTGGTTGGTGCCGTTCACGGCCTGAAGCTCCAGAATGTCGAGGTGTAGCTCCACACCGTGAACGCCAGGCGCGATCCGTCCGGCGACCAGGCTGGTTGTGTCTTGTGAGACGGGTCGCGCGTCAGCTGCTCCGGCGCGCCGCCCTCCGTGGGGATGCGGAACACCTGATGATATCCGTCCGGTGCCGGCGCGACAAATCCGAGCCACCGCCCATCGGGCGAGACGGTGAGGCCGGGAAAGTCGTGTTCGGTGTCCACGCGGTGGACCACAGTGGCGGCGCCTCCGGCACGTGGCACGACGTAGATCACGTGCTGACCGGGGCCTTGGCGCGCGATCACCGCGATGCGCTGCCCGTCCGGCAGCCACTCGGCGTGCATCACGTCTCCCTCGACGCCCGTGACGGGCACTTCCGTGAGCGGCGAGGTCACCTCCCCTGAGTCCTGGTTCACACCGATCACGAACGCGACGGACTCTCCCCTGGCGTTGGCGCCGTCGAGGAGCACGGCCTGTCCGTCCGGCGACCAGCGCGGCCACCCCACCTCCGCCCCACGCCCGAGCATCGTGATGCGTCGATCGGGGCCGCTGCCATCCACCGGCCGCAGCCACACATCGTCGGACTGCTCGCGATGCGAGTGCAGCGCAATCCAGCGCCCGTTGGGCGACCACGCCATCGCCTGATCCTCGGAGTCGGATTCAGCAATGACCTGCATCGGTTGGTCGGAGAGGCCCTGATCCGCGTCGATGACGCCAATCTCCTGCGCGATGTCCGGATACTTCGCATCGTCCACCACGCGCCGCCAGGTGCCGAAGGTCAGCGAGATCAGCGGCTCGCGCGGATGCCACCACGGCGTCTCGGCCTGGAAGGAGGTGAGCTGTCGCGTCTGCCCGTCACGCAGTTCGGCCACGAGCGTGCGATAGGACTGCACGCGGAACATCACCGTTCCGTCGCGCGCGACCGAGGGCGCGTAGCTGTCGCGCGAGAAGCCGGTGAGGCGAGACGCCCGACGGGACGCGCGATCCAGCTGCCACAGATCGACGACGCCGGCATCGTTCGGCGCGGCGAAGTAGACGCGCGCGCCCTCGGTCGAGAAGGCGATGGGCGCCACTGCCTCGACATCGGGAACCGGCACCACGGGCTCCGCGCCGCACGGTGCGGCGATGCGCGCGCGGCCGTTCACCTGGACGAGGCATGCGATTTCGCCCGACGGCATCCACGCCGGCGACGAGGGCCGTGTGCCCTGCGGCGGCCGCTCGGCGCGGACGCCATCGACGGAGACGCGCCAGAGTTGCGGGCCATCCGTGCTCGCGGCGGTGGCGGCGAGCCAGGCGCCGTCGGCGCTCACGACCGGTTGGCGCAGATCGTTCAGACGAGGCCGGGCGGCATCCGCCGCCACGGCGGCGGCTGATGGCGGCCACAGCGGCTGTCGCGTGGCCTGTCGCACGTCGTACACCCACCAGCGCGTGTCGGCCGCGGTGTCTTCGGCCAGCACCCGATGATCGTCCAGCCACGTGAGCCATCGCACCTGCCCTGCGGAGGGCGGCAGCACCACGGTCGCGCCACCGGCCACCGGCACCACCCGCACGAAGCGGCCCTCGCTGTAGGCCACGAACCGGCCATCAGCGGAGAGCTCTCCTGCGGGATCGCGGTAGCCGACGACACCGAGTTGATGGGCGGTGGCGACGAACGTCAGCGTCGGCCGGTTCTCGGCTCCAGCCGGAGGA
>Ga0105103_10000889_pt1 | contig 16895 bp, 34 predicted proteins | sample PPLLaktember2015_2_FD_79107 | JGI IMG/M metagenome (GOLD analysis project Ga0105103, IMG submission 79107) | Freshwater sediment microbial communities from Prairie Pothole Lake near Jamestown, North Dakota, USA - PPLs Lake P7 Core (6) Depth... | ecosystem: Environmental > Aquatic > Freshwater >...
AATACTCCCATTGTTCTTTATATCGGCCCACGACCATGATTCTGCTCCTCTCACGTGTAGGTGAAACGATATCTCCCCCTCAGGAAGTTCCGGGTGGTTTGTCTCGCGCAGTATTGCCTGGACTTTGTCTGCAATTTCTCGTTTCTGTTGTACCGAAAACATAGATCCTCCATTTGAATTTTCACCTTACTGGTAGTTTACCCCTTACGGCCCTTGCGATTTGCAGCACGGGCTCGTTTTGCCCTCTTGTTACGTTCTTTACGCTGTACCTGTGCTTTGGTACGCTTGCCACTTGGGATGGGCCTTGGATTTGACTCTCTAATAGAACTATCGAATGGCCCCTGGCTCAATGCCCCAAGCATTCCAATAAAAGGAGCAAATATATCCATTGGCTTTTCTCTCCTGATCTCAAATTCTAAAATGGGAGTGTTTATGCTTTCCTGAATTTTGGTGCATATTTCTTCGGGTATAGTAGGCCCAACAACGATTATGGGTTTTTCTGTCATAATTCACCCTCCTCAAATACAAATTCCATTTCTTTCCGGGCCTGGTAAAGATCAACCTGCTGCCAGTCTGAAACACCCTGCTCCCAATGAGCGCGGGACATTCCACAACAGTTACAAACTTCTATGACCATGGCCCACCGGGGCCAGTCTGGTAATTCGTATGTGGATTTATGCAGACAACTCATAAGTTTACCCTCTATGTATATAGACTGCGGTGCATCCAAATATTGCACATAGGCTCATATGAAGCCAGGATACCGCGTAATCTTCTTTGTTGTTGGTTGGGGTCAGTTCTTGGAGGTTCCTTTGACAGTTGTTCGAGAATGTTTCGATATCACTTGTGCTAAGGGATATTTCTACTGTGGAACCAAAGTGAGTAATAGCATCGTGCTGGTGCCACTCAGGGATGTCGACACAATTGTAAAGGGGGAACTTAAATATGAATTTAACTTTTGATTCATCGACTTCTGCAACGGTGAATCTGGCTGGGAAGTGACTCCCATCTGAATTTAAGTAATCAATTAAGATTCGCATTTGGCACCACCTTGTAAGAAGTCACCTTGTAATTCACCCACCCTTTCTTGTTGTTGGCATTGACGCGACGCACCCAGTCTGCGGCATATTCTTCGTCAAGTACCCCGAGTGAATCTGTAAGGATCATACCCTTGAGTAGTCCGGCAGTAAACTTCTGCTTGAAAATCATTTTCATTGGATAACCCATAGGTGCCTCCATGAGCAAAGATACAGCAGGTACCTTTTACCTGCCTGTTATTATATATATATCATGGTAGATTATTAAAGTCAAGCCTCAGATAAAAGTAGATTAATCACAAAAGGTGAGTGAACACGTGGTATCTAACCATTGGTTGGACAAAACGGGCATCACCACCGTTAGAATTAATGGAGCCGAAAGGTTCCCACCCATTTGCGATTAATTCCTGTACTTTTTTATTCAGGGTATTCAAATCGTATGAACTTACGGCATTATAGTCTACTATTTTTCTGTATGGGAATTTATCCATACTTTTACTCCTTGTAGATGTTGTTTGATTTTGCTTTAATTGCGGATATAACAGTTTTCAGGAAGTAGCACCCACCATACCAGTAGATAAACTGTTCGTGAGCCTGAGTTTTTCTGTCAAACAAATCGAACACAACCCTGTCTGGGGTCATAGTGTACGATAATTCAAAATGGCATGTATATAATTCCTCATCCTGTAGTTTGTGGTACCCATCAGAATCTGTTTTAATGTAGGCGTATATTACCCCACTCCCAGGTCCATTATCCCTGTGGACAGCGGTGTAGTAGCGAGAAAGTTCGCACTCTAACGTATCCAGTATAAAGTCTCGCATGTTTATCATTTTTTCTCCTTTCTTTTACCAGGTTTTATTTTGTTCCTTGGCAATAAGCCAACTCCCTCCCACCCATTATCGGTATAGTGCCATTCTGCACAAGTTTCTATGTCGATTTGCATCAATACGTTCAGCATACGGTCGTCACAGTACGATACACATAATTCCAATTCAGTTTCGTGTGGTCCTCTACCCGCCCAATCACCAAGTACCGTCCCAGCAATAATACCCACCGTAAGAATTGATGCATATACTGAATTTCTCCATATAATTCTCAGGTCTTTTTTGAACCTGATCAGTTCTTTTCTGCCTGGTGTTTTTCTACTTATCCCAACCGGGAAATTCATGCTTTGCCCTGATCTTCGGAAGGCACTCCTTTTATTGGATACCAATATACAGGGAACGGTCAGGTTGATTTATCAGAGTGAAAAGAACCTTACCAAATCTCAGCCAGTAGATATCAGTGAGTTCGTCACTGAAACTGCCAGAGTATTTGCCCACCTGCTTATCCCACCCAAGGGTGTCGATATAGTCATCGAACCGTGCGTCATATACCCGATGGGAGAAGTGTTTCTGTTTGTCACGACCTATAACCCAGAGGTACAGGTTGAAGAAATGATGCCTGATGGCCTGGTTCTTGATTGAAATCAGGTATCGTCTGTCAATGTTAAAGAGCGGGGTCACTGGGACTACCTGGTGCCCTGCCTTCCTGTTGAGTTGCTTTTCCAGTTTCCTGCACTCAAGCCTATTCAAGAACCTTTTGATTTTACGCATGGCTTCCTCCTAAATACCGTTCAGTTGGGAGTCATAGATTACCTTTTGGAACTCAGGCCATTTTGCTACGATTCTCATCCACAACAGGGCCTCGGTGCATTGCAGTTCCCCGGCACGTTCATACGCATCCTCGAAGAACCACTGAAAAGCATCGTACAGTTTTTCAGGGTAAAGATCAAACCATGTATCCTGAGCAAACAACTGATACGAAAACTCATCAGGAGTGACGGGGTTATTGTCGATTGTGTACTCAAACTCGGATACGATTTTGACATGGTTTTCCCGAAGGTACGATATCAAATGCTTTTCAGTACATGAATCGCACAGTGGATGCTCAACATTCATTTTACCACAGTTCGCGCAGATCATAATCCTCTCCCTTTGTAAGATTCAGCCATATCTGTATACTTCTCCCATGATTCTCTTGGTTCAACTGCATCCTCAGGGTCAACTTCCAGCCCAAGTGCTAATGCGAAAGCAGGGTCCATGTATTTCATTTCCTGCTGGTCAAGCCAGTTCAGCGTCCCACTTGGTTGCACATCGAAGTCCAAAAAGTAAACCTCGAAGTAGTCATTGCAGCATTCGTGCTGAGGAGCCATTTGCTGTACAATCCAATCAACAAGTCCCTTATTGGATACCTGTTCACTGGTAAGACCATCAGCAATGATGTACTCCACGCCACCCTTGTACTTCCAGTATTGTGGACACTCACCCTTGCCATCCCAGCAATGTGCCCCATAGTTTTCCCTGGTCTGGTACGTCACCATGATTTGGAAAGTTGCTTTGTTCACAGGTGCCTCCATGAAATAACTTGGCTCGGGGTACCTATTACCCGGCCTGTTATTATATATATAGCATGGTAGATTTCAAAAATCAAAATCTATTTTTACAATGCTTCCAGGAAGAAATGGAGCCTTTCAGTTTCTGCCATGCATACACGAGCCACTCTCACATGCTGTTGATACGCTGCAAAAGACCTTCCTTGAACTCCTTATCAATATCGAGTTTGGATACGCATTTACATAATTGTGCAATTGCCATTTCCTTTCTTTCCTCCCTTTCAAGGTATTCAGAAGACCGCGTGCATGTTCCTGACCACCTAGTGTCTTTAAAATTAGGGATATATTCAATCTCAAATTCACACGCAAATTTTCTGGTTTCCCTGTGCTGTCCATTTACATGGGTAGGATTTTCTGTTCTGTACTCACGAATAACGACAGCCCCACAATGAGGGCATACTTCTTCAGTGATATGTTCCAGTTTCATTTTTTCCTCCCTTTCGCCAAATATTCTTTTTCAAGGGTATTACAGAGATCAACAATCTTCTGTGCCCACTTCTTGCGATCCTGTGATGTCGTACTATCAATCCACTTTAAGTAGTAAGAATCTTCTCTCATACAAGTTCTTACTGTTTTCCCCTTTTTTGAACTCCATCTTTTAAATGCAGGACAGTACGTACAACTTGTCTTTCCGTTAGTGTAGACATATGAGCAAAAAGAGCAACTACTTTCTGTTCGCTTGTACGTTAGGGTCATGTGTTTGTTCGCATTTCCTGTTTCAGCAAGTTCAGTCCACATTGCCCGACAATCACGGATTGATTGTAGTTTTGACAAAGACATTTCTTCCTCCTAAATTGTACAATTTTCCCAGGTGTCTATAAGATCATCCTTATGGTCACTAAAGACCTCGGCCTTGCCATCTATTGTCCAGATTTGGTACCGTAATCTGTAGGGCTTCTCTGAAACAACAATACTCCCTTTAACAGGGAAAGTAACTTCTGCTCCAAAGGAATTCTTCTTGACAATATGCACCCCAATTACTCTTTTCCCACTCCTGGTTTTGTACTGGACTCTTTCTTCTATTTTCATATTCCCTCTTAAAGCTAGAGTTTCTCGAAATCCATTTCACCTAAGATCAGAGTCTTCTACAACTTATACTTCCGCCTTGCTTTTTCAGGCAACAACCCGATAAGGAACTCAATTTCCCGTTCACAGGCATCGCAGACAGGCCCCACTTCGTTTTCCATTTCAGGTAAAGTTCTGGTATCAAATGGACCCCATGTGGCATCAACAAAGTCGTAGTAAGGAGTCCTAAAACATTGGATAAAACCAGTCTTCAAATATACAGGGCAGTTATCGCATACACCAAGGTTCTCATAATTAAGATCTGAAAACATCTTACACAAGGGACAGTTGTACCCTCCTTGGTTTATCCCTATTCCTTGGGCAATCAAATCCCATTTCGCAATACTTCCTTCTATTGCTTTTATTACTTCTTTATTCATACCTTCCTCTCAGTCAACGAAAGTGATATTCTCGGGGTACACTATGACCACTTCGCCACCATCCAACTCGACAACAGCTACTTGGTACGTATGAAGGTCGCCATTTGTTTCAGAAATGGTATCAGTCCCGAACTTATGGAACCACCCTTCCCTATTCTCGGCGGCACGCCCTCTGTCCCACGGGTTTCTCCCAATAATTACCCGTACTCTACGCTTCATACTTCCGCCTTGCTTTTTCAGGCAACAACCCGATAAGGAACTCAATTTCCCGTTCACAGGCATCGCAAGCCATTTCCATCTTATATTTGTCCAACCCCATTTCCGGCAAAGTTTCCTCAAAGTCGAACCCTGCCCAGCCAACAAACTCTGTATAAGGGGTCCCGCCACACTGAGTGTTTTTAGTAACGAGGAATACAGGGCATTCCTTGCAATCTCCTGTACTCCACCCTCCCCCTCTACAAAACATCTTACACAAGGGACAGTTGCTACCTCCTTCGTTCAACCCAATCCCCTGGGCAATCAAATCCCACTTCCTAATACTTCCCCTCAACGCTATTATCGTTTCTTTTTTCATCATTCCTCCTTACTTGTTGTCATCGTTACACTTTCGACAAATATGGAAGGCGGGTTCTACAAATACCCATCCATTATAATTTTCAGGATATTCTTTTCCGCAAATATTGCAGGTATTCTGCAATAACCGTGTACATCTCTCACATGCACATCCCACTACATTATCTGGGACTTCGACCAGAGTCTTACATATCAAACATTCAATTTCTTTCACACTCTCCTCCTAGTATCCGTATACATTAAAAGGAAACGCCAGCTTCTTCAACTCCTCTGCCTCTTCAAAGGTCATAGCGAACCACGCCTTGCTTTCTTCTCCATCCCTTGCAAGTCCACCAACGTACAGATCAGCGCATGCATCAAATACTGCATCCCTTGTCATCGTGGCCTTTGGCTCCTTTCGATAGTCAAATTCCCCATTGACACTCCGTAACAAGTCACTCCCACACTGATCCCATTTCTCTTGCAGTCCTTCAATAAACTTTTCCCTCATGAGCAGCCCTCCAGGAACTCCCTTACAATCTTGCCAATCCCGCTATCTTCCAAGGGCCTCTCCCACTCGGAATAATCTCCAGGTAATACCCGATAGTCAGGCTCAAGCCAGGGAGGCGCAGTACAGCGATACGCATGTACATCCCTCCTCCCAAAAGCCCCATCATCCTGCAGACAGTAATAAACTCTTTCACCAATGGAGTTTATGTACTGATAGACTATCCTGCAGAACCCCTCCTCTACATAATAAATCTTGAATTTGATCATTTCTCACCCCAAGACGTTAAAGTGAAAGTGGACTCCTTCCCTTATTGCCTCATACCCGATGAACACAGGGAAGTATCGTCCCTCCTCATTCCGATACACAATGTATCTCAACTCCACCGGCCAATCCCCGTACTTCTTCTCCACGGCCTTTACTGCATTTTCCTTGCTGGCATAAGTTCTGGGTGCCTCCAGTTCGATTAGTTTTGTTCCCACCACAATTCCCCCAATCCGCTTCAGGCTATTATGGAACCCGCAGTTAGGACACAGTGCAGTTTTCTTGCCGTACTCTTCCCGGTACTTAATCTGTAAACTTTTTGTCCTGCCACATCCACCACATGTACCTTCGATTGATTGTGCCATACAAATCCTCCTTTTCTGCTTAAAGACAGTAAACACTTCCCAACTGAACTTAATTTCTTACCTGAACTTCTTGCCTATACTCTGGGTGTACTTACCCTTGCCTTACTTAACAGTACCAAGGGCATATTCTATTTGCAAAATCTATTTTACTCTCATTTCCCTTTGTTTCCCTTTATTTTATTGGCTTTTCCCAGCTTATGCAAAAGAGTCCTCTCTCTTTTAAGACTTATGAGTCGTATTTCTTTTTATTGCTTTTCGGGTTGCGATTCTGGTTTGAAAGTCGTTGTTCTGGGGTTGATTTGATCCTTGGTTGGGGCCTGGAGTCTTAATTCCGGGGTTGATTTGGGGCCTGGGAATCGATTTTGAAGTTGATTTGGGGCCTGGGGGGAGCCTCACACCCTCACCCGGTCAGAATACCGTAGTATTGTCCTGGCAGATCCCGAAATCTATTTGGACATAGATCAGAGACATCCTCAGGCCGAGGCCCCGACCAACACCACATCCAGTCCCCAGAACAGACTGGGTATCTGGGGGTGGATTGACCAGTGAATCCAGTCCTTGTCCCCTGGCCGGGGCTTAGTAGTTCACTACCAGCACCAAAAGATGTATTGGGAAGCCATCTAACAGAGTCTGTATTGTAATTCTAGGGGCAAGGCAAGGCATAGGTAGCCACAAGGGGCAAAAGATGAGTACAGAGGCAATTTGTGGTCCTGGAAATAAGGGGTAGGATTTGAGGCACAAACAAAAAAGGGTCCCAAGGCAGAATGGCTACCCTGGGACCCTTACCGCCGTACCACTCCCCTAAAGGGGAGTGGGTACGCTGGGGGCGGTCTACTTGTTGGCCTTTGCGGCCCGACCGTAGGTGGCGGAGAACGTGGTGCGGATATGCGCGGCAATCACATCCAGCCAGGGCTTGCACGCCTTGCCCTTTTCCTTGGCATCAGCCCACACATTCTTCAGCCGCCGGGGGAAGCCAGAAATCACGGTGGCCGTATCAGCTTCCCAGCCAACATGGTTACGGACGCGGGTGGCCTGGGCCTTCTCGCTTTCACGGGTTTTCTTGCTGGTTTTGCTCGTGCCGGTCACGGCGGAGAGGCCAGACAAGGTAGTGTTCCCATTCAGGAGGGCCATATCAATTTTGCCGCTGTCGCTGGTCAGCAAGTGCCCGAACGGGGAATACTTGCCAATCGGTTTGTTGCCAACAATGGCAACGAGCTTGTTGACGGCTTCGGCCTCGGTGGTGAACTTGGCGACGTTGACGTAGTTTTCGTCCTTGCCCCCGACTGCCGGGGTGTGGACGCGGGTGGCCTGGGCCTTGGTCTTGGCCGGGGCATTCTTGGTTTTTGCGGTTGCAGTCTTCTTCATTGGGTGCCTCCATAAAAAGGGTTTTGGTCTGTGCAGGTCACTCACCTGCTGTTATTATATATATAGCATGGCCGATGGCTAATTGCAAGGGCTATTTCAATCTATTTTCATCTGTTTGCTGATTCATTGTAAAGACTGAAAAAGGCATTGATGATTTCGTTGTGATCGCAGTTCTTCCCCATCCTGATTTTGGGAAAGGTCAGTGTCCAGGTCTCATTAATGAAATCAAACAGAAAGGTGTTATTACCTTCCTTGTATATGATTTCAACCATTGGAGTACATACAGTCGCCAGGGCAAGCATTGCATAAAGGATGCTAGACGGTGGGGCCGTCCTGTCGATGGGGATGACACTATCCCCATCAGAGTCACTGATGATGATATCGTGTGATTCTGCGGTGTAGATGATGGATTTGCTCATAGTTATCTCCTTGTTGGATGCCAAAAGGCAAAATCTATTTTCATCTTCAAATCCCGAAATCTATTTGGGTTTAGATCAGGGACATCCAGGCCGAGCTGGCCTCGCGCTTATCAATCCTGCGCCTTATCTTGTGGCAGCGTCTTTTCAGGGCGCGACGCCATGCCCTGGATAAAACATCTACGATTTCACGCTTGGTGCAATCTTTCATTTTTATTCCTCATCAGGTGGGCAGATGATGTAGCATGCAGGGCACAGATTCACAGTCATATAGCCATCGTAACAACCGAACACGACGTCAGGGCTGCACCCACACTTGTCGCATTCAAAGGCATCAGCTTCATCCACAGTCTCAATGCTCATGTGAGTGGGAACATCAATGTCATCCTTGCGCTCAACGCGCACAATTATCTGCTTCATTTTGTATTTCCTTTGGTTAAAGGGTCGCTGCATATTTGGCGTCAGCGATTGCTTCAGCTTCTTCATTGTGCAGGTGACAGGAGCAACACAAGGGGCCTGTGATCTTGCCGTCATTGCCTTGTACAAAGAAAGCAAAGTCAGTCCGCCAGCCACATGCACATGTGAAGTACGGACCCATTGCCGGGTTTGCCCTCTCACTACTGACCCTCAGGATTTTGTTGCTTTCGTCAACTGTTACGCTTGCGATAAACCTGCTCATTTTGGTCTCCATTGGTGTAGGTTCATTTATACCCGAAGGGTATAAATCAGGTAAGCACGACAACGTGTGCTTTCAGGACGCGTTCACGTCCCTTGCCTTGGCACCGCTCGATGATCATGGCATCAATCTCATTTGCCACAATCGTACCAGCAACCATCTGTGCTGCCTTGGACGGCTCATGCACAACCAGGCGCACGGATGCGCCACACGCAAAGGCCCTTTCGGCCCTGAACCCTTCAGTTGGACTCAACATAGTAGTACTCCTGCTCGCTGGCGTCTTTGATTAGCATTTGACACAGTTCCTCGGGTGGATAGTATACTTCCACCTGGGCCTCAAACCAGATGCCATTGCACTCAACTTCCTGAGTGAACAGCATCCGCTTGGGCTGAACTGGTCGCCCCTCAAACACTGACAATCCCAGGCCAGCCACCGCCCCGATCATCAGGGCGGCAGCGGCCATCTTCATGGCTGTTTTGTTCATAGTTCCCTCACTTCATCAGGGCAATCGCCCTGATCATGTCGGCCCTGTTGATACCATCACGGGCGTCACGCAGGTCGTTGAGGGACAGGTACTCAAGTCCCTGGTACTCAGGCACCAGCCGTTTGATAGACCGCAGCAGGTCACCGTACTCTTGCCATTGCTTACGGGTGACGTCCTTACGGCGCGGGGCGGGGATGGTTGCTGCAATTCCCCTTGCTTTTTTGATGGGCTTGGTCTGGGGGATGGTGGGCTGGTTGACGGTGATCTGGGCCACTACCTGCCCGTTACGCCGTCTGACAATGTTTGCCTTCATGGGTGCCTCCATTTGGCTTTTGGTTTTCGCCCTTGGCCTTATGCCCTGGGCCTATTATATATATATCATGGCAGATACTGAATTACAAGGGTGACTCAATCTATTTTTGAATCTATTTTCATCTTCATCTTGAGGTTTCTGATTCTTGTTTCTTTATTCTAAATCCCCAGGTCTATTTAACGAACAGGTCAGCTATCCAATCGGGGGGAATCCCAAGGGTCTTGTGGAGTGAAATAGATTGCTGTCGGGGTTACATCTTTGTTGCTCGTTCAGATTTACATTTTTGAAATCCTTTTTGATCTTTGGGCGGATCCTGGGGCCTCGGCCTCGGGGTTCTGAAACAGGAATGAGATTGAGAACAGGATTGGAGGTTATGCGCGTCCGCGTCGTGTTCCCGAAATCTATCAGGCGTAAGGATCAGAGCATCTGGAGGCAGATTAAAAAAAGTTAGTTGAGGCTAACCGGGGTGAATCTGCCAGGCAGGTTTGCATTCGGCGGCGTGACACAAAAAACGCGCAAGTACAGCAAGTTAGTTGAGGCTAACATGGTGTTTTTGCTATGGCCTGAAAAATGGCCTGAAAAATGGCCTGAAATGCTTTGCCATTACCAGCAAAAAACCTGCTACCAGGTAGCATAAATTTATACCACAATGTGACATGCCCTAAAAACGGGCAAAAATGGCCCTATGTTGCGTTTTCATTGTTATGGTTAATACCCTACACGGGCATGTATAAAAACAGCATGGCATGGCAAGGCATAGGGTAAGGCAAGGCATAGGGTAAGGCATGGCATAGGGTAAGGCATGGCATGGCATAGGGTAAGGCATAGGGCAAAAAAAATGGCCTCAAGGCTGTTATACCTTGAGGCCATTTGCTGATTCAAGTTGTTTAGTCAATCACTTGCTTTGCTTGCAATGCTTTGACTGTTGCGCTGTTAGGTGCCTTCAATACGTCAATCATGGCCTGAACCAATTCACCAGCAGCAGGGGCAAGCAATTCAGTAATGAATTGCTGTTTAATGTTGTATTGTTTCATTGTAACATTGCCAAATTGGCCTTGACACTGCTTATGGTTCAGCCAACCATGCGTCAAGTACGTATTGTTACGTATGCCGAAATGCCCCTTGAGCCTGTCAATTGCTGCTGCTGCATCAAACCGCCGACCATACAAACCTTCATACCTTGCCCAATCAATAAGCAATGCGGTTAAATCAACTTTGCCCGTGCTTTGCATGGCTTTAGCAGCAGCAAGCAACATGTTGTCAAGGCCTCCGGCCTTACTTGCTGCTTTGTGGCCTAACCATGTAAAATCACCTGACTGCTTAATATTGAATTTTGCCAAGTCAAGCAATACATTTTTACACCTTGCACTAAGTACCAACACACAAACGGGCAGTGTTGCTAGTACTTCACGCGCCTTGCTGTTTAGTGTGGGTATACCCTTGTGTACTGTTGGTACTGCTGCTGCTGTTGGTACTGCTGCTGCTGTTGGTACTGCTGCTGCTGTTGGTACTGCTGCTGTGATTGCCTTGCCCTTGCCCTTGCCCTTGCCCGTTACAACTTCACTTGTGTTTTTCATGCTGTTCACCTTTGTGCTTATTTTAGGCTATTGCCATTCAACAGCCCTTACCCTATAGCAGGCCATTGCATAGTTTTTTCAGGCCATTCATATATGGCAATTACCTAAACCTTGCAAAGTACCAGCAATTCACAGCCACAAGCCGTCGGCCCCTTTGAAAAAACAGGCCGGGGGGCGGGGGACGACAGCCTCTCATTTTCGACACCCCCTGTAGTATGCGAAGCATTTCTACACGACAGAGTCGATGTAGTATTTTACTTTTCTACCGAGGCCCCGGACCAGACCTTTACAGAGCCCCCGACCTCCCCCAAACCAAGGAACCTAAACCCTATATTTTTAGAATCTGACGGAGTGTAGTATTTTTGTTGTCTATTTTTACTTGACACTCTTTCAAGAATATCATATAAGAGTAGTATGAAGATCTCATTACGCATAGCAGGTAGAGTAACCTCAGTCCAAGTACGGGACAGTATAGCCTCATTGTACTGCACTGTCAGAGGGCACGATGGTATCTCTACTCGACAGTGCTGGCACCTGATACAAGATGCTGTTCACAAAGCCGCTGGTTCCTGGAATGGGAATGGCAAGGGACTTGGGGGCTTTGTCACTGATTCTCTTATTGCTGACATACTGGAAGGCGACATGTCACTTGAGTACCAGAGGCTGTGTAAGGAACTCGCGGAGGATTCATCATGTTGACCATGAACGGTGAACAGCGAAAGAAGATTACCAAGATACGCGAAAAGGTTCGGATCAAAAAGGAGAAGTTGCTTGCCGAAGCAGCAGAAATCCCTTGCGAGATGGCAGAAGGATTAAAAGAGGCAAAGGTAATCACCCTGTATGATAAAGAACCTTGCTCGGAACCAGGATGTACCCATAATGCGGTTGGCAATGGTGATAAGTGCCGGAGACATGGAGGGGAGCGGCTGGTACGAGAGAATTTACTGCCTGATGAGTTCATTCCTGATACAGTCCTGAGAGGGACTAATTTTGACCCTGCCTTTCACCCCATTGAGTTCCTGAGACTTGCCAAGGAAGGAAATAACGAAGTAGAGATTGCTGCTCTGTTCAATATTTCTATTTATACGCTGCGGGGGTGGGCTGAGAAGTTCGAAAGTTTCAATACTGCTTATGAGATCGGGCAGAGTATGTACGAGGCCTGGTGGCACCAGCAGGGGAAGAATAATTTGGATAACAGAGGGTACAATACAGGACTGTTCAAGTACATGACGATGAACACCCTCGGATGGAGCGATAAGAACGAGAGTAAGAATTTGAACGTGAACGCTGGGGTAATGATTGCTCCAGCGAAGGTTGATGCCAAGAGTTGGGAAGAAAAGTACGGAGGAAGAGATGGGAGTGAAGGAGAATCCGAATAGGAAGGTCCGGTGTGTGGAAACGGGGAAGTTTTATGTTTCCATCAGGCGGAGAAGCCATGCCCGGTACCGAAGTTGGTGGTTTTCCCACTCTGAGTATCACCTTGAGCTGCTTGCGATACACCGTTCCCTCAGTGAGACTCCCCAGGTGAACGAAAAAAGGAGTAAAACACAGAAGAAACGGTTCAGGGACAACCCGGAACTGCGGGAGGAGTATTCAGAACTCAGAAAAGAGTGCTGGGGAAGACAGGAATTTGTCGATTTAATGAAGGAAAGGGGGTGTTTGGCCTTAAACGGGACCAAAATGTTCAGTGATATGCAGAAATGCCTCAACAGGGAGCGAAATTTGCTCAAAGATGGGAAGGTTGTTGTCAGATTCGAGCGTGGAAGGCGTAAACGCAGTGTTGGAGTGGTTCAGAAATGACCGTTGCCTTACGCACCAAGAAGAATATGACCATTTGGGAGCCACACCCCGGCTCCCAAGAGGCTTATATGGCCTGTCCTGCACGGGAGGCCCTGATTGAGGGGAACCGAGGTGGGGGGAAGACTGATGTTCTTTTGATGGACTTCTTGCAGCATGTCGGGCAAGGGTACGGGGCTGCTTGGCGGGGGGTTTTGTTCCGGGAAGAGTATACGCAGTTGACGGATGTTATCAACAAGTCTCTGAAGTGGATAAGGCAAATATTTCCAGATGCAAAGTGGAATGGATCTGAGCATAAGTGGACATTTGGGACAGGTGAAGTGCTGTACCTGCGATATATGCGGGTTCCTGCAGATTACTGGAACTATCACGGCCATGAATACCCCTGGATAGGCTGGGAAGAGTTGACAAACTGGGCGACTGATGAATGTTATTTGAGCATGATGTCCTGTAACCGCTGTTCAGAGTCTGGAGTGCCATTAAAAGTCAGGGCCTCATGTAACCCTTCAGGCATAGGTCACGCATGGGTGAAGGCTCGGTTTATTGACTCAATGCGTCCGTATCAAATTATCACTGACCCGGTAACGGGCAAAACCCGTGCTAGGATACAATCAAGGCTGGATGAGAACAAGACTTTACTTGCCGCCGATCCTGATTACCTTAATACCATCATCGCTGCCACTGCTGGGAGTGAAGTAAAGTTCAAGGCGTGGGTGAAAGGGTCTTGGGATATCATCGTCGGCGGCTTTTTCTATGATGTATGGGACCCAAAAATTCATGTGCTGCCCCACTTCAAGATGCCGAGCAGTTGGTACGTACTGAGAAGTTTCGACTGGGGGTCACAAAAACCATGGTCTGTATCATATATCGCTGAGTGCAACGGGGAACAACCTGAAGAAGAAGAAAGGGTTAAGCACAACCTGCCATATTTTTCCAAGGGGACTACTGTAGTATTTGACGAGATTTACGGCTGGGATGGGGCAACCCCGGACGCAGGTGATGGGGCGACCAGTAAAGAAATTGCAGAAAGGGTCAAGGAGAAGGACAAGAAAATTCAGGAGTTCCATGGGATAAAAGTCCATTCAGGCCCAGCGGATACCCAAATATACGAAGTGCGGGATGGAACGAGTATTGCTGCCCGTATGGCACGTGAACGGGTAGTATGGAAAAAGGCGTATAAAGGCTCTGGTTCCCGTGTTGCCGGTTGGGATATTATGCGTACCAGACTGAAGTCCGCTCTTGATAAAAAAATGGAAGCGGAACATTTGTACTTTACAATTAAAGCAAGACATCATATAAGAACCTTACCACTGATGCAAACTGACGAAAAGAAAATGGAAGATATCGATAGTAAACTTGAGGATCACGCCATGGACAGTTGCAGGTACGGTTTGACTCGCAAGTTAATTGCTATGACCCGCAAAAAAGTTTGTATGTAGGGGAAATATGGCTATCAAAGGCAAAAGTACCAAAAAAGAACCGGCAAAGGCTGTTATCCCCGTCCAAATGATATTGGGCAGTGGTGATGCTTCTCAAACGCACCCTGACTATGACGAGTCAGTTACACAGTGGGAACGAATCCGCGACTGCATGAAGGGGGAGGCACGAATCAAGGAACTCAAGGAGAGATACCTCCCACGGCCAGCCGGTATGTCTGGGGAGTATGCGGGGGCATACACAGATTACCTTGAACGCGCCCATTTCCCTCTGATCACTGCATACGCTCTTTCCGGTGCCCTTGGGGTCATTATTACCAAACTCCCAGAGTTCAACCTGCCGAAACACCTTGAGTACCTCAATGAGGAAGCCACCAAGGATGGAAACACCTTGCAGCAGTTGTTTCTCGATATGATTATCGAGGTACTGCAAACTGGTAAGGTGGTCATTGTCGTTGATATCGTTCCTGAGACCAATCAGTTCAAATTTGTCAAGTACAATGCTGAGAACTTTACCAACTGGAAGGCAGAGACAATTGGTTCCCAGAAAAACCTGAAACTGGCAGTCTTGAAGGAGAGTATCCCTGAGGGTGTTGATATTTTCGCCCACGACTATGAAGATGTGTACAGAGTGCTTCACCTTGATGAAAAAGGTAAGTACACTTCCAGGCTTTTTGGGGAAAAGGGGGAATATGTAGATTTTTTTGCTCAACCAAACCTCAAGGGCAAGAAAATTGACCAGATACCACTCTTTGTAGCTGGTTCCATCAATAACTCTGTAGGGCAGCAGCCAATACCGCTCCTGGCGGTGGCAAACTGTTCTATTCAAATATATCGAAAGGAAGCAGACCTCGCCAACAGCGAATTCCTTTCGTGTAACCCCACTCTGGTTCTGTCAGGGGCAAGTACGGATGATAACGTACCGAATGTTGTTGGTTCTTCGGTTATGATTACCCTTCCTGATCCTGCGGCCAGAGTTTACTATACAAAGACTGATACAGCAGCCCTTACCCACGTCAAGACACATATAGATGACTTGTATGAGGAAGCTATCAGGCACGGTGTTTCAATCCTTGATACCAGGAAAGGGGTCGAGGCGGCGGAGGCTTTGCGTATACGCCAAGCTACTCAATCCGCTTCAATCTATTCTGTGTATCTATCAGTCCTCAATGCTCTCAAACAAGGGCTGGAACTGATGTGCATATGGTCGGGCAAGGACAAAAATGAAGTCGTTGTTGACGCTCCTCCTGCCCTGACCTTTGGCATACCAGACAGTGCTGTTCTTAAGGAGATCATTAGTGGATTTGGGAGCGGGGTTGTGCCCCTGCCTGTTATTCATAGGTACCTTGTTAATAGCGGTCTTATCGATCAGCGGGTTTCGCTGAAAGAGTACATAGAACAACTTGAAAAGTACAAAGAGTACATGAAAATTTCGAGTGCTATGCAGGGTCTTACCGTCACTGGCAAAGTCAGAGACGATGCTGATGACAAGAGTTCTTCGGGTAAACCTAAACCGGGAGATGGCAAAAGCCCCGATGGTAAAGGTTCCGAGGAATAAACTGGAAGTCCCCTGGATATTTTAAACGGTCATCTTGGGGATGACTTAACCACATTCTCTGGAGGAGAATACCATGTTTGATTACATTGAAGACCCGGCTTTGAAAGCCAAGGCAGAGGAAGAGTACAACGCTTCGATTGTCACCATTAATGGTGGTGTGCAAAAGAAAATTGACGAGGCGGTGTCCGGGTTGAAGACCAAGAACGATGAAATTCTGGGGGAGAAGAAAAAGCTCCAGGATATGCTTGACAAGTTCAAGGATATCAAGGATCCGGTCAAGGCCCTTGAGGCCCTTCAGCTTCTCGACCAGAATGAGTATGCACAGCTTATCAAGGACGGCAAGTTTGAGGAGGTTCTGGAGAAGCGCGTTTCCACTGCCACTTCCAGGTTGACTGCTGTTATTGATGAACTGAACGGCAAGTTGGAAGTTTCCAACAAGGAAGGCAGCACATACAAAAGCAAGTATCAGACCAAGGTTATTGAGGATGATATTCGCGCTGCTGCCATCAAAGCCGGTGTTCGGCCTGAAGCCCTGGCAGATGTCCTCATGCGGGGGATTAATGTCTTTTCCCTGAGTCAGGCAGGGCTTCAGGCCGAACACCGGCTTTGATGGAAGCATCTCTTTTATAATGCTCCCTTACTTTTGTCGGGCCTTTGCTTTTGTAT
>Ga0105103_10000892_pt1 | contig 16834 bp, 15 predicted proteins | sample PPLLaktember2015_2_FD_79107 | JGI IMG/M metagenome (GOLD analysis project Ga0105103, IMG submission 79107) | Freshwater sediment microbial communities from Prairie Pothole Lake near Jamestown, North Dakota, USA - PPLs Lake P7 Core (6) Depth... | ecosystem: Environmental > Aquatic > Freshwater >...
CTTCCTAATGCCGATAGTCTGAGCTCACTTGTGTGGTTTTTTTGATTAGAGTCGAGGCCCGGGCCTGAATCGCATGGACAAAAGAGATGATTGAATTTGAAGTAAAGTATTCATGTTGCTAAAGTGAGAATGAGGTCAAATGAGCTTATCATACAGCGTTAAGGAAGCCGTTAAAGGATTCAGTAAAGCGCGGGTATCTGCGGCAATCACCATATTTACTGTTTTTTTCCTGCTCCTGCTGTTGGCCGTCTTTTTTATTTTTTATGTCAATGCCAATCGGCTCATCGAGGTGTTGAATGCGCAGTATGATATTCAGGTCTATTTGAGTAATGCATTGACCGACAGTGAGATTGAAATTCTGCAGGCGCGTGTGCGAAAGATGGAACCCGTGGAATCCGTGGAATACATCTCAAAGAAAAAGGCCGCGGCTGAATTCCGCAAGGAATTTGGTGAGGATATTTTTGCTTTACTTGATGAGAATCCTCTGCCGGCATCTTTCGTCATCAGCCTCAAAAACGCCGTCAAGAATCGCGACGAAATCACCCGCTTCATCAACCGCCTTAGAGCGGAAGAAGGAATTGATGAGGTGGTTTATCAGTATGGCGCTTTGAATGCGTTGGTGCGATTTTCTCGAAATCTGAATATCATCAGCATCATTCTCTTTGTTTTGGTGTTCTGCGGTTCTTTCTTCATGGTGTCAAACACCCTGCGACTGATCATCATCGCGCGAAAAAACATCATTGACTCGATGAAATTGGTGGGGGCGACGCACTCTTTTATCAGGCGTCCATTTATCATCGGAGGAATGCTTCAGGGATTGATCGGTGGGCTGGCAGCGGATTTGGTTCTTTGGCTGGGATTCAAAGCTGCTTCGTGGCAATGGCCTGGAATAATCACCCTGCCGCAGATCCTTTTTCCGTTGCTGTTGGTGACAGGTGTTCTCTTTGGAATTTTGGGAAGTTTATTTGCGGTTAAGCGATATTTATAACTGTTATTATTAGACTTATGATACGAAAAGAGAGGGAAATTTCACTTGACAACGCAGCTAAAAATCATTAATTTTATGATAATTTTTTAAATTGAATTGTGCCCAGGCAAATTGAACAAAAATGAATTGACAACCAGAGAGCGGGAGATTTTTCAGGCCATTGTGGATGGTTTCATACACAATGCTGAACCCGTCGGCTCGCGTTATCTTTATAAACATTACGATCTGAAAATCAGTCCGGCAACGATTCGCAACGTTATGGCTGACCTTGAAGACCGTGGGCTCATTTGGCAGCCGCATACCTCGGCGGGGAGAGTGCCCACGACGCATGGTTACCGCACTTATGTTGACAGCCTTGGCAAAAGCGCCGAGTTGACAGATGAGGAACAACGCAGCATCATCGAAAAGTTCGAGCAGTTTTCTCAGGATATCAGCCAGATTATCAGCAAAACCGCGCAAATTCTCAGCAATATATCCAATCAATTGGGTGTGGTCCTTTCCCCTCGATTCATTCGCGGACGATTGCAGAAAATTGAATTGATTCCCATTGCTTCACAAAAACTGCTGCTGTTGTTGAGTGTCCGATCAGGCTTGGTGAAAACCGTCATCATTGAGATCGATACGGATTTTTCCAAAGATTTTCTGATTGAACTGAGTCAGGTCATCAACGAAAGAGTTCACGGTCTGTCGATTGAGCAACTTACCGACTTGTTCGATGAACGCTTTCAAGACCTCGATGAAAAAAGCAAGACGCTGATCGGCGTCATTAAAGAAAAGACGACCGGATTGCTGCAGTTGGTGCCTGATGGCGATTTCTATTTTTCCGGTGCCAAAAATGTCATTATTAATCCAGAGTTTGATTCCCGCGAAAAAATCGGCAAGATATTGGAGCTCCTTGATCGTCGTGATATACTGGTTCGAGTGATGTCTGAGCACTATCAGGAAGGAATCAGCATCGTCATTGGAGAAGAGAACTCGGAAGAATTGATGCAGAATTGCAGCATGATCACCACGAGCTTTTCCATTGACGGCGCGATCGGCACCCTGGGTGTCATCGGTCCGACACGGATGCAGTATGCCAAGATCATTTCTCTGGTTCAGTTTATGTCTGATACACTTAATTATTTGGTCTCCAAAAAGAATAAAAATTTACCGGCATGAAAAATTCACCTACCACCAAAGATGGCAACGGAACCGAACAGCCGTCGTCGACGCAGCAAAAGACAAAGCGAAGAAATTATAAAAAAGAGTTGGACCAGGCCATTCAGGAACGTGAGCAGTTGAAAGACCTGCTGCGAAGAACAGCGGCGGATTTTGACAATTATCGCAAGCGAGTCCAACAGGAAAAGATCGAGCTGTACGAGCAGGCTAATGCAGAGTTGATCAAAAAGCTGCTGCCGGTGTTGGATGATCTCGATCGAACAACCAGTGCGGAGAGCGAGGGCGCTGCCCAATCGCCTTTCCTACAGGCGGTCACTATGATCCGCAGCAAATTCTTCAAGATCATGCAGGACGAAGGTCTGCAGGTTATGGAGACAAAGGGAAAACTATTTGATCCTGAAAAGCATGATGCGTTGCTGCTGATGCATGATGAAAAAGCGCAACCCAACATGATCATCGATGAGCATGAAAAGGGTTATGAATTGAAAGAAAAGATCCTGCGTCACGCCAAAGTGATTGTGAATCGGGAATAAGAGCAATAAATTGAGAGAATGATTCCTATAGATTATGTCTAATGACGAATATTATAGCATTTTAGGTGTCAAACGCGACGCTGATCAGAATGAGATCAAAAAGGCCTACCGCAAGCTCGCGATGGATTATCATCCTGATCGCAATCCGGGCGATAAAGAGGCCGAGGAACAGTTTAAGAAAATCGGCGAAGCCTACGCAGTTCTTTCGGATTCGCAGAAACGAGCGCAATACGATCGTTTCGGCAAGTCGGGAAGCGCGGGCCGGTCAAATTGGGGCGGGTTTGAAAATTTCGGCGATCCGTTTGATATTTTCCGCGAAGTATTCGGCGGCGGATTCGCCGACATCTTTGGCATGGGAGGTTCCGGCGGCAGGCGTTCAGCCAAGAGACGCGGCGCGGATCTGCAGCTCAAGCTGGAATTGTCGATCGAGGAGATCGCGACCGGTGTTGAAAAGAAACTGAAAATTAAAAAGCAGATCGCCTGCGATACCTGCAGCGGCGCCGGCGCCAGCCCGGGAACGTCCATGGTGACTTGTCCGGCTTGTCATGGTCAAGGCCAGGTGGCTTATCGTCAGGGCTTTTTCACCATGTCTCAAACTTGTCAGCGTTGCAGCGGTGAAGGCCAGATCATCGATCGCCCATGTCCTACATGCCATGGAGAAGGCCGTATCCGCGGAGAGAGCACAATTGAAGTTAAAATACCTGCGGGCGTTGCAGAAGGCCAATATTTGACTGTACGAAACCAGGGCAATATGGGGCCGAGAGGCGGACCTGAAGGCGACATTATTATCTTCATTGAAGAAAAAAAGCATAATGAGTTTGAGCGACACGGCGATGATATTGTCTATCATTTATATTTAGCATTTCCGCAGGTTGTGCTTGGCACCGAGGTGGAAGTCCCGACGTTGCAGGGAAAGGCCGCGCTATCGATTCCGCAGGGCACGCAATCAGGGAAAATTCTGCGGATGAAAGGAAAGGGAATCCCGCGAATCAATTCAAATAAAATCGGTGATCAGTTGATCAAAGTTCACGTCTGGACGCCGACAAAATTGGGAAGCAAAGAAAAAGAATTATTGAAGGAATTATCTCAATTTGAAAGCATCTTCCCCAATAAGGAAGATAAGAGTTTTTTTGAACGCATGAAGGAAGCCATCTTGTAACGGTCATGTCGATTTTTACAAAACAAGAGCAACGGTTTATCCTGGTTCTCTTGTTTTCCTTTTTTCTGGGCTTGGGGGTGAAATATGTTCGTGAAAAACGATATGAACCTGACCAGGCATGGTTGAAAGAAAAAGAAGAGATTCTGGCAGAGTTTAAGGAACGTGCCCGCACGACAGGCGGCGAATCTGCTGAAGCGGCTGCAACAGGAGATAAGCCGCTGCAGGATCTGAAAGCGAGTTTAATTAAAAGAATAAATATTAATTCAGCGTCTGAAAGTGAATTTGAAACCCTGCCCAAGATCGGGCCGGTTATGGCAAAGCGGATTGTAGAAGATCGTCGACAAAACGGTCCATTTCGTTCGATCGAGGAGCTTCAACGCGTGAAAGGTATCGGTTCAAAAACCTTTGAAATGATAAAAGAATACATCACGGTCCAATAGCATGTTTTCGTGTAGGAGGAAAAATGTCGAAAACACAAAAATCTACCGACTTTAGGCCAAAAGGTTCTATCGCACTGGAAATTCTGGCTGTAGTATTGGCGATAGCTCTTATTTTCACTCTGACTTATCCGGCTAAATTATGGAAAGCAGAGGATGCAAATGTCAAAAAGTGCCGAGAGAATATGCAGCATGTTTATTATGCGGAAATTACATATCTCGACACCAAGCTGAGCTATAACGATACGTTGCAGAAAGTCGTTGATTTTATAATTTCTGAACCAAGCGGCAGATTGCTGAAAAGATTCGCCAGTTTGGACTCTATCCTGGGTCAAAAAGTGATCAATCAGTTCAAAAAAGTGACCGATCAAGTCACCATTAAAGTGGACTCGGCATTTGGACAAGGACCGGATTCGGTGATCACCCTCGAGAAGAATATTCGCGTCAACGCTCTCTTGGACAGCATGCTTAGTTTTGCCAATGCGGTCGACCTGGATACCACGGAGGCCTTTATTCTTGATTCTTTGCGTCATTGGCCGAATTATTCGACCAGAATTGATTCGATGGCTTTGGCTTCCTTGCGAGGTCTGTTTACCTGTCCAACCAATTCAAAACCCTACATTATTAAAGTCAATAATGATACGTTGCCCAAAACAGTGAACATCTATTGTCCGGTTGATTCTGCTTATGCCCTACGAATCAAAAAGGATTTCAAGTTGGGCTTTTTGGGCGGTTTGAAGGTTGAAAATCACGGCGCGATCGAAAACGGCGCCAACTCTTGGAAATAATCGTTGCGATTCATTAACTGCAGGAATAATGGGAACCTGTCCTTGAATGCTACAGAGACAAACAGTGGTTCACGGACAGGTTTTCCGAAAAGCAATGAAGGGGAATGTGATGACGAATGACTCCATCAAAATTGGTATAAGCTTCTCAAGCGAAATGATTCGTTTAATTGAAGTGGAAAGATGGAACGGAAAATTGAATCTAACCAATGCTCTTCAGATCGCCCTTCCGAAGAGTTTTGATCCTCTGACGATCGGCGATGTCAAAAGCATTCCTCTGATTTCTGATACGATTGATAAGGCCTGCGAACACCTCAATCCGCAGATCAAAACAGCCAAAATCTGTATTGATCGGAAATTGGCGTTGAAAAAAACCTTCGCCGTCGATAAAGGCCTGCTCGAAAATGAAATTCGACAGCATATTGAATGGGAGTTGGAGCAGCTATTGATCGCTCCACGCGATGAATATAATGTTGGATTCGAACAGATCATTTTCCCGAAGCTCAAGAATGATGTCGTTGTTTTTGCCGCAATCAGAAAAGCCATTGTCCAATATCTGCGCGATATTTTTGCCAAATCTCGATTCCAATTGGATTCAGTCGATCTGGATGTTTTCGCCTCGTTGCGCACGCTAGCCTACGCTTATCCCGATAAATTGCGCGGCATCACCGCTCTCATCGAGTTTCTGGCAAGCGGGATCGGCATCACCATTCTGTATGATGGAAAATACGCTCTTTCCAGTGAAATGCCTTCTGTCATCAATGAGAAAAAATATCAGCATCTCAGCACTCCAGAACTTGCATCTGCCGTGCGGACTGAATTGAACAAGCTATTAGAGCATCTCAAGGAAAACCTGGACATTTCTCCCCTCAATCGAATTCTTGTGGCGGGTGAAAATGCCGATAAGAGTCTGGTTGCTGAATTGAATCAACAGAATCCGGAAGCTGTGGTCGCCATGGTAGAGCCATTTCAAAATGCTCATCGTCAGCTCAATATTGAATCACAAAAGCTGATTGATGAACACGGAGAATGTTTTGTTGCTTGTTTTGGTATGGTACTCTAATAATGCAGGGCACATATGAATCTTCTAAAGGATAAACGAGAGCAGGAGCGTTCACGGGAACCACAGGAGTTTCCGTCCACTCCGCTGCAGGAGTTCGGCTCGGATTCTATGGTCACGACGCCCTTTCCGGAAAACAAGGAGCGCAAACATTTTCCATGGTTTCCCTTGTTGGGCATTTTGACGATCCTCGTCGCATCTGCTGCGGTCTACTATTTTGGCTTTTACAAAAACACCCATGAAGCGAAACCGACTGCACCGCAGGAACAGGTCGTCGTGACGGAAATCCCGACAACGGAAGTCAAGACTGAAGAGATTGTCGAACAACAAACACCCCGGGAAGCTCCGGTTGCTGAACAAGTCGTTGCCCCGCAAAAGGATGACCTCCTCGCCAAGACCGCCCATATTTTTACCTGTCTTGAGAAATCCCTCAATTCCGGATCACAATTAGGAACGGTGATCCTTGATAATGAATCATTTTCCGCCGAATTATCTGCCGATTCACAGACCTTATTGCAGTCCATGGTGGATACTCTTCGCGGCATGCTGACTGCTTCGGTCACCTTTCCCGCTGATCTGAAGGTGAACAGCACAAGTGTATTGATCCATGGTTCTTTTCCTGCTCCGGCGGCATCGACGGATGGAACTCAGCTCTCGTCATCCGAGCTCGAAATTAGATTACGTGAACTGGCTGCAGCCGCAGGATTGACGGTCATGTCCATCAGCCTCACAGAACAGACGCCGAAGCAAATGTTTGTCAAGGTTTCAGGCAGTTTGACGGCGGGTCGAATTTTTATCGAATCTTTCTCAACAGCGAACATCAACAGCCGAGTTTCCAGAATCATTTTGATGAATGGACCGCAGACCAATTATACTTTGGTACTCCGTTTCATCATTTGAGGGGCTTTCATTTATTGTGCACTATGAGAATCATTGCCGGCGCGTATAAAGGACGAAGGCTTTTTACACCTCCGAATCTCTCCATTCGTCCCACCTCAGACCGGGTGCGCGAGTTCATTTTTTCGTGCATCGGCGGAGATATAGAGAACGCTCAAGTACTCGATTTATTCGCAGGAACCGGGGCCATTGGTTTGGAGGCGAAGAGCCGAGGCGCGGACAGCGTGGTTTTTGTTGATCTATCAGCTCAAGCGCTCGCAATTATTCGAAGGAATCTGGATATGGTCGGACTGCAAGCTCCGCTCATTAAAATGTCAGCCGACCGATTTCTGCGATCTGTCGATACCCATGTTGCCTATGATTTCATTTTTTGTGATCCGCCATACGATGACAGGGCGTTTCACGATATACTTGATTCGATCCGCGATTGCCAACGGCTAAAGCCTGAAGGCCTGGTGATTTACGAGTCATCTGCAAGGATTGAAGATGTTCAATCGGAAGGATTCACCATCATTAAAAAAAAAGCGATGGGTGACAGTCGAATCACATTTTATGGACTGAAGACCAGTGAATAAGATAGCCATTTATCCCGGGACATTTGATCCGATTACCTACGGTCATGTTGATATTATCCAACGTGCCGCGGCGATTTTTGATCGTGTGATCGTTGCCGTGGCTACCAATTCGCAAAAACGGCCTCTATTTACAGTCGCTGAACGCATGGATATGATTCGCCATGTTGTGGGCGATATTCCGCATCTGGAGATTGATCAAATTGAAGGATTGTTGGTCGATTATGCCGTCGAACGAGGCGCCCACGCAGTGATCCGCGGCCTTCGAGCGGTGTCCGATTTCGAGTTTGAGCTGCAGATGGCGCTGGTTAATCGCAAGCTGAATGAAAAACTGATCACTGTATTTCTAATGCCCCATGAAAAGTATTCGTACTTGAACTCCAGTATTGTTAAAGAATTGGCTCAATTCGGCGGAAATATCGAATGTTTTGTGCCGAAATATGTTCAGGAAAAAATTAAAGAAAAGATGAGGAACCATGAACGTCATTGAAGAAATTCAGAAACGCGCGAGTGAGAATCTGAAACAGATTGTCTTCCCGGAATCGACGGATGAACGAGTGCTGCATGCCGCCGAACAGTTGTATGAAAAAAAATTGGTTATACCCGTGTTGATCGGCGATGAAGGACAGACGCTCGCGGCAGCGGAAAAAGTCAAGGCGGATATTTCCGGAATTCAAATCATCGATCCGCTGAAGGACAGCCGACGCAAGGAGTATATTCAACGCTATTATCAAAAACGAAAACATAAAGGTGTAGACCTGATCAAGGCGGAAATGGTCATGCAGCATCCTCTTTTTTATGCGGCGATGGCGGTACACGATGGGCGCGCTGATGCGAGCGTTGCCGGTTGTGTCGAAACCACCAGCAATGTACTCCGCGCCGCGATTCAAATAATCGGGACTGCGGAAGAATTTTCCGTGGTTTCAAGCACCTTCTTGATGGTCTTGAAGGATGGAACCCCATTGACCTATGGCGATTGCGGCGTCGTACCTGATCCTGATGAGCAGCAATTGGCGGAAATTGCCATCGCTTCTGCCGAGTCACATAAAAAACTAACCGGGCAAAAACCAGTGGTGGCTTTGCTTTCCTTCTCCACCAAAGGAAGTGCCGAGCATGCCCTGGTGGATAAAGTGCGCAAGGCGACCCAAATTGCGCAGAACAGACGCCCTGATTTGCTCATTGATGGAGAGATGCAGGCGGATGCTGCCCTGGTACCGTATGTCGCCAATAAAAAAGCGCCGGGCAGCCTGGTCGCCGGCAAAGCGAATGTTCTCATTTTTCCGGATCTAAATGCCGGCAATATCGCCTATAAATTGACAGAGCGCGTCGCCGGGGCTACCGCGTTAGGCCCTCTACTGCAGGGACTTGCAAAGCCGGCCAATGATCTGTCAAGAGGCTGCAAAGCAGAAGACATCGTTAATGTCGCCTGCATCTGCAGCGTTAAAGCAAATTAGTTCATTAATTTTGACCCAAAGAGGTGAATGATGCCGCATATTTCAAAGCGACTGGCTCAAATTTGTGAATCCCAAACACTTGCGCTCAATTCTGTCATGATGCGGATGAAACGGGAAGGAAAAGATGTTGTGAGTTTAGGCGCCGGAGAACCGGACTTTGATACTCCCCCGCATATAAAAGAAGCTGCCATCAAAGCCATACAGGAAGGCTTTACCAAATACACGCCGGTGGACGGCCTGTTTGAATTAAAAGAAGCTATTTCAGCCTGGATAAAGCATGAACATGGCGTTCATTATAGCACGGAACAGATCATCGTGACGTGCGGCGCCAAACATGCTGTTTATCAGGGAATTTTGGCTGTCTGCGATCCTGAGGATGAAGTCCTTTTGCCCAAGCCCTACTGGGTGAGTTATCCTGAACAGATCAAGCTCGCGGGCGCGCAAATCGTTGAAATGACACCCGGGGATGCCTCCGGCTTGAAAATCACGGCACAACAGTTGGAAAAGGCTATTACCTCAAAAACGAGGCTGCTCATTCTCAATTCACCCAGCAATCCATCCGGTATTGTTTACAGCCGAGAGGAACTTGCCGCCATTGCTCAAGTTATTAAGCGTAGCGGTATCTATGTCCTTGCGGACGAGATCTATGACAAGATAACGTTTGATGACCTTCCGTTCGCCAGCATGACTGTTTTCCCCGAGATCAGAGATCAGGTGATTTATGTGAATGGTGTTTCAAAAACATTCGCCATGACCGGTTGGAGGATTGGCTTTTTAGCGGCACATCAGGAAGTGGCGACGGCGGTGAGAAATTATCAGGGTCATAGCACCTCTAATCCGACCTCCATTTCACAAAAAGCCGCTTTAGAAGGATATCGTGCGGATAAAGCTTTTTTGGCGGAAATGAAAAACGCTTTTCAGCAGCGCCGTGATTATGTGCATCAGAGATTGAATGCCATGCCCGATGTTCATTGTGAGTTGCCGCAAGGCGCATTTTACGCATTTCCAAATTTTTCTGCGTATTATCATAAATCCGGCGGCATATGTTCGTCGATGGACCTGTGCAGTTATTTGATCGAAAAATATAATGTGGCGATGGTTCCCGGGATTGCCTTTGGAATGGATGATTACTCTCGTCTATCATTTGCCACATCAATGCAGAACTTGGAAAAAGCGCTGGATCGTATTGAAAACGGTCTGGCTGATTTACGCCGATAGGAGTATTGGTCATGCCGACATATGAGTATCGCTGCAATTCCTGCGGGCACCATTTTGAGCAGTTACAACGGATCACCGCTGAGCCGGTTCGCATCTGTCCGATCTGTGGCACAGAAAGCGTCAGCCGAGTGCTCAGCGGAGGGAATGGTCTCATCTTCAAGGGTTCCGGATTTTATAGTACCGATTACAAGCAAAAGCCTGCAGCATCGAAAGAAACAAAAGAACCCGCAAAAAAGACGGAAGAATAGCCATGAATGCCGAGATCGGATTAAACAGCGACCTCGAAGTCGCCAAGCGAAAATTGCACCTGCAGACCAGCTATTCGCCTGAAGCTCACCAGGCAAGCGTCACTATTTTTGAAGGGGGCTTGTTTCTCAACAGGCGCGATTTCGGCATTGATGATTCGAACCATGAAGGCGATCTCGAGCACAAGGTTCGTCAGTGCCATGATCTTGTGCGCGCAGATATTGAGCTTTTGTTTCACATGGCTGAGAGCGTGCGCGCCTCAAAACATCCGCCTTCCATCAAACATCTTGGTCATTTGTTCCTGGAAAAAGGCTTTATTGAAGAGGCGGTCGAAGAGTTTGAGACCGTCAAAAGGATCGACGGGGTTGAGCTTGATATAGACCTTGAATTGGCAAGGGCATACTATAAAAAGGGCGACTATGATGCCGCCATGGCGCTGTTGAAAGTTATGGCCGAAAAGCGTCCGACATATCCCGATGTTCAATTGCTGTTGGGCCGATCACTTTGGCAATTGAAACAGTACGCTCAGGCGCGACAGCACTTTCAAAAAGCGTTGCAGTTAAATGAAAAATATTGGGATGCTCATTATTCTTTGGCCGTCTGCCTTGTGGAGAGCACAATCGATGATAAAGTCAATTCTGAATTGCCGCCTCCAATCGAGAGGTTGAAGGAGGCTGAACAATTATTTCGCAAGGCAGGCAGACTTTCTTCGGATTTGGATCATGAGCTGCTCGAAATTGGTTTGGAGAGAATGAAACTCGCCTTGAATGTTGAGGAAGCGTTGACTTGTTTCCAGCAGGCGAGAAAAGAAGAAACCACCAGCAGGCTTTTTGACAGCGAGTTTTATTTGAAATTTATGTTTGGTCAATTGGATGATAATTGTCGGACGCTGGATTATTATATCAGCACCTTGGCCGGCGTTGTGAATGAAAATCCTGATTATGCTGATCTGCGCCACAGTCTGGGAATTGCCTATTTGCTGAAAGGGTGGCAATGTTTCAGTCGTGCCACCCGTGAATTTGAGCATGCAGTGCAGATCAACCCGGAATATGAGAAGGCGAAGAAAAAGCTCAAATTAATGCAGAATGATGGTAGAGGGCTGCTCATCCTTTTGCGCGCTGTTTTGAATTGAAATCGATTTTCCCTCCTATATCCTCCAGCAGGTCTCCTCAATTTCAGATCAAAATGCTTTGTATGGTATAATAATTGCAATAAAACAACCGCTGTGACAAACGGCTTGATAAATTGCTTTTTGATGGTTAGTTTGTTCCTTGATTAAACACCTGTTATGCGGTTGAAACGTTTTGCCGATCAGTTGAATCGGTTTGAACATTTTGAAGTGAAATCAGTAATTTTGAGTAAAAATCAGATGAGAGAAAAAATATTGAAACGCTGCGCCGTCAAAATGGCGGCATTGTTGTTGATGATGAGCACCGTCACGGCTGCTGAATCCTCATTAAAGGCTTTTGCCACCAACATTGAGCCCCTTCAATCAGCTGCTTACATTTTTAAAGTTGTTTTTGACGCACCTGTGTCACCCACGTCTCACTTTGAGGTCATGTTCCCCCACGGTTTTAATTTAAACAATGCCGTGATGGCCACCTCTGAGCAGCTTGACGGAATGCTGGTCATCACACCTCAAGACAGTATATTGATCGTGCGCCGAGAGCGTGCTGAGAAGGTGATTTTGCCGGGAAGTGTTATCGAACTCAAAGTGGCGATGGTGCTGAATCCGGCCGTCTTGGCAAACGATCAACAATTCAGCATTGTGCTCAAAGAAAATCAGGCTGCGGTGGAGCGTTTAAACTCCCGCTCCGCCGTTGAACGCTATGATACTCAAATAAATAGATAGAGCAGGTTATGGTATTGCATCGAAATATTATTCAATTCGTTCTTCTCCTCGGCTTCGCTGCAGCTTTAACTGCTACAGCCGGAGATATCAGTTCAACACTGCAGGTGACACCGCAGATTAAATCAGTGGGGACCAATACCCTGCATACCGTGAGATGGACGACGTTATCTCCGATTAACAGACGAGGAGTCATCGCCGTACTTTATCCGGACAATTTTGATCTCAATCAGCTGACCATGGCGACAACTTATGATTACACCACTATGAATGGCGTGCTGAAAGTAGATTCGATCAGGACGGTGAATTATAAAGGAAAGAACTATAAGAAGGTCATTGTCACCCGAAAAGACGGCGGCACCAATGACAATGGCCAGGGCAATGTCGGACTTCAGTTGGCAGTTGTCGGGAACGCAACAAATACCGGTTTTTATCGCCTTCGCCTTGAAACATACGTTCAAGATGCAAATCCTTTCACTGCAGCACCCTCAGATACGGGAAGCACAACCTTCCAGATTACAGAAAGCATCACCAATTTTACCCTGAGTTCGGCAAATGCAGAACCCCGCGCCGGTGAAGGATTCACCGTTAACGTCACCAATGCCCGAGATGCGGAGGGAAAATTAGCGGATGGCATCATTAATATTGCTTTTCAAACAGGCTCCATTGCCGACCATACTGCGCCGGATGGTGCAACCAAACCAGTGCTCACGTCGATTTGGGTGCAGGACGGTAGCGGTTCGGCGACACAGACTTGCTACCGAGTTGAAAAGGTTCGTCTGACCGGCACGGTTTCCGGCGGAACAGCAACTGCGACGACAGGAGATATTAATGTAAAACCCGGCAGCCTGGGAAGCCTGACCATTTCTGATCCGCCGTTAACAACCACGGCCGGTCTGGATTTCGGTGTCGGCAACGATATTACAGTCACAGCATTTGATTTTTGGAAAAATCGAAAAACCGATTTAAGCGGATTTCTATATTTTGAGGGTTCCGATCCCAGAGCCCTTTTCGATTATAACATTTCAAGTCCTTTTTATTTTGTCGGCACAGAAAGCGGTGTCAAGACGTTCTCCGGCGAAGCCTTTGAATTCAGAACTTCCGGGCTGCAAACATTCACCGCAGTCATGGGCTCAATCCGACAAACCAGCAGAAATATTCAAGTATTGGCCGGAACCATCAAATCGTTCAATTTTGAAGTTATAAACACCCAGACTGCCGGAACTCCTTTTGAACTCAAAGTGATCAATGCGGTGGATGATTTCAATAATCCGGCCAACGCAACGGTCCAACCCAATTTTGTCTCAGGGACTCATAACGCACCCGACGGAACACAACCGCTCTTCAGCAAAATCACCGTGCAGAATGGCTCTGGAAGTGCTTTTCAAACTTTGGTTTTAGCAGAAAGTGTGCAGTTGGTTGGTCAGGCAACTGCAAGCGTCAGCGCGATTACCAATTCTTTTAATGTGTTGCCGACTTCTCTGAGCAGTTTCAAACTGACCGGACAACCCAGTTCGGTGGTTTCGGGCGCTTTTTTCTCCAACTCGATCACGGTGACGGCTTACGACGCCTTTGAAAACAGAAAGACCAATTTTTCATCGACTGTTACCTTTTCTTCTACGGACACAGATTCCCGTGTTGTTCTACCGGCGCCGACAAGTCTGATTTCCGGAAGCTATACTTTCCCTGGAACCAACTTTAAACTCTTTACCCTCGGAAATCAGAAGATAACCGCAACCTTTGGCAGCATCTCCGGTTCGAGTTCTGAAATTAAAGTAACCGGCCCCAATACCATTCGCATTCTTCGTGTTTTTACCGTCGATTCAACCGTCAGTCGTGGTCAAACACAGAGAATTGTGACCATGCAGGTTCAAAATAACGGCAGCGATCCATACGAGAACTATACGGCGACTCTGAATTTTCGTCAGGGCGCCCTCAGCGTTAACGGCGATTATGTCTCTGCGGCAATAACCGGTACCGCCATTGGAGCGGCTCAAACCATCAATCTCGATTTCCCGGTCGATATTAAAAGTACGGCAACGCTGGGATCAATTATATTGGACGGCCAGATCAATGGATTTTACAAGGGCGTTTCTGCGCAGTCGAGTAACTCTGAATTGACTGATTCATGGATTGTGCAACAGCAGGCGAATGTTCAGGCGCAAACCCTTTCGGTGACGCCGGATACGGTCTCCCGCGGCAGCGGCGGCATTGAATTAAAGTTGAGACTGGCCAATAACATCGGTATGAACAATTCCGCTGATGCTCTGATCAACAATGTGTCATTCAGGTTTTTGAATGAGCAGTCCACGGATGTCACCACTTCATTTCAGGTGACGGCTGATCCGCTCAATCCTGTCAGAGTTGCAGGCAACTCCACGGCAGATTTAAAATTCTATTTAACCTCTTCCACCAATGCGCCCTTGGGCAGGATCGCTCTTTCCACTCAAGTAGAATTTCAGGATGCCAACATCCAGCAAAACCGCATTGCGAGCAGCGGAACATTGGCGACGTTCGTCAGCGTTGATGCACCGTCGCTCAACATCACCAGCATAACGCCCGTCGACCAACCAACTGCCACCCTGGGACAGGATAAAGACTTTGTCGTCGAAATGAAGGTGCACAACATCAGCACTTCTGCAGTGAACATAAGCCTGGATCCGCAAAAGACCTATATCCGTTTTATTAAAAGCGGTCGGGAGTACATATCTCCGGATGATGTGCAATGGCCGACTGCTCTGCGCAGCGGCGGCACATCCATTCCGGCGGGAAGTGAAGGATATATCGATTTTATCGTACGTCAGATTAATGCTCAGGTTCCCACAGGCAATTTTACGATTCTCGGTCGGGTTGAGAGCGGCGACGGCTATTTCACCACTTCTGATTTGTCCGGAGCTTATGGCGCCATAGAAATTCAAAGCGCTGATGATGTCGTCATCACCAAAAGCTTTCCTTCTCGTCCGACCGTCACCGTCAACGACGATACTCGTCCATGGAACATCGGCGTCGTTTTAATCAACCGTGGCGGCAGTGATGTTCAGATCAATCCCGGCACGAGTTCGGTAATCTTTACCAATTCTGTCGGACAGACGGTCTCGGGTTTCAATGTAGGGGTGCCTTATCTCGGCAAAGGCGACGCCACACTCAGCGGCAATGAGGTCGACACATTGTTTTTCCCCGTGGCAAAGACGGGAGCCCCGAGAGGGACAGTGACCCTCAATCCACGAGTATCCTATACAGTTTTGAATACCTCCCAGACAAAATTGATCGAGGCAACGAACTTTAATCGCACCAGTTCGATCCAGCTCCAGGAGCCTGCTCTTCTGGCCATCAACCGCGTTCACTCACCGATCAATACATTATCAGTAGGCCGAACGCTGTCCTGGGATATTTTTGTTATCGTTGAAAATAGCGGTGAAGCGGCCTTGGATTTCGATATTGCCGATGTGGATTCGACCTGGTTAAGATTTACACTCAATGGTCAACCCGCGGCTGGATACACGGTGCAAAAGCCAAGCGTCTTGACCGGGTCGAACTCAACTGTGTTGAACGGTGGCGATATCGATAGTCTTCGATATCGCATCACCGCCAATCCGTCTGCCGATGGAATGGTGGATGTAAAAGCTGCCGTCAAGGCGATTGAGCTGAATCGTGAAATGCCGGCCTATGACGCAACCATCAGCGATCGTTTTGCAACCATCGAAGTTGAAACGCCTGCTGATGTGGTCTATTCCTCCGGCACCCTCGCACCGCTGCAGGTTAACCCTGGAAAGATGGTTGAATTTCAGTTGACAGTTCGTAACAGCGGTCAGGCTGATGTTGTATTGAACCCTGAGGCCACTACATTTACGATCAGTGATGGAACCCAGATTTTCTCTGCCGAATTGGATGGCAATTATGGCACGGTTGTTCCTGGTAATGGTTCCTTACGACTCCATTTTCAACAAACATACTTTAGTACCGGTTTCGCTCTTGGCTTTTTCGAACCAGTGGTTCAGCTGGCAGGGTTGGAGAATAGTGTTTCTTACCAAAAAGAGTTGCGCCTTACGGGCGAGAACGTCAAGGTGGGACAACCAGGGAATATCAGTTTGGACTCTCTCACGCCGAATGTCGGAGAAGTCACGCTCGGGCAAACAGCTCCATGGTACGTCAATATTGGAGTGACCAATAACAGCGGCCAAACGCTCAAGTTAAAGACCATGGAACTGGTTTTCAGTTCCGGGACATTGAATGTGACTTCTCAATTTGCTATTCAGATCGGCGCCGGATTTGAAAATGGATCTGATCTGCTTCAGACCGGCAACTCCGGAACAGTACGGGCGACTATCACCTCAGTTTCTGAAGGCGTACCAACTGGTGACGTGTTGTTGAGTGCGCGCGTTGTCCTGGTTGATCCTCTGGAAAGCGGCGCCCTTTTTGAAGAACAGATCAATAACGCCGCCAAAGTGACAGTTCAGACCAGAGCCGTTTTGGAC
>Ga0105103_10000893_pt1 | contig 16833 bp, 12 predicted proteins | sample PPLLaktember2015_2_FD_79107 | JGI IMG/M metagenome (GOLD analysis project Ga0105103, IMG submission 79107) | Freshwater sediment microbial communities from Prairie Pothole Lake near Jamestown, North Dakota, USA - PPLs Lake P7 Core (6) Depth... | ecosystem: Environmental > Aquatic > Freshwater >...
GGTCCTCGAGCGAGAGGCCCGCCTCGGTGAGCAGTGCGTCCACCATCGGCAGCACCAGCTCGGCATGGCCACGCTCGGTGATCGCGGCCCGCAGCCGCACCTCGCCATCGACCAGCAGCGCGACGGAGCAGGACTCGGTGGAAGTGTCGAGGGCGAGCACTCGCATGGCGGGCAAGACTACACGTCAGGAGCCGAGGCCGGCATGACCTAGGCGTTCGCGCAGGAACCCCTGAACCTCGTCGAGCTCCCGCGTCCGCCGCATCGGCGGCAGGCTCTGGATGAAGGCCCGTCCGTAGCCGCGCGTGACCAGCCGCGTGTCGCAGATCATCACCACGCCGAAGTCCCCCTGGTCGCGGATCAGCCGGCCGACGCCCTGCTTGAGCGCGATTATCGCCTGCGGCACCTGCTCGTCGAAGAACGGATTGCCGCCCTTCGCGCGGACGGCCTCGAGCCGTGCCTTGAGCAGCGGGTCGTCCGGGGCGGCGAACGGCAGCTTGTCGATGATCACCACCGAGAGCGCCGCACCCTTGACGTCCACGCCCTCCCAGAAACTGCCGGTGCCGAGCAGCACCGCGTTGCCCGCCTCGCGGAAGCGCCTCAGGAGCTGGTCGCGCGAGCCGTCGCCCTGCACCAGCACAGGCACCGGCGGCGCATCGCCCCACGCGCGACGCAGCGCATCGGCTGCCTCGCGCAGCGCGCGGTGACTGGTGAAGAGGAGGAAGGCGCGTCCGCCGCTCGCCTCGAGGACCGGCAGCGCCGCCTCGACCACCGCGCCGGTGTGTCCCGGAGCGCCTGGATCGACGAGGCCCTTCGGAAGGTACAGCAGCGCCTGCTGCGCGAAATCGAACGGACTCTGGAAGCGCACGCTATGCGCCCGCGCGAGGCCCGTGCGCCGCTGGTAATGGGAGAAGTCCTCGCCGACCGCGAGCGTCGCCGAGGTCAGGATCCAGGCGCAGGACTGCGCCTCGAGCAGGGCCGCGAGCTGAGTGGCGACATCCGCGGGCGCGTAGTGGCAGCTCACGCTGCGTGCGCTCGTCTCCGCCCAGCGCACGCCGCCATCGGCCTCTTCCGCCGTGAGCAACTGCAGCCGCTCCGTGCCCTCGAGCAGCCGATCGCGCAGCCGCGTGAACGCGGCCGACCCGCCGTCGGCCAGTGGGGCGATCGCGTCGGCGAGTTCCTGCGCCCGCGCCGCGAGACCCTGCAACGCCTCGATGAGCCGCTCGGGCCACTGCGAGTGCTCGATCCGCGATTCGATCCCCGCAGTGGCACCGATCACCGCCGCCACCTGGGCATCGAGGCCGCCGAGCGCCGCGTCCACCCCGCCGCTCATCTGCTGTGCGAGCAGCAGCTCGCCGGCCACGTCCTTCGCGATCGCGGAGAGCTGGCGCGTGCCCACGCTGTAACCGAGGAACTGCGCAGCCACGTCGGGCAACTGGTGCGCCTCGTCGATCACGATCGCGTCCGCGCCCGGCAACAGGTCGCCAAACCCCTCCTCCTTCAGGACCAGGTCGGCCATCAGCAGGTAGTGGTTGACGACCACGATGTCGGCAGCCTGGGCCTCGCGACGCGCTGCGAGCACGAAGCAGTTCTCGTACGCCGGGCATTCCGCGCCGAGGCAGTTCTCGCGTGTCGAAGTGACCCAGGGCCAGACAGGGTCGCCCTCGCCGAACCCGGGCAATTCGGCGATATCGCCGCGACGTGTCGTGTACGACCAGGCGCGCACCTTGGGCAGCGCAACCGCCACCTCGCGCCGCACGCCCCTGGCGTGGGCCTGCTGCTCGACGAGGTCGAGGCGGTGCCGGCACAGGTAGTTGGCGCGCCCCTTGAGCAGCGCCACGCGCGCCGGCCGGCCGAGCGCACTGCAGATGGCCGGCAGGTCGCGATGGTAGAGCTGATCCTGCAGAGCCCGCGTGCCCGTCGAGAGGATCACGCGCCGCCCCGACAGCAGGGCGGGCACGAGGTAGGCGAAGGTCTTGCCGGTGCCGGTGCCCGCCTCGACGATCAGGGTCTCGCGTTCCTCCATGGCGGTCGCGACGTGCTCTGCCATCGCCACCTGCTCGGGCCGCGGAGCGTAGCCCGCGAGCGAGTGGGCCAGAGGCCCGTCAGGACCGAACAGCTCGGTGAGCGAACTGGCCACGAGTTCAGCGGAACGTGGCGCGAAAGCGCAGCAGCGCGGTTGCGCCCGGCGGCAGCGGCCTTCGCAGGCTCCAGCGCAGGTGCGTGAACTCGCCGCCCGCCGGCCTGGCCGTGAAGGTGGTGCCGCCGTCCGGGGAGAATTCGACCAGGCTCGCAGGCCCCATGGCCGATCCCGGGATGAAGTGCAGGCCCTGTGGCATGCGCTTGGTGACCTGCACGTCGGTGACGGCCACCTTGCCCGGGTTCGTCACCCTCAGCGTGTAATGGACCTCGTCGCCGGCTGCGAGCCGGGAGGCAGGCACGAATCGCCCGGCGCCCTGGCCGGGCCGCGCCGGGGGCTCGAGTCTCTCGGCCACGATCGACGTCTCGAGCAGGTCGCTGCCGGTCGCGATGGCGGCCCCGACCGCCGTCAACTCGGGCTCGGCGGCCATCGCGGCCGCACCCGCCGCGCACAGCACCCACCCCGCCATTCGCACCCGGTGTCGGCAACGGCCGGGCTCTTTTTCTCGAAAATCAGTCATTGGCTCGCGACTCTGCGCGAGCCACGAGGTCCGGGCAACCCCGCAACGGCCCGGATCTGCCCGCATTCGTGCCCATAGACCCGAGGGAGTACCTCGGTAGTTGACGAATTTGACAGATGCAGGTCACGGAGTTATTGTGCACTGCAGCAATGCTGCGATGCAGCAGCCCAAACGCCAGGAGCCCAACATGATCAACCAGGTGCAGGAATTCGTTGCCGAGCAGGCCGCCGCGCTCAGCAGCCAGGTCGAGAAAATCCGCCAGGAGTCCGTCGAAACCGTCCGCGAAGCCGTGGTCGGGTCCGCTTCTGGCCTCAAGTCGCTCAAGTCCCCGGTGCGCACTCTGGCGCGCTCGGGCATCAAGATCACCACCGTGTCGCAGACGGCCGTGGCGAGCCTGATCGAGCTGCAGTCCGACATGCTCACGTCGGCGATCTCGGACGCCGCACTGCGCCTCGAGCGCGCTTCGCGCGCCGACAACATCGTCGAACTCGTCCGCGAGCAGGTCGAGATGATCCCGGCGACGCGCGACCGCATCGTCGAGGACGCGCAGCGCGCGGCCCTGATCTTCAAGCACGCCGGACGCGACCTTCGCGGCGTGGCGACGAATCTCTACGAGCGCGTCGTCGAGACCGCCGAGGAGAATCTTCCCGAAGTGACCGTCACGAAGCGCAGGGCCAAGGCCGGTGCGCGCAAGACCAAGGCTGCAGTTCGCAAGACCGCGACCCGCGCGCGCAAGAGCGCGACTCGCGCCGCCAAGACGGCGTCTGCTGCCTGATCGAGGCCTCGCGCCCGATACTTCTTACTACCGATCTCCCCCTGATTGCCCCCTCTTCGGAGGGGGCTTTTTTTTGCTTTTTTTCCCTGGCGATGGGCGCGGCAACCCGCGCCTCGGCAGCAGAGGAAATCGATGCGGACTGCGTCCAATGCTCAGGGCAAGACCGGATGTCGCGAGGATATAATCGCTCGTGAAAAGACATGCACTGCCCACGAAGCCGGCCGATCGAGTTGACGCCGGCGCGGACGCCGAAGAAGGAAGCCAGCCCAATGACCACGACCAACGCCGCCCTCCGCGACTGGGTCGCAGAGACTGCCCGGCTCACCCAGCCCGACCGAATCCACTGGTGCACCGGCTCGGATACCGAGCGCGACGATCTGACGCAGATGATGCTGGCGAGCGGCGACCTCATCGAACTCGACCAGGCGAGCTTCCCGAACTGCTACCTGCACCGCTCCCATCCCTCCGACGTGGCGCGCGTCGAGCACCTGACCTTCATCTGCACGAGGAACAAGAACGACGCGGGCCCCAACAACCTGTGGATGGATCCGGCCGAGGCTCACCGCAAGGTGGACGCCCTGTTCGAGGGCTGCATGAAGGGCCGCACGATGTACGTCGTGCCCTACTGCATGGGCCCGATCCTCTCGCCCTATGCGCGTTGCGGGGTGGAGATCACCGACAGCCCCTATGTCGTGCTGAACATGCGCATCATGACGCGCATGGGCACCGCGGCCCTGCAGCGCATCGAGAAGGAAGGCACTTTCGTGAAGGGCCTGCACTCGGTCGGCGACCTCAATCCCGACCGGCGCTTCATCATGCACTTCCCTGAGGAGCTCTCGATCAAGAGCATCGGCTCGGGCTACGGCGGCAACGCCCTGCTCGGCAAGAAGTGCCACGCGCTGCGCATCGCGAGCTGGCAGGCGCGCACCGAGGGCTGGCTGGCCGAGCACATGCTGATCGTCGGCCTCGAGAACCCGCGCGGCGAGGTGCACTACGTCGCGGGCGCGTTCCCGTCGGCCTGCGGCAAGACTAACCTCGGCATGTTGATCCCGCCCGACACGATGCCCGGCTGGAAGGTGTGGACCATCGGCGAGGACATCGCCTGGCTGCACGTCGGCAGCGACGGCCAGCTGCGCGCGATCAACCCTGAGGCGGGCTTCTTCGGCGTGGTCCCGGGCACGAGCCCCAAGACCAACCGCAATGCCTACGAGATGATCCACCACGACACGATCTTCACGAACGTGGCCGTGACGGCCGACAACCAGCCCTGGTGGGAAGGCCGCACCAAGGGCGCCCCGGCCGTGGACTGGCAGGGCCGTCCCTACGACAAGGCGAACGGCCCGGCGGCACACCCGAACTCTCGTTTCACCGTGTCGGCCAAGCAGAACCCGGCCTATAACCACCTGATGGAGCACCCGGAAGGCGTGCCGATCTCGGCGATCCTGTTCGGCGGACGCCGCCGCGAGGTCGCGCCGCTCGTCTTCGAGGCGCGCGACTGGGCCCACGGCGTGATGATGGGCGCCGGCATGGCCTCCGAGACGACCGCCGCCGCCGTCGGCCAGGTGGGCGTGGTGCGCCGCGACTCGATGGCGATGAAGCCGTTCTGCGGCTACAACTTTGCCGACTACTGGGCGCACTGGCTGTCGTTCGAGGGCCGTGCCAGCAAGCTGCCAAAGGTCTACCAGGTCAACTGGTTCCGCCAGGACAGGGATGGCAAGTTCCTGTGGCCGGGCTTCGGCGACAACCTGCGCGTGCTGTCGTGGGTGATCGATCGCTGCGAAGGCCGCGCCCAGGCGCACGAGACGGCGATCGGCTTCCTGCCGCACAAGCAGGACCTGGACCTCGAGGGACTCAACCTTCCGGAAGGCGCGCTGCACCAGCTGCTCGACCTCGATATCGCGGCATGGCACCGCGAGATCGACGACATCGGTCGCTACCTCGAGGAATACGGCGATCGCCTGCCAGTGGCGCTGCGTCGCGAGTACCAGCGGGTCAAGACTGCGCTGGGCTAGCCGCCCTCACTTGCGCTCCGCTCACCCTCTCCCGCTTCGCGGGAGGGGGATGGGGTGTGGGCCCCTCTGAAGCCGTCACTCTTCCAGCTGGTAGCGGATCGCGTCCGGGGAGTTCGCGCTCGGCAGGTGGCCAAGGCCGATCAGGCCCCGGCCCTGCAGCGCCACGGAGTCGCGCCGCACGAAGGATTCGCGTCCTTCCGCCGTCGTGACGAACGAGCCGTTGGTGCTCTGGTCGACCAGCACCACCTTGCTGCGCCCCATCTCGATGCGGGCGTGCACACGCGAGATCAGGTTGCCCTTGACCACGATGTCATTGTCGTCGGCGCGACCGAGCGTGAGGCTTTCCTTGCCCTCGCCTCCCTCGCCGAGGACGTACTCCTTGTCGTGGTAGCGGAGCCGGATGCGCCGGGGGCGGTGGGCGGTGCGCGCGTCGATCTCGATCGACGGGAGCATGCTGGTCGCATCCTCCTGCTGCCAGATCACCTCGAACAGCTCGACCTCCTCGCTTCGCCCGCGCAGCGGCGTGATGTCGATCTGGCGCGTCACGGCCCGCCATTCCGGACTCAGGCGCTGCACGGTATCCGCGGTGAGGATGATCTGGCCGGCCTTGGCCTGGCTGGTCATGCGGTTCGCGGTGTGGACCGAGGCGCCGAAGATGTCTCGATTCTCGAGCACGACCGGCCCGTAGTGGCAGCCGATGCGGATCGCGACGTGCTGGCCGTTGACCTGCAGCCCGGCGTGCGCGGCGATGTCGTGCTGCATCTCGCCGGCGGCGTTCACGGCGTCGTCCGCCGTCGGGAAGATGGCCAGGATCTCGTCCCCGATGGTCTTGATGACGCTGCCGCGGTTGCGCTCCGTGGCGCCCCGCATGATGTCGACGCAGGTCAGGATCATGTCGCGCGCGAGGTGGTCGCCCAGCACCTCGTAGAGGCGTGTGCTGCCCACGACGTCCGCGAACAGGACGGCGACTTGCGTTTCGTTGCTCATCGGCACGACGACCCCACTGCCCGGCATGCGCTGCCCCCAACCATCGCCAGGTGTCGGATAAGTATACAGATGCCGGCTCCGCCGGCGCCGCGACCCTAGGCGGCGCGGTCGAACACCCGCAGCGAGTGGCGCAGGACCTCTGCACCTGCGCCCGGCCGCACGGCCTGCTCGCCGAGGAATCGCCGCCACGAGCGGGCCCCTGCCAGCCCCGTGTAGAGACCGTGAACGTGGCGCAGCATTAGAGGCACGCTGTGCCCCGCGGCCGCCATGCGCTCGACGTAATCGGCATAGCCCTCCACGACGGCCTCGCGCGATGGCGGCAGCCAGGCCGGATCGACGAACGCACGGTGCAGTTCGGCGAGCAGGTAGGGTTCGTGGTAGGCCTGCCGCCCGATCATCACGCCGTCGAAGCGCGGCAGCCACTCTCGTATCTCGCCGACGGAGCGCAGGCCACCGTTCAGCACCACCACGAGGTCCGGGTGCTCGCGCTTCAGGCGCTCCGGCACCTCGTAGCGCAACGGGGGGATCTCGCGGTTCTCCTTCGGCGTGAGGCCCTGCAGGATCGCCTTGCGGGCATGGACGATGAACACGTTCACGCCCGCCTCACGCACCACCGACACGAAGTGGTGGAAAAAACCGTAGTCGTCGAGTTCGTCGATGCCGATGCGGCACTTGACCGTGACGGGCAGCGGCGTCGACGCCCGCATGGCCTGGACGCACTCGACGACCGTCGCAGGGTCGGCCATCAGGCAGGCCCCGAAGCGTCCGCTCTGGACCCGGTCGCTCGGGCAGCCGAGGTTGAGGTTGATTTCGTCGTAGCCATACTCGGTGCCGAGCCGCGCCGCGCGCGCGAGCAGCCCGGGGTCGGCGCCACCGAGCTGCAGCGCGACCGGGTGCTCCCACGGGTCGAAGGCCAGCAGCCGCTCCACGTGGCCGTGCACCAGCGCGTGTGCCGTCACCATCTCGGTGTACAGGAGCGCGCCCGGGGTCAGCAGCCGCAGCAGGTAGCGACAGTGCCGATCGGTGTAGTCCATCATCGGCGCCACCGAGATCCGGCGGTCGAGGCTCCCGCCGAGGCTCCCGTCCGTGGCGTCCGGGCGCAGGCCCGGGCGCTCGGTCACCTGGCGGTCTCCTCGACCAGCCAGGTCACCACCGCGCCGAGCGCCTCCTGCGGCGTCGCGCCCGCGGAAAGCGCCTGGTCGTAGATGCGCAACTGACGGTGGGCGCTGGTGCCTCGCGAGGCGATCTCGCGCAAGCGCTCGATCTCGGCGGTGCAGCCGAGCGCCTCGGCGTCCTCGTGCACCAGCACGATCAGCTCCTCGAGCAGCTCGGCGAACGGCACGATGCGCTGCTGGCCGAGGTCCAGCAGGCCGGCATCGTAGGAGTAGCGCATCGCCCGCCAGCGGTTCTCGCCGAGCAGCAGGTGCGAGTACATGCGCCAGCGCTGGTTGGCGCGGCGCAGCCGCCACAGCATGCGGATCAGGCACTGGTTCAGCGCCGCGAGCGAGAGGGCGTCCTCGAGGCTCGTGCAGCAGTCCATCACCCGCGTCTCGAGCGTCGGGTAGCGCAGGCTCGGGCGCAGGTCCCACCAGATGCGCGAGGTGTCGGCGATGATGCCGGTCTCCACGAGGATGTCCGTGTGGCGGCGGTACTCGCCCCAGCTCGAGAACTGCTCGGGCAGCCCGGTGCGCGGCACGCCGTTGAAGATCATGAGCCGGAACGACATCAGCCCCGTGCGCTCGCCCTCCCAGAACGGCGAGCTGCACGACAGCGCGAGCAGGTGCGGCAGGAAGTACGTGAGCTGGTTCATGAGGTCGATGCGCAGCGCGTCGTCGTCGATGCCCACGTGCACGTGCAGCCCGCAGATCATCATGCGCCGGGCCGCCCCCTGCATCTCCTCGAGCAGGGCGATGTAGCGTTCCTTTTCGGTGCGCTTCTGGCGGGCCGTGAGCGAGAACGGGTGGCTCGAGGCGGCGATCGGCGCGAGTCCGAAGCGTCCCGCCTCCTCGATCACGGCCTGGCGCAGGCCCTTGAGCTCGCGCCGCGCCTCGGCGATGTCGCGGCAGACCGGCGTCGCCACCTCGACCTGGGCGCGCAGGAACTCCGGGAACGCCCGCCCGGCGGTACGCTCGTGCAGCGCCGCGAACAGTTCGTCGGGCGGCTCGGCGGCGACCGCACCGCTGGCCTTCTCGACCAGCAGGTATTCCTCCTCGATGCCGAGGGTCAGCGGTGGTTCGCGCAGCGCCATGTGGACTCCGGGTCGCGCAGGCGACGGATCGCGGGATCGCGGGCCAGCTCGCCGATCAGCCGTCCGAGCAGGCGCACCCAGCGCTCCGTGCCGGCCGGAGATTCGAGCTGGTCCTGGCGCACCTCGATGCACAGGTGGGGCAATCCCGCGTCCTCGGCGTGGTGATCGATGCTGTAGTCGCAGGGGTGCTTGCCGCTGTAGGGCTCGTTGTCGCCCACCACGAGGCCCTCGACGGCCTCGAGCCCCTCGATCAGGCGGCGCGCGCTCGGCTCGTCCTTGTCCCACAGCACGCCCACATGCCAGGGCCTGGCGAATCCGGCCATCTCGGGCGTGAAAGTGTGCACGGACACCACCAGCGGCACGACCCCGCGGGAGCGGAAGCCCGCCAGCATGGCCGCGATCGCCTCGTGGTACGGGTCGAAGAAGCAGGCCAGGCGCACCCGGCGCTCGAACTCCGTCAGGCCCTGGTTGCCCGGGATCACCCACCCGTCGCTCTCGGTGCGGAACGCCTCGGGGTCGTCGGGCCTGCGGTTGCAGTCCACGATCAGTCGCGAGTATCCGGCCAGCACGGCGGGCGCGTCGAGGAGGTTCGAGATGCCGCGGGCGAGCTCACCGGCGCCGATGTCCCACGCGATGTGCTGCCAGCTCGGCAGCTCCGGGAGCCCGAGGCGCTTCATCCTCTTCGGGAAGGCACGACTCGCGTGGTCGCAGATCACGAGGGCCGGGGCGCTGCCATGCTCGTGGAGCACGGCGAACGGGGGCGGATCGTCGCGGCCGATCAGGGGCGAGGCGACCGGCGCATGCTCGATGTTTTCTGTGGACATGTATCGAAGGGGACCTGGCGTGTCGGCATTGTAGCCGAAGGTTCCCGATCCCCCCGCGCCGACGCGCCGCGGGCCGGCACCCCGGGGCCCGCCCCCGCCGTCGGCCGGGGGGGCCGACTGTGACGCAGTTCACGACCTGGTCATCGTGGCTGCGAATACTATCGTCCGCATCCAGCCCCGTTTCAGGGACGGCGGCAGACTTTCCGGGCAATCGAGCATGAGGCGAACGACCGACACCCCCCTCGTGGAAGCCCGCGGCCGCCGATGAGCCTCCACCCCCTACTGAAGCAGCAGTTCGAGGACGCCCGCCAGCCGGAGGGGCGGCTCGACCTGCGCGGCCTGCTGCAGTCGATCAGCGCCGCCTACGCGGAGTGGGACGACGAGCGACGGGGCGTCGTCCGCTCCATGAGGCTGCTGGCCGACGAGACCAGCGCGTTCACCCGCGAGGTACGCGAGAGCGCAGCCGCGCAGCTGCAGGTCATCCTCGATCACGTCAAGGACGCGATCCTGACCGTGGACGAGACCGGCCGTGTGGAGACCCTCAACTCGACCGGCGAGCGCGTGTTCGGCTACGAGGAGGACGCCGTCCGGGGACGCCGGCTCGACCTGCTCATCCCCTCGCTCGCCCGACAGCCCAGCCTCACCGGCGCCCTCGAGGAACTCGCCGAGGCGCTCGAGGACACGCAGGTGGATCTCACGCCGCGGGAGACCCGCGGCCGGCGACGCGACGGCTCCCTGTTCGATGCCGAGCTCGGCGTCAGCAAGGTGCGGCTCGACCGCAGCCAGATCTTCATCGTCTGCCTGCGCGACACCACCGACCGCAAGCGTGCCGAAGCGGCGATCCGCGAGAGCGAGGCGCGCTACCGAACGCTGGTCGAGCACGCCCCCGAGGCGATCGTCGTGCTCGACGTGGATGCCGGCCGCTTCGTCGAGTGCAACGAGAACGCAGTGCGGTTCTTCAAGATGTCGCGCGAGCAACTGCTCTCGAGCGGCCCGGCGGAGATCAGCCCGCCCGCGCAACCCGACGGCGGGCCGTCCACCGGCGTCGCGCGCGGCTACATCGACCGCGCCCTCGCGGGCGAGGCACCCTGCTTCGAATGGACCCACCGCGACTCGAGCGGCCAGGACATCCCCTGCGAGGTCAGGCTCGTCCGGTTGCCGTCCTCGAGCCAGCGGCTCATCCGCGGCAGCATCACCGACATCACCGAGCGCAAGCGCACCGAGCTGCTCGCCATGGGCGAGCGGCGCGTGTTCGAACGCATCACCGGCAACGTCGAGCTGCCCGACACGCTCGAGGCGATCGCCGAGGCCGCAGAGCGCGTGACCCCGGACGCGCTGTGCGCCGTCAGCCTCTACCATCGCGGGGACGAGGTGCTGGGCCAGGTGGGAGGTCAACGCCTTCCGCAGCACTTTCGCCGCGTGCTGCAGTCCGTTCCGGTCGGTCCACGCAACGGGTCCTGCGCCGCCGCGGTGTACCTGCAGCGCCAGGTCGTGGTCGCCGAGATCGCCCGCGACGCCCTGTGGGAGGAGATGCGCGGTCCGGCGCTCTCCGCCGGCCTGCGCGCCTGCTGGTCCACGCCGATCCGGGCCTCCGACGGACGCATCCTCGGGACCGTCGCGCTCTACTTCCACCACCCGCGCAGCCCCCTGAAACGCGACTTCGAACTCATGGCCCGGCTCACCGCGCTCGCCGGCATCGCGATCGAGCGCGAGCAGTCCGAGGCGGCGATCCGCTGCAGCGAGTCACGCTACCGCGGACTGTTCGAGAACGTCATCGAGGGCGTGTATCGCGCGACCGCTGCCGGCCGGCTCGAAGCCGTGAATCCGGCACTCGTCGAGATGCTGGGCTTCGAGCGCGTCGAGGACCTGCTCGCCCTGTCGTCGACGCACGAGCTGTACGCCGACGTCGCCGACCGGGAGCAGGTGGTCGGCCGGCTGCACCGCGACGGCATCGTGCGCAACGCCGAGTACCAGCTGCGGCGGCGCGACGGCACCCTGATCACCGTGGTCGAGAACGCCCGCGTGGTTCGCGACGCCGACGGAGCCATCGTCGGCTACGAGGGCACCCTCGCTGACATCACCGAGCGCAAGCGCGCCGAGCTGCAGCTCTCGGACGAAAAGGAAAAGGCGCAGGTCACCCTGCAGTCGATCGGCGACGCGGTCATCACCGCCGACGCCCAGGGCCGCATCGAGTACCTCAATCCCGTGGCGGAGGCGCTGACGGGTTGGGACTCCGCGGAGGCCGCCGGGCGCCCGGTCGCCGAGATCATCCACCTGCTCGGCGAGTCCACGCGGCAGCCGATCGACAACCCGATCCTGCGCTGTCTGCAGGAGGGGCGCATGGTCGAACTCGTCGAGCCATCGCTGCTCGTCAGTCGCGGCGGCCATGAGATCTCGATCCAGGACTCGGCGGCACCCATCCGCGACCGTGGCGGGCGCCTCATCGGCGCAGTCATGGTTTTCCACGACGTGAGCCAGGAGCGGCGGCTGCAGCGCGCGCTCGCCTACCAGGCCACCCACGACGCGCTCACGGGCCTGATCAACCGTCGCGAGTTCGAGAACCGCCTCAACGACGCCCTGCTCGCCGCACGCGACAACCCGGCACTGCGCCACGTGCTGCTGTACCTAGACCTTGACCAGTTCAAGGTCGTCAACGACACCTGCGGGCACCAGGCCGGCGACCGGCTGCTCAAGCAACTGACCAGCGTGGTGCAGACCCGCATCCGCACCTCGGACGTACTCGCGCGACTCGGCGGCGACGAGTTCGGGGTGCTGCTGGTCGACTGCACGCTCGACACGGCCCACCGCATCGCCGAGAGCCTGCGCCAGGCGATCCGCGACTTCCGCTTCGTTTGGGAAGACCGCGTCATGAACGTGGGCGTCTCCATCGGGCTCGCAGAGATCGACGGCGAAGTGGACACCCTCGACGCCGTCATGAGCGCGGCGGACGTGGCCTGTTACTCCGCCAAGGACTCGGGCCGCAACCGCGTGCAGACCTACCAGCAGGGGCGCGCGCCGGAGCGGCACCGCGAAATGCAGTGGGTGTCGCGCATCAACCGTGCCTGCGAGGAGAACCGCCTCGAGCTGATGTGCCAGTCGATCGTGCCGATCCGCTCGGGCGTGGAGAAGATCCGTCACTTCGAGTTGCTGCTGCGCATGCGCGACGAGCAGGGCCAGCTGGTACAGCCCTCCGAGTTCATCCCCGCCGCCGAGCGCTTCAACCTGATGCCGGCCATCGACCGCTGGGTGGTCCGCCAGGCGTGCCGCAGGCTCGCCCACCGGCGCGGCGACACTCGGCGCGAGCCCTACGTGCTCGGCATCAACATCTCCGCCACGACGCTCAATGACGAGCAGTTCCTGGATTTCGTGATCGCCGAGATCGCCAAGGCCGACCTCGCCACCGGCGCCCTGTGCTTCGAGCTGACCGAGGGCGCCGCGATGACCAGCCTGGCCTCGTCGACGCATTTCATCCGCGAACTGCGTGACCGCGGCTGCCGTTTCGCGCTGGACGACTTCGGCAGCGGCCTGTCCTCGTTCATCTTCCTGAAGAACCTGCCGGTGGACTTCCTCAAGATCGATGGTCAGTTCATGCACAACGTCACGCGCGACCAGATCGACCGCAGCCTCGTCGAGGCCATCGCGCAGATCGGGCAGACCATGGGCATACGCACCGTCGCCGAGCGGGTGGACTCCGCCGACGTCCTCGCCCGCCTCGCCGAGATCGGCATCGAATACGCCCAGGGACACTACATCGGCGCCCCCCAGCCGGTGGCGGTGCTCGAGTCGCTGGTCCGTGTCGACTCGGACGAGCTGCGCCTGCGCGCGTGAGCGACGGCGGCGTGGTACCGTAATCGCGATGCCGCAGAGCACCTCAGCCAGGATCCTTGCCCTGGCACCGAACCACTGGCACGACCAGTGGATGAACCGCCAGTACCTGCTGTCGCGCCTCGGCCGTCGGCACCGCGTGCTGTACTCTCGGGGACCCTGGAAGATCTGGGACCGCGGCGCCGCCGAGTATCGCAACTCGCCGATGTTCGGCCGCTTCGAACCCGCGGATAACGTGCTCGTGGACCGTCCCGGGCGGGCCACGCTCAGGCTGCCAAGCGTCCCGAGCCTCGACCGCATCGCCACCATGGTGGCCGTGCGGCGCTGGCAACAGCAGCTCGAGCGCATGGGCTCGGGTCCGCGCGTGCTGTGGATCTTCCACCCGCGCTTCGGCCACCTCGTCGACCAGCTGCGGTTCGAGCGACTCGTCTACCACGCGTATGACCTCTACTCGCACACGGCGGAATGGACGCCGCGGTCGGAGGAAGCTCAGCGACGCCTGCTCGCGCGTGCCGACCTGATCGTCTGCTCGTCCGATCGCATCGCACTCGAGCTGCACGACCATTGCGGCAAGCCCGTGCACGTCGTACCGAACGGCGTGGACTTCGAGCGCTTCGCCGCCGCGCGTACCGCGGTCGAACCGGTGGAATTCGCAGCCATCCCGCGACCGCGCATCGGCTACGTCGGCAGCCTCAACCAGAAGGTGGACTTCGCGCTACTCGAGACGCTTTCGAACAGGCGGGCCGACTGGCATTTCGTTTTGGCCGGACGGACCATTGGCCTCGGCAATGCCGAAACGGCCCGCTTCGAGCGCCTGGTCGGCCGCCCCAACGTGCACTTCCTCGGTCAGAAGTCGACCGCAGAGATCGCGGGGTACACGGCGGCGCTGGACGTCGGCCTGCTCTGCTACCGCACCAGCGGCGCGTGGACCGAGGGCATCTACCCCCTCAAGCTCCACGAGTATCTCGCCTGCGGTCTGCCGGTCGTGAGCAGCGACTTCCCGGCCGCGCGCGACTTCCCGGATGTGGTGTGGATAGCCCGCGACGAGGATGACTGGCATTCCCGCATCGACCAGGCGTTGGCGGGCAATGGCCCTGGCACGGTCCGGGAGCGCATCGAGGTCGCGCAGTCCAACAGCTGGGACCAGCGAGCCGGGCAGCTCGACGAACTGCTCGTGGCGATGCTCGAGAGTCCTGCGGCCCGGGCTCAGTTGCGCGCCTCGTGAGTGGCGCATCGGGCCGTTTACAGCCGCAATGAACAACACCGAACCACGTTCACCAGACATGACCAACCTGACCCAGGTCATCCGCGACCTGCCGCTGATGCGTGCCGCCTCCGCTCGCCTGCTTCGAATGAGCTGTTCCAGCGTCGAGGCCTACGTCTTCAGCGCGACCACCGGCCGCAGCGGTTCACTGACCCTCGCCAACGTGCTCGAGTCCCTCGAGGACGCCGTCGTGTTCCACGAACCCGACCCGATCATGCACAGCAGGCACCTGAGCGGCCCCGAGCGCCTGGCATCGCTCGACGAGCTGTTCTGGCGGCGCAAGCGCATCGAGGTGCACCGTGCGGCGCGCGGCCACCGCTACTACGTCGAGACCAACCACCAGTTCGTCAAGGGCTTCGCGGACCAGGCCGCGGCGTGGTTCGGCGACCGCCTGCGCGTCGTGCACCTGCGGCGCGACCCGGTCAGCGTAGCAGCCTCGTTCTACCGGATGAGCTCGATTCCGGGGCTGCCTCGGCGTGGCAGCCTGTGGCTCCTTGACCCCCGCTCGGGCGACAACCTCATTCAGCTCGGCGAAGTGCTGTTTGGCGACGGCGAGTTCGGCCACGACTACTACAAGTGCCTGTGGTACTGGTTCGAAACTGAGGCGCGGGTCGAGCGGTTCCGGGACCGGTACTCTCGCGTGCCCGTGCAGCTGATCTCCACCAGCGACCTCAACGACCTCGAAAAAGTGCGCGGCATGCTGCAGAGCCTGGGCCTCGCCTACGACGATTCCGCCCTCGTACGGCGCATCGGCCAGCGCCACAACGAAAAGAGCCACGACGTGCAGAATCTTCTCCCGCGAGAGGACGCGGAACAGATGGCAGCACGGTTCGTCGGGCTGCTGTCCGAACGGTTCGGCAGCCGCTGGGATGCCCTCCACGTGCAGTGCTGAGGCCGGCGACGGAACCCGCATGACCGTGCTCGATCCAATCAAGCCCGCTGCGCGGCGCCTGCGCGACGGCGTCGGCGCACTGCAACAGTCGACCGGGCACATCATGAGACGGCTGACCAGCGGGCTTCGCGCGTGGCCCGACTTCATCATCATCGGCGCGCAGAAGGGCGGCACGACCTCGCTGTATCGCTATCTGTCGCTGCACCCGCGCGTAGTCGCCGCTCACGTGAAGGAGGTCCATTACTTCGACCTCAACCTCACCCGCGGCCCGGGCTGGTACCTGTCGAATTTCCCGTATCGAAGCACGCTCGGCGACGGTCCGAGCCGGCGGTTGACCGGCGAGGCGAGCCCTTACTACCTGTTTCATCCTCAGTGTGCGGCCCGAATCCACGACGCATTGCCTGAGGTGGCGCTCATTGCGCTGCTGCGCGACCCGGTTGCACGGGCTCTCTCGCACTACAACCACAACCTGCGAAACAAGCGCGAGACCCGCAGCTTTGCCCAGGCGTTGGAGGAGGAGGATGCGCTGCTCGACGCGGAACTGAGACGCATGCAGTCGGATCCCGGCTATGAAAGCCATGCGCTACAGCACTTTTCCTACAAGGCGCGCGGTCGCTATGCCGAGCAACTCGAGCGCTACATCGAAGAGTTCGGCCGCGAACGCGTGCTGGTGCTGCGCAGCGAGGACCTCTTCGCCGACCCACAGCGCGTGTTCGACGCCACCCTCGCCCACCTCGGCCTCGAGCCGATGAGGCTCGAAGTGTTCGAGCAGCGGAACAAGGGCCGCTACCGGCGGGAGGAGGACGCCACGCTCGCAGGACTCAGGGAGTACTTCGCGCCCCACAACGAGCGGCTGGCGCGTTGCACTATCCTGGCGTCCATGACCGGTCCCGGCACGATGATCTCAATCTTCACGCCCCGCTTGCGCGAGCTCACGAAGGTTTCGATGGCCAGTTCGTCCGGCACGAAATAGGCCGCCTGCAGGCAGATGGACTTGGTGGCTGAGGCGAGGGAGAGCAGATACATCAGGCGGACGCTTTCACTACCTCCACCCAGCGAGCTTTTGAACACCTGCGCCAGCGAGTCGCCCGCGGGCTTTAGTTCCGGGAAATAATTGTTGCCGAAGAGGACCCGAGCCCGTGCCTTGATCCAGTTGTCGGTGAAAGCGGCCTGCATTTGGGCGACGGCGGGGCCTTCGATCTGATAGTGCGAATCGCGCCAGTGGTCTTTGGATTGGGCCTGGCCCAGCCATTGATCCGCGATAGGTTTCAAAGGTGATGGTTTCCCGCGCCCCGCGAATGGCCTCGAGCATGGCAGGGAAGATCTGATCGCCATTGTGGAGTGCCGTA
>Ga0105103_10000894_pt1 | contig 16831 bp, 14 predicted proteins | sample PPLLaktember2015_2_FD_79107 | JGI IMG/M metagenome (GOLD analysis project Ga0105103, IMG submission 79107) | Freshwater sediment microbial communities from Prairie Pothole Lake near Jamestown, North Dakota, USA - PPLs Lake P7 Core (6) Depth... | ecosystem: Environmental > Aquatic > Freshwater >...
GTAAAGGAAACGAATAAGAAGGACGGGAAACAATATACGCTGAACCGGACAGATGGGATGGCCATCCTGGGAGGGGCCGGACTCGACAACGAGGAATGCTACCTCTTAACCAAGTTTGCCCGTTCCATGGGGGTTGTCTATCTGGAACACCAGGCACGTCTCTGACACTCGTCCACTGTCGCCGGGCTGGCGGCATCCTTTGGACGGGGGGCCATGACAAACCACTGGACCGATCTGAAAAACAGCGATTGCATCATGGCCATAGGCTGTAATCCGGCTGAAAACCACCCAATATCCTTTAAATGGATTGAGGCGGCCATAGATAAAGGGGCGAAGCTTATAGCTATTGATCCACGTTATACCAGAACCGCCTCAAAGGCAGATATCTATGTGAGCATTCGACCAGGGACAGATATTGCCTTCCTCGGGGGACTCATCAACTACGCCCTGACAAAGAACCTTATACAGACTGAGTATGTTCGGGATTACACTAATGCTTCTTTTATTGTAAGCGAGGGTTTTGGTTTCAAGGAAGGGATGTTTGATCATTGGGACGACCGCGAAAAAGCCTACGATGTAAAAGCATGGACTTACGCTACTGACGAGACAGGAAAGGCACTCCGGGACCCAACAATGAAACATGGGCGATGCGTTTTCCAGCTTCTTAAAAAGCATTATTCCCGTTACGATATTGACACGGTAGCGAAGGTAACAGGCACGAACAAGTTTGACTACCTCAGGGTTGCCGAAGCTTTCTGCGGCACGGGCCAGCCGGGAAAAACGGGAACAATTCTCTATGCCATGGGAATCACGCAATCGACCCACGGTGTTCAGAACGTACGAGCCACGGCCATGCTCCAGATGCTCCTCGGTAACATGGGTGTTGCTGGAGGAGGAGTGAATGCGTTGCGGGGAGAATCCAATGTCCAGGGATCAACAGACTATGGCCTCCTCTTTCATACCCTGCCGGGATATCTCCCATCACCTGAGTACAAGGATGAGACCCTTGAGGCAGTAATTGCACGTTACTTCCCTAAGACAAAGGAATCGAAGAGCACTAATTGGTGGCAGAATGGCGGCAAATACATGGTCAGCCTTCTGAAGGCATGGTGGGGTGAGAACGCCACAGCCGAGAATGGTTTCTGCTACAATTATCTGCCGAAAAGAAACGGCAATCATTCCTACCTCCAGATCATCAAAAAGATGATTGAGGGAGGATTGGAAGGATTGGTCTGTATGGGTATGAATCCGGCAGTGGGTGGACCGGATTCTCTTAGGGCTCGCGAAGGGCTCGGGAATTTAAAATGGCTTGTGACGGCAGACCTCTGGGAAACGGAAACCTCCATCTTCTGGAAACGCCCCGGAGCGAATCCAAAAGACATAAAAACTGAAGTCTTCATGCTCCCTGCCGCAGCATCCATGGAAAAGGAAGGTAGCATAAGCAACTCCGGCCGGTGGGCTCAATGGCGATATACAGCAACTGAGCCTCCGGGAGTGGCAAAAAGTGACCTCTGGATCCTTGATCAGTTTCACCACCATGTAAAGACACTTTATAAGAAAGAAGGGGGTCGATTTCCCGATCCGATTGTGAAGCTGGCATGGAACTACGGGAGCGGCCATGAACCGGACGTGCACCAGGTGGCGAAGGAGATAAACGGCTACTTTACCAGAGATACGACGATCCAGGACAAGGACAAAACTCTTGAGTTTAAAGCAGGGGATCAGGTGCCAGCCTTTGCCCAGCTCCAGGACGACGGGTCCACAGTATCAGGTTGTTGGATCTATTGCGGCTCCTATACCAGCAAAGGAAACATGATGGCCCGCCGCGATCCCACAGATCTCCCGAACGGGCTGGGGATGTATCCTAACTGGGCATGGTCATGGCCGGTCAACAGGCGAATCTTATACAACCGGGCGTCGGTGGACAAGACTGGCAAACCTTTTGATCCGAAGCGTCCGGTAATCACCTGGAATGGCTCTGAGAAAAAGTGGGAGGGCGATGTACCAGATGGAGGCGCTCCGCCAGTGGACGATGAGAAGGGCGCATATCCTTTTATCATGGTGCCGGAGGGTGTAGGACGTCTGTTCGCCCTCACCATGAAAGATGGTCCTTTTCCGGAGCATTACGAACCCATAGAGAGTCCAATGAAGAACCCTCTCTCCAAGGTGCAAAACAACCCATGTGCAGAGGTCGGGACAAATGTCACCTGCGATTTAAACAGGTTTCCCTGTATCGGTACAACCTACAGGATGACTGAACACTGGCAGGCAGGCGCTATGACACGGAGCCTGCCCTGGCTTGTGGAGCTAGTTCCGGACATGTTCGTAGAGATAAGCCGATCATTGGCAAATGAGAAGGACATTAAAAATGGCGATCGTGTTACTGTTGTCACAGAGAGGGGTTCAATAGAGGGTTTTGCCCTAGTCACGTTTCGTATGCAGCCTTTTGTTGTGGATGGGGTATCGATCGAACAAGTTGGAATGCCCTGGCACTTCGGGTATGCCGGACTTGCAACGGGAGACAGCGCCAATGTTCTGACTTCGGGTGCGCAAAGCCCCTCTTCGAGCATCCCGGAGTTTAAGGCGTTCCTCTGCAACATTTTCAAGGGAGGTAAAGGGGCATGAGCACTACGAGAGATTTGTCTAACCAGAGAACTTTTTTGATTGATCTCACCAAGTGTACAGGCTGCAGGGGCTGCCAGGTAGCCTGCAAGCAGTGGAATCAGATGGAGGCGGAAAAAACATCTTTTTTTAAAGGTGAAGGATACCAGAATCCAGCCACCCTATCTGAATATACATTAACTACGATTCAATTTAAAGACTACTTTCATGAAGGCAAGAATGAATTTTCCTTCTACAAGGCAATGTGTATGCATTGCAATGATCCGGCATGTGTATCAGTCTGCCCGGTGAGTGCCTTTGTAAAGACGCCGGAAGGTCCGGTGATATACGATACCAAAAAATGCATAGGCTGTCGCTTCTGCATGATTGCATGTCCTTTCGGGATTCCACGGTACCAGTGGAGCAAGGCTTTACCCCTCGTTGTGAAGTGCACTGGTTGTTACAGCAGGGTGAAGGAGGGCCTCATACCTGCATGCGCCAAGGCATGCCCCACAGCCATTAAATATGGGGGCCGTCAGGAAATGATTGATGAGGCTAAGAGACGGCTTACAGCCAATCCGGGTAGATACATGAATAGGATTTATGGCCTCGAAGAGGCAGGAGGCACGAGCGTGCTGTATCTCTCTGCCGTACCCTTCGACGATATAGGATTTAGAAACGTAACCAGGCGTCCGCTCCCGTCTCGCACGTGGGCAGCGTTGCGTTTTGTGCCTGCTGCCTTTATCACTATGGGTGGCTCGTTGGCTTTTATCTCGTGGCTTACACACCGAAAGGAGAAGATCAGAAGGGATAAGGAGATGAAAGAAGCAGGACACGCTTCGCAGAAGGGAGACAGATCATGACAGCGATGAAGAAGATAGTCAGTGAGATACAGAGCTTTCATCTATTCTTAAGAATCCTCATAGTATTGGTTACTGCCGGTTTTTTTGCCGCCATAGCACGTTTTACGTTTGGCCTTGGCGCGACAACGAACTTAAATGATATATATCCCTGGGGTCTCTGGATTTCATTTGATGTTGTCACATCGGTTCCCCTTGCTGCAGGAGCTTTTGTGTTGGGAGCAATAGTCCACTGCTTCCATATAAAGAAGCTTGAGCCTCTTGTGCGACCTGCAATAGTTACCGGTTTCCTCGGATACTCTCTTGTGTGTATAGGCCTTCTTCTTGATCTTGGTCAGCCACAAAGGGGCTGGCACGTTTTTGCATATCCAAATCTGCACTCACCCATGTTCGAAGTGGCCCTCTGCGTTATGTCATACACCACAGTTGCATTACTGGAGTTTCTTTCACCGGTGTGTGAAAAATTAGGATTTCATCTTCCATTGCGTGTGCTTCGCACTCTGGAACTGCCCCTCATAGTTCTCGGAGCCGCAATCGCCACCCTCCATCAGTCCACTATTGGCACCTTTTTCCTCATTGCAGTGGATAAACTCCACAACCTTTGGTATAACCCGATCCTGCCGCTCCTTTTTTGGATATCTGCGGTTTTTACCGGGATGTGTATTATCATCATAGAGGCTGTCATGGTTCACCGGTATTTAAATCAACCGGACGAAACTGATTTGCTTGCAACGCTTGCCCGGATCATCCCGTGGTTTCTTGGCATATATCTCGCCCTTAAGGTATTTGCTCTCTTTTATCTCAGCGAAAGACCTCTCTTTGACCGTCCGGTTCTTACTGCCCTTTTTACTATAGAAATGGTTGCAGGAATTATAATTCCCATGATCATGTTTTTACAGAAAAGAATCAGAACAGATGGTGTTTTGCAGTTGCGTGCTGCAGGCCTGGTTGTAATGTTCGGATTAGTCCTGAATCGTTTTAATGTCTCAATGTTCGGGATGATACAGAAAAACCAGCAGATCTATTACCCGTCAGCAATTGAGTCCATCGTGACAATTGGGATTATTGCAGCCCACATTCTATTTTTTGCAGTAGTTGCAAGATATTTCCCTATCTTTGAACACCACTCGGAAGATACTGACTATGCGATTGCCGATGGTTTTCACAGAACAAAGGGGCCAGTTGTGCCTGAAAAGGTTTGATGTTATACCAATTCGCCTTCATTCATATAACTTTGTCGCCATCGTCGTCATCTCTTCGACGTACTAAAATATACGCTTCCATCGCCTCCTCCTCGGCTCACGGGTACCTGCTTGTGGGTGCTATCTCTGAATCCAAATTGGAATTATTATAAGCGCTTCTTCTTGGTGGACTTGATCGTAAGGGATCGTGCGTAAGAAAAGATAGCCTTTACGTATTCTTCGCAGTGATTGTACGCATAAACAGCCTGCCAATTCTTTTCAGAGTTGCCGTTTTCCCATCCGTGAGCCTTGAGATAGCTTGCGATGCTTGCAAAAGCATCGGTAAAATCAAAGAGGTCTATGGTGCCATCGTTATTTCCATCAACAGCATATTTCCTGTAGGATGAGGGAATAAATTGCGTCATTCCGAATGCTCCTGCCCATGAGCCTTTAATGGAAAGTGGGTCTTTGTTAAGGTTTTTTGATATCCAAAATAGCTCAATAAGCTCATTCTCAGCCCAGGCAGAACGTTTATTTTCCATGAGGGTAAGGGTAAGCAAGCTATTAAAGATGGGATATTTTCCAACATATTTATTAAAATTTGTTTCAATTCTGAGAATGGCAATAATAATCTCTTTGTCAATGCCATAGGTTGTCTCAATCCTCACAAGTGTTTCTTTATTGTCGTTAAGGAATTTTCGTCCCCGTTCAATTGATTTTTTCGTGAGAAGGCCAAATTTTTTACCGAAGTACGGGAGGCCCTTGCCACTTCTTTCTAAGATCTGCGGATAAAGCATCACTCGCTCATCGGAAAATATACACTGTATCTCCTCCTCGCTGAAACCGGTTGCTAGGAGCTTAGTGGTGAGGATGTTTATCTGGTCTCTGTATTGAGGATCGATTTCTCCAATAACTGGAAATGAGAAGACAAAAAGAATGCTTATAATGACCATGAAGATCAGGACAGCTCTAGTCATTGCGCGATTTCTCATCTCTGTTTAAAGAACCTACTTGTGTATGTAAAAGTTATTCCTTACCATTATGATACTGAGGTAGATCAAGAAATCAAGCATTTTTTATCCCTGGGGCTCACGTCGCCCCCTCAGCCCGCCAAGCGGGACTGAGCCTACCCTTCTCGCCCAAGAATGGGCTGGTGTTCCCAGTAGGGTCTTCCATCTGTTTCTAGTTTTTTTAAGGTGTTCCTTATTACGAGTTACTGATCACGGCTTTTCATCTTTCCCGCTTATCTAGCCCGTCCCGCTCTTCCCGCCTTTCCTTCCTATTTTTGTTTTATTCATTTATATGGTACAATCCCTTCGCTTGAAATATTCTGGCAAAAGGATATATCTGACCAATGAAAAAGAACATTGATGAAAAAGAGCCCGATAAAATTGTTCGGCCTGCAATGCCGGATTCAATCCCTTCCCTTGCCGAGTTTGTCTCAACACAGGTGTTTGAAACAGGCATGGAAGATGAAAAGGTTAGGGCGATTGGCCTTGCCATCCAGGAGGTGCTCCAGAATATCATTGAATTTGCATGCCCGGATGGCAAAGGCGAAATAACCATATCGTGCGAGAGTGTCGATAGTGGTGCAACGCTTATCCATATTTGGGATACCGGGAAACCGTTCAATATGCTCCTTGCAGGAACTTTTCCTGAAGTAGAGGAAATCTCCAAACATGAGAAGATACCATCTACGAAGATGTTGAAGAAGGCAGTAAAGAACATCGAGTATATTCGTGGAACGAACAAAAATATACTGATCTTGACCATTCCTCCGATCAAGGGTCGCAATTAATCACATTCAAAGAGAGGATTCAAGGGTTCTAGGGGTCAAGTTTGCTGTCCCCAACACTTTTTTGCATAGTCAGAGCGAGGAGCATAAGCGACGTGGCAATCTCACTGAGTTCCCTGTTTTACTCGGGACAAGCCTTTATTTCGCTCGGAATGGACTCATGCTGAACTATTCGTGAAACAGGACCCTAGATCCGACGACCTAGGGTTTAGAGCCAGAGAAAAGGGTCAAAGAGCGAGTAGTCCATACCCGAACTTTGACCCTTTAATCATATTAACAGAATGAAGTTTAGTCTTTAATTCCAGCCAACCGTTTTGCAGCCTTCTTCTTGTTGTCTATATTGGTTTCACGAAAGATAGTGACGCGGTGCGCCTCAGGTGATCCGCCTCCATGGATATCGGAAATGGTATCAGCGCTTTCCAATGCGAGCTTCTCTGCCAATCGGTACATCTTAATCCTGTTTTCAACGGGAACGCTGTCAACAGCTTTCAGGTATTTCTTCAGAAGGCCACCGATTTCGGGATTTTCAAAATCCCTGTCAGAAGGAAGATCTGCCACAAATCCGCCGCATGCGTCGATCATGAGCCTTGTAGCTTCCGCCATTTCCTTTCCCTCGTGTATCTTGGAGGCATTAGCGAGCACGGTGTCAATAAAGTATGCCCCCGAAGGTTGCGCCTTGCCTTCATAGGAAGAGGCCAGGCAACATCCGTACAAGGTTTCTGCCCTGTGGATCATATCGATAACTTTTTGTTTAAGGTGACCTGCCTTGGCAGTTCCGTTATAGTCCATCATGGTAAGGGCAGTGCCAACCATGCAGTCGATCTTGCCAGACTTACATCCCCCATGGCTTTGACGATGGAAGGAAGAGAATTTAATAACCATCTCAGAGGCAAACTCAGTCTCACCGCACATGAAGACCCGTTCCCACGGTACGAAGACGTCATTGAAGATAAGGGTAGGGCAGTACTTGGAGTAGTATGTGTTACCGATGTCGCAACCATCAAGTTCGCGCATATCCAGGGTGGACCTGCCCACCACATGGATCAGCCCCTTTGTGTCTGAAGGAATAGCAAAGGAGACGGAATAGTCCGTGTCCGCCTTGCCCATGGCACGGGTAGGGATTACGATGATTTCATGGGATGAAAGAGAACCAGTCTGGTGAGCTTTTGCGCCACGCACAACGATACCATCATCTCGTTTTTCTACAACACGGAGAAACATATCTTTGTCGACCTGCTCACTGGGGTTGAGGGAACGGTCACCTTTTACGTCTGTTACGCCGGCATTACCAGTAAGGTCATTCTTCTGCATGTATTTGAGAAACTCTGTGAAATTTTTATTGTAGTGTGTACCATATTTCTTGTCGATGTCGTAGGTTACTATAGCAAGGGTAGATAAGCAGTCAAGTCCTGTGCATCGCTGGTGGCACGTCCCAACGTAATTTGCTACCTTACGATTCACCTTTACCCTTGCCACCAGGTCTTCTACACTCGATGGCGGCAGTGTGAACCGGCTTACCGGCTCATTGATAAGGGGACTCATGGTGACCATGAGGTCCTTGTTTTCCGGCTTGTTGGCAAGTTCGTAGGTGGCTCCCGTTGCCTCTATGCCTGCACGAAGGCGGGGATTGTCCACAATATTGGTGAGTTTTTTACCAAACATGTAGGCCGTGGGCTTGAGCGCCCGAATCGATTCAATATACTCTTCTTTTGTTTTAACACCCATACTGCGTTACCTCCTTATTTTGGCTAGAATCTAGCGTTAGTTTGCGTTTTAAAACGGAGACCGTTCCTGCTCAGCAAGCATCTTTTTAACACTTGACAGCACCTGTACCTTCACATTGGTGAGGTGATTCTTAAGTACAGTCTGCGCCCTTTCAGGATTTCGCAGGGCAACAGCATCATATATCTCCTGATGCTCCTGATCTGTTGCCGTTAGGGATGACATGGGCAGATAGTTACCACCGTACTTAAGGAACAACATATCGAATACATTCTGTAAAATCCGGACCTGAGTTTCTTTTCCGGAAAGGGAAGCAAGGGTCATATGAAATTCCTTGTTCTTGAAAAGCCTTTCTTTTAAATAGAACTCCCTTTCTGCCGACAGGTGTGCCTCAAGCGCTGTCTTGAGTTCCTTCAAGCCGTCCTTATTGATACCCTGCACTGTGGCAGGAACCAGAGACGGCTCTAAGAGTTCGCGGAGTTCGTAAAGCTCTTCAATCTCTTTAAGACTGAAGGGCGCCATCGAATAGCCCCGCTTTGGCTCATGAAGCACAAAACCCTCTAATTCTAGCCATTTTAAGGCTTGAATGATCGGGGTAGGACTCAATTTGAGCTTTTCGGCAAGATCCCGGTAGGCAATCTTCTGACCAGGTGCAAGTTCTTTGCTATACAGCATGCGGCGAATACCATGATAAGCGATCTGACTGCTGTCTTCCTGTGGTTTTGTTGTTGTCTTTGATTTAGGTTTCATAATGCGTCATTGTATATTAATTAAATTAAATATGCAATTAAATTATCATTCAAAAAAGTTTTCTTGCAGTACGAATCGTATATTTTATTAACTGTTTTTATTATCGCAGATGGACGCAGATAAGAGCGGATGTTAAGCTCAAAATACATGCCCTTACGGGCAGGCATTAAGGGATTTATATGCGCCGGGAACCGCTGATTGTAGGCCGGGTGTGAGCATCCCTCACAGCAGGGCGGATGATTTTATCTGTGTTTATCTGCGTACATCTGTGGTTCCTTGAATCATTTTTTGGGCACATAATTTCCCACTGCTTGTAGCGAGGTAGTACATTTTCATCTGCTAATTCACAATTCAATTGAAATTTCAATTAAATTTAATTGACATCATTATGGTTGCCCGTTTATACTTGCGTATCGCTCAGTAATGTATAGTACTGTGTGTAAAACAAATCAACTATGTAAGGAATCGCTATGAGACTTCATGAATATGAGGCATTAGACATTTTTGAGCAGAACCGAATCCCTGTTCCACGAAGGGGTGTTGCAGGAACAATGCACGAAGCGCTCCAAATAGCCGGAGAGATAGGATTCCCTGTTATGCTAAAGGCCCAGGTCCTTGTCGGTGGCCGCGGGCTTGCGGGTGGAATCAAGACTGCCTCCACACCGGATGAATTGAAAGATATGGCTGAGCAACTGCTCAGTTCCGATATTAAGGGCCTGCCTGTTCGCAAGATCCTTGTATGTGAGAAGGCGGCGGTTGAGAGGGAATTATACCTGGGCATTACAGTAGATGGGTACTCGGGTAAGCCGGTTATTGTGGTTAGTACTGAAGGCGGCATGCTTATTGAGGAGACGGTGAGGACTTCTCCTGAAAAGATTGCCTCAATACATATTGATCCTTCCTTTGGCTACTACCCTTACATGGCACGATCTCTCCTCCGAATGCTCGGGCTTAAAGAAAAACTTATTACACCCTGGAGTGATGTTATTGGCCAGCTTTATAATGTTGCGAAACGTTATGAAGCACTTATCGCTGAGATCAATCCCCTTGTGGTGCTGCCCAACGGTGGACTCCTTGCCGTTGATGCGGTGCTCGAAGTTGATGATTCAGCGTTGTCAAGGGTTCGTTTTTCCTTGCCGGATCGGGTTGACAGGATTGAGAACCCTCTTGAACGTCGCGGAAGGGAGATTGGCGTTACCTATGTGGATCTTGATGGTGATATCGGACTTATCTCGTCCGGGGCCGGGCTTGGCATGGCTTCCATGGATATCATTGGAGAGAAGATGAAACCGGCCAACTTCCTTGAGACAGGGGGAGGTATAACGGCTGACCTGCTTTACAGGTGCATGGAACTTATCATGATGAAACCTGATCTCAGGGCTGTTTTCATAAATGTTTATGGTGGGATTAATCCCATCCAGGAAGGCGCAAAGGGTGTGGTCCGTTACATTCATGAGCACAATGTGAAGATTCCTATTGTTGCGAAGGCTCTTGGCAATCGCCAGGAAGAGACCTGGGAAATTTTTCGATCCGCCGGAGTCCATGTGGTTACGGAGACAGCAACAGAGAAAGCAATAGATAAGCTATATGAACTTGTAGGACGAGGTTAAACCATGAGTATATTAATTGACGATTCTACGCGAGTTATCGTACAGGGCATTACTGGTCGTATAGGAAGTGCACAAACCCATTGGATGCTTGAATATGGGACAAGGGTTGTAGGAGGCGTTACTCCCGGCAAGGGCGGGACGAACGTAGAAGGGGTGCCGGTTTTTGACAGCGTTCTTGAGGCTGTGAAGGAGACCGGAGCAAACGCGTCAGTGTTTTTTGTTCCCGCAGCGTTTGTCCTCGATGCCTTTTTAGAGACAATCGACGCAGGGATAAAACTTATTGTTGTTGTCCCTGAACACATCCCTGTTCAAGATGTGATAAAAATGCGCAGTTATGCCATCGAAAAGGGGGTTTTTGCTCTTGGTCCCACAACACCTGGAATTCTCTCTCCAGGGAAGGGAAAGATGGGCATTATGCCTGCATCATTATTTGCCCCTGGCCGTGTAGGAATTATCTCCAGGAGTGGAACCCTTTCCTATGAATTTGCCGGTATTCTCTCAGAGGTAAACGTGGGTCAGAGCACGGTGGTAGGTATGGGGGCAGATCCAGTAGTTTTGAGGAACCTTGCTGATATCCTCGAATTATTTGAACACGATAACGATACCGATGCAGTAATTGTTGTGGGGGAAGTAGGAGGAGAACAGGAAGAAAAGGCCGCTGGATTCATCTCGAGGCGGATGACAAAGCCTGTTGCTGCCTATATAGCCGGTCGCCAGTCACCACAGGGAAAGAGAATGGGACATGCGGGTGCAATTGTCCGGGGAACTGCAGGAACCGTTATTGGTAAGCAGGAAGAACTCAAGGCTGCAGGGGTGGAGATCCTTGAAAGCCCGATTCACGTTGCCAAGTGGGCGAAGAAAAATAATCTGAAATAAGATTACAGAGGACTGAAGACAGAGGGAAGAGGACAGACAAAAAAGACAGGTCTTCCGCATTAATTATTCAGTTTTTTCTTTGATTTTTTTCTAAATCGCTATACAATTTTATTGAAAACCTGAACATATAAGTTGTTTCCCAATAAACCAATCAAGGGGGGGTAACATGGAACAATCCAAGGTAACAAAGGAAGAGCTTCTCGAAAAAGCGAAGAAACCGGCTCAGGATGCTATGAAGATGCACCCCTTTTACAAGGGGAAAATTGAAATAGTTCCTAAGTGTGTCATCAGGAATGTTAACGATTTTGCTATCTGGTATACTCCAGGCGTTGCGGAGCCCTGTAAAGAGATTAACAAGAACCCGGATTTGGCGTATGAATATACAAACAGGGCAAACATGGTCGGCATTGTAACTGACGGCACGAGGGTTCTTGGCCTCGGCGACATAGGGCCTCTTGCAGGTCTTCCCGTGATGGAAGGAAAGGCGTTGCTCTTCAAATACCTTGGTGGCGTGGACGCATTCCCTATCTGTCTCGATACAAAGGATCCAGATGAGTTCATAAGAACAGTCAAGCTCCTGACCCCCTCTTTTGGCGGGATCAACCTTGAAGATATTGAGAATCCGAAATGTTTTTATATCCTGGAAAAACTACGGGCGGAAATGACAATCCCGGTGTGGCACGACGATCAGCAGGGAACAGCTGCAGTTACGGTGGCGGGCCTCATGAATGCCCTGAAGGTAGTAAACAAAAAGATGGAAGATGTGAAGATCACCATGATAGGTATTGGTGCTGCGAATGTCTGCATTGTGCGTATGCTCATTAAGGCAGGCGCTGATCCTAAGAAGATGATCGTTGTGGACAGCAAGGGAATATTGAACAGGAAACGGGATGACATCAAGGCAACACACAAGGAGAAGCTTGAGTTTTGTCATACCACGAATGCTGAAAACAGGGATGGCGGAATGGCAGAGGCCATGAAGGGACAGGATGTTGTAATAGCCCTTTCTAAGTCTGGCCCTGATACAATCCAAAAGGAATGGATTTCCGGCATGGCGGACAATGCGGTTGTTTTTGTCTGTGCCAATCCTATTCCGGAGATCTGGCCCTGGGAGGCCAAGGAGGCAGGAGCACGGGTTGTTGCAACAGGGAGAAGCGATTTCCCGAACCAGGTGAACAACTCAGTTGGTTTCCCTGCTATATTTAGAGGCACCCTTGATGTGAGGGCAACCACCATTACCGATGAAATGTGCATAGCAGCTGCTGTTGAGTTGGCAAAGTGTGCAGAGGATAAAGGTCTTCGCGAGGATTATCTTCTCCCTACCATGGATGAATGGGAGGTATTTCCAAGGGAGGCAGTGGCAGTTGCGAAAAAGGCCATGGAGCAAGGTGTAGCACGGCTTAAATTCTCCGAAAAGGAACTCTTCACAATGGCTGAATTCAAGATCAAACGGGCCCGGGATGAGGTTGCTTTGTTGATGGAAAAAGGGATTATAGAACCCTACAAGGAGTGATGTATGAAAGAAGTACATGTAGACACAGTCATATCGGCTTTGGAAAAATTGTTTATTGACGCAAACTATGATCTTTCTCAGAATGTCCTTGATACCCTAGAAAAGTCAATAGACAAGGAAGAGTCGCCTGTAGGTAAAGAGGTGTTGAGGGAGCTTATTAAGAATGCGAACTTAGCAAAAGAGGAACGTATTCCAATCTGTCAGGATACAGGCCTTGCTGTAACGTTTATCGAGGTGGGCCAGGATGTCCATATTATTGGTGGATCGTTGGTTGACGCAGTGACCGAAGGGGTCCGGAGGGGTTACGCAAAAGGCTATTTACGGAAATCAGCCTGCCATCCTTTTGCCCGAAAGAATACCGGTGATAATACCCCAGCTATCCTCCACACAAAAATCGTACCTGGAGACAAGATAAAGATCACCGTGCTGCCAAAAGGCGGAGGCAGCGAAAACTACGGTTCTGTAAAAATGCTTGTTCCTTCAGAAGGCAAAGAGGGAATGAAGGCGTTAGTTCTTGAAATGGTAACGAAAGGAGGACCAAACCCATGTCCGCCCATCATTGTTGGCGTTGGAATAGGTGGCAACTTTGAGACTTCTGCCCTTCTGTCTAAAGAGGCTTTGATGGAGCCTCTGGGAAAGCGGAACGAAAATCCTGAAATAGCCGCCCTTGAAGAGGAGCTGTTAACTGCGATTAACAAGACCGGTATAGGACCCCAGGGCTATGGCGGTACCGTTACGGCCCTCGATGTCCATGTAAAGATGTTGCCATGTCATATCGCCTCACTGCCCGTGGCAGTGAATATTCAGTGCCATGCACACCGTATTAAAGAGGCTATCATCTGAAGATAATAGCCTCAGAAAGAAGAGTGAAGAGGGAAGAGAGAGGAGAGTAATCCATGGAAATAAAAAGAATTAAAACTCCATTAGAGGTAAACATCATAGAGCAATTGAAAGCCGGTGAAAAGGTATATTTGAACGGCTATATTTACACTGCAAGAGATGCGGCCCATAAAAGGTTCATCGATACGCTCAATGAAGGTGGCAAGCTGCCTTTTGACATCCAAAACCAGGTCATCTATTATTGCGGACCATCTCCCGCCCCTCCCGGCAGGGTTATTGGTGCATGCGGACCCACGACAAGTTCACGTATGGACGCTTATGCTCCCAAGCTTATCTCCCTTGGTCTTAAAGGGATGATAGGGAAGGGAAAACGGTCGCAGGCAGTCAAGGATGCAATCAAGCAGTTCAAGGCCGTTTATTTTGGAGCAACAGGTGGGGCTGGGGCTTTGCTTTCAAAAAGTGTCAAATCTTCGGAGGCAATAGCGTATGAGGATCTTGGTCCGGAAGCTGTTATGAAACTCAATGTCGTTGATTTGCCTCTATTTGTCATTAATGATATATATGGCAGTGACTTATACGAATCCGGAACTGCACAGTACAAGAAATAAACGGATCCATTTTTTGACTTTTTAAAACAAATAGTATTAGATAAAACTTCACGAGGAACTATGGGAGAAATTCGTCTTGCTATCGTTGGTGTTGGAAACTGCGCAAGCTCAATTGTTCAGGGATTGACATATTATGAGAAGCACAGCAATGCAACAATCGGCCTTATGCACCAAAAGATTTGTGGTTACGAACCCAAGGATATTAAAATTGTTGCTGCCTTTGATATCGATAAAAGGAAAGTGGGAAAGCCCTTGGAGGAGGCAATCTTCGCTCCCCCGAATTGCACAAAGATTCTTGAGGGGAAAATAGGGGCGTCTGGGGTAACAGTTAACATGGGAAACCTCCTCGATGGTATCTCACCCCATATGAAGGATTACCAAGAAAACAGAACGTTTCTCATTTGCGATAAAAAGCCTGAGGATATTACGAGAATATTGAAAGATACGGGGGCCGAGATAGTGCTCAATTATCTTCCTGTTGGATCTGAGGAGGCAACGAGGTATTATGCAGAATGTTGCATTGAAAGCGGTGCGAGTCTTATTAATTGCATCCCTGTATTTATTGCATCAGATGAAAAATGGGTAGCCAGATTCAAGGAAAAAGGTATTCCATTGGTCGGTGATGATGTTAAATCCCAAATAGGGGCAACGATTATTCACCGGACCCTTGCAAAACTCTTTCATGACCGGGGGGTCCAGATCGACAGAACCTACCAGTTAAATACAGGTGGTAATACAGATTTTCTTAATATGTTGAACAGAAATCGTCTTGTTTCAAAAAAGATCTCAAAAACAGAGGCTGTTCAATCGCAGCTTGATATTCCTATTCCATCAGAAAATATCCACATCGGACCCTCTGATTATGTTCCATGGCAGAACGATAACAAGGTCTGTTTTATGAGAATAGAGGGACGGATTTTTGGTGATGTTCCTATTGATATGGAACTAAGGTTGTCGGTAGAAGATTCGCCGAATAGCGCCGGATGCATGATTGATGCAGTAAGATGTTGCAAGGTGGCCCGCGATAGAGGCATAGGTGGTATTCTTGAATCAGTCTCCGCTTACACGATGAAACATCCGATTCGGCAGTTTTCTGATGAGGTTGCCCGCCAGATGGTAGAAGAGTTTATCCGGGGAGAAAGGGAACGATAGGATAGCCGTTGATTAGCAATCGAATTGGCCATTCCCTTGATCCTGCCATCTTTAAGATCTATAGATTCTTTTTTAAAAAAACAAATATAAACCCGAATTGTCTGACGCTTCTCGGAGCAATGCTCGGCTATGCCTCAGCGATGTGCATTGCATTCGGCTATGTTAAAACAGGAGGCATCATCCTGCTTTTTTCTGGTTTTTTTGATCTTCTCGATGGTGCTATTGCCCGGAGTACAAACACTGTTTCCCGCTTTGGCGGATTTCTTGATTCAGTCCTTGACAGATACACGGACCTTTTTTTGATGTTTGGAGTTTTTGTGCTTTTTCTGAGACAGGGGCAAACATATGCCCTTGTGTTCACCTTTATAGCTGCAATCGGTGTGGCAATTATCCCATATGCACGGGCGCGGGCAGAGGCAGCATCAATGGAATGCAAGGCTGGCATCTTGGAGAGGCCAGAGCGGATTGTAATTCTTCTCGTTGGCATTTTTTTTAATCTGCTTTTTTATGCGGTGGTGGCGCTTGCTGTTTTAACCCATGTGACGGTGATTCAGAGGATTCTTTTTGTGAGGAGAAACAGCTAACTGATTCTGTTAAAGATTTCTTCTTTCAAGAGATCTTTTGCCATCTCTCTCGGGATGCCTGTTTTAATGATGGTTCCTTTTGAGAAGAGGATGGCCTTGTTTGCACCGAAAGCAATCCCGATATCAGCCTCTTTGGCCTCGCCCGGGCCGTTCACCTCGCAGCCCATGATTGCTACATTGAGGTGCTTGTCAACATTTGCCACATCCTTCTCAAAATCTTCAACGATCTCTCGTAAATTTATACTGCATCGCCCGCAGGTCGGACATGATATAATATTGATACCCCGTTTCCTTAAATCAAGGTCTCTCAGGATGTGATAGGCTGCTATAACCTCATAAACAGGATTCCCCGTGAGCGAAACCCTTATGGTGTCGCCAATTCCTTCGTAAAGAAGAATGCCTATACCCACAGCGGATTTGATAGCTCCGGAGAATATGGGACCTGCCTCGGTGATCCCTATATGGAGAGGATAATCAGAGACACTGGCAAATGCTTTGTATGCTTCTATTGTTTGAAAAATATCAGAGGCCTTCAAGGAGACTTTTAGCTGCGTCCAGCCCACATCCTCAAATAATTTTATGGTGTAGAGTGCGCTTTCCACCATTGCTCCTGCATCAGGCTTGCTGTTGGTCTTCAGAATCCTCTTTTCGATAGACCCGATATTGATACCAATACGAATGGGAGTTTTTGTGTCTTTTGCAACCCGGGCAATTTCACGCACCTTCCTGACGTTGTTAA
>Ga0105103_10000895_pt1 | contig 16802 bp, 11 predicted proteins | sample PPLLaktember2015_2_FD_79107 | JGI IMG/M metagenome (GOLD analysis project Ga0105103, IMG submission 79107) | Freshwater sediment microbial communities from Prairie Pothole Lake near Jamestown, North Dakota, USA - PPLs Lake P7 Core (6) Depth... | ecosystem: Environmental > Aquatic > Freshwater >...
AAATGAAAACTCACCAACCTGGCTCAGGGAAAGCCCAATAAGAATAGTCCCCTGCAGGGTGTGCCCCAGAATGAATCCTGTACCCCCGGCTATAATTGTTTTAATTATAATTACCATGAGAACGCTGACGAATACCAGCTGAAAGTTCTCAATGACAAATGAGATATCGAGAAGCATGCCGATTGAAACGAAGAAAAAACTTGTGAAAATATCTTTTATTGGCAGCGAATTTCCAAATGCATTATGACTGTATTCCGATTCTGATATCATCAAACCGGCCAGGAAGGCGCCGAAAGCAAGCGACATGCCCAGGCTGGAGGTCAACAGAGCAATGGCGAAACAGATAAGGAAGATACTCATTATGAACAGCTCCTGATTCCTTGCAAGAGCGATAAAATGCAAAAGTTTCGGAAGCACCCATTTGTTGCCGACAAACACCAATCCTAAAATAATAACTACCTTGAATGTCAGTATTGTAATCTCTTTTGGCAGGTTAACTGCATTATCTGCCAAAAGATTAGTGAACAGAAGGAGCGGGACCAGCAGAAGATCCTGAAAGATAAGGATTCCGAGAACCGTACGTCCGTAGTTTGAAGTTATTTCAGATCGCTCCTGTAATAGCTTCATTACCAGAGCAGAGCTGCTCAGTGCAGCCAGAAAGCTTATGAATATACCGCTCTGCCAGGTCATTCCGTAGAAGTGCGATACTACTGTAAAGAATCCCGCGGTGAGAATTACCTGTAAAAACCCACCCAAAAATACTATCCTTCTTATTTTCAGCAGGTGCTTCAATGAAAACTCCATTCCAATTGTAAAAAGCAGGAGTACAACACCGATCTCGGCAAGCAGTTCTATTTCATTTCTTGCTCCAACAAGTGCAAGCATATGAGGACCTGCAATTATCCCGGTAAGAAGATAGCCTACAACTGTCGGAATTTTAAACCTTGTAAATATCAGATTTACAATAGTTGAAAGGGCAAAAATAATTACTATGCCTTTTAGAATCTCAATATCCATCTTCTGATCAGGAGTGTTTGTCTCACGGTAAAGGTATAAAAATAAGAAGGTTTAAGAATAATTTAATCTGACTTATTGTGGTGCCGGTCCTCCCTGCCTGCCCGCCTGGCAGGTTTTTCATAAGGATCATAGTCAAAATGGTCAGTGCCGGGCCAGTCAGGGTAAAAGTGCACTTCATCCGGTCATCCTTGATTCATTCAGTTACAATCATTCGGTAAGATCCGCGTTTCTCTTTTACGAATAACTAATTTTCAGTGATTAAAGCATTTCATTACACCTCTTTCCTGTTCTCAATCCTGATAGTTTATTGAGGTTAAATTTTATAGCTTTGAATATTGAATATCAGAAATTATTCAGATGAAAAGGATATCAATACAGATAACGATAGGATTATTAATGGTGATAGCTGTAATCCTTCTTCTGGGAGCAGGCTATCTCTCTTACCGGAATATAACTTCTATCGTCTCCTCAATAAAAGTTGATGAAAAACCCGAGCTGATACTGCTGAGTATTCGCGATATTTCAATGGATCTTCAGAAAGCTGAAAACAGCATCCGTATTTACTCAGTGACAAATGATACAAGGGACCTCCAGCCATATTACTCGGTAATTTCAAATATTGATGAAAAAGTTGAAAGACTGAGATCGGAATGCATCACTGATTCGCTGCTCCTCCATCAAACTGATACCATCAGTACCCTGATTGAAGAGAATATTGTTATCTGGAATGGACTTCTTTATTTAAAAAATAACGGAAATGTAACCGGCTACCTTAAGTTTTTGTCAGACCGTCTTAACAGTGAGCCTGACACAGTTCTGAAAAAGGATAAAGGTATCCTTAGACGTGTCTTCAGCCGGAATGAAAAAAGTGGGCTGGATGAAGAGGAACTTAAAAGTGATCTGCATCAGATGGAAGAGCAGGAGAGGCTGGCCAGGGAAAAAATTATGAAGCGTGAGGCCCAGCTTGCAACTACCGGCAATGAAATTAAAGAACAGTTTTATGACCTGATTACCGAAATGGAGAATAAAACCTTCGGGTTAATCGATTCGAAGGCTTCAGAAGCACAGGCTCTTGCCAGTAAAACCTTCTTCTGGCTGGCGATGTTTTCAATATCAGGTGTCGTTCTGGCTATTCTTGTAGTGTTTATTATAATCAGGTATGTCAGAAAGACCTTTGCTTATCAGACCGCACTTCAGAATTCAAAGGATGAGGCTGAAAAACTTGCAAAGGCGAAAGAGCTTTTCATGGCAAATATGAGTCATGAGATCAGGACGCCTGTGACTGCAATTTCGGGATTTACTGAGCAGCTTTTGCATGAATCATCTGACGGGAGCCTGACCAGTTCACTTAAAATTATAAAATCATCTTCTGATCATCTCCTGAAGATCATTGACGATATCCTTGATTTTTCTAAGTTACAGAATGAAAAGCTGTCACTTGAAAAAGTACACTTCAATCTAAAACAGATACTTGAGGATGTATATGGCATGTTCGTTAAGCAGGCTCAGCAGAACGATACAAGGTTAAGTTATTCCCTGAACCCTGAAACACCTGCGGTGCTTATTGGTGATCCTTACCGGCTGAGACAGATAATTACTAACCTCGTCAGTAATTCAATAAAATTCACAAGTAAAGGCAGTGTCAGATACGACATAACTTCGTTTCAAAATTATGCCGGCAGTATTGATCTGATAATGGAGTTCACTGATACAGGAATAGGAATAGATGAATCAAAGCTGAGTTCAATATTTCAGGATTTTACCCAGGAGGAGATGAGTACTACGCGTAAATACGGGGGGACGGGACTAGGTCTGTCAATAGTTAAAAACCTTATTGAGTTGCATCACGGCACAATCGATGTCCATAGTAAGAAGAACAGGGGAACAACAATTGTTTGCCGGATTCCTTATCTTACGGGCGATGAAAAACTAATTAAACAGGAAGCTATTCCCTCGCTTCAGGTTCCCGGGGAACTCCCAGGAATGAAAATCCTTATCGTTGATGATGAGGAATATAACAGAATGCTTACAAGGAGGATACTTGAAAGGTGGAGTGTTGAAGTTTATGAAGCGGTAAATGGTATTGAAGCTTTGGAAATGTTGAAGGAGAGACATTACGATCTTCTGCTGATGGATATCAGGATGCCTGGTATTGACGGACTCAGGGCTACGCAGATTATCCGCGAAGAAATGAAGATCAAAGAAGCAGATATGCCGATAATCATTTTCTCGGCTGCCCCTGTAAAGGAGGAGTGGCATACATACAGAAGCGCCGGAATGAATGCATTTCTTCAGAAACCATTCACCGGTGAGATGTTATTGTCAGCAATCAACGAAGTTAGAGGGAAGAGTCCGCAAATCAATACTTTTACCAGGGAACACACTGGTAAGGAAGAGCCTCGTATTACGGCAGGTATCAATCTTAACAATCTTTATCATATTTCAGATGGCAATCAGGATTTTGTAAAACAGATGCTGGTTACATTTATAGCTTCTACCGGGGAAGGATTAAAAGAGATGCGCGAAGCAGTTTCGGCAGAGGACTTTAACTCAGCAGCTGACCTGGCACATAAGATGCTTTCCCCATGCCGTCATTTAGGTGCACTTGAACTTTTTAACCTGCTGAATCAAATTGAAAAGAGTGCCAGGAACAATGCATTCACAGGGTCAGTGGAATCATTAGCTGATAAATCTCTGAAGGAATTTGAAGCTGTATCGGAACTTATTACTAAACATATTTCAGAAATGAAGTAGCTAAATGGCAAATCAGGTCATAATTTAGTATTTTGCAAATTGCTGGCTTTTGCCCTGACAGATAATTAATAAAATATGGCAGATCACCCGTTAAAGATATTTATTGTTGAAGACAATGAATGGTACAACAAGCTTCTTGTGTATACACTGTCATTAAATCCCGATTATGAGATAAGGAGTTTTTTAAATGCCCGTGACTTCATTGATCATCTTCATGAATCGCCTGACATTGTAACACTCGATTACAGATTACCTGATGCAACAGGACTTGAGTTACTTAAGAGAATCAGGCTGGAGAACAGCGAGGTTCAGGTTATACTGATTTCCGAACAGGAAGATATCAATATGGCGGTAACCCTTTTAAAAATGGGCGCTTATGACTATATAACCAAATCTGATGATATCAAAGAAAGGCTTCTTAACACTGTTCAGAATCTTAGCAAGGATATTAGTCTGAAAAGGGAGATTACCAGCCTGCGAAGGGAGATACAGAAAAAATATAGTTTCAGGCAGAGCATATTGGGTGATAGCCAGGCAATTAAAGGTGTTTATGAGCTGATTGAAAAGGCGCTTGATACTAATATTACAGTTATTATATCAGGAGAGACCGGGACTGGTAAAGAGTTGGTGGCCAAAGCAATACATTATAATTCAAAGCGAAAGGACAAACCTTTTGTTGCTGTCAATGTACCGGCAATCCCGTCTGAGCTGATCGAAAGTGAACTGTTCGGATATGAGAAAGGAGCTTTCACAGGAGCATTGTCCAGGCGGATCGGCCGTTTTGAGGAAGCAGACGGCGGAACGCTTTTTCTTGATGAGATAGGGGAGATGGAGCAAAACCTGCAGACTAAACTATTAAGGGTATTGCAGGAAAAAGAGATAGTCAGGCTGGGAAGCAATAACCCGGTTAAGACCGACTGCCGGATCGTTACTGCAACAAACAAGAATCTAAGGGAGGAAGTTAAAAAGGGTAATTTCCGTGAGGATCTCTATTACAGGCTTTTAGGCTTACCTATTGAACTGCCCCCTTTACGGGACCGGGCAAATGACATTTTGATACTTGCCCGCCATTTTATTGGAAATTTCTGTGCCGATAATAATATTCAGCTGAAAAGATTGTCGCCACAGGCCCAGAAAAAACTCCTGAATTACAGCTTCCCCGGAAATATAAGGGAATTGAAATCACTTGTTGAACTTGCTGTAACCCTGTCAGTGAATGAAGAGATCCAACCATCAGATTTTGTTCTCTCTGATGATGAGCTGCTATCATCAGAAGAGGGTACAGGTCTTACTATGAGGGATTATGAACTGAAAATTATTAAGGCGACACTGAGGAGTTGCAACAACGATATCAGTATGGCAGCTAAAAAACTCGATATTGGCATCTCAACAATCTACAGGAAACTGAAAGAAGTAAAAGAATAATACTTAACTCTGCCCGTTATTCTCATCATTCACCTCAACTCATACTCCTGTTATTTATTTCCCGTAATCATTCTTTCTATTCACCGGTTCCTGATTTTTTTCTCAAAATGAGAATATTTTTCTCATAATGACTGGTCTTATTTTTTTATTTAAAAATTATTGTGCTAATAATGAGGTTGTTGGAAACTAGTTATTACTACGGCCCGGTGTTTGTATTTATCCCGCAGTAGAATTTTAATGAAACAATGCAACCAGAATAAATTTGAGTAAACGCTTTCGCCCAATTTTTTAACAGCGTGAGAATAACGATAAACATCAATATATAAATTTAACAAAATCAGGAGGAATGAAAATGGAAAACAAAGAAAACAATGACCGTACTTCTATCGGAGAAAATGTAGTAATGAAGGTCAAACTCGAAAATGCGAAGAAGGAAGGGCAAACAAAAGGTGCCCTGGCTACCGGGATAATAAGTCTTGTCCTGCTCTTGCTAATAGGCGTTCTGGGTTATTCCCTCTACAAACGCGACCATAACTCTCAGCTTGCCCTGATGGACGATCAGAAAAATGCATATACCAGGCAGTTAACTGAGCGTGATTCGATGATGAATGACTGGCTTCTTACCTTTGATCAGATAGAACAGAATCTGAACACAATCAAACAGAAGGAGAAATTATTAACTGTCGAGTCATCAGGTTCTGAATTTACGAATGACAGGAGGGGAAAGATACTTGAGGATATCAGACAAATCAATACTCTGATTGAAGAAAACAAAAAGAAAATCGCCGCTCTAAACTCTCAATTGAAAAATTCAGGTGTTGAGATCAAGGGTTTGCAAACGAGGATCGCTTCACTAGAGGAATCAATGAAACAGTACGAGACAGAAATTACCGGATTAAAATCAACACTGGTGAGTAAAGATTTCGAAATAGGGCAGCTTAACAACACGATGGTAGCCCTAAACGATACTATCACCATGAAGGTCGAAACAATTAATGATCAGACCTACAGGCTGAACCAGGCTTTTATCATTTCAGGTACTTTCAGGGAACTTAAAGAAAAGGGTCTTGTATCTAAAGAAGGAGGATTCCTTGGTCTGGGCAGAAAGGAATTTCTTTCTGAAGATTTTGCCGATAGTCTGTTCGCTGAGATCGATGTTACGCAAACCAAAACAATACCTGTAAACTCAAAAGAGGTGAAACTGATCACAGAACATCCTACAAGTTCCTATCAGCTGGTTCATGAAGGTGAGGACATGATTGCCTATATTGAGATCAAAGATCCTGCGGAATTCTGGAAAATATCAAAATATGCCGTGGTTGAGATCTCAAAATAAGATCCCATACAAGGTTATTCAGGCCGTTTTTAAGCGGATCATAAAAAGGTGCTGGCAACGGCACCTTTTTTATTAGATAAAAACCCCCGGCTGTTATACCGTGGGTTACCCTACCTGGCCTATCTGTTCAATTTAAACCTCATGGTAGTGCAACAAAAGTAAGCAGGTAAGCCTAGATAAATGTTAAATAACCATAAAAATTCCATGTCGTAAAAGCATGGGAAATCTCATTACTCACCAATAATCTTGATTAGCTTCCCTGCCTGTATCTGGCTGTTGAGTTCCAGATTATTAAGAAATGCAAGTTCCTCCATCTTTGCCTGGGGTACCCCGAAATAGCTGAAGGCATTTGCAAGGGTCCCAGTGCGCTGAACAGTTCTGACAAGGACCTTTTTTGGTTTTACGTTGATCTTCGAGGCATCGGTAAGCCTTGAAAAGTTCAACATTGTTGATTCAAATGACCTGTAAAGATTATTGAAATCGGCTTCAGCCGATACTCCGTGAAACACATAAAAAGTTTTGTTGTAATCAATATAATATGAGAGTATCTGTAATGTCTGCTGCTGGCCGGTCGACTGATCCTGTGAAACCTGTTTGCAGATTGTTGCCAGTGCAGGCATGCCATTAACTGTTGATTTTTTGCTCTCCTGGAGGGTTAGTCCGAGCTGGTCAATGGTTCCCTGTGCCGCCTCTTCGAGTGATGATGCTGAAGTCATGGTAAATACCATCAGCCCGCTACCGTCTGAAGGAGCCATGTTTACCTGTGTCGGCATGTTCTGAAGCTGCCAGCCTGCTGGAAAAGCAAACCTGAATTTGAGTTCAGGGTGATAAAATGTGCTCCCTTCAACATATCCCTGCCGCGGATCCTCCCCGTAAACAATACCATCTATCATTTTCAGATAATTGTCCTGGTTAACTTTCCAGTCGGTATACTGAAGGCTTGTTTGCCACTGTGAAGCATTCTGGTGGACTGAATTATACCTGTCGCCAGGATCAGGGTGAGTTGAGAGGAATGTAGGTACACCACCCTCTGATTCAGAGAGTTGCATCTTGTTGAGTACCTGGAAGAAGTCAGCCATCTTGTGTGCATCATACCTGATCTTTGATGAGTATTCAACTCCCAGCCGGTCAGCTTCACGTTCATTGTCGCGGCTGAATCTCAGGAAGAGGAGCTGCATCCCCTGAAGGGCATATTCAGCATACTGTGCAAATTCCTCGGAGGCAATCATTCCTCCTATCAAAAGCAATTGTCCGAGCTGTTGCTTGCTTTGCTGGCTTACAGAATGGCGGGCTGTGATATGTCCCATCTCATGCCCGATTATCCCGATAAGCTCCGCTTCATTGTTCAGTTGCGCAAGAATGCCCCTGGTCAGGTAGATATAACCTCCGGGAACAGCGAATGCGTTCACAACATGTGAATCGAGGATTTTAATATGATACTGAAGATTAGGGCGATGAGAAATTTTCCCCATCTCATTGCTTTTTTCCTGGAGAAATGCCAGCATCCCGTCATTTTTGTATTCCCCGAAAGTGGAGATAACCTGTGGATCATACTCAGCACCAAGAGCAACTTCCTGAGCTTCAGACATCAGCATTATCTGTTTTTTCCCGGTCACCGGGTTAACTGCGCAGGAGATCACAAACAAGACTGCTGCTGCAAACAGGGCTGGTTTTACATAATTGTTCAGACTTTTCATTTTATTTAAAATTATATCGTTGTACATCAGGTTGACAGGCTTTGAATTTGTAAAGAATTGTCAAGGTCAGCGACTGTCGGGTGACTTTATGAAAAGATTTTCTTCTTAATAATTAATTAAGGGATCCTGATTATTAAAAAACTGTTCTGTTGATGATAAACGTCAGATCTTAAGTTATTCTTTCTTCTTTCTTCTTTACATCCAAATATCGTAAAAACAATCCTTTTCATCAAATCAAAATCGATTTTCCTGTGCAGATAAATCAATAATGCACAACCTGAAAAACACAAAAATGACGTCCGGGGAGTATCAAAATCAAACATTCAGGCTCTTTTCAGGCTGTTATTTCAAAAATTAGTCCTGTTTTTCAGGTTATTAGTCAAAATTAGAATCTTCTTCTATTGACAAGAATAGCTCTATGTAACATGCATTAAATTAAGTATATAATAAATTATATTTATGTTTCTGACCTGAAAAAATCCATTCCGCAGGTAAATTCCAACTCTCTTTTGACGAACCTGTAATTTCTGTTTATGAAGGTTCAATTCCTGTTACTGACCTGCTGTATTTCGTTGATAAATAGTTTTATAATAAGTCGTAAATGTCCACTAAATGGGCTTTAGCGTCTTGACGGCCGTTGTTTTTAGCTATACTTTTATTTTGTAATGAAACATCAAAGGGCAACTTTATAAAAGACCGGAAAGTAAAATACCATTTGTGAAATAAATGAAGGAACACGGGGAAATGTAAAAAGGAATAACAATTAAAAACTATAATTATGAAAACATTGTATCGGATCACATCAAAGGAAACAGGAACGGTGCTGCTGAAGAGAAGGAAAATAGCAAAAGCGTTGCGGTGGTGGCTGCGTGAAAACGGTGTCTCATTCAACTACGTGTTTTTTTTCAATTGAAGAATCATCAGCAGGTGTGAACCGGAATATCAGGAATGAAAAAAAACACCTGTCTGATTGTGATATTCTCCTGAAACCGGACTGGTATCCGGGTCGTGAGAACTAATCTGTATTTTCTGTAACATATTATATGTTAATTTATTACAAATTGAAATATCCTTAATTACTAATATAAGGGCAATAATTTATAGGATTGGTCTGTTTTCATGTTAAATTTGCATTAATATAAAAAATTTTAAAAGACATGAAAAAACTAATCTTTACAATTCTATTTGCAATATTGATAATTACATCTGCAGGGGCGCAGGATTACAGAACAGGCATTGGTCTTAGGGGAGGACTATCAAGCGGTTTTACAGTAAAGCATTTTGTCAGTACCAATGCAGCTTTTGAAGGACTTTTATCAACAAGGTGGAGAGGATTTGAGATCACCGGTTTGTATGAAATACACCATCAGGCGTTTGATGTTCCGAGACTGAATTGGTATTACGGCTTCGGAGGGCATATTGGTTTCTGGAACGGAGAGTATGCCAAATGGGGTGATGTTGGGTCATCCTATACGGTTATTGGTATCGACGGGATCCTGGGGATTGAATATAATTTCACTGAGATACCTGTTAACATCGGAATTGACTGGAAGCCGGCTATAAACATATTCGGTTATTCTGGCTTCTGGGGCGACGGCGGAGCGCTTTCCATCAGATACATATTCTAATCAGTGAATCACGTAAATAATTAAATTACAGGATCAGCCAAAATTGAATTAATCATCTGCCAGTTACTTGCAATACCTGTAGGGTAACATAAAAATCTTTCAGAAGATTAATAAAAATTAAGTCAGGAATTCCATTCTATTTTTTAATTTTAGAGAGAATTGTTAAACTCATTCTAAATTTAACGATATGAAAAAATTCCTGACTTCTTTTTTTATGATCTGTTTCCTGCCAGTTTTTGCATTTTCCCAGGGTAAATTCAACGGGCTTGATATGAATATGGGTAACCTTTACAGGTTATCTGATGCAAAAACACGCTCTATCAGTCCTGAGAACTTCACCGGTGAAAAAGGTAAAGCAGGCATGGCTGACCCTGCCGACAAGGATAAGCCTAATACCGCCAATGCTTTTAATGCAGCCCGTGACCTCGGGCAGGGCTGGAAAGTTAATCCCTATGTAAGAATTAAGCCGGGAGAGACCTTCACCATGGCTGGGATTGAAGGCCCTGTTGCCATACAGCATATCTGGATGACCCCGACGGGTAATTGGCGCTATTCTATTTTCAGAATCTACTGGGACGATGAGACCGAACCCTCGGTTGAGTGTCCGGTAGGCGATTTTTTTGGTATGGGCTGGAATGTATATGCCCCTCTGGTATCGGCGGCAGTTTGCGTAAATCCCGGCAGTGCATTTAACTGTTACTGGGTGATGCCTTTCAGAAAGAAGTGCCGGATAACTATGGAAAATGTTGGTGAGGAGCAGATGACCCTATTTTACCAGGTTGATTATACATTAACTGATGTTCCTTCAGATGCTGCCTATTTTCATGCACAGTACCGCAGGACAAATCCAAATTCAACATCTCTTTACACAATTGTTGACGGGATTATAGGTAAAGGTCACTATGTAGGCGTTTATCTTGCCTGGGGAGTAAATAATAACGGATGGTGGGGCGAAGGTGAGATAAAATTCTTTATCGACGGTGATACCAAATTCCCGACAATATGCGGAACGGGAACGGAGGATTATATATGCGGATCATATGATTTTGATACGAGGAGGAAAAATGCAGCAGGAGTAGAAGAGGTGGTATACACTGAATTCTGTACCCCTTATTCGGGATTACACCAGGTGATAAGGGGAGACGGACATTACAATGTAATGCAACGGTTTGGAATGTACAGGTGGCATATAATGGATCCTGTCAGATTTGATAAAGACCTGAAGATCACAATACAGGATCTTGGATGGCGGCAGGGAGGAAGATATCTTGCACAGAAATCTGATATCTCATCTGTCTGCTTCTGGTACCAGGCTGACCCTCATACAAAATTCCCGGTAATACCCGGATGGAAAGAACTCGAAGTATATTAATAATGTAAACCAACAGATATGGAAAATACAAAAAAATCAGGATCAGAAGTGAATAAGGAACTGAGCCGGCGCAATTTTATATCAGGTACAACTATGGCAACCCTGGGAGTAATAGGTGGGGCCGGTTTAATTACCTCCTGCGCAGGTGGAGGAAAAAAGCAGCAACTCAAACTGCCGGTGCTTCTTAGTCAGGCACCTGAAGGCAAACCTCTCAGAGCAGGCCTTGTCGGATGCGGCGGAAGAGGAACAGGAGCAGCCATAAACTTCCTGGATGCAGGACCAGGCCTGGAAATAGTTGCTCTAGGCGATGTGTTCCAGGATAAACTTGACCAGTGCCGCCAGCAGTTAACCAAACAGAAGAATGTGGTTATTCCCGATGAAAAATGTTTCATCGGATTTGACAGTTATGAAAAGGTAATTGATTCAGGTGTGGATATTGTCCTTCTTTGTACCCCTCCTCATTTCAGACCAGCGCATGTTGAGGCAGCCGTAAACGCAGGAAAACATATCTTCATGGAAAAACCCTGTGCAACCGATCCTGTGGGAGCCCGAAAAGTGCTTGTTGCTGCAACAAGGGCAAAGGAGAAAGGACTTTGCATCCAAAGCGGGACTATCAGACGCTCACAGAAAGATTTTATGGAGACATGGAGAAGGGTAAACAGTGGTGAGATTGGTGAAGTTGTCAGCGCTCATATCATAAGGAACGGTGGTGGATTATGGGTTCAGAGGAGAAGACCGGAATGGACAGATATGGAATATATGCTCCGTAACTGGGCAAACTTCTGCTGGCTCTCAGGCGACCATATTGTGGAGCAGTTTATTCACGAAGTTGATGTAATGAACTGGTTTCTTGGCAAGATTCCTGTAAAGGCTATAGGCTGGGGCGGACGCCAGAGAAGGGTAACAGGAGATCAGTACGACTTTTTCAGCATAGAATATGTTTATGATAACGGTATGCATACCCATTGTGCTGCACGCCAGATAACAGGATGCAGCAACCTGACAAAACAGTTCTTCGCTGGAACAGAAGGATATGCCGACGCCAGGGGATTTCTCTATAACCTGAAAGGGGAGGAGATATGGAAGTACCCTCATCCTGAAGAGGGATCAACAGATGAGACATGGAAGGTTAAGGATCCTTTTGTACAGGAGCATATCAATCTGGTCGCCGCTATCAGAGCCGGTGAAGTTATCAGCGATGCTGAGGAGCAGGTCAACTCAACCCTGATTACTATCATGGGACGTATGTCGGCATACACAGGTAAGGATGTTACATGGGAAGAGGTAATGAATTCGGATCTCTACCTCGGACCAAAAACCTACGAATTCGGTCCTGTCCCCGGTATACCCGAAACGGTTCCTGTTATTGGTGCTGAGCCAAAACTGACTTAGCTGTTCTGAGCTTAATTAATATAAAATCAAGAAAAATGAACAGACGACAATTTACAAAAAACTCAATTATGGCTTCATTCATAGTTTCTGCTTCAACAATGCCGGGATTTTCTGCAATAGCAGCATCTCCGCCAAGGAACCTTAAAAAAGGGATAATGTGGGGAAGCAACGGTGTGGGAAAGACTATACCGGAAAAATTCCAGACAGCAAAGACTGCCGGATTTGACGGTGTTGAGCCTAACAGCCATCTTGACAGGAATGAGGTGCTTAAGGCCCGCGATGCCTCAGGTCTTATAATTCCAAGTGTGTGCAACGCACTGCACTGGAAGTTTTTGCTTTCCGATCCCGATCCGAAAGTACGGGCTGACGGTGTTGAGGCAATGAAGGTAGCTCTTGAGGATGCAAAAGCCTACGGGGCTGATACAGTGCTTCTGGTTCCGGGCAGGGTCTCCGAAACGGTGGCCTATGACGAGTGCTGGAAACGGTCGGCTGAGGAAATAAAGAAACTGATACCCCTGGCAGAAAAGCTGAATGTGAAGATTGCCATTGAGAATGTATGGAATAACTTCCTGCTCAGTCCTATGGATGCCGTAAGCTATGTTGACCAGTTTAACACTCCCATAGTAGGATTTTATTTCGACTGCGGTAACATCCTTGCCTACGGCTGGCCTGAACAGTGGATCAGGATCCTCGGTAAACGGATAGCAAAAGTACACATTAAGGAGTACAGCAGGAAAATTGCCGATTCACAGGGAAGATCCGCCGGATTCAAAGTAAATCTCAGGGAAGGTGACGTCAACTGGAGCGCAGTTATGAAAGCCCTTGATGACATCGGGTACACTGGCTGGACAACTATTGAACAACCGGGCGGCGATACACCGGAAGGACTTAAGGATCTGTGCGACAGGCTGAAACTGATCCAGGAGAGCTGATCTGTAACCTATTTTTCAGCAGGGAATAAGATATTGAACCTTCGTGTTCTTTGTGTAATCCTTTGTGCTCTCTTTGATTAGCAGGGTTGACGGTTCATCTCCAGGAACAGATCCGCCAGGATTTTTTACGGGCGATAATACGAAGTTTTCTGTCAGGATTTACACAAACCGGCGTGCCTGATATTTTTAATGCCGGCAGGTCTGATATTGAGTCGCCGTAATACCACGCCTCAGTCTCCGGACTGTTATTCTTTTCACAATACTCTCTCAGCCTTTTTGCCTTTTCCTCCCCAAAACAGATATTACCCACAGTATACCCGGTGAAACAGCCATCTGATACCTCCAGTTCAGTGCATATTATATCATCTAAACCCAGATGTTCTGCTGTAAGCCGGCAGATCTGCGACAACGAGGATGAAAGGATTACCGTTCTGGCACGTTTATTATTATGAGTTTGTAACTCCCTGTAAACCTCATTATGGATCGAAGGTCTGATAGTATCATTAAAAACCTCTTCACAAAGTGTGTTTATTGCTTCTTCCGGGAGGCCTTTTACCCACATTAACATCCTGTTGATCATTTTTGCAGGATCACCCAGCCCTAGCCTGTAAATAACTGACAGGCGGATAGCATTCAGCAAAACAGGAAAACCGAAGTAGCCTTTCCTGAAAGCTTCCAAAGCGATTGATCGGCCACTGATTGCTCTGGTAATTGTGCGGTCAAGATCAAAAAAAGCAATGTAACTGCAACCTGTCAATCTACCTTCTGAAGAAATGATTTCCATCGCTATTGTAGATAATGTTCAGTCCTCCCGGTACCAAACCAACCTTAAACTTACTGGCAAAATTAAGTTCTCCGTCAACATGAAACGGAACCTCCTCCGTAAACTCCAGTTCCGTATCAGCGATCTGGTAATAATTAACCTTCTTATCCGTAATATGTTCGCCTTTGGGGACCTTAAGAAGGATACCGAACCGTTGAAGAAGGCTCAGCTTTTTAATCATGCATACATCGAGTAATCCATCATTGGCTAATGCTTTGGGAGTAAGGAAAAAACCACCGGCAAACCTCCTTCCAATTGATATTGTGTTTATAAAACAGTCAGTTTCGTGATTGCTGTTTCCTTCTCTGACAATTACTTTTTTCTCCCTGAACAACAGCAGTGTCTTGACTATGTGCCAGATATATTTATAGGCTCCTCCTTTCTTTACCTTACCCGGTTCTGTGTAGTTCTCTGCTGCAACCTGTGCATCAAATCCAAGTCCCATCCCGTTAAGAAAGATCTTGCCGTTCACATTCCCGCTATCCATGGCTATGGTGTCCTTTTTGAAAAAGGTATCCCAATCCTTCTCTTTAAAACGCCCGGGGAAACCGAGTATCTGAATGAAATCATTTCCTGTTCCGGCAGGGATTATTCCGGCAACAGCATTATTTTGTCCTATTAACGGTCTTGCTATCTCATTGAGCGTTCCGTCACCACCCACACCGATGATATATTTGAAACCTTTATCAAGATATTCTTTGGAGAGGCTGGCAGCATGTCCGGGATGCTCAGTCAAAACTATTTCGCCTGAGATATCCTGCTGCTTTATTTTTAATTCTATTTGCGGGATCAGAGTCTTTCCAAACCCGTTCCCGGCTATTGGATTCACTATAAAAACCCACTTGTCTTTAATTTCTTCGGCCATCATAGAAACGTTTTCAGGAGTAATTTTTTTTTTATTGGAGATAAACCTTTATGATCTCCTTTGTGTGGTAATTTGTTAACTGCGTTTTAAAATCTCTTTTTATCACAAAACTCAACGAAGTATGAAAAAATGACACAAAGGAATTCGGAAAATAATTAATAGTTTGATTTTAATGATATGCTGATTCTATAACTCGTTTGACGCTATCTATTATTTCGCTGTCGGTTTTATTTATCAGTTCTTCCCTCGGAATAGGTTTATGAATAACAACCCCCGGTTTTGATCTGAAATCAATATAAAACCTGTTTTTGGGTTTGAGCTCATAAAAACCGTTTAAAGTTACTGGCAGAATATCAATTTCTCTTGTCCTGAAAAGGTATATGAATCCCCTGAAGAAGGGATTTATCCTTCCGTTAAGGGTCCGTGTTCCTTCAGGGAAGAGGGCGACTGACTGATCATTTGCCCTTTCCAGTAGTTGTTCGAGCATGTGTCTAGTATTGCTGACTGTTGGTTCTTTAAATGGCACATAATCAGTCAGCCTGAGAAAACGTCCGAACACAGGTACCTTAAGCAGTCGTTCATGTCCAAACCATGAGACTTCAGGGTAAAATGAGGTGATTGCAACTATATCAAAAAGGCTGGCATGGTTGGCTACGAGGATGTATTTTCTGCTTTTATCAATATTCTCCCTGCCGCTTACACTAAGTTGTTTCCCCATCATAAAGAAGACTGATTTCGCCCATATCATGCATATGAAACGGACAGGTTTCTTGGCTTTGAACCACGACAGGAGGAGTACAATTAATACACTGACAGCAGTATAACTGTACAGTATAGCAAATACAGGGACCGAGAGTATTGTATTGATACCTGAGCTCATCAAATAACCTGGTTTTTTACAGGTCTGAAAAGTATATTATTTTTCGATATAAAAACTGATTAGCTGACTTTTGTGTTTCTATTGCACTTATTTTCCTGAATTACTTACAAATGCTATCTGCCTGCTGTCGGGAGACCAGGAGGGTACATTTATGGTTCCCTGTCCGCCATAAAGAAATGCTATCACCTTCGGAGTCCCGCCTGAGACAGGCATAAGTCTCAGCATAACTCTTTTGTACGATGGGTGAGCATTTTTCTCGATGTCGGGAGGGAATGAAATAAAAGCGATCCATTTCCCGTCGGGGGAAATGTGTGGAAACCAGTTCCTGTATTCATCAAATGTCAGTTGTTCCCTTCCCGATCCGTCGGGTTTCATTCTCCATATCTGCATGTTCCCGGTATGGCTTCCATTATAATAGATAAATTTCCCGTTGGGCGAATATTCGCATCCGTCAACATGTTCACCTGCTGCTATGTCGGTCAGTGCAACCTCTTTACCTCCCTTGATTGAGTTTCTGTAAATATTGTAGATCTTCTTTCCTCCCCGCTGGGCAACGTAGATAACCTCTTTATTATTTGGCGCCCATCCGCGCCAGTATGAGGGGGTCTCCTCAGTAATAAGATCAGGCTGCCCTCCCTTAAGAGGCAGAACCCATACCGCCGATCCTCCTCCTGTGGCACC
>Ga0105103_10000896_pt1 | contig 16799 bp, 8 predicted proteins | sample PPLLaktember2015_2_FD_79107 | JGI IMG/M metagenome (GOLD analysis project Ga0105103, IMG submission 79107) | Freshwater sediment microbial communities from Prairie Pothole Lake near Jamestown, North Dakota, USA - PPLs Lake P7 Core (6) Depth... | ecosystem: Environmental > Aquatic > Freshwater >...
CGGAGGCCCTCCGGGTCGTGGCGAGGGGCGCGAAGGTCTCCGGGGCCACGCTGCACGTCCTGCGGCATTCCTTGAACACCGCGCTTCGGGGGGCCGGCCATGCCGACGAGCTGCTCCGGGGCGCCTTTGGCTGGGCTTCCCCGGACGTCCAGGAATCCTACACGCACCGGGATGGGTATGACTATTCCGGGCTCGCGGCCGAGATCGACCGCTTCCTTGGTACATAGGAGGGCGAAATGTCACAGGACCTTACTCTCTACGATCCCCCCGCGCTGCCGGCGCTCGAAGGGGAGGGCTTCGACCTGGCTCCCCTTTCCTCGGATAGCCTCGAGGAAATGGAGGCCCTGGTCCGGCGCCTCGACGACGGGACCGAGTTCCTCGCCCTCGTCCTGGGGATCGCTGTCGTCCGCATCGAGCGGGAGGCCCTCTGGATGCAGGCTGGCTTCCCCAACCTGCAGACCTACCGAGTAGCCCAGAACGAGCGGCTCGGCATACCGCGGCAGACCCTGTCCCGGCGGCGCAAGTGCGCGGAGGCGTTCATTGACAATCGGCGGCTTTTCGCTCGCATGGATCTCTCCGGGCATCTGTCGAAGCTCCAGTATGTTCCCGTGGCGTTGAAAGCCTACGACCGGCGCGAGGTTCTCGCCCACTTCAAGGCGGATAGCTTCCGCGAGTTCCGCGCCTGGGTGCTGCCGGCGCTCCCCGCCCCCGCGCTGCGCGACGTGGAGTTCGCGGTCAGGGACGGCCGGATGGAGCTTGACGGGGTGGACCTTCTGTCCTTTGAGGATGAGCTTCCAGAGGAGGAGCGGGACTTCATCGCTCGGACGCTGAAGGCCGCGTACCGGGCGCGGCGGGGTGACTGCCTTGCCCATGTCGTCCCGGTCTACGACCAGGGCGAAGCTCGGGCGGTGGATTCCTTCTTGAAACGGTACAGGGCGAGCAGGTAGCCCCCCGGAGGGCATGATCCTCCTGGCCCCCGGCTCCCCGGTGCGGGGTTGGCATGGTGCTGGGCAGGGGGGGCTCGGGTTAGAAAATCAAAGCGAGGAGTGCTAGGAGCGCGAGTAGGGTCGAAGTGCCCGTCGCGAGCTGCCAGGGGAGCATCTTGCGTCTCGTCGCGGCTCGCTCTTCCAGCCAGAGCTGTTTGTAATCATCCCGCTCGGTCTCTGCTTCGACCCTAGCAGCACGCTCGGGCGCTACTGCTGCCTGAACTGCCCGCGGAATCGCATCATCAAGGGCTCCCTTGATTATCTCCTCGAGTTCCTGCTCCGTCAGTTGTATGAGCTTGGCTTCGGGCCCGTGCTTGATCGATGGCTCGGCGAGCGGCGGAAGCGCGGATTGCGTTGATGCGAGCGCGGGCGTCAGTAGGAAGAGAAGCGAGCACGTCGCCAGGATGCGCGGCCAGGATCTCCTCCTTCGTTCGCTTGGCGGCTCCTTCGGCCTTCTTTGCGATCTCATCCTCGATCTCCTTCTGCAATCTATATCGCTCTTCGGCGTGCGAAAGTGGACCATAGAGAAGACCCCACAGCGCCGCCAGGGCTGCCGCGGCACCGGCGAAAAAGGCCAGGACGTAGCCGATTAGCTTCTTCACCGCGTCCCTCCTGTCTTAACCCTTGCGCTTCTTCCCGGTGAGCTGATCTTTCAGGCTCCCGAGAAGCGAATGTGTGACCTGATAGAGCAGCACGGCCCCGGCCGCGTACTCTATGGAAAGGATGAAATATTCCTTCCCGTGGCCTCTAACCGTGGGCATCTTCGCCCAGGCCAGGATGAAGCCCAAGCCTATGTCGGCCAACGTCCAGAGCTTCTTCGGAAATCGCGGGAAGGTCTTTTTTAGGACCTCGACGATTATTACGATCGAGGCGATGAATAGGAAGTCCAGGCTCTCCACGAATAGCTTGGTGATCTGCTCCACGATGTCCATTGGGCTCTCCTTCTATAGACCGAGAATCCCGGCCGAATCGATGATGATGCGCTTCCTTCCAGTCCAGGGGTCCATGCGCTCCAGCGCGATACCGTTGATCCAGGTGATTTTCCTCGTCACGCATTCACGGAGGAACGCCATTCCCCACCGCTTGGCGAGGGCTTCACGCTGATCGGTCGACCATGCCGGGTTGAGCTGGTCGAGTTCCGCGTCGAATGCTCCCGGTCGAAGCATGAGCTGGTAATGTAGGTGTCGGCCGTCGCCTCCGGTCGTGGATACGGAGAGCCCCTTGTTCCCCGCCGGGCCGAGTTCGATCCCTGCCGGCGCTCCTCTGCCGACGATCGCCGATCGCAGGATCTCGGGCTTCAGCTCGTCGCGGATGAAGTGCAGCATCCTGAGTTCAAGCGCACCGTCGAGCGCGAACGCGCGCAGGACCGAGCATCCGTTGGCGTCTGCGCCAGCCCACTCGAGCCGCTCTGCGTCGAAGGGTAGCCGGATGACGCCAGGGCCTGCTCTGTCGATGGCATGGTGGATCCGCGGAGCGTCCGGGAAGGTCTCCGCGTCCCAGCCGAAGGGCGTGGTAATAGTCGAATCCGGAAAGAATATGTCCGTTCGGAGGTCTTTCAGTTCCATCAGTGTCCTCCTAGTGCTGTCTGTTTATGAGCGCGACGACGATGGCCGTCGCGCTCGATACCATCATCCCACAGAATGCGACAAGCATTGCGTTGCGCGTTTTCCTCATGTCCCGCCGATCCTTTTCCTGTGTCGCTGTCGCTTCTGCGAGCCGTTTCTCGAGCGCCTCCACAGCGGCCCTCCCGATGCATTGGCCCGGCTGGTGTCGTTCGACCTCCCACAGGTGCTTCCCCCACGCCACGGCCGCATCGACTTTTTTATCTACTTCCTCGAGCTTCATGTCCGTTTTGTCACGGTCATCTTTCAGCTCTCGGATTGTGCCGCGCATCCCGTTGTCGCCATCTGCTCCGAAGAGGATGACCTCGAACTCTCGGACCTTCCCTTCCATCCATGCGCGAATTTCGCGGAGTGCGCCCCAGAGCTTCCCTGTCTCCCTGGGGATGGTGTCCTCTCCGTTGATGCTCATGCCACCCTCCATTATCCTTATGGGGTCCCTAGATACTTGAGAATCCCAGGATTTTCAGCGCACTTAATCCTAAAGTTACGGACGTATGCCCCGTATGAATTATTCTGCTTCGCATACAATTGCACTAAATCTCCATCCTGGACTGCAATGTTTTCTGAGAATGTTTGGTATGTACTCTCAGCCCTCCACCGCTCAGTACCAACTGCAACACTATTTACATAGATACGCCCATAGACTTCTATTGGATCATCGGGGTGTCCCTTCAAGTCAAAATCAACCGTAATTGTCCCCGAGGCGGCAATCTGCAATTCCTTAACCTTGGTATAGCTTCCCGATGCTTGAAGCTCCTCTGCATCATCGCTTTTTATTATATTCCCTCCTGCAGTGACGCCACTTAGCGTGATCTCGTTTGTTTCGACTATCCCGGTAAAATCACCGCGCACGGTTACATCATTGAACTCCGCCGATCCATCATCCTCAATCTGAAAGCCCGAGGTACCTGCGACGAAATTCGACGACTTAATTTTCCCTCCCGTTAAAAGCGTAATCACCCGGGCGAATAGCCGCTCGAGGAGCAGGTCCGCCGCCGTCTGTAAAGCCGGCGGGAGGCTCCCGGCCTGGTATGCCCGCAGCTCTGCCGCGGTGACTTCTCTCCCGTAGACGAGGATTTGCCCCAGCTCGCCCTTGAGAAAATATGCGGCGTTCGCGTACATCCCAAAGTAATAAAATCGGATGCTATATCCGGTCCAGCTTTCGACGTGTGACCCAATCTCGACCTCGTCTCGATATACTCGGAGCGCCGTCGTCATGAGCCTGATTCTGTACTCGTGGATAGCCGAATCGTGGAGGAAAAAACTTGCCACAGTTCGTTCAACGGTTGTTGTGCCATTGCACAGATTGATGTTCAGCGTCCCGGCATTGTCTCGTATGTACGAGCGCAAGCCATTGGTGGCTGAACTGCTCGATATTAATATATAATCACCCGACGTATCAAGTTTAAGCTTGAATACGATATCGCTGCCAGTCCCGGCTACGAGCTGCCGCTCCAGCTCGACGAATGAATCAAATCCGTTGAAGCGTGCGGCATTCCACTCTGAAGGCATGAGGGCGTAGACTTTACCATTATTGAGGCTCGCCGACCCGTCCGGCGTGTAAGTTGCGTATTCGCCTTGATTTCCACTATTACTTATATAAATGTCCGAGATATCGACCGCGGTTCCTACCGCGTCAGTGCTGAAATAGATAATTCCAGAACACCCTGAAGGTAGGATAATCTCATTGACCCAATAATCTCCACAGCTATACTTCGTGAGATTAACGACCCCGGTTGTGTATACAAAAACTGTACCATTGACGTTAGTCGCTTTTTTATGTCGGACCCGAAGAAGTCTCCCTGCAACAAGTAGCGCCTCGGTATAGATAGCCGCATAACCCGACGCCGTGGTGCCTGTCACGTGCAGATGCTGAGAAACTATCGAAGTTACACTACCCTGTGACCCAGCCCAGCCTTCCGTGCCATTCGGCCAGAGCTGTGCATTCCTATAATACGGCGCCCCGTCGGGAATCGCGGGGATTCTGTCCAGGTCCCACCGAGCGATGAGCCCTTCGAGCGTCGGAGACACGACACTTGTCGCGGAAATTGCCGCGCGAAGTCCATCTGCCGCGAGTCGATACGACGCCCGAAGCGACCGCCAGTCTGCTTTTGTAATCGGGATGGTCTGTGAATACGTCGATGCGTGTAGGACTCCGGGTGACGTAAACAGGTATGCTCTGAGCGCCTCAGCCGCGTCCTTGAATGCCTTCGCTGCGGATCCGCTCGTCGATGGTGTCCAGATCCCCACCGTGTTTGCCTGGTCCCGGAGCGACTTGTATTCACCATCGACGGACGGTGTATCCGAGAGCGTACTCGTCGCCGCCATGTCGTTGTAGATCCCGCACCACTCGACTGAGTAGATGTTTTTTTCTTGCTCGGTAACGAGTTCATCATCTGCGATCTCGTTCAGCCTGTACGCGGAGGCGAAGGCCGCGATTATATTCTCCAGGGCCTCCTCTGTGCCATCGGCGCACTCTATCCTCGGACCCCACTGCCATTGGTATGTCCCGACCGCCCCGCCATAATAAAAAGCACGGTGTTTAACACGCGTGGTCCCCGCTAGCCACTTACACGACCTTACGGACGTACTCAATTTTTGACCTATGACCATGTCCCATATCCCGCCACCTGTGTAGACGGAATAGGTTGAAGCTGCAGGGTGAACGTATCCAACGAGACAGTACCAACGGTCAGCAAGTGGTAAATCATGCGCCATGATAAAGTACGGATTTGTATTATCCGTGTCGTCCATATTACGGACCTTGTACGACGACATATTGCTATAGAGTCCAAAGTACGAAGCCCCGGAGGTTTCGTGGCTCCGTTTGAGGAATACAATAAAGCGGTATGGCTTCGAGTCATTTACATCCACTGGATCCGATACCCATCCGCCAGCTGCGTCGTATGCCCCAGAAGTGTCGCACTTCCACAGGAGGTTCTCGCGCCCGTATGGATCAACACCTCGCTCTATCACGGACTCAGCAGCATCCCCATGGCACGGGAAGCCAGGCTGACTTCCCGTCGCCCCCTCAACCCAGGTATTGGAATTAAGCAGGTTTTTGCTTACAGCATCCATAAGGTCGGAGAATGTCACCTGTCCAATCCCAACTACCTCGGCCATGGCTTTCTCCTAGTGCGTCGCGCTGATCGTGAGCGCTGCCGTCCCGTCGACGTCGTCGCCAGAGATGGAAATCGAATTCGCTCCGGTTGAGGTTTTTTGACCAGCCGTGGCTCCGTTGCCCTGGAGGAGCCAGAGCGTCCCGCCCACGAACTCGTTCGTGGTCACGCTTGTATTGTCGAATCCGTTTTGCGGCGCTCGTATTGTCAGAACGGTCGGATTCGAGGCGTTCGTCGACACCTCGTAGCATCGCACCTTGAGGCGGTCAGCGCTGATCACCTTGATAACGTCTCCGGGAGAAACGGTCCCGACCACGGCGGTGCCGATGGTGAACGCGGCGGTGGTTCCGGTGGTATGCGAGGAGATAGTTCTTCCACCCGAGGTTCTGGTGGTATCGACGAATCCCGACTTCTTCCCGTCTTTCGCCGTCAGCGCGTGGACGAACGACCACGAGCTGTCCGGGGTGACGACGCTGGCTCCGTGCAGGACCCTGGGAGTCAGTGTCTTCGCTCCGAGTCCGTTCTGGAAGATGAATCCAGAATCGCTCGAATAGGAGATATCGTAGGGATCGCCGATGTCGTAAATTTGGAAGTACGCCTCGGCGAGGACCGTGGAGCCATCCGAGGACGCCTGGACCTTGTACAGCCCTATGTCGACGACCGCGTCTTCGCGTACCTCGAGCCCCTTCACGTCCGCCCAGCTCCCGTCAGCCGGAGCCGATGCGTAGCTCGACCAGTTGCCCTGGTTGATGTTTGCGGTCGCCACGAACTTGACTTTCGATCCGGTCACGTCGGCGTGGTTGGCGTCGAGTTGATCCGCTCCTGCGTAGGGGTACTTGAACCATTTATATTTCATGGTCCCCGTGGATCCGGTATCGTCGACGGTGGCGCCTCGTATCAAGTCCGCCCATACCTTAGCCGCGGCGAGGGTCGCGCTTTCGCTCTTCTCGATGAAGTTTATTCCCCTGACAAGGAGGAAGATCGCGTTCGTCCCCGTCCTCAGCGCGGTCAGTGTGATCTGGACCATGATGTGCGTAACGATGAGGGTGACCGGATCCGTATAGTCTCCCTGGAAGATGTACGTTCGCTGAGAGGCGGAGTCCGGGTCTTGGTTCGTATTGACGACATAGGTCGTATTCGAACCGAGGCTCGTCCCGGCCGGATCGTTGAGGCTCCACTTGCGGTTGGTAAGGTTCGCGGTGATGTCGGACGCTCCGCAGTACACCTTCGCGGTGAGCGTATTGTTTGCGGACGTGTAGTCCGGTAGGTAGGACGTCACCTCGGCGTCCGAGACGCTCTTGGTCTGCGAGAGCCCCTGATTCGCGGTGATAAATCCCGTGAGTGGGGTGGCGTCGTTCTGGTCAACGAAGGTGACCTGTCCAGTTCCAACTACTTCGGACATGATGTCCTCCTATTCCATAAGATCAAAGTGATAGGTTGCCCGAGCGTACACATCGGACGCCGATATATCGATGGTCCTGTATCCGGTTTGGTGAGCCGAGTCCCACGTCGCGTCATCGTTCGGGTACGGCTGGGGGATTTGTGAAACACGACGCCATCTGAACGCTGCGTCTGGAAGGTCCGCGGTGACCTCCATGCCATTCTTGAATACGTGCGGGATGATGGTGCTGTTCAACGTCTGTCCGACCTTGAATATGTTTCCGTTCGTCGTTTCGAGGGTGACGATGAAGTTCGACCGGATGCACCATATCCAGTCGCCCTCGACGAATCCTGACTCGCGGTCCTCCGTGCTCTGGTAGAGACAGAAATCGTCGACCCAGAGGTCTCCGACCGAATAGGGGCCCGTTGGCGTGTTGTAGAATACTCGCGCCCGTGCGAGGATCTCGTCGAATGCTTGCTCGAAAAACGCATTGTATTGTGCTTCTGCAATTGCGCGTACACCATCCACCCGTTCTATGGCGGTGACGATCGCGTCAATTCGGTCTCCTTCATACTCTCCGAGGACGGTGAGGTTGCCCTTGATTCGAATGTCGCCTTCGAAGTCTCGCTGAGTGACTACGCGCTCACTCCTTATCTGGCCGTCCTGCCAGCGCTCCAGGGTTGCCCTGGATGACTCGTCCTATCTCCTTGATTCCCGAGACCGGCATACCGAATATCATGCCCGCTCCGCGAGCGAATCGTCCCGCAGCCTTGTCGATGTCGCCTTGGCTTAGACGATACATCCCTTCAATCACTTCCGCAATAGCGGGGAAGACTGTTTCTCCCATCGGCGCGGATTTCTCTCCGAGAAGAACCGACTTCAGGAGCCTCGTGGCGTCCTGCCCGATGAGCGGCATCGAGTCGGTTCCCTGGGTCAGGGACCAGAAGAGGAGCCGCCTCGCACGCTTCTCGGGGTCCTCGTCGGGGGCGCCCTGGGTTGCCGCTTGGAGGAGGATCCCTGCAATTCCATAAGAGATAAGGGTCCCGACCGCGATCTTGAATTGCCCGGTCTTGAGGGCGTTCGGGACGTCGAAGCGGATATTCTGCCAGATCACGTTCAGGGCCTGGGTGAATTGTAGGAACACCCGCGCCGGCTCACCGCCCCTGCGGTAGATCGGCGCCAGGTCCACCCCGCGGCCCGAGGGCTGGGTTTTCTGGACCATGAGGTCCGCAGCCTCGATCGCGGCAGTCTCGTCCCCGTTCGTCTCGGCGAGCTGCTTCTCATACATGGCCATCCAGCCGATGGCAACGGAGAAGCGGTCGGCAAGCTCGAGCCCCTTCATGCCGGACTGCTGGAACGTGAGGAGCGCCTTGCCGAGCTTGGTGTCCGCCTTCGCTTTCTTCAGGAGGTCTTGGAAAATGTCGGCGCTGCGGTTCTTCAAGTAGATGGACAGGTCCTCCGCTGTCTGGAGGTACTTGATCGGGTTGGCGAGGCACTTCATAGCTTGAACGAAAAGCTGGGGGCCCACATAGGGCAGGGCGGGCCACGGGCTCGTGACGATCTGCTTGAGGACGCTTGACGATTTGAACGCCAGGTATGCGGCGCCCAGGTTCCCGCGCAGATACCGGATCGAGTTCTCCCAGCGGTCCCGGTTGCGGAATTCTCCGGGGTTCTTCACCTCCGCGATGTACTCCTTCACGTAGTCGACGCCCTCGTCTCCGAAGGCTGCGCGGACCTGCTCCTGAACGTACGGCGCCAGGTAGTAGGCATCGAGGCGCTTTCCGTATTCGACCGTGGCCATATAGTGCTCTTGCCGGGCGATCGATTCGAGCCACGTTGTGAGGAGGTCGAGCTTGATTGGCCGCTGTCCCTTTGGGGAGACCGTGACGCGGCTCTTCGTAAAGCCATTCCGTGGCGGCTTCCGATTGCCCGCGGTCCTCTCGACCATCTCCCCTACGATCTGGACGTCCAGGGGCTGCCCCGAGGACTGCTCCTTGATTATGGGGAAGTAATCCTCGACCTCGGCCATCTCCCTGTTCTCTGCTCTGGCGACCGTCTCGGAAAGTCTGGGAGCGGCTTCCACTCCGTCCTCGGCGAAGGTCTCAAGGACCTTCAGGTCCGCGTCGGTCATGGCAGCATCAATCGCGGCACGGATGGGCTTGAATCGCTCCGCGGCCTCGAAGAGAAGGTCCTCGTTGTCCATGGACTTCCGCTCCTTGTCGGAGAAGAAGTCGCCCAGAATAGCTGCCTGGCGGCTGTCCTCGTTCCGCAGGGCCAGCTCGAGCGCCATGAGGTCGGACTTGCGGAGGGTCTTGTCTACTCGGCCGGGCCCGCATCCGGGGATTGAGACTCTGGTGTTGAACCACTCCTCGGGGTCTACTCCTGCGGCGGTGAAGGCATCCAGGATCCGCTTTGTTCTTCGTGCGGTGTTCTCCATTTCGGTTCGATAATGGCGATCGCGCTCGAGGATGAGCTGCTCGACGTTGTATCCTTCCTTCCCGCCGTCCATCATGGTGGCGAATCGGACCATAGAAAGGAAGGCATAGTCGATTTCCCTCATCCGGCTCCGCATCTTCGTGAGCCAGTCCTTGGTCGGCTCCCAGCCGGTGGGCTCGTGGTAGGTCTTGACGGCCATGACGGACTCGGCGATGCGGATCTGAGCGTCCATGATGTCCTCGGCCCGGTCCCGCTCGATCTGGGCCTGGACTGCCCGCCCCTGGTCCCGCAGTTCTGTGATTCTCTTCGCGGTCTCCTCCAGCTCCGCGAGCGTCATTTCCCCGAGGTTCCGCCCGAGGGCCCTGGCGAGCCATTTCTTGGAGACCTCGCGGGCGAGGGCGGGGTTCTTCTCGAGGTCCGCCCGGAGGGCGTCTATCTGCTCCCTCGTGGCGGCATTCGGGGTTTCCGGGTCGATGGTCCTCTGGATGGCCCGGATCTGCTTTGCATAGGCGACATTGATGGTGGGGCCGGCCGGCGCCATGATGGCCCGGACCAGGCGCTCCTTGTAGCGCCTGAGCTGCTGAAGGGCGCGCCGCTCCCCCTGGGCGGTCTGGGTCTTTCGGCGTTCCTTCTGGATGGCCTCCATGCGGGAGAGATAGGTCTGCAAGGAGGCGGTGTCCCGGTAATCCTTGGCCTTGCCGAGCTTCGCGGCAAGCTCCCGGATGAGGGCCTGGAGGTCTGATCGCTTGGCGAGCATCTTCGGGCCCGCGCTCTTCCCCTCGACGTTCATCTTCTGAATGGCAGCGCTGGTGCGGGCCTCGTCGCGCTTTGCCTTCTCGAGCTGCTCCTCGATGGCGACCCAATCGCCCGCCTCTTTCATCTTCCTCTGGATGACCGCCCGTTCTCCCTCGAGCTTCTTCCTCCTGCTCTCGAGGGCCGCGGGTATCTCTTCCCCGCTGTCGACGAATCTGCGGATCCGCTCGAGGATCCACGCAATTTCGCGCTTGTTCGCGGTGTATTTCGTCCGGGAATCAGCGAGGGCCCTGGTCTGGGTGTCCATGTCGATCTGGGCTTCCCTCGCTTCTGCCTCGAGCCTGGCGACGGTTTTCTCGCTTTCCTTCTTCCCTGCCGCCAGGCGCTTGATGTAGCCCTTCGTTTCTTCTCCGACAACGACCTCCCCGGTGCGGATCTGTCGGGCGAGCTTCTCGTCCCGTACCTGCTCCGCCAGGGCTGCGCGCTGGGAGATCGACATGGCCTTCGCCTTCGCGGGGATCTCTATGTCCGCATACTTCTCGGAGGACGCCTTCTGCCCGATGCCCTGGATCCGGGTGTCCCCGGTCAGCTCTCCGTAGATGGCCGCGTACTCCTCGGGGTTCGCACGGATGATGCCCATGATTGACCCGCGCATCGCGGGGCTCAGGTATTCGAGCTTCCGGCCCCCAAGACGGGCGGCGGCGGCGATGATGGGTTCGGCGATCTGGCCCTTCAGCGTTCCAGCCCTGGCCCGCTGCTCCATCCACTCGCGCTGCTCCTCCTCGTCCGCCCCTGGCGGGACGTCCCGGTTCTCGGCGACGAGGACTTCCGTCCATATCTTCTTGATGAAGGCGAGCAGCCCGGCGTGGTCGTTCTCCTGGAGGCGCCTAAGCCATGCGTTGATCTCTTCCTTCTGGTCGGGTGGCTCGAGGGCTTCCTCGTAGATCCCGCGATACCAGGAGCGGATCTGGTCAGGGGCGAGGTCCGCGGGCATCTTCCACCGGGCCCGCTCTTCGTCGCTGAACATGGCCTCACAGAACACCATGAACTCTTCCCAGCCCTCTCCGCGCTCTGCGGCGGCGCGCGCCTCGGCCTTGAGGATCTCAATGGCTGGCTCGTCTCCACCGCTCCCTTGGAAGAGCCGGCGCTGGGTGGTCGGCACCGACTCGCGCATCGGGCGGCCGGCTTGATAGAGGATGTGCTCTTCTATCTCGATGAGGCTATCGTCAAACACGACGTAGTTTGTGCCCTTGATGTGAGTTCCCCTCCCCATACTTGCTGCCGGATATCTGATCCCGGTGAATCCCTCCTCAAGGAGGGCAAGCGAAGCATCGCGGGCTGCAGAATCTGATCCATACCATAGATCACTAGACCCTCCATACTCGCGGACTAGTTGCATATACACATCTTCCCCGGTTCGTTCGGGTAAGATCATCTCTTTCCCTTCCCCCGCCCTTCGCTGGAGAATTTCCTTTAACGTCACGACATCATAATCATGGCCGAGCTGGTTGCTTATATCAATCTCGAAGTTCTTACGTGCCTTTTCATAAGCAGCCTCCGCTGCTTGCTCTCCCTTGTTCTGTGCTTCCTTTTCTGACTTCGCGGATCCATCATATTCTCCGTCTAGCATATATTCCCAGGTCTTGTCGTCTGCGTTGTATTCGACCGTGACCAGGGGATACATCGGCCCCTCTCCGCGCTCCTCCGCTCGTTCGAGCGCCTCGTTCAGGAGCGCATTTCTGGCTTCGCGCACCGCGTCATCGTATTCTGCCGGAGATGGGATCCAGTAGCCCATGGAAAGAAGGGCTTTTCGTACTGCTGGCCCTTGTTCGCCGACTGATACTTCCCAATCAAGCCAGAGGTCTGGCTTGTCCCTGTTAATTATCACCCGATAGAGGTTGCGCGATGGCTTCTTCTCGACTTGGGTAAAATCACCGGACTGCAAGAGCCCCTCGAGTATCCGAGTAATCTCAGAAAGGGATGTTATGCGAGACTGTATCATGTGCGGCTGTAATGAATCTCCGGCTCGGAGTTTCTCCTCCTCTTCCTTCACGCGGTTGGCGAAGTCCTGAATAAGCCGCTCAGTCTCGAGCTTCTTCGCTTCTTTCCCTCTGGCATTTCCTATCCTGCCCAGCGCCCACCCAGGGATCTTGTCTTGCTGCGCCTTGGTAAGTGCGGCGAATTGTGGAGGGTCTTCATTGAATCCGAGCTTGTGGGCGTAGTGCCGGGCGATCGCTTCCTCGCTCGTGAAGTATAGCCCCCAGCCGTAAGCCTGCGCGCCTTCTCCCGAGCCGATGTGCTCGGTAGAGAAGTGATCGAACGCTGCCGGTCCTCCGTGCCAGCCCTCCGACATGAAGAATACCCGATTGGTGATGTCAATCATCGCGTCGCTGAATACGACGTAATTGAAGCCACTGTTTCCGCTTCCGCCCGACAGGAATGAAACGGGGTACTTGTTGCCGTCGAATCCTGCGGCGTAGAGGAATAACGACGCGGCCTTTGCTTGTTCCAGGCTCTCTTCGACAAACTTGTAGAAATCTTCACCTGTTGGCTTCTTCCCCGTGTGCGCTTCCCACGTATCAAACATAGGGATGCCGGTGATAAGTACTTCGAGCTTGTCCTCGAGCCCTTCGGCAAGCTCAGGATCCTCTGCGTACTCTCCGAACACTTCCTTTAGTCTCTTTTCGAAGGGCGCTTCACTCGCTTTGCTCTTCGGAATCAGCTCGTACAGCTCCGACGCGAGTCTGTAAGCCGTCTCTATGTCCTCATCGGGAAGTTCCTTGTCCCATCGGAGCCACCGTCCGCTTGTTGTGTCCTCTCCTTTGGTTGTGTCGCTGTTCGAGACGAAGAACGGCAGCCCATCACTGTCTGGCCCGTCGATGTATACAGAGATTCCCTCGCACGCGAATGCCATTTGAGATTTGTCTTTATATGTCGATGCTATTTCATCCAGGTTCTTAATGATTAAGCTTTTCAGCCTCTTCGCTTCTTTCTTGGCATCCGGAGGCATCGTCTCCAGCTCCCACATTCCCGCATTATCGTTCCACGCGTCGATCGCCTTACGATTGAACGAGAAGTTCTCTCGACCGATCGCGCCTTTTAGCATACTGAGGACGGCTTTATACTGCTTTTCGTCTGGCGCGTTCTTTTCATCATCGTCAAGGCCCATTATGCCGTTGGCGCAGTCGCATACCGTCGCGGGGTCGAGGTCCCCCGTCGTGCAGAACAGGTCGCACTCCCCATTGGCGAGCATGGCGGATGTTAGGATGGCGCCCGTGTCGTCGCCTTCTGGTGGGTAGATGTCCGTAATACCCGCTGCCTTTAGGACCGCCAGGGCGAGGTCGGCGTTGTCGAACACTGCCTCCGATAAATAGCGATATATTGCAGCCCCTGTTCGATCGTTGCCGAGGATGTCTTGCGTCGCGTCTGGATCGCGCAGATTTTCGAGGAGCCCTCCACAGAAGTCCCCGACTGCCATATCACTGAGCCTTGCTTCTAGCTTGTAATCGTCAGATGGAGCCGCCCCGTATTCCTTGAGGAAGCGTTCCCGATCCCACCCTGCCCATCTGTTTATGTCAACAATTTTGTTGAGTGTCTTTTGTGTCAGTTTCGTTTTCCATCGCGCCCCTGCTGGCTTGTATGGCGTGGTCGGCCGCTCCCCCTTTGTCTCGACGGCCGTGGTGTATAGCCACCGGCCGCCAGCGATCTGCGTGTCCTTGGTCCAGTCGACGTTCTTCTCGACGTCTTGCCACCATGTCTCGAGCGCGCCGGCCAGCTTCGTCCCGTCGCGAGCGTCCGCATAAAGCGCCTGCCTGTGCGCTGAGTCGTATGCCTGGCGGAAGATCGGCTTGAGCCTCTCTCCTAGTCCCTCGGTGGCCAGACTGAATGCTGCCCCTGCCTCGGTGATAGCCAATTTGAGTTCTGCCTCTACGAGTTCCCACGCGGGCTTGGCCAGGTTCACGTTGATCGGGCGGAATTTGCCCACGTCCGTCCAGGTTACGGTGAACTCAGGGGCGTCTCCGAGGCGTTCTGCGTAATTCTCCTTTGCCACGGAGCGGTTCTCGGTCAGGTACAATCCCCACCCGTAGGCTTGATGCCCTTCCCCCGTCCCGATGAATGCAAGGCTGAACCTATCAAATCCGGCCCGCGCTCCGTGGTACAACCCCGTGAGCTGGTAATACACCGCAGGGCTCGCCAGGTCCGCTCGATCGAGGGAATGGGCGCCGCCCTGGTAGTACGTCCGGGGGTGCTCTGGGGAATCGAGGAACCTCTGGAGCCCCTCAGCGTCGAGGCCCTTTTTATAGTTGATCTCGTAGTCGGGGACCCCGTGGACCGCCGTCGCGGCGCGCTGCTGCGGGTGGTCGGAGAGCCGGATGCTGAAGGGCTCCCTTCCCTTCTCGAAGTTGATGTAGATGCTCCCGCTCTGGCGGGACCGGGTGACATTGTAATGAAGCCCGCGCTCCTCGAGCCCGCGGAGCACGGTGTCGATTGCGTCGTCCCGCTTCGTCATGTCCGCTGCCTGAAAGAAGGTGATTCCCTCCTCGAGCCCCTTCTTCATGGCAGCGGTGATAGGGAGAGCATGAACAGTCCCTTCAACTGCCGTTTCGTTCTCTCTTATGTCTGCGGTTTCATTATTTTCATCGAGCCACGCCTCAGCCTTTTCCTCACTATCGAATACCATGATTTGTCCCGAGTGAAGAACAAACACGTATTCGGTTTTTATCCCCCCAATTGGTAATAGTGTATCCTCAACCTTCGATCCCCACTTCTTGGCGAACTTGTTGGCGTAGCTTACGAGGTCGCGGTCGTAGAAGTTCCGCATCCCCTCTCCGCCGACCCGGAGGTCGAGCCCCGAGAGCGCCATCCAGATGTCCTTCGGCTGCGTGGTCGTCCCTGGCCCGCCGAGGTTCTCCTCCTCACCGACTCCTTCGACGATCCGCCGTGCAACGTCTTTCCCGACGTAGTCCTCGAGCTTGTCCTCTGTTATGGCGTCCCCGAGGAGGATCCCGCGCCCTTGGTGCTGCGCGGAAACCCGGTATGTCCCATCCTGGTTCTTCTTGTAGAGCAGCCGCCGGATCTGCTTCGACAGATCATACCGCTCGGCCTGCTGCTCTCCGGTGGTCCAGCCGAGGACCTCCGCTCCCTTCTTCGCGGCCTCGAGGAGCATCCTGCGGAAGACGAACTGCCACCAGGCTTCGCCCTCAAGGGGGGCGTGGGGAACACCGGGGCGGATTTTATCAATCACCATCAGATGTTGCTGAATATTGGCGGGAAAATCCTTTATATGCGCTTCGGCGTCTTGTTTGGTTTTAAAGATTTGAGCATCCGGGTGCCCGCTCTTACGATTGAGAACGTAGAAGTATTTTTCTTCATATCCTTTATTCATTCCTTGCTGGTGCCAGTCTGACTGTATCTCCTCTACGAAGAGGACGCTTCTGCCCTGCTCATCGGTGCGCTCGTCAAACCGTGTGTGGGCTAGGACGTTGGGCTCGGACCAGTGGGCGCCCAAGTAAACCTCTCCCGGCTCCCATCCGTGCATGAAGCGTATGCGTGCCAGCTCTTTATAAGCGGCGCCTTGATTGCTGAATCCTCGTGCAACAAGCACACCAGCCCTGTTTAGAATCTCCCATCGACCGCTTGCCGGTGCATTCCCCGAGGTATCTTCTCGAATCGAATACCCCGCCAGGCTGACCGGCAGCGTGAACAGGATCTCGCTGTAGTTCTGCCCGCCGGGAAGGGTGTAATTATCATATTGAGAGGGGATGATCGACGGGCGCTCGGTCCCACCGAGGCCCGTTTCTACTTCGACAACCCGGAAACCCCGGCCGGGGTATAACTTGGCCATTTCGGTTTCCGCTTCTTCCCTGGTCGGGAATCCCGAACCGATCGAGGTTATCCATCCCCCTGCGTCGTTGGGGTATGCGATTTTCCACACCGTCTCGCGGGTCCCTGACCCTGCGCCCTTCACAACCTCCTCGACCCGGACCTTATTCGCCCGGATGTACTCGCCGACCTCCTGGGGTGTGACCCGCTTCTGCCCCTTGAGGAAGTCCTCGAGGCCGGTCCACTTCAGCTCCTCCGCCCCGACCCCGGCGCCCCGGAGGAGGTTCAGGACTTGATCTCCGGGCATGGCTTGGCGCATCTTCGCCTGGATGACGTCCTCGCTCTTATATCTGTATTCGAGCTGATCCTGGAAGAAGATGGTCTCCATGGGTTCGCGGTCGGGGTAATTCTTCTCTTGGCTCATCACCGCCCCGGCCGTCTCCGTCATCATTCCCGCCCGGCGCTCCTCCTGGACGGCTCTAGGAGCCCCCAGGACGCCTTCGGGGGTCCCCACCTTCGTCCAGCTCTCGCCGGATCGCTTCCAGCCCGTCTGGCGTTCGACGGCTGCCGAATCCTGGCCGGCCGCTTCCATCTCCTTCGCGGTTTCGAGGGCATCGAGGGCCCTCTGGCGCTCCGCGGAGGGGCCCTTCTGGAAGTACATGATTTCATCGGGCTCGAC
>Ga0105103_10000897_pt1 | contig 16795 bp, 11 predicted proteins | sample PPLLaktember2015_2_FD_79107 | JGI IMG/M metagenome (GOLD analysis project Ga0105103, IMG submission 79107) | Freshwater sediment microbial communities from Prairie Pothole Lake near Jamestown, North Dakota, USA - PPLs Lake P7 Core (6) Depth... | ecosystem: Environmental > Aquatic > Freshwater >...
TCATCGACTTTATGCGCAAACAGGCCACCTGAAATTCGAACGAGAAAAGAACCTGTTAGTTGTCAGACATGTTAGTGAGATATTGGGAGGGGAAAAATTATTTAGAATTTTTGTGCCTGAGAACCGTCGTGGGGAGTTCACCTTTCCCGTGCTTTATGTTCTCCATGGTGTGCTTTGCCATTCCGAGGCCTGGCCCGATCAGACTCAAATCGAAGATCTGGCTGAGCAATATGAGATGATCCTGGTTTTCCCCGATGGTGGGAACAGCTGGTATATTGACAGTCCATTAAAACCTGATATGCAGTATGAATCCTATATCATCAAAGAGTTGATACCATTAATCGAGAGATCATTTCCGGCTAAATCAGGCAAATATGCCCGTGCGATTATGGGTGCGAGTATGGGAGGGCACGGCGCCATGACGTTGACTGCCAAATATCCGGAGATGTTTTGTTCAGCCTCTTCATTTTTTGGTATACTCAAATTAACCGATGAAATTGATATCAAATCAAACTTGGTGGGACCCTTTCTGACTGAACTCCTGGGGCCTTACAAAAAGAACAAGAAGCTTTGGCAGGCCAATTCGGCCTATGAGCTCGCAGGAAAATTAAAAAACAGTGGTGTCCATATTTTCCTTGATTGTGGAAGCCATGATGTGACTCCGGCAATGCAAAACAATTTGGATTACCATGACCGATTGGTGGAGCTCGGGATTCCCCACACCTGGAGCTTGCGATACGGAGGACATACTTCAGATTTTATCAATGAAAATCTAAAGGAACATCTGGATTTCCACTGGCAGAATTTCAAACAGGCATCAGGCAAATAATGCATCAGGCGATGGTGAAGGAATTTTGAGCAAAAGCTGATAACCTCAGGAAAAAATCGAATGGCTTCACAAACTTTGTTAAAATCAGGCGCATTAGGCACCGTCGGCGTGGCGGTCATGGGAGCGGTGATGATGTCGCCGGCGCTGGGTATCTATGGTAATTTTGGGCCCATGGCACTTGCTGCCGGCAGGACAACCCCGTTGGTGTTTTTAGCGGCATTGATCGCCACACTGCCGACTGCCATCTGCTATGCAATGATTTCACGGGAAATTCCCTCTTCTGGGAGTGCGTACACCTGGCTTTGGGAGACGGTTAATCCTGCTGTCGGCATCTGGATTGGCTGGCTGCTGGGCGGTTTTTTTGTGATCGTCGTATTTCTTCAACCCCTGCTGTTTGGGCTTTTTTTTAACGACCTGATGCGGATGTGGGGATTTGACGCCGGTTATGGAATGTTCGTGGCCGGATTCCTCCTTGGCACCGGAATCACGGCCTTCTTTTCCTATCGCGGCATCGAATTTAGCGAGAAAGGGTCTGCCGTTGGACTGATATTTCAGATGGTATTGGTGGCCGCCTTGGCGGTTACCATTATTGTTGTTCTTGTGGGCCAGGGTGAACTGGACTTGAGCCCCTTTCTTCCATCCAGCTCACCCACTGGAATGTCGGGCATCGCTCAGGCATTGGTGTTCGGTCTGCTGTCATTCGTTGGATTCAACGTCATTACCAACCTGGCTGAGGAAACCAGGAATCCGCGTAAATCAATCCCCATTGCCGTAGTAGCCGCTTGTGTTATCGTCGGATTGTATTGGGTGGTGATATCCTGGGCTTATGTGATTTCAATGCCCATCGAGGACATCATCGAGTCCGTGAATGGTGACGTCATTCCGGTTGTTCCCATTGCCCGGCAATACTGGGGTGTCGGTCAACTCCTTGTTATTATAACGGGAATGATTGCCGCTCTGGGGGTCTATATCGCGACCGTAATCGGCGCCAGTCGTGTGCTGTACGCGATGGCTCGCGATGGTTCTCTGCCGAAGGTCTTTTGTCAGCTGAACTCTAAACGAAATACGCCGAACAACGCATTGCACGTGATCTTTGCCTTGACTTTGCTGTTCGCTCTGCTGCCTGCGGGGATATTGGGAATATACAACACCTATATCTGGTGGGGCGCGGCAGTGGTCTTTTTCGCTCTTATCACCTATATATTCGTCTGTATTGCCAATCCTGTTTTTTATTTGCGATTCCTAAAACAAAAGTTCAGCTATTGGTGGAACGGCATCATACCGCTGCTGGCGTTTGCAATCAACGCTTATTTGCTCTATAAAGCCTTTTTCGTCGAATACTGGAGAGGAGATTGGGCAACCGGAAAGAGTGTGGTGCTGTTTGCTCTGGTGTGGATGATATTGGGACTGGTTTACCTGGCCATGCTACGAAAAAGGACGCCGGGATTATTCAAAAAGCAGGCTGTCTATTTGCGAGAGAAATAATTGATAAAGGAGACATCAGGAAATGGATGAACAAGAAATTCTGGCGTTGATCTCGTTGCAGGGCGAGGAGCGGGAAAATGTCCTGCAAAAGATCCATGCAGCGGTCGCACTCTGGAACCTGACGTTGCCCGACGTCACCCCTGATCCGTTGCATTTTGGTTACAACGATTTTTATCATATCGGGGAGACCGAATTCAACATCAATAACAATGTGGAACAAGGCTATTGCGGCAAGTTCATGTTCATGTTCGCCGGACAAACCTGTCCCATGCATTTTCATCGCAAAAAGCATGAAACTTTTTTTATTGTCAAGGGCAGGGTCGATATGGAGTTGGCGGGGAAAAGATTTACTCTCAGTCAAGGTGATCGGCTGATTGTGGATCAGTTTGCCAGGCATCAATTTACGGCGATAGAGGACAGCTTGATTCTCGAGAGTTCCAAGCCGGATCTGGTTGATGACAGTATCTTTGAAGATCAGGCAATCAATAAGATCATTTTTGGGAGAGAGGAGTATTGATCGTTTCCAAAATATTGGCGACAAGGGGGCGGGTGATAGGTGATTCAGCGGCTGTACTTGCCAAGAATTTAGATCATTGATAAACAGGGATGTTTGCGAAAGGCTGCAATGGATTATTTACTTGGAATCGACGCCGGCACCACTTCTTTCAAAGCTGTTCTTTTCAATTTGGAGGGAGAGGAAATTGTCTCGGCCGTCTATGAATATGAACTCGATCATCCTGGCGCCGAGATGGTTGAACTGGCGGCGGAAAAATACTGGGAAGCGTGCAAATCGGTCATCCGGATCATCTTGTCGAAATGGAATGGTCGTGCAGCGGATATCAAAGCGCTGAGCATTGCCGGCCAAGGGGAGACATTGATCGCCGTAGATCATCAGGGATGTCCTCTCAGACCAGCGATTGTCTGGCTTGATAACCGGGCGGTCGAAGAAGCAGAGCGAATTGAAGCGGAATTTGGCAGCGAACAAACCTACAAGATAACCGGCCAACCGAGCATCGTGCCGACGTGGCCTGCGGCCAAGATATTGTGGTTGAAAGAAAATGAACCCCGAGTTCATCATAAAACGGCCAAGTATTTACTTTTAAAAGATTATTTAATTTATCGATTTACCAACAGTTTTGTTTCCGAAGGTTCGCTGTTGTCGTCGACGTTGTTGTTTGATATAAACAGCGGTCTTTATTGGGATGAGATGTTGAAATTCGTCGGCGTCTCTGGTGATCAGCTGCCGGAAATAGTCAAATCCGCACATCGAGTCGCAGAGCTCACGGACATTGCCGCCGGAGAAACAGGTCTGGCAAAGAACACGTGGGTGATCGCGGGAGCGCTGGATCAGGCAGCGTCAGCGATTGGGGCGGGCAATACCGGTTACGAAACGATAACCGAGACGACCGGCAGTGTATTGGCAATTTGCGCCAATGTCCCCCGTGTGCTGTTTGATCCAGAGAGGAGGATTCCTTGTCATTATCATGCAATTCCCGGCGCCTATTTTTTACTGCCCTGGTGTCAAACGGCCGGAATGGTTTACAAATGGTTCCGCAATGAATTTTATGGTCATTTCAAGGCCAGTGGTCTTGGCGACGTTGCCGCATTATTCCGCCACATGGATGAAGAAGCGGCTAGGATATTGCCGGGATCGGACGGACTTGTCATGTTGCCTCATCTGGCCGGCGCCTTTACGCCGGAATCAAATCCCCGAGCTCGAGGTGTCTTTTTTGGAATTACTTTGCAGACAGACAGAGCCCATTTCAGTCGGGCGATATTGGAATCTGTCGCTTTTATGCTCAAACGCAATATCGCGCTGCTGGAAAATTTGGGTACAACGGTTCGTGAAATCTATTCTCTCGGCGGAGGGTCAAAAAGTGAGTTATGGAACCAGATCAAGGCTGATATCTGTCAGAAACCAGTGGTGACCGTGCGGACCCCGGAAACAACCAGCTTGGGCGCCGCCATGCTGGCGAGCGTCGCTCTGAATTTGCACGAGAATCTGGAGCAGGCAGCAGAAAAAATGAGCGGTCGAAATCAACGATTTGATCCTTCCGTGGTGCATGATCACGTGTATACCGCGGCGTATGAAAAATATATCAAACTTTATGATGCTCTGAAGCCTTTATTTTAAACCTTTTTGAATTTGGAGAGACAATGTCCTGTCATATAACGGATGAGTGGACGTTTCGCGGCCTAAAGACCGTCATCCTGGAAAATGAATTCATCAAAGCGACGGTGTTGCCGGACGTGGGGGCGAAAATACACGAGTTCATCTACAAGCCGTCGAACAGGGATTTTATGTACCATCATCCCCGAGTTGAATGCCGGACGCCGGTGTTTGGCGTCAATGTCGATAACTGGTGGTCAGGCGGCATGGATGAAGCGATTCCCACCGGCCACCCCTGCGTCTACCAGGGCGAGGAGTATCCCTTTTTGGGAGAAGCCTGGTCGTTGCCCTGGCATTACGAAATTCAAAACCGCGGCAGTGATCAAGTCACTGCTTATTTGAGACGGCCGCTCATCATTTCTCCTCTGATCGTCGAGCGCTGGATCACTTTGCGGCAGCATGAGATGATGCTGCGTTTCCGCCACCGAATAACGAATAGCGGAAACAAGGCTTTTGATTTTATTTGGGGACTGCATCCGGGATTTGCCGTTAATTCTGACTGTCGGATCGATCTGCCTGCGGGTGCGATGATCATTGACGAATCTGTTCCGGACGACCGGCTCGGCGCCAAGGGAACAAAGTACCAATGGCCTTTTGCCCGAGACAGAAACGGCCATCGGGTGGATATGCGTCAGGTGCCGGCTGCTGATGCGGATATCATGGAATTTCATTATGCCGCCGAGTTGAAAGAAGGCTGGTTGTCGATTACAGATGCTCGACAAAAACAGGGCGCAGCATTGGTCTTTCCAAAGGATGTTTTCAGCGCAGCTTGGCTGTGGTTGGTCTATGGCGGTTGGCGGGGAATTTTCACGGCGGCTGTTGAAGCATGGACCGGTTATCCGGCAAAACTCTCCGAAGCGGTTGCCAACGAAAGGTTTTCACGGCTCGATGCGGGCGCATCCTTGGAATGCGAGAGCATGCTTTTGGCGCATTGCGGTTTTGTCCAGGTGGACAGCATCGATGCGGAAGGCCGAGTCACGGGAAAGCAGGATTAGGGCAAACCGCAAAGGTGATAGAGGCAGATCATGCACATCAACATGCCGTATAAAGACGGGCAAATTGAAATTGAAGCGCCAGAGGACGCGATTGTTTATCAAACACGGTATCAAAGTTTCCCTGGCAATACGAATGACCTGGTTAGGAATGCGCTTCGAAATCCCGTTGAATCTTTTCCGCTTGCGAGTCTGATCAAGAGAGCCGCCGCCGAATCAGTGGTCGTCGTTGTCTCTGATGTGACGCGGCCGATTCCATATGCTGATTTTCTCGAGGTGGTGCTTGAGGAAATTGAACTCGCCGGCGTACCCGGAAACGCCATCACCATCCTCATCGCCACCGGAATGCATCGCCGCAGCACGCCGGCGGAACGAGAGCACATGTTCGGTCTGCAGGTGTGTGAACGATATCGCATTGTTGATCACCATGCTGAAAAAGCTGATGAGTTGGAGACGATCACGGGAAAGAGCCGGGCGGGACGCGCTATTCAGCTGAATCGCGTCTTTGTCGAGGCCGATTTTCGTGTGATCACCGGGCTGGTGGAACCCCATTTCATGGCGGGTTTCTCGGGAGGTCGAAAGGCGGTATGTCCGGGATTGTGTTCTTTGGAAACCGTCAAAGCGTTTCACAGTTTTGATTTCTTGAATCACCCAGGTTCCAGAAACGGAAATCTTGAGGGTAATCCGCTTCACGATGAAGCCTTGTCGATTGCCCGGCAAGCGCAAATTGGCTTTAGTATTCACATTATAGTCGATAAAAATCACCGAGTTGTGGATGTTGTTGCCGGCGATTTGGAAGTATCGCATGAGTTGGCCTGCAGGTTGGTGAGAGAACAAGCGTGTCCACCAGTTGCGCATGAGACCGATGTCGTCATCACTTCCAGCGGCGGCCATCCTTTGGATGCCACCTTTTACCAGTGCGTCAAGGGGATGTGTTCCTGTCTGCCTGCGGTGAAGAAGGGAGGAATTGTTGTTGCTGTTGGAAGTTGTTCGGAAGGTATTGGCGGGATCGAATACCAATCGACCATGCAAAGATATGCCGGCAGATGGAAAGAGTTTTTGAAATTCATCCAAAGCAATCCGGACACGATGAAGGATCAATGGCAGCTGCAGATGCAGACAAAGGTTTTGCAGCATGTCGGCGAAAAAAATCTGATTTTTGTGACAGACGGTCTCGAGGCGTTGGAATTACGCAGACTGGGTGTCAACGGCATATATGCGCCTGCAAGCAAGGTACAGGAAACCGTTCAAGAGTTGGTGAACAATTTTGTGCGTGAAAGTCGATCGATTACCGTCATTCCGGAAGGACCCTACTGTGCCCCGATCGCAATTCGCCGGTGAGGAGATGGTTAACGAGATCACTGCGATGTTGAATAAACTGTGAAGATTGAATAAAAAACATTTTGCTCGAGGAGAAAAAATGAAAAAGCCGGTCTTGAATTTGTCGACAGCGTTCTCTGCTGTGATGTTGCTGGTCATGGTGGGCGGCTGTCAAGTTGCACAAGAAACAAAGCCACCCATAAGGGCTGCTGCGGCAGCGGCGAATATCGAAGTGAGTGATGATATGCCCATCGGCGGCTGGATTGTCCCACGAACCGCCAAAGGTGAAGATGCAAAACTACGAGCACAGGTTACTGTGTTCACTGACGGTAAAACCAAAGTGTGCATCGGATCAGCCGATATAACCTATCTCCACCGTCCCATTCTGGATCATGTTTCTCGTGAAGCTAAAGCCCGATGGGGCATCCCGTTTGAAAACATCATGATTGGTGCAACCCATAGCCACGGTTGTCCGATTCAAACTGATTACACGGACACAACAGCGGATCAAACTTTTAATAACGCCATCATCGACGCGTTTTTAAAAGCCATCGAAGAGGCTAACGGGGAATTGGAAAATGGAAAAGGCGCAACAGAAGGCAGCTTTGCGCTGGGTTATGCCCTGATTGGACAAAACAGTCGTTTGATTATGGAAGACGGTTCTATTCTATGGGTGCCGACGGTCTACAAATATGGGTACAACCGACCGACCGGTCCTTATGATGGACAGCTGCCGGTGCTGGTTTTCAAAGATCAAGCGGGGAATCTGGAATCCATTTTATTCAATCATGGCGCGCATAACATCAATCAGCCGTCGCTTGTCCCTGTTCGCTCTCCTTCATTCTTTGGTCGCGCTGCGCAGGAGCTTGAACAAGAGCTTGGCGGCACCATTATTTTCCTGCCCGGCGCCTTTGGTTCCACCCATGTTTTTGACGACATGACGACTGAGGAACGCGTGTTCAGAGCGAAAGACGGCATCAAGCGCGCGTATGCCAAAGCTGAAAAGAAAGATTTTACAAAACTGGCGGCAAAGAAAATGGAGTTCTCCTGGCGGGTCAGAACAGAGTTTGACGAAGCCAAAGAGCACCAGGCTGTCTCCGATTACTGCAACCGTTGGTTTAAAGAAATCGACTCGTGGGATGCGCAACCACAACCTGTCATCGATGCTTTCAAAGCCAGGCGGGACCGGATGAAGGCTACTCCTGTGCCGGAGAGAACTCGAAAAAGCTGGTTGCAGGTGATTCAGATCGGTGAGGTGGCTTTTGTGGGCATCCCCGGCGAGTTGTTCGCCGAGCTGGGTATGGAGATCAAACGTCGCTCTCCGTTCCGCTATACGTATGTGATGGGCATTGCCAATGATTATATTGGTTACCTGCCTGATAAAGAAGCCTATAGATTTGGCGGTTACCAGACATGGGTGGGGCCGAATTATTCGATGCCCGGCACCGGGGAAATGCTGGTCGATGAGTCGATAAAGATATTGAACAATTTTTACAACAACTGAAAGTGATGCTATTGGCGTTGAGCCGATTAACATAAAGATCCTGAAGAGATACTCATTCACCTTTGCCGGAGAGATTTATCATGATGAATCTAAAATTATCAGGTTTGTTCTTGATTCTTGTTTCAAGTGTGATAACGTCTTGTGATAAAAAACAATCAGACAGCGCGCCATACAATGTGATTAAAACGGGGAATCCCCCCATCGCGTGGATTGCCCGAACCGATATGGAAGGGAAGAATCTGTGGATGACCGGAAAAGCAGTACTGGATCCCACGGATTCTACAAAATTTGTTGTGACTTCCGACGGCAACGAATTAGTCAATACTGATCAAGGGGGAGTGGATATTCTGACAAAAGAGAAATACGGGGATGTCCATGTTGAGCTTGAGGTGATGATTCCGATGAATGGAAATTCCGGAGTTTATCTGATGGGTGAGTATGAAGTTCAGATTTGGGATAGTTACAGCAAACCGGTTATTCTGGAGAATCAATGGTTTGGCACGATCACGGCGACCAAAGAACCGGATGTGCATGTGGAAAAAGGAGGCGGGGAATGGCAGACGCTGGCGATCGATTTCAAGGCGCCACGATTTGGTGCCAATGGCGTTAAAACGGCCAATGCCCTTTTTGAAAAAGTTGTGCTGAACGGTCATGTCATCCACGAGAACGTTGCGGTTGGAGCGCCAACACCGGTTTGTCTCACCGGTCGAGAATCCGCCAAGGGGCCGTTAATGTTTCAAGGATTTGTTGGTCCGGTGGCTTATCGCCATATTAATATCGTGCCGGTCGACGCCGAACAGGTTCTGTTAATGGCTGTGATTCAGTTTTCAAACCGTATCAGGATTTTACGCCCTTCAAATTTGGGTTGCAGTCCGATTCGATGGTAAATAGATCAAAAACATCTGAAACTCAAATAGGAGTGAACAGTGGCAAAAGAGTGGTGGAAAAAAAGTGCCCAGGATATCCCAAAACTCATTACTGAACTGCCCGGCCCAGAATCCCGCCGGATGCACAAGAGCACGCAGCGCTATATGCGCGGACTGAGCTCTCAGGTACAACTCTTTCCGGTCTGTTTTAAAGAAGGACACGGCATCACCTTGACTGATGTGGACGGCAACCGCTATTTGGATTTTTCCTCAGGCATTTATGTGACATCGCTGGGGCATAGCCATCCCAAGGTGTCGGAAGCGGTTGCGCATTGGGCGAATACGCTCATGAATTGCCATGATTTTACCCATCCGGTCAAAGAGAAATTATTGATCAAGATGGCGGACATTCTGCCGGGAAATCTGAACAGCGTGCAGTTTTACAGCGACGGAACGTCCGCTGTCGAAGCCGGGTTGAGAGCGGCGAGAGCGATCAACGGCAGGCACGAATTCATCTCCGCTTATCGTGATTTTCATGGCAAGTCCATGGGCGCTGTGAGTTGTGCGCAAATGGCGCGGGGTGATGTTTTTGTGTATGGCCCGACGCGTGCGCCGGGTTTCTATATGGTGCCGCGGCCGGATCCGTATAGGCCGCACTTTGCCAAAGCGGACGGCGCCATCGATAGTGATCAGTATATCGATTTTTATACCGAATTTATCAGGGAAGGTACGGCGGGAAATGTGACGGCGTTTGTGCTTGAACCGGCGCAGGGCTGGGCAGGCTCTATTTTTCCTCCCGACGATTTCTTTCCCAAGTTGAAAGCGTTCTGTGAAAAACATGATATACTTCTCTTTGCTGACGAGGTGTTGGCCGGCATGGGGCGCACCGGCGAGTGGCTTTGTATGAGCCATTGGGACGTCATTCCCGATATTGTGACGTTCGGAAAATCGTTCGGCAATGGTTTCCCAGTCACGGCGTTGGTGGTCAAGGAAGAGTATGCTGCGGCGCTGGATAAAATTTCCGCGTCATCCAGCTATGGCGGCAATCCGATGGCGTGTGCCGCGGCGTTGGCATCGATACAAGTGATTGAAGAGGAAGATATTCTTGAAAATGTGCGTGTTGTCGGCGACGCCTTGATGCGCCGCATGAAAAAAATGCAGGATGAACATCCCATCATCGGAGATGTGAAAGGGAAAGGATTTTTGCTGGGAATTGAGCTGGTGAAAGACAAGGCCACCAAAGAGCCCTTTGGCGAAGCCGGTAAACTGGTGTATCAAAACGCCTTTGCGCGAGGCCTGGCGTGGATTCCCGCCGGACACATCCTGCGCATGTCGCCGCCCTTGATCATGGATGAGCATTACGCCATGATGGGATTGGATATGATTGAAGATTCCATCCGGCAAGTGGAAAAGCAGTTCGGGTATTGACCGGCGTCTGTCAGTTTGGAATTGGGCGCATCCTTCAGAAAGCAGTTGCGGACCGACGATAGAATTTTATCGGTAATGAAACATGGAGCGAAAAGTGAAAGAGTATAGATTAAACAGATTATTTAATGCGAAATCAAATCGATGCTTCAATGTGGCGATCGATCATGGCTTTTTTAATGAGTACGGATTTCTCAACGGTATTGAGAATCTTGGTCAAGCGGTTAAAACGGTCATCGAAGCGTCGCCGGATGTCATTCAGCTCACTGTGGGGCAGGCGCACTATCTGCAGAGTTGCCCGGGAAAAGAAAAGCCGGCCTTGGCCTTGAGAACCGATGTGGCCAATGTGTATGGGCAAATGCTGCCCCGTCATCTGTTCAGCCGGATGATCGAACAGCCGGTCATACAGGCGGTTCGATTGGATGCCGTCTGCGTAGTGGTCAATTTGTTTCGTATTCCGGATCAGCCGGAAGTCGCCGATCAGTGCATTCAAAACATCCTGAAATTGAAACCCGAGTGTGACTGCTATTGCATGCCGTTGATGGTGGAACCCCTGGCGTTTCGGCACAATCAGGAGCATGGCGGTTATATGGTGGACGGCGATTTGGAAAAGATACTCCCGCTGGTGCGCCAGGCTGTCGAGCTGGGCGCCGACATCATCAAAGCCGATCCAACCGATCATGTGTCCGATTATCATCGGGTGATCGAAACTGCCGGAACAGTTCCGGTTCTCGTGCGCGGCGGCGGCAAGGTGCCGGACAAAGAGATTCTCATACGAACCGAAGCGCTGATTGAACAGGGTGCCTCAGGCATTGTCTATGGACGGAATGTGATTCAACACCAGAATCCACAGGCCATGGTCAGGGCGCTGATGGCAGTTGTGCATCAAGGCGTCAGCGCGGAAGAAGCGTACCAATTGCTCAAGGAGGAATGATGGTGAAAAACCGATGCTCTCCTTTGTTCATATTTTTTGTGCTCGTTATAATTCCCGGCTTGACTGCGGCACAGGCTAAGAAACAATCGGAACGGTTGCGCCGATGCGAAAGTTTTTTGGGTATTCATTTTGACTTTCATGCCGGCGATGGTGACCGAGAAATTGGAAAAACCGTTACCCCGGAAATGGTAAAAGCCGTGCTCGACCGCGTCAAACCGGATTATATACAAATAGACAGCAAAGGACATCGCGGTCTCACAAGCTATCCGACGCGGGTTGGTAATCAGGCTAAGGGATTTGTGAAAGATCCGTTGAAAATATTTCGTCAAGTGACTGCAGAGAATGGAGTCGCGCTTTATCTGCATCATTCCGGCGTGCAGGATGTTGAAGCGGTGGCAAAGCATCCTGAGTGGGGCATAATGGGCGCAAATGGAGAAATCGGCGGGGTCAGAACCGGGATCACTTCCGTTTATGGCGCCTATGCGGATGGACTTTTGATTCCTCAATTGAAGGAAATGAATGAGTATGGCGTTGACGGCGTATGGATTGACGGCGAATGCTGGGCGATGGAGTGCGATTACCGACCTGAAATTGTCGAGCGGTTTCGAAAAGAAACCGGCATCACCAATATTCCCCGAGCTCCGCACGATCCAAACGGGTACGAGTTTTCGCAGTTTTTTCGTGAGGGATTCCGAAAATATATTGCCCATTATGTTGCAGAAATACACGCCGCTTATCCCGATTTTCAGATTGCCAGCAACTGGGCATACAGTTCCTTTATGCCGGAGGAAGTGACTCTGGATGTCGATTATCTCTCGGGAGATATCACTCCGGGGAACAGCATCAATTCTGCCCGGTTGGAGAGCAGGGTACTGACGCAGCAAGGGAAAGCCTGGGATTTGATGGCATGGAGCTTTTCCATCAATTGGAATGATCCGGGTGGTTTCCAGAGTCCCAAATCCGTGGTACAACTTCAGCGGGAAGCGGGTGTGGTTCTCTCTCAAGGTGGTGGTTTTCAGGTTTATTTTAATCAAAACAGAGATGCGTCAATCAATATAGCGGATATGGATATCATGGCTCAAGTTGCCGAATTCTGTCGAGAACGGCAAGAGTATACGCACCAGGCGCAGCCGATTCCTCAAATAGGGTTGATCCTGTCGAGCGATGCATATTACAAAAAACTCAACAGCTTATTCGGGGCAAACAAAGGTGAATTGAACCCTCTTAACGGCATATTGCAGTCACTGCTTGAATCGCAACATGTCGTTGATGTGGTCATGGAACATCATCTCAAAGAAAACATCAATCGTTATCCGCTGCTTATTTATCCAGAGTGGGAGACGATCACGCCGGAATTCAAACAGCTGCTGATAGCCTATACAGAGAATGGTGGAAACCTGTTGGTGATTGGCCCTGCGGCATGCGCATCGTTTGAACATGAACTTGGCGTCGAACTGATCGACACGGCCACACTGAATGTCAACTATCTTGATTCCGAAAAGCGCCTTGCGAGTGTCAAGTCGATCTCGCAACATGTCAAACTGGCGGAGGGTGTGAAGCCATTTGGGAGGGTTTATACCAATAGACATGGGCACGGTTCTTTTTCCCCAGCCGGGTCCATCAATCAACTGGGCAAGGGAACTATCGCGGCTGTGTATTTAAATCTCGGTGAAAGATATCTTGATGGGAAAGTGACCGCGATTCGTGATTTTTTGGATGAGTTGGTCGATACCTTGTACCCCAATCCTACCGTGACGGTAGAGGGGACAGGCTATGTTGACGTCACGCTCAACAGGATGGGCGACAGACTTGCGGTCAATTTGGTGAATTCTTCCGGGCCTCATGCTGATGATCTTGTTTATGTTTACGATGAAATTCTGCCACTCGGAGAATTAACCGTCACGGTTCAGCTGGAAAAGAGGCCGAAAAGTGTTTCTCTTGAACCATCAAAACAGAAAACAGGCATGACGTACCATGAAGGAAAACTGACCGTCACCATTCCCCGAATTGATGTGCACGAGATTTTGGTGATCGAAGAATAGCAAAGAGATATCCGATCAATTGAACCAGATGAGAGAGGCATTGCCGTATAGGGGATTTTCTCTTGCCGGCCTGTTTCAATTTGCGCGAAATAAATAGAATAATTACCATCAAGCCAAAGGACAAAAAAATGTTGATCAATCAAAGCCAAACGATGAATCGAAAAAGCGTGCTTATGCAGCTGCTCATGATTTTCCCTGCCGTTTTTGTCATGTCGGCCGCATTGTTTGCGCAGAATGATTATTCCCGTCCGTCGGTCGACGTGACAGCAGGAGCGTTTAAAAGTCAGGATGTTCATCAGCTTGATTATCATTTTGAACATGGTTTTTTCAAACTGCCCATTGGAATCACTTTTGGTGAAGCCTGCGGTGTAGAAATTGACAAACGCGGGCACATATATGTGCTGAATCGCGGTACCGACCACTTGATCGAATTTGATGTAAATGGGGAGTACGTGCAGACTTTGGCCAAAGGATACCTTGGGGAACCGCACGGATTGCGAATTGATCAATACGATAACCTATGGGTCGTCGATTCCGGTTCTCATGTTGTCTTGCGTCTTGATAAACAAGGCCATGTCAATTTGGTGTTGGGTCGGAAAGGTTTCGCTGACTCGACGGATACGTTTTTTTATGCGCCGACCGATGTGGCTTTTGGACCCCATGATGAGATATTTGTCACTGATGGTTATGGAAATTCGCGCATTGTCAAATATGATAAAGAGGGCAATTTTATTAAGACATGGGGAAAAGCGGGCAATGGCCCGGCGGAATTTAAAACGCCGCACACCATTGTTGTCGGACCAGATCATTTGCTTTATGTTGGTGATCGAGATAATCTGCGACTGCAAATCTTTGATTTGGACGGCAATCATCAAGCAACATGGACCCATCTTGGCGCTCCATGGGGGCTCGATCTTGCCGATGATGGAACATTGTTCATGACAGACGGTTATGCTGAACGAATCGTACAATTTGATACGAGCGGTCGAATAATCGGGACATTGGGTGAAAAAGGCAGATGTGCAGGCAGGTTTTCATTTGCTCATGGCGTCGCAGTGGGCGGCAATGATGAAATCTATGTTGCTGAAATTCTGTCCTGGCGGGTACAGAAACTTGTGCCGAATGAAAAATAGGTTGTTCATAGTATGCTCTTAAAAGACAGTGGCATCATTAACATAAGAGAAAAGATATGAAACGATTTTCGGTCGGACTATATGTTTTGCTGTCATCTTTTTTGAATCCATATCAATCGTCAATTGCTGTATCGCATTCAAAAACGATCAATATCATCCCTCGGCCTGTATCGGTGCAATTATTGGATGGAGAGTTTTCATTAAGGCAGGATGTCGTGATAAAGGTTGTCCATCAAGATTCGCGACTGCGATTGATTGCCGAGAAGTTAAAAACCAGAATTGAGGCTGCTTCGGATTTTGAATTGGCGATGAATGGTGATGATGTTGATCCGGATGCGAAACAAATTGTGTTAGTGCTGGATGAACGGTTCAGAAAATTGGGTGATGAGGGCTATCAATTGGTTGTGCATTCGGATGAGGTGATCATATCCGCGGCAGAGCCGGCCGGAATATTTTATGGGGTGCAGTCGCTCCTGCAACTTTTGCCGCCGGAAATAGAAGAGAGCGATGCCGGCAGCAGCCGATGGCAAATCCCATGCGTTGAAATTATTGATTATCCTCGTTTCCAGTGGCGCGGCCAGTTGCTCGATGTCAGCCGTCACTTTCATTCGCTGGATCATCTCAAGCGGAATATCGACAATCTGGCTCGGCTGAAAATGAACAAAATGCATTTGCATTTGACCGATGATCAGGGCTGGCGCATCGAAATTAAGAGCCTGCCCAAATTGACCGAGATCGGCGCCTGGCGCGTCGACCACAATGACAAATTGTGGTGGGAACGTCCTTTCCCGAATCCGGGTGAGAAAGCGACTTGTGGAGGATTCTATACTCAGGAGGAGATGAAAGAGCTCATCCGATATGCCCAAGGACTCTATGTGGAAATCATTCCGGAAATTGATTTGCCCGGGCACGCGCGCGCTTTTATGGCAGCCTATCCTGAAGTTTCCTGCGATGGAGCTCATTATGATGTCGCCACCGGTGGTGATGAGCGAAACAAGGATGTCTGCCCTGCTAAAGATGCCACTTATGAATACAGTGAGAAAATACTCACCGAGGTGGCTGCTCTCTTTCCGTCGAAATATATTCATATCGGCGGCGATGAGGCGCGTATGCAGGGATGGAAGAACTGTCCGGATTGTAAAAAGAAAATGCAGGATGAAGGACTGGCCAATTTTCATGAGCTGCAAAGCTATTTTATGAGCCGCGTTGAAAAGATCATCAACCAAAATGGCAAAACCATGATCGGCTGGGATGAGATTCTACAGGGAGGTCTTGCGCCCAACGCAACCGTCATGTCGTGGCGCGGCGAGGTTGGCGGCATTGAAGCTGTAAAAATGGGCCATGATGTCATTATGACACCGAATACTTTTTGTTACCTTGATTTAAAACAAGGCGATCCTGAACTTGAACCGCCGGAATTGGGGTATGGTCAATTGCTTTTACCGACGGTCTATTCATATAATCCCATTCCGCACGGGTTTAATGATGAGCAGGCCGGGAAAATTCTGGGAGTTCAGGCCAATCTTTGGAGTGAATCCTTGGTCTATGAAGAGCAGGCTAATTACATGCTCTATCCGCGTCTGCTTGCCGTTTCGGAGGTGGGTTGGTCACCGCAAGAGCTTCGAAATTGGCCGGATTTCGTCCGCCGTATGGAAGTCATGCTGACGCGCTTTGATGTCTTGGGCATCGATTACGCGTTGAGCGCTTATAATGTCTGGATAAGCCCCCATTATGGTGAAAAAGCGAGTGGGGCGGTTTTTAAGCTGGAAACGGAAGCGGGAACCGTCGATATCCGCTATACGCTGGATGGAAGCGAACCGACAAATACATCAACATTGTATCAAAAGCCTTTTCAACTCCATAAAACATCGACAATCAAAGCGCGTTCCTTTAAAGACGGCAAACCCTATTGTCGAATGGCGACGACAAGGACCATTGATATTCACAAAGCTGCCGGCAAGCCCGTGTTGCTTGATCCTGAGGCAAGCGCCCTGTTCAATTTTGGGGGAAAGATGCCGACCGACAGCCGGATTCTGACCGATTGTGTGCGTGGCAGCGCAAGTCAGGTTGGCGTTGGTTGGCTTTGCTTTAATCA